>WNFV01009936.1_pt1 | contig 21484 bp, 18 predicted proteins | sample 5400101 | NCBI WGS metagenome assembly WNFV01 (sample SAMN13153361, study PRJNA577476) | soil metagenome | isolation source: 115 cm soil or saprolite under grassland replicate 1 | place: USA:California | collected 2016-06-15 | reverse complement strand
GGACTCCGACATCCACCTCGTGATCGCCGACCCGCACACCGGCGGCACGATGATCGCCGAGTTCCCCGCATCCTTCTGCGTCGGCTCAACGGCGCCCTCGACCGCCAAGGCCGAAATGAAGGCGGCCCGCGCCGCGATCCTGCGCTGCGGCGCCGCGCCGCGTGACCGGTTCGCCCCGCTCGCCGGCCTGGTCACGATCACCGGCGTCGGCTTTTGGGACTTCGACCACGGCCAGCGCGGCGTCGCCCCAAACGCGATCGAACTGCACCCCTTGCTCAAAATCACCGGCGCCTGCACCTGACCGCGAGCATGCTCGCGGGGCGCACGCTCGTGCCGGCGAACCCCAACCCCATCTGGGGGCGGCGGTCATGGAGAATCAGCGCGCAGTGAGCCTCAAGGAGATCATCGACCGGCTGTACGCGCTCCCTCTCGAGGAGTTCACGCAGGCGCGCAACCAGACAGACCGCGAGCTGCGAAAGGCCGGAAAGGGGGAGCACGCAGACCGGTCAGAGCGCTGCGTAAGCCGACCGCTGCCGCCGGCGCGGTCAACCGGCTCGTCCGCATCCACCGCGCCCAGGTCGAAGCGTTCCTGCAGGCGGCCGCCGCGCTCCGCGACGCGCAGGTGGCCGGCAAGGGGGACCTCGCCGCGGTCGCGCGCGCCGAGCGCGATGCGCTCGACAAGCTAGTCGCCCGCGGCGGCGATGCAGTCCGCGCAACCCTCCAGGCCGCCGCCGTCGACGACGACACCGCACGCGACCTGCTCGCAGCCCGGCTTGAGCGCGAGCCCGAGCCGCGCGGGTTCGGCACCCTGCTCGCCCACGCCAAACCCACAGCCGCCAAACCCCCCACAACCCAAACCCGCGCGGGTAAGCGAGCCGTCCGGAAACCGTCCGTCGCCAAACCCCCAGCTGCGAGACCGGCGCCAGTGAAACGAAGCGCACCCAAGCCACGCAGGCCGGATGACAGCGCCGCCCGCGCACGGCTGCACGAGACAAAGAGGATGCTCACCGCCGCAGCCGCGGAAGAGCGGCAGGCTCGACGGCGCTGGACGCAGACGCAGCAGGAACTCGAGCAAGCGCAGGCCGCGGTCGACAAAGCGCAGCGCGAACTCGATCGCCTCCACCGCCGCTAGCCATCGCCAACCGCCCGCAGCCCTCCCTACTCGGTTGTTCCCCCGCGGTTAAAGCTGGGCCAGGAGATCGACGAGCCAGGCCTGAGCAGCAACCGACAGCGCCCACAGACCGGCCTGCAGCCGATACACCGACGCAGAACTCGAACTCGAATGCGCGAGACTGACGCGGCATGGGAGACGTCGTTCCGATCCCCGCGCAGGGCCGCACCTTCGCCGAGAGCCGACGTGTGCGGCTAACCGACGTGGACCAGCGAGGCCGGCTCCGGCTCGACGCCGTCGCCCGGTTCCTGCAGGAGATCGCGATCGACGACGTCGACGAGACTGGCTGGGGAGCACCCGAGCACCTCTGGTTCGTCCGCCGGATGCACATCGACGTGCTCGAACCCTTCCTCGCCGACCGCGCAGTCGAGCTCGTCACCTGGTGCAGCGGGCTGGCGACGGTTGCAGCCGGCCGGCGCTGGTCGCTGACCGGCGACCGCGGCGGCCGGATCGAGGTCGACAGCGTCTGGATCCACCTCGACCCCGACCAACGCCCGGCACGGATCACACACTTCGACGCCTACGCCGAGGCCGCCGCCGGCCGACGCGTCTCACCCCGGCCGCAGCTGGCCGACCCGCCCACCGACGCGCCCCGCTCACCCTGGCCACTCCGCGCATCCGACGTCGACCTTCACGGGCACGTGAACAACACCGTCTACTGGCAGGCGATCGAGCACGCGCTCCACGGCGCAGGCCCCGAGCCAAAACGTCCCCTGCGCGCTAGCGTCGACTTCCGCGACCCGCTCGACCTCGGCGACCCACTCGAGCTCGCCGTCACCGGCGACCAGCACCACCTGGACATCGCCTTCGTGGCCGACGATCGCCTAAAAGCCGTGGCCGCAATCGACGACAAGCTCTGACCACCGCCAACCCAGCCCATGACCGCCACCCCTGCCCATGAGCGGCACGCGCCCGGGCCCCGGGCGTAATCGGGCGAGACCCCGGTGATCGCGTTCGCGGACGAGCGGTCAGCCTCGGTCGGCGGCCGCGAACGGATCGACCTAGCCGCGCAGAGGCAGTGTTGCCGGTACAGGCACCACCCCGACTACACACGTACTACACAGGCCCTGCCGGGTGGTAGCCGGTCGCAGCCGGTCATAGCCGGTTCACTCGGTGAGGAAATGCCTGCTGTAGCCGGTAATTCCCGGTCGTAGCCGGCTGTGGCGGTTGAGGCCGTGCCGGCCTGTCACGCCGGAGGTCGCGGGTTCGAGTCCCGTCGCTCCCGTCTACGAAGTCCGTGCAAACGGCGGTCTTTCCGTCGTTCAGCGCTGTCGCATTAGGCGACAAAACGGCGATCTGGAAACGATTATGGAAACGCCTCCCGTGAAGGCGCTCGTCAGGCTTCCCTGACACAACTCGTTCGCCGGGGCCGGAACGGCGCGGCGATGTTTGATGCGTCGATGCGAACGCGTTCCTCGGCAGCCACTACGGCCGGTACGACATCGCCACCCTCTCGGCAGCCATCCGCGCGACGGCGCCGTCCCCGTGACGTCGTAGATGTTCGTCAGTGCGTCGTTACGAGGAAGTTGCTGAAGACGAACTCGACCGGGACGATCGGGTAGTACTGCGTCGGGTCGTCCTCGCGCTCCTGTCGCCAGCGCTTGCCGGCGCAGCGCAGGTAGACCACGGGGTTCAGCGACTCGTTGCGGACGACGCCGACACAGACCCAGTCCGGCGTGTCGTAGTCGTTGCGGTAGTAAGCGGAGAACCACGCGCCGCGGCGCTCCAGGCGTAGTCGGCCGCTCAACACGTTTCCGTCACCGCAGGGCGTCCCGTACTGGTTGTTGTCGTACTCCGTGCCGAGGTTCCAGTTGATCCGGAAGCCGTCGTCCTCGTCGTGCTCGACTCCGACGAACGGGGGGGCGCCGTGAGGGTCGTAAAACGAGTCCTTGTCGCGAAACGAGCGCGGGACGCGCGGGTTCCCGTCGGCGTCGAACGGGGGCTGGTGCGCCCCGGGATCGACGTTCACCGCGGCGAGCTCCAGCGTCGAGGCCTGGCCGACCCGTGTGACCGTATAGTCGACCTCCGCGGTGAACGGCCCCGCGATGCCGTTGACGGTCCCGACGCCGCCGCCGGAGTAGAAGGGCCAGTCCTTGTTCGCGTACCAAACCCGCTCCTCGAGTTGCTGCAACTGTCGCGCGACCGCGTCCGTGGCCGCCGGCAGTCCATCCTCGTAGGCGGCGATCTTCACATGCACGCCGTCGTCCTGGAAGACGTGCGCGTAGCGGTTTGCCTTCGCGTAGCCGAAGGCGAAGCGGCGCCGGTCGATCGTCGTGCCCGCAAACGACGCGTCGATGCGCTTCATTGACGGCCGCGTGAAGGCGACGTCGAGCATCGAGTCCGTCGCGAGCGACCAGACGAAAGCATGATCCTCGAGGGCCTCGTACTCGGCCTGGGTGAACACCGCGGGATCGCGGTAGAGGTAGACGACGGCACCGACCCGAAGCCCGCGCTGCTGGTGCATGTCCGCGAGCCGGCGGCCGATCTCGGTGAGCGATCCGTCCGCCGCGAGGATCTCCCCGATCTCGATGACGGCCCCGTCGGCGTCGAGCTGTTCGAGCCGGTCGAGCAGCTCGCTCGCCGGGATCTCCCAGTCGAACACGCAGATCCGCGCCTCGGGCGCGAGCTGGCGAACCAGCCTCAGGTTCTCGGGATCCTTCGAATACAGCACGACCTCGTCGAGGATGCCGCGGTCGAGGATCGCCCTCATCGCCGCGCGCACGAACTTGTCGCGGCGCCCGGTCGTGAGGGACGAGTCGTGCTTGAGCTCGACGACCTTCGCGACGGCCCGGGGGAGCTTGTCGAGGAGCGCCGGGAAGGTCTCGACCTCGACCCGTCGTCGGCCGGGCTGCCTGTAGGCCCACTCGGACGCGCCACGCGGGGCGAAGGTGCGGCTCAGGTCGAGCTTCCGCAGATCCGCGAGGTCGGTCTCCAGGATCGGCCCGCCCTCACCCGCCAGCCGTGCCAGCGAGGGGTCGTGGGAGACGACGAGTCGACCGTCACGCGTCAGCTGGACGTCGAACTCGAGCGCGTCCGCTCCCGCCGTGTATGCCGACACCAGCGCGGTGCGCGTGTTCTCGGGCGCGTGCAGCCGGTTGCCGCGATGCGCGAGGACCCTCATCAGCGTGACTCCGGGTCGGACGTCACCTCGGCGCAGACGCAGAACGCATACCCCTGTGGCGGGAACAGGGTGTTCGAGGCGAAGACGGTCAGGGTGTAGGCACCCTCCGCCGCCTCCTCGACCCCGATCGCCTGCACGTTGTTGCGCCGGTCGATCTGGTGCGCGAGGAACCTGGGGTCGACGGAGGCCGATGGCACGACCTGCCACAGGTGCCCCTCGTTGCCTCGGACTCGCAGGCCGCCCGGCCCCTGGAGCTCGAGGGCGAGGCAATTCTGCACCGCCGCCTGCTCGAAGTCGGTCCAGCAGAGGACGGCGCGAAGGGGCTGCTTGCCCGCGCCGACCTTGAAGCGGTAGCGGCGCGTCGCCTTGTGGACGGCCCCGAGCTGCGCTCGGCTCTCGAGCGCGCGATCGTCCACGTTGGGCACGTCCTCGACCCACAGCCGCCGGCCGGGTGGCGCGTGCTCCCCCGGCAGCACGCGGGCGAGGTCGAGGCGGCCGAATCCCTGGTCGAAGTCCGGATAGCCGAAGTCCTCGTTGCGGAAGGGGGTCGTGCCCAAGCGCTGCGCGCTCGCGATCATCACGGCCTTGATCAGCGCGGCGGACGGTGGGGCCGTGAGCGGCGGCGTGAGCTTCGTCCGCAGCACCTGGAGCACGATCGCTGCCGCGCCGCTCGCCACCGGAGCCGCCATGCTCGTGCCGTTCATGAAGGCGTAGCGCCCTCCGAAGTCGTCAAACAAGCGCCAGAACCTGCGCTCGGGGACGCCGTCGGCGCGCGGAGCGAGAATGGCCGTCCCCGGCGCCACGACGTCGGGCTTCACGGCGTCGAAGTCGCTCGGGCCGCGGCTGCTGAACGCCGCAAGCAGGTCCGGGTCGCCGGCGAGCTTCTCGACCGAGACCGGCTCGGCTCCGAAGCGATTGCTGTCGTAGGTTTCCCAGGTCTCTTCGAATCCGGGACGGTCGCTCGCGCAGGCCCCGACGGTGAGCACGTTCTTCGCGCTCGCCGGCGTTCCGACCGACCGCAGGTAGGGATAGCCGTGCTCGGCATTGCCCTCGTTGCCGGCGGCGACGACCACCAGAACGTCGGGGTGCTCCCTCATGAAGGAGTCGACCGCCTTCGCGTGGTTGTCGTACTCGCTGGCGATCGCCGCCTCCAGGCTCAGGTTGATCACCTTTGCGCCCTGTTTGGCAGCCTGCTCCAGCACATCCCCGAAGTCAGGCGGGATCTTCAGATCGCCGTCGTCGTCGGTGATACCGACGACGACGAGCGTCGCCTCCGGCGCCATCCCACGGATCTTGCCGCCGGACGCAGCCCCGCTCCCGGCCGCGGTTCCGGCAACGTGTGTCCCGTGACCGATGTGATCGTCGACCTCGCCGCCGAGCGGCCCCGGCGCCTTGTATGCGATCCGACCGTCGAAGTCGGGATGGCTGGCGTCGATCCCGCTGTCGACGACCGCGATGATCTCTCCCTTGCCGGTCCAGGACTCGGAGCCTGCGTTCAGCGTCTCGATCCCGATCAGCTTTCTGGCGCAGTCGCTCAAAGCTTCGGGGGGTTGTAGGGGGTGACCTTCGCGACGTACGGCATCGCGGCGAGCCTCGAGAGGAACTCGATGTCGGCCGGGCCGGTGAACCGGATGCGCAGGTTCGAGGTGCCGAGTACGTGTGTCCCCTCGGCCTGCTCGATCACCGGCCGCACCTTCTGCATGTCGTTCTCGCGGTGCAGCAGCGCCTCGAACGTCGTCGGCTCCGCGTCGCCGTCGGCGCTGGCCAGCCCACTCCGAGGCTGCGCCTCCTCTTGGAACAGCTTCACGAGCTCCGGTGAAAGCGAGTTCTCGAAGCTGTAGCGGCTCACGTCGACGACGTACTCCAGCTCCCGAACCTGCGCGTACTGCTCGCGTGTGAGGAACGCCCGGTACCGGTCGGGAGGCTCGAACGCGAAGATGTCGACCCCGTGATCCCAGAACTCCAGCCGCTGCTTCTCCGTGATCGGGCCGCGGAGCTTGATGCGGTAGACGTCCTCGTCCAGCGCCTGCTCCTCGCTCGGCCGGTCGGGACGCGGCGGGAGGTCGGCCTGGGACGCGAGATCCTCCACAACCGCGTCCGAGATCACGGGCTTCGACTCCGGGGCGACAGGCGGATCGGGGACCGACTGCGGGAGCACCTCGACCACGACGCCCTTCTCCGTGAGCTTCGTGACGTCCTCCACGGTCGCCTCGCCCTCGACGACGCTTGCGAACGTCTCCGAGTCCGTCAGCGCCTTCTCGGCCTCTTTCCGTTGGTCGTCGTCGTGGAAAAACGCCGCCACGCGAACGGACTCATCCATAGGCACTCCTTAGCGTGTCCTTGAGGCCGTCCGCGATGTTCGGCTGGCGCGCGATCCGGTCCCAGTAGTCGTCGGCCCCCACGATGGGGGAGTCGAGCTCGAGGCTCTCGACGAGCAGGTTCGGATCCGCTGCGAGCTCCGGCTCTCCTCCGAATTCCCGCAGCTCGTCCGGGGTCGGCTCCCACTCGTTGTCGAGCTCGAGGACGAACGACGGCACGACCTCCATCGACGCCAGCTGCGCCCGAGCCCGCTGGCTGAAGTCGCGGAACGCGGGGAGATCGGCCATAGCGTCGCGCAGGATCTCCTGCGCCTTCGCGAAGGAAAGGTCGTTGAGTTCCGACCCGCGTGTCCACAGGGCGAACGCCTTCGTTGTACCGTCGACGGCGACCTCCTCGAGCGGATGCTCGGGCTCCGTGTGCAGCGTGGCCATCGCGTCGCGGACGCCGTAGCGGGGGACGCCGTGGACGACGACGAGGCTCACGTCGGCCTCTGTCGCGTCGATCAGGTGCGAGTAGGGATCGGCGTCGTCGCCCGCGAGGACGATCAGGTCGGCGTAGGCGTCGGTGACCAGGGAGCCGAGGGCGTCCTGCCAGCCGAGGATGCGCGCCGGGTCGGCCGTCACGCCCGAGACCAGGCGCTCGTCCGTGATCGACTCGCCGACCCCCTGCTGCTGGACGACCCAGCGGGCGATCTTCAGCTCCTGGAGCAGGTTCTTCGATCCGGAGGGCGACCAGTCGCAGCCGAGCGCGAACGGCACGCCGGAGGCAAGTAGGGCGTGGAGGTCGAGAGTCCGGCCATAGAGGAGCAGGTTGCTGAAAGGCGACCACACGACCTTCGCGCCGGCGGCCGCCAGGGCGGTGAGGTCCTCGGGCTCGAGCCCGAGGGAGTGGATCCCGACGAGCGGCGGCCGGAGGAGGTCGTTGTCGGCGAGGTCGGTGAAGTTCCGGTGAGCGGCGTCGTCCAGGCCTTCGGCGAGGTGGTAGAAGTAGGCCGTCCGTCGGTCCAGGGCGCCCCGGAAGTCCGCGACTCCCTGCGGGTTCACGTACAGGGACGGCACACGGGTCCCGGCTTCGGCGAGCCGCCCGTCGCCGGTTTGCTCGACGTTGCGCATCGCCCCGCGGAACAAACGGAACCCGCCTTCGACCTTCGTGCGCATGCCCTGTCCGGTCGTCGTCCCGCCGGTGAGGGCTTTCGCCTCGACGTACCGGACGATCGCGCGGGCCGTCTCCGGGTACGCCGCGAGCGCCTTCACCGGCTGGGAGATGCCGCCGGAGTAAGCCGGGAGCCGCTGCCACTGCGCCCGGTTGTCGTACCGTCTCGGCACGGTCCAGAGCGGGACGGCGTTGTAGACGAAGTGGTTGTGCAGGTCGATCAAGCCGGGGTAGATCGTCCCGCCCGTCGCGTGCAGCGGCGCGTCCGCGAACTCCTCGGGCAGCCGTTCGCCACGCGGCACGACACGGGCGATCTGCCCGCGGCTGATGACGAGCCGGCCGCCCTCGATGACGTCGTGGCCCGGTCCCATCGTGACGATGCGCCCTTCCAGCACGAAGGTGGGTCCGCGAGAGCCGTCGACGGCCGTCGGGCGCCGGCGGCGCGTGGTCGGGCGGTCGCCGGCGAGCATCGCCGCCGGCTCGCTCTCGAGCGGAGTCGCCTGCATCCCGGCCGCCTCCGCGGCGGCGACGAGGTCGGAGTCGGCGGAGACGAAGACGCAGTCGGCAATCGGCGCCTCGGCGAGCGCGGCCGCCACGGCGAACGCTCGTCGGTCCGGCAGCGGACAGGGCAGCTGAGCGGCGAGTACGACGAGCTCCAGCTCGAAGAGGTTGTAGATGCCCGCCGCCTCGAGCGTCCAGCGGACCTCGCCGGGCGCATCGTTGCACAGCACCCCCCGGCGGGCCCCCGCCTCGAGCCACGACGCCGCCGCCGGATTCAGCACCGCGCCGTCGTCGCCGGGAAGCACGAGCGTGCCGCCGAGGTCGAAGAAGACCGTTGCGTCGTCGAAGACGTCGCGCGGGTCCATCAGACGAGCTCGTCGGTCGACAGCTCGCCGACCTCGTCGGTTGCTCCCCACGCATCGCGCACCGGCGGCGCGACCGCGACGGCTTCGGCCAGGAGGTCGCCCTGCTGAGCCTTTTCCGCCTGGAGATCGGCCACCGGGGAGTCCGCCGTCAGGCGCGGCCCTCTCTGGAGCGGACGCAGCTTCGACTCGTAGTCGCAAGGGCCGATCTCGAGCATCGGGCAAAACACGCAGGCGCCGAGCGGGCGGCGAAGATGGCGTGTGCCCGCATCGAGCTCGATTCGTCCGGCACGCGCTTCCTCGACGAGCTGGTCGACGACGTGCGCCCGGGCGATGGCGAAGTCCTGCGGGTTGCCGGTCGCGTGCGGGGCGAAGACGACACGTGCATCGAGCTCGGTTCCGTTGGGGAGCTCGCCGTACAGAAGGCGGATCTCGCGCCGCATCAGGTCGTGCAGTGACTCCCGTGGCCGCGGCTCCCCGACGGTGAACCGCTGCTCGAGCTCGCCGATGAAGGCGTTCGCCGTCGCCTGGCTGAAGATGAGGATCACCGAGGGCAGGCTCTGGAAGAGCTGCCGCAAGAAGTACTTCCGCAGGCGGAAGCACTCCGTGACGATCCCGTCCCGCTCTTCCTCGGTCATCGGCGGCAGCGACGCGTCGTTCGGCGCCGGAACGGTCGTCCACTTCGCCGACGGGCTTGCCACCATGTTCCCGTAGCTGAGGTCCTCGCCGACCACGAGCTCGGCTTCGTCCCATCCCATCGCCTCGGTCAGACCGTCGAGCAGCGACTGGTACGCCTCGTACATCTTCTGCGGCTGGAGCCGCAGCCGGATCGAGCGGACGCCGTGCTCATCGACTGGGACGCGCAGCTCGAACCCAGAGAACGGCGTGTCGTGGTCGCCTCCACCAAAGGCCTCGTAATCCTGCTCGCTCAGCTCGAGCTTGTCCACCGCGCGGTAGCGGAAGTAGTGGGCGTACTGGCGGTAGTCGTCGAACAGCGGGTTCAGCGAGCGGCGCCGGTGCGCCCACCAGCCGGGCAGGTTGGGGTTGATGCCGAGCGCCATGATCGGCGCCTTGCGGCACCCGCTGAGGAGCTCGGGCACGAGCGGCGCGCGACCGACGTAGCGGGCCTCGTGCACGACGCCACGCTCCCGTGGTGTCCCCTCGATCGTGTAGTCGTACGAGTGGTAGGTGCCCCACTTGCGGAAGTAGCTGCACGGATGCGGAGTGCCGAGCGGCTCCTGCGCGGTCCGCATCGCGTTACACGACATCACCTCGTAGACGAGCTCGACTTCCGTCGGTAGGCGGCTGTCAGCCATCGCTGTCGAGTCCGGCCAGGATCGCCCACGTCGCCAAGGCGCCCGTTACGCTCGTCCAGTAGCCGTAGATCTCGTAGTACCAGACCGCCCAGTGCGTCTGCATGTTGATCTTGCGCGGCGCGGTCGGCAGGTCGGCGTTGATCTGCGGGTCGGAGATGTTGCGGACGATCGCCCAGCGCGGTGGATTCGGAAGCTCCTCGCAGAGCAGGCCGAGGACGGCATCTCCCATCTCGACGGCGCACCCCTCACTGCCCAGGTTGTTGCCGGACGTCCCGAACTCGAAGAAGTCGGTCGTGAGCACGGGACGGGTCTCGAGGTGGATCATGGGATTGTTGAGCGGCCGGCTCTCGAGCAGCGGGCCGTCGAACTCGTAGCGCTTGGTCGGGGGCCCGAAGCCTGGCTCGTGTAGGTCTTGCCGTTCCAGACCTCGTTCACGAACTCGTCCTGGAGCCGGAACTTCGCGGCGCGGGTCACCACGACGTCGCCGAGGCTCTGGTCGATCGAAACGCCGCCGCTCGTGCCGACCGTGAGGATCACCATCGCGCCGGTCTCCTCGACGAGCTGGCGGAACAGGTCCTTGACCGGCAAGGTCGCCGTGCCCGGTTCAGTCGTCGATCTGATCCCGTCCTGGTTGAGGTGGAGCTCCGACTTGAAGCACAGGACCTTGGTCGGGCCGACCTCCGTCACGAAGTAGCTGCCCAGCCGGCGCGCCTTGAGCGCAGGGGCCCCTTCGCGGATCAGCGGCGCGTAGTGCTCCTCGAACCGGCGGTTGTAGCGGTACCACGCGGTGCGCGCGAACCGTGGCGTCAGCACGTCCGCCAAGGCATTGAGCTCGGCGACCGTCCACGTCACGACCACCACGTCGGCCGGCGGCAGCGGGTCGCTCGGATCCGGTCGTGGATCGATGGTGCGCGGGCGCGGGGTGCGCTCGGGCGGGAACGGGATGTTGAGCTCCGCCGTCAGCGAAGCCTCCGGCGCCAGGCCGAAGACCTCGGGCTCCAGCACGTAGTCGATGGGGGCCATCCCCAGCTCAAGCAGGGTGCGCGCCACCTCCTTCCGCTCGCGGATGTCGCTCACGGCATTCCCTCGCACACTCGATACGCGTTGGCCAGCTGGGTCATCGTGGGGTTCGAGGCGCCGGAGGTCGGCATCCAGGCGCAGTCGAGGACGTAGAGGCCGGACACTGTGTGTGACTGGCAGTTCTCGTCGAGCACCGCCGTGACCGGATCCGGGCCGGCACGGAGCGTCCCCTGGACGTGCCCGTATCCCGGGTTGTCCTCCGGCTGGGGCTCGAGGCGCCGGAGCTCGCCGCCCGCCTCGACCATGACGTCGCAGACCTTCTCGAGCGCGTAGTCGCAGGCCGCGATGTCGTAGGGGTGGTGGCGGTAGTACGTGCGCGCCGAGGGCAGGCCCCACGGATCCCTACGGTTCGGGTCGAGCTCGACGCGGTTCTCGTGCACCGACATCGACTCGCCCGTGTAGGAGAAGAACACGCCGCCCTGGGAGCGCAGCTCGTCCAGATAGGCGCGCAGATCGTCACCCCAGACGTTGCGCTTGTCCGGCCCCATCGCAGCCGCCTTGACCAGCCGGATGGGCGGGATGCACGTGAGCGGGTCGTAGATCGAGAACTTGCCGGCCTTCGTGATCTCCGGGTGCTTCGGGTCGTCGACGACGTACAGGTCGCGCAGCTGGAGGCTGCCGATCACAGTGCGCGGCTGGTAGGCATCGCCGAAGTCCCACACCGGCTGCCCGGGGAACGTGAGCTCGGCGTTGCCGTGCGCGTGGTAGACGAGGTAGTGGCCGACCATGTCGTTCGGATCGGGCATCTCCGACAGCAGGAAGAGACGGGCCGACTCGATCGCCTGGATCGAGACGATGACCCGGTCGGCGCCGAGGAAGTGCTCTTCACCCCCGGGCTCGGTCATGTAGGTGACGCCGGTGACCCGACCGCCCTCGTGGACGATGCGGCTGACGCAGTGTCCGGTGCGTAGGTCGCAGCGCCCGGTCGCGAGCGCGAGCGGAATCACCGTGTTCGCCGCGCTGGCGCGGCTGTTGACCGCGCAGCCGTAGAACTGGTTGTAGCCGCAGAATGGGCACGCAGGCCGGCCGCCGGCGGTGCGCGAGTTGATCGCGCGCGGCCCGAGGTACGTCTCCAGGTCGGCCTTCCCGAACGCCTCCTGGAGGAACGCGTTCGACGAGTGCGGTCGGAGCGGCGGCATCGGGTACTCGTAGCCGGGGCGGGTCGGCTCCTGCGAGGCACACTGATTCGCCTGCCCCGAGACGCCCCATTCGTGCTCGGCGCGCTCGAACCAGGGCTGAAACTCCTCGTACGTCCAGGGCCAGTTCACCATGTCGGCGCCCTCGGGAACGGGATCGAGGTAGTCGAGAATCCGCATGTCCTCAGCGGTGTAGCGCGGCATGTTCGCGTCCCAGACCATCGTCGCGCCGCCGACCATGTTCGCGATCCACCACCGCTCTACCGGTCGCTCGGCCCCGTCCGGCGAGACGTGGATGTTGGGGTCGTCGTCCACGTGCGGCATGAGAGCCTTGCGCATGTGGAAGTAGTGCTCGTCGTAGGGAAGGAAGTCCTCTGCGGAGGCGTGGGGCCCCTTCTCCAGCAGCGCGACGTTCATCCCGCGCTGCGTCAGCACGCTCGCCGCGGTGCCGCCCCCGGCACCGGCGCCGACAATGATCGCGTCGAGCCTAGCCTCCGCCATCCGTCCGCCGTCCGGGCGCCTCGCCTACGACCGGCCGAGGCGGCTCCTCGGCCGGGGCCGGGTAGCCCAGCCAGCGCCACATGATGCCCTGAGCGTTGCCGCCCCACCGCGGGTCGGAGAAGCACCCCTCGATGCAGTGGCCGCGCAGCGTGGCGAACAGCCCCCGCTGGTCTATCCCCCCCGGCAGGCCGCCGAGCGAGCCGCCGGCGAGATCGGCAACGAGCTCGGTCGCCTGCCCGACATCGAGCTCCGCCAGCCGTCGTCCGAAGCGCTCGCCGGCCACGGCGTCGAGCGCCGGCAACGCGGTGGCGTACAGGCGGCGCCAAGGCCCCACCTCGTAGAAAGTCTCCTCGTCGACGGCGAGCAGGTGGTCGAGGAAGTCGGCCGCGCGCGCGTCCGTCGCGCTTGGCGCCGTGTCCGTCCGTGGCAGGATCGCCTCGAAGAGCACCTCGACCTGGCGTCTCGCCTTGTCGTCGAAGAACCGCTCGTCGGTGGTCGGCAGCCGCCGCATTTCTAGCGGAGGTGCAACGAGCTCTCCATTGCCGCGACGAGCGCGACGTACGGAGTGGCGTCCGGCGGGCCGATGTGCCCGATGATGTTGAGGACGAGAGTGTCATCGCTGTCGGAGAAGTAACGCCCAACCTCCGGGAACAGCTCGTCGTTCTCGAGGTCGCCGTGGAACTCAAAGAGCTTCACGAATCCCTCCGAGCAGCGGATGAACGCGTCGACGGCGAACGGGAAGTCGCGTTCGTCCTTGCGCTCGATCCGCCGCCACGCGACGTCGAGCCCCTCGAAGTACGCGCGAGCCTGGTCGTGATGGTCGTACATCCAATCCGCGGCGCGGGGATCCATCCCGCGGGCGATCGCCAGCGGCACGATCGCCTCTTCGGCCTTGAGGTGGTGCGCGTCGACGAAGTTCCGGGTCAGGTAGACGAGGATCCCCATGGCGGCGTAAAGATCGGAGGGAATGGCCGCCCCGTCCGGAAGCTGCCGCAGCCCGTCCGCGATCGCACTCATGCAAGCGAAGATACGGTGGCCGAGCAGGTGCTCGTGCTCGAAGACCATTTCGAACGCGCGACCGCTGAACTGGTCGGTCGGTGTCAGCCCCTTGATCGGCTCCGCCGCGAACTCGCGGCCCGGCGGGCACGGTTTCAGCTCGGCGTGCATTCCCGCTGCCCGCGCTCCGAGCACGTCGATCAGGTTTTCGCCGCAATAGAGCGTGCGCTCGATCGGTACGCCCATCTTCTCGGCTGCGCGCTGATAGATCCGCGGGTCCGGCTTGTTGAAGCCGACCTCGTGGTTGACGATCAGCCCCTTCGAGTCGATGAAGTCGCCGACCCTGACGGTGCGGCCGCCGTCCGGCTCGACCGACAGCACCGTCTCCTGCACCATCCTCCGCCCGGCGTCCGCACTGACGTCCTCGGGAAGGTTCGTGATCACCCCGATCCGGAGGCCGACGGTGTTCCGCATCGCCGACAGCAGCCGCTCCGTAGTCGGCCGGTACGGCACGAGGTGGCCCGGCCGATCGACCTCGCCGAGCGTGTCGCGAACGTCGAAGAAAATCACCTCGACCGGCTCAGCTGACAGGTTCCACCTCCATGTCGCAGACGACGAGGTCGATGTAGTAGCTCCCGCGCGCGTCCTGCGAGATCGCCAGGTGCATCGGGTGCACGAGGTAGGCGTCGCGGGCGGCGGCATCGCGGAACTGCATCACGAGCCCCTCCGGCCAGCCGCGGGCGAACTCGCTGGGGCTCGTGTTTGAGCCGGACCGAACCCACTCGAGGCCGTCGCACGGCCCGACACATGCCTCGAACCGCGACCGGATCTCGTTGACCCGCTCGCGCGTTACGTCGGGCGCGGTCCGGAACACAATGAAGTGCCAGACCTTGCTCACGCGTACACGACTGGATCGGGAAGCAGGTTGTCCTCCCAGTCGTCCTGAAGCTTGGCCTCGAGGTCGGGATAGGTGCCGTAGTCGGGGCCTTCAAGCTCGAAGAGCGCCTTGCCGTGGGCGCCGAGCGTGTCCCACATGAGCGCGAGCGTCTCGGCGAGCTCGTGGCCGAACAGGTACCAGACGAGGGCGATCGTGCTCGGGTGCACGGCGCTCCCGCCCGCGGCGCTGAAGATCTTACGGTCAGGCTCGCACTGCCACATCGTCCGCGGCGTCTTCACCTTCACCCCCTCGCGCGCAAGCTTGCGCGCGACGGTGGCGGCGGCGGTCACTCGGGCGTGATCTCGCGCTCGACGTTGATCACACCGCCCATCTGCATCGTGACCTCTTCCTCGTCAGTCATATTCGGATGGATCGTTAGGCCTTCCTCGAACGCGCCCAGCGACACCTCGAGCTGCGGCCCGCCGGGGGTCTGACTGAGAACCCACGCGAGCGACTTGAGCATCTCCCACGGTGCCAGCGTGTCCTGCTCGCCGCACTTCGGGTAACAAACAAACAGAATGGATTCAACCTGGCTCATCCAGCGCTCCCTCCGTCGTCTCTTCAGCCCGAACGCGGTCGCCCAAGGCCTCGTCGAAAACGTGCCGCGTCGCAACAACAACGTCGAATCCTTGCGCCGGGCCCGCGAGAGCGACGATTCGGCGATCGGGAAGCTGCCTTCGGTCGCTTCCCTGAACAGCAATGCGTTCCTGCGGCACCATCTCGTTTCCTGTCCCGGGCCGCCGTGCCGCAGACCGTCGCCCGTCGTGGTGGGCAAGACTTTAGGACGGTTGTATTCTTCAGTCAAGATGGCATGTTCCCCGTGAACAGGGAGTCTCGACAAGACGATCGACCTTCGTGTTCACCTGCGGCGTGCACCGGAGTGCGAGAAGCCCGCTTACGCGCGTGCCGGCCAGTCACCCGGACGTTTCAGCAATGTCAGGAACCGGTGTTCCGATGGATGAGGGGTAGCACCTCCGAGTCCGCCTGCGCCACCGCTCGAACGCCCGGCGGCGCCGGCGCGTTCGGATTCGCGAACCGCGTACATCTGACCGTGCACCCGATGAGGACGCTGGCGCGGAATCGTGAAGCGCTACTTGCCGCGTGGGCTCCGTACCGGGACCTCACGCACGCGGTCCTAGTCGAGAAGTGTCCTCGAATCTGATCCGGACGCGATTTCTCCAGGGGCGCTGTTTCCCGCTGCGCGTTTCACTCGTCGTTCGTCATCCGATCCCGACAGCATTCGGCGCCGCGGAAGTGCATAACCGCACCGCTGAAGCGACTCGTTCGGAACTGGATGGTCCGTCATGAGCTCCTTCTCCACGGCGCGCGCCACCGTCTGCGACTTGAGGATCCTTCGGAGGATTTCGTCGCGCGCTGATCGAGCGAGAAGGAGTCGCTCGCCCTTTCCTCAGTCTCTCGCCGCGCTTCGACACGAGCTCGATCGTCGGATATCCCAACGATCGTTATCGGACCGGGACGCCTGCAACCCAGATCGGACGATCTTGAAGTCGCTCGTCTCTTCGACTACAGCTTCGATGATCCGGCGTATGTGGCCGCGAACGTGCCACGAGCTTCGGTGGTTGAGGCTCATCGCTCCGTCCGAGGCTCGTCGCCCGACGAGGTTACGGCCCGTCGAGCGTGCGCATGCCGCGCCTTCACCTCGACCGCCGACGCGCGGTGTCGGCGATGAGCACTGGAAACAGCATGGAAACGACCGGGTGAAACCAAGAGAAAGACGGCCAGCAGCAAAAACTCGTTGACCTGGTCGAACCCGCATCGTCACAACATCAACGCGGCTAGACGAAGCTGGACGCAACGGGGTTTGAATAGGGCGTCAGCCCGGTCGAGGCCGGCCGCCTCCAACGCCGGCCGCCCCGCGCGCCGATCACCACGAGGCCCGTCAGAGCCACGCAAGCAACAAGATCCGAAGGAGTCTGAGATGGCAACTAACGGTTCCCCGATCCAGAGTTACCACATGAGTCGTTGGCACACGCTCCTTGGCTTGCAGGACGGAGCTTTCGACCGCAAGCTCCGTTTACATCGCAGACGGTTTCTCGACCGTGCGGCGCTGACAATGGCGTTCTTCGGCGTCTGCTTCCTCATCGTCGCGTTCTTCGGGGGAGATGTCGGGAAGCTCCAGACCAGCGACTGGATCAGCGTCGGCAGCATCTTCGTCACAGGCGCGGGTCTCTTCCTCAGCCTTGGCGATTCGCGGTGATCCCGGAGCCGCGAAGTCGGCACGACCGACGCACTTGGCTGTGAACGGCTCGCATGGCTCCGCGAGTTACCCTCGCGCTGCGGGCGGGCGATTCTCACGCACCGGGAGCTGCAATACCGGCGGGCTCCCGCCGCGAGCGATCAAGGAGGATCGGTCACGTCGGCCAGCCTGAATCGAGCCGGCTGCGCAGCTCCTCCACAGCGACGGCCCAGAGGCGGAGCACGTCCTCGTCCGGTCGCTGGTAGAGGCCGCCGAAGGAGCCGTCGCCGAGCGCCTTGCGCCAGGCCCGCGGCCGACCGAGACCGCAGGGCGGCTCCTTTAGCGGCGGCTTTCGCTCAGTAGGCATCTCGACGCCCGGGAGGCGCGTGCATGGAAAGTTCTCCGACCACGAGGCATGGTCGAAGTCGCTGTCGATCTCGGCCGCCACCTCGTCTGGCCGGCCGTCCCACACGTCGTGCCAGAGCACCGCCGCGTCTTCGTGAGCACGCCTTCACTCGGCCGCAACCACGGCCCCCGGCGTATTGCCGCCGTGACCATTCGCGATAAAGAAGCGCCGGAAACCCTGTCCGTCCAGCGAGTCGAGGATGTCGCGCAGCACAGCGGCATAGGTCTCCAGCCGCAGGGTCGGACTACCGGGGTAGGCCGCGAAGCCCTGCGTCAGTCCGTACGCGAGCACCGGCAGCACGGGCACGCCCAGAGGCTCGGCCGCCTCGATTGCCATACGCTCGACGATGATGTTGTCGGTCTCGAGCGAGAGATACGCGTGCTGCTCGGTCGACCCGACCGGGAGGACGACGCGCCCTGTACGAGCGGGCGAGCAGGCTGCTGATGGAGTTGCTGCCGATCGTCCCATACGTGCATTTCAAGTTCGCAGTTGCATTGCGAAGGAACGTGACCGGCCTCGTACCTGCTCCCTCCGGACCGATCAACGAATCGTTCGCGAGCGTCGCGTTTGCCCCGAAATAGCTAGTACGTCCAAGTCCGACAAGCCCTCTCAACCTGCTCGGGGACGACTGCGGATGGAAACGCGTTGGAAACGACTAGGCGAAGCCAGGCGAAAAGGCGAACCTCTGCAGAACCTGCCGAAGACCGCTTTTCCGGTCGTTGCGCGGCCAGACGAAGCCGGGTGAAACGGTTCGGGCACGCCTGTCACGCCGGAGGTCGCGGGTTCGAGTCCCGTCGCTCCCGCCTCTAGAAGTGCCTGCAAAATGGCATCTTCTGTTGTCTCGATAGATGAAAGCTGCGATCCTCAGCGTGGAGGTTTGCTGCCCGACGGCATTTCTCTAAGTCGCCTCTTCGGGGTAATCACCTGCAAACGAGCAAGTTCCCTGCACGGGAATCTCGATGGTGCTCCGGTCAGCAGCGGAAAACCGGTCGTTCGCCGACCGGTTGCCGGGGCCGATGTGGGTTTGGCTCCCGTCATCCGCGTTCCAAGCGCCCCCGCCGCTACCCCCACGCTGGTTACTTCTTGAACTCGCGTGCCGCCTTGCGCTGGAAGTCCGTCACCAATTTGGGGATGTCTTCAGGCTTCTGGATCACCTTCTGGAGCGTCGAGCCCCAGCTTTCGGCGAGCGATCCGGGCAGCAGGTCAGAGCCGTCGAAGCGGAAGACCTTCGCACCGGCTACCTGCTTCGCCTCCGTGCGTGCGAGGACGTTCGGGTAGGCGCTCGACGGGACGCGCTTGTTCGGCGAGAGGATCCCGGTGGAGGCCAAGACCGTCCCCGCTTCCGGCGAGCTCAGGTAGAGGAGCAGCTTTCGCACCGCTTCGTTGTCGACGAAGACGGCGATCACGGCGCCGCCACCGACGAGCGGGCTGCCGAGGCTCGGGGTGATAATCGGGAACGGCGCGGTGCTCCAGCTTTCCGACAGCGGCGGGCGAGCCTCGTGGCAGTCGTTGATCTCGTCTGGAACGACAAAGCCGCCGTCTGTTGCTAATGACCGAGCGAGGTGATCATGGTCATGAGCACGAATGAGGCTAAGGCGATCAGGAGGTAGAGGCTCCCATGTGCGGCGAGGCCCAAGATTCGAAGCTGCACCGTTTTTGGTGTGGGCGCGGCGCGGCGCTGTTGGACGAGTCTGATTGCATCGCGGCCACGACCTCCGTGGAGATCGAGGAGCGGGTCGGCCTTGGTTGCGCAGCGGCGACACAACTCAGCGAGTACGAGCCCCGGGGCAAGCGCGTTTTCCCATATGAGTCGGTTTCGCTCGTCGCGGGTACGTGCGCGCCCACAGAAATCGCATGCGAGGCGCTTGGAAGCCGGTCGATGGTCGGTGCCGGTCTCGCTTCGGGGAGGCGCCGTGCGAGCCTGTTTCCTGTCAGGGAGAGCCGCCGAAGCGGCTCTCCCTGATCTCTCTGCCTGTGCAGGCAGATCCAGACGCATCTCGCTCTTACGGGTCGATCGTGCCGAAGCTGAACGTCAGCACGTCCGTCCCCGGCGGCTGCTGGATGTGCAGCACCACGTCGGTGTAGGTGAGCGAGGTGAGCCGCACCGACCAGTTCCCGTTCGGGCACTCGGTCTTCGAGCTGGGCGTCGGCGGCGGCGGGATGTTGGGCGAGAAGGTGATCTGCCCGTTATGCGGAGTGATGTTCTGCGTCGGGCCGGTCACGTTCTGCAGCACCACCGGCTGCCCCGGCGCCACGTTGCCGCCCTTGTTGACGCACTCGTAGGTGGCCGAGACCGAGCTCGCGGTCAGGAACGCCGCTGTCGGCCCGTTGCCAAGCCCGGCGGCCTTCCCGCTGCAAGTGAGCCCGCTTGTGGTCGACTTCGTGCATGTCGGTGTCCCGATGAAGTGCGGGCTCTCGGCGAACGCGACCGCCGAGATGGCCGCGATCGCACCCACGAGCGCAGCCACAACCACATAGCGCTTCGTCAGACGCATCAGGTGCATCCCTCCCAACTGGAGTCGGGCTCACCCTTGGTTGGGTGAACGTCGCCTACAGAAACGAAGTCAGCGCCCAGAGGCGCTGAGTAGACTCAGCCCTAAGCACCACCTCCCTTTCCGTCGTCTTTGCCAAGCCGTCGGAGAACGAGGTTGATGTGCTGCCCCACCTCGCGTTCACTCGCGGGGTGGGGCTTCCTCTTCGCGAAGCTGCTCCGGTTGGAGTCAACGCGATACGTCCAGCCCTCCCGGTGGACGTAACCGCAGATCTGAGCGGCGCAAGTTCCCTCTGGATACCAATAGATCCCAAAAGCACACACACTCGGCCGCGGCAAAGCTCGGAAAGAGCGTTCATTTTCGCCGCTCCGTCCCGAGCGGATCGGCCGGCGCAGGCATCGAGCTCTTGGAGAGCACGCGAACGAGCCGAGACGGGTCGCACAGCTCCGCTCCCAAGCGACCGGGAGCCGAGCCGTTTCGTAGCCGCCCGGTTAGAACCTGGAGGTCTACATGCCGCAACCGCAGGGAACCCCCTTCGGAGTCTAGGAAGGGCGGCACAGATCATGCCATATCTGTTGCTCCAACTGAATACAGAGACTCGCCAAGGTCCTTTCTCCTAATAGCTACTGCAATCTGGCAGGAACGAAGCGACGCGATCTCGGTCCCCTGCTGAACCCTTACGCCACCAAAGCGAGCGCCGTCGGTCGTCGTGAAATCCTGAAACGCAGTCCGACGCGAACAAGGCAACGAGACCGCGTCCGACCCCATCGCCGCGAAACGTTGAAACGCAGTCCGACGCGGGCACGACTGTCGCTCTTCCGCCAGAAAGCGACAGGGGAGAATTCGCCCGGGCTGCAGCGGTCGGTGATCGTTTCGCCTCGCGCGTGTAACCAATGATTCGCAATCCGCTTGATGCAAAGCGAGACTCTTCGCCGTGCGTGTTCGACTTCCCGATCCAGCCCTCCGCGCCGACCTACGGGACTTCTTGCACCGCTGGGGCTGCGTTACCTACGAGGCCAACGATGACGTGATCGAGGTCATCGTTCCCGACGCTGGTCGCACGAGCGCCGATCTCGACGCCAGCGCGATCCTCGATGCAGCTTCGAAATCACAACCGCTTTGGAACGACCGCAGCAAAAAGCCGAAGCCCGCTGACCTTTCGGTCCTCGGGCTTCGACCGCACAACGATCTCACGCGACCCAATCGCTGTCAACTTCATCCACGCGCTACTTCGTTCCGCTGGCGAGACCGGCTCTGCAATGGCAGGGTTGACGTCAGTGGGGCTCGCGTGATACTCGCGCGCGCGCGTCAAGCGTAAAAAGCTCGACCGTGCGTAACAGCTCGACCTGCGCGCGGTTGTCGCGATTTGTTGGAACTGCGACAGAGGCCTCGGCGCGCCTGTTGCGGGCGCGGTACTGCGTCAGTGGACATCTTCGCCGAGCGACCGGCGCATGTTCTGCTGCAACCAGCGGAGCGCCTCGCTCGTCACGTTCGACGGCAGCGCCGCCTCGTTGACGACCGCAACGACCGCTCGCTTCTCGTCGACACCGAGCTCGACGTCGACTCCCTGCTCCCAGCCGCGCTGGATCTTCAACGCGGCTTGAACCTGCGGCTCCCTCGGCACGCCGCGAAGCAGCTCACCGTGTAGCCACCGCGCCTCCGTCTCGTTGATGCTGTTCGGCGGCTCGATCCCCGCGAACGTCACGAACACTGCTGGCGGACAGTAACAGTGCCGAGCGGCTGAACCTTCAGCGGGGGCATGTGTCCGCGAGCGGCAATCCGGTCGGGGCGCGGTCG
>WNFV01004653.1_pt1 | contig 21489 bp, 22 predicted proteins | sample 5400101 | NCBI WGS metagenome assembly WNFV01 (sample SAMN13153361, study PRJNA577476) | soil metagenome | isolation source: 115 cm soil or saprolite under grassland replicate 1 | place: USA:California | collected 2016-06-15 | reverse complement strand
GGCGATGCATCGTCGCCCTTCCCGGAACCTGTTGTGCTCGCGGGAGGCTGCCCGGTTCCCGCAGCGGTCGAATGCTGCTCCTTTTCCTTTTTCGGTGTCGCGGGATGCTCCGGTTTCGACTTGGGAGCTGTCCGTCCAGAGGGAGTTGCCCGAGTCGCGGGGACTGCCGGCTTCGCGGTCGGCGGCCGCGCGGGCGATGCCGGCACGGCAGGGACGGCGCTGCCGTGCGCGTGCCGCCCGGGCCGCGTGCGTTTGCCCTTCCGGAGCTTGGAAGGCCGTTCCTGCGATGCTGAGACGCTTGGGGCGGTGCCGGGGCTGCCTGTAGCCGCCGCCGGGGGCTGCGTCGTCGGGCCGGGCGCCGGCTGCTCTCCCGAACCGCCTGGCGGCCCAGGAGACGGCGAGGGGGTACCACCCGTGGGCTGTCCGGGGCCCGGCCCGCTCGGAGCGGCAGGCGTCCCGCCTGCCTGCGTCTGTGGACCGCCGGGGGGCAGGGACGCAGTGAGCGAGGGCAGGACGAGCGGAGAAAGGAACGCCGGGAGACCCGGGTTGAACTCTTGCTCGGATGAGGGATTCGCCTGGATTCCGGCGACAAGCGCCGGAATGCTGCGGACCTTGCCCGCCGCCAACCCAGGCTCGTTCGACGCCGTGAGCCCGGGCACGTCGAGTGCGCGCAGCCAGAAGTGCACCGAAGCAACGGCTCCTGCGGCCAGCGTGAGAACGTAGGTCAGAACGAGAGCAACCCGATTCATCGCGCCAGTATTCTCCTCGAAGCGGACGTGGAATCTCCTCAGTTCGCCTCGGGATCGACTGTGACCACGCGATCCTTCCCCTGGCGCTTCGCGCTGTAGAGCGCGAGATCGGCCGCGCTCAGCAGCTCGTCCGCCGTGTGGGTCTGCGGATACGCGGCGACGCCGAAGCTCGCGGTGAGCCGGATCTCGCTCTCGCCGACCGGGACTGCGAGATCGGCCACGGCGGCGCGCAGGTTCTCGCCCAGCGCCTCCGCTCCGGGCACATCGGTCCCGGGCAGAAGGATCGCGAATTCCTCTCCGCCGAGCCGGGCTGCCAGGTCGACCGTACGGATTCGGTTCCGGAGCACCTCGGCGAAAGCAGCGAGGACGAGGTCGCCGGTTTGATGTCCAAAACGGTCGTTGACGGTCTTGAAGTCGTCCAGGTCCGCGACGATCACGGAGAGCGGATTACCAAAGCGCTCGGCGCGCAGCAACTCGTTCTCGAGCGACTCGCGGAACGACCGACGGTTGGCGAGACCGGTGAGTTCGTCGGTCACCGCCTGCCGCTTGACGATGCCGTGGAGACGCGCGTTTTCGAGTGCGATCGCCGCCTGCGCGACGAGGGTGTGGGCAAGCGCCACGGTACGTTCGTCGAACCCGCCGGGCCCTGGATGCAGGACGAGTGCGAGCTCTTCGTCGACGACGTCGCCCGACAGGTCGAGACGTAGCGGCGGGCCCGTCTCCGCAAACGTTCCTTCGCGCGCGACGACGTCGCCATTCCGGACAGCCTCGCCGGCTACCGCGCCCGTCGCCTCCATCGAGGCGTGCAAGATCACGGGTAGCAACCGTTCGGGATCGTGAGTCGAGGCAAGGGCGTCTCCCACGAGTGCCAGCACCTGCCGAACGTCTCTGCGCCGGGGCGACAGCCTCCTGCCCGGTCTCGTCAGCCGGTACAGCCCGAGGACTCCGACAGTGAGTGTTGCGAGAGACACGAGGGTCGCAAGAATCAGCCAGAGCGCGCGCCGGTGCGCTCGGCTGGTGATGGGGGAACGCGGAGTCATGACCTCCAACACGACCGGGGAAGGCGCCCCCACGAGTCGCGTCGCGAAGACGCGGTAACGGCGGTCGGTCGTTCGCTCAAAGGCCCTGCCGACCGTTTCATCCCGCGCGCCTGGGCCCGCACGGACGGAAAGATGGTCCGGCCGCTGGATGTCCGCGGCTCGCGACAGTCGGCCGATGAGTGACTGGTTCAGCGCGATGACTCCAACGACCCGGCCGACGCTCCTCCCGTGAGAGACGACCGCAACGCTCCTCGTTACGGCACCGGGCGGGACTGAGCCGAAGAGCAGCCTGCGGCCGGCGTACACGGCAATGTCGGAGCGCGCGCCGACGAGTCGACGAACCGTCCTGCGATCACGTCGAAGCACCGCACGCTGCAACGCCGGCCGGGCAGCAAGAGTGCCCGCGCGTGCGTCCGCAACTGCGACCCTCCCGCTGAACTCCGCCGTGGCCCCGCGCGCCTCGCTCGCCAACCGGGCGTCGGCGCGGTCGAGCTCGCTCCCCCCTACGGTCAGCACGACCACCCAGGCCGCGACCAGCAGCGCCAGCAGCGCACAGCCGATCAGCAACCCGACGGTCGCGGATCCGATCCTCCCCCGCCGACTCGCCGCCAAGGTCTCGATGCTCCCGAGGTAGGAGCTTTCGCTCATCCCCCGAATGGGGGAGCCCCCGGATGAATGCCGCTCTTGCCAAACTTCGCGAGCTCGACCCGCCGAAGGAGCATCACACGTACGGCCGCATGTCCGAGCTGCTCGACCGGCTGGAGTCGAAAGACGGCTCGGTCAGCGACCACACGGCCAAGGTCGGCCGGCTCTCGGCGGCGATCGCCGCACGTCTGGGTCTCGGCGTCGACGAGCAGCGGCTGGTGGAGCTCGGGGCGCTCGTTCATGACGTAGGCAAGCTCTTTGTACCCGACAGGATTCTCATGAAGTCCGGAGGTTTGAACGAGCTCGAGTGGGCGGTCATGCGGCGCCATGCCGCCGCCGGCGAGCGCGTGCTCGCTCATATACTCGACTTGCCGGACATCCTGGCGGTGGTGCGGTCGCACCACGAGCGGTGGGACGGCAGCGGATACCCAGATGGGAAAAGGGCGGAGGAAATCCCCCTTCCGGCCAGGATCGTTGCAGTCGCGGACGCCTTCCAGGCGATGATCGAGCCGCGGCCGTACCGAAGGCCGCGGAGCCGTGCCGCAGCTCTGGCCGAGATCGTCCGTGAGTCGGGCCGGCAATTCGACCCCACCTGTGTCGAAGCCTTGCGCGTGGTCGTCTGAAGCAGGGAGCGCGGCATCCGTCGCGAACGCTCTTCCTGCGGCGGTGCCTTCCGAAGTCCGACGGTTGCAGGATGCACCGCCGCTCTCTCGTACCCGTGATCTCGGTCGTCTGGACCACGGTGCCGGGCTTCCCGTTCGGGACGGCGAGGTCGCCGCTCGACATCCAGGTGCCGGTGGCCGTCGTCGGGTGCATGATCTACTTCGTTAGTTTGAACTTCGCCGAGTCGAACGACGGCGAACCGTCATCGAGCGTGACCCGGACCTTCCAGCAGGTGCCGACGGCCTGGGTTCGGAAGTCGGCGTTGTAGATGTATTGATCGGCCGACGAGTCGTAACGGAACTGAGTCGACGGCGTGACGGAACCAACATCCTCAGGCGTGCTCTCCGTGATCGAATCGCATGGCACGCTGACCTTCTGGATCTTCCAGTTCGTCGTAATGAAGCCGAAGTACTCATCACCGGCGAGCTGGAATTTCACCGGCAATGCCCGGCCACGGCTGAAGAGGCTCGTCCCGTCCGGATTGATCGGCTGGAGGATGCTGGGATTGCCGCCGTAGCCAACCACGAACGTCTTGCTATCGACGGCCTTGTTGCCGGCATTGTCGGTCGCCGTGCAGTGGTATGTGACGCTGCCGACGCCGTTGCTGTTGCGCGTATCCGCCGTCTTGATGGGACCGGTCGAAGAAACAACATCAGAGAGTGCGTCAGCCGGTGTCGAGCAACCTGGTGTCGGCAGCGTGCCGCCCGTGTAGAACGTCGCCCCGCTCGAGAAGCCCGTCACGGAGACGTTCGTCGGCGGCGTCTTGTCGATCTTGAACGACCGTCATGGTCGGGTCACCGGTCGGCGCAAACCCGGACAGATTGTCCGTCGCCGTGAAGGTCGCGGTCACGTCCGTGTTGTTCCAGCCCGCCCCATTGGCATCCGGCGACGCACTCGTGTACTCCACCGTCGGCGCGTGCTTGTCGATCCTGATCGGGCTCACCGTCGCCGTATCGCCGTTCCCGGCACGGTCGGTGCAGGTGCCGTCGGCAGAACCGGCCGCACCCTCGTCACTGACCGTATCTTCGCCAGGCGTCACCGGCACGCCCGAAGCATGACCGCCGGCCGGATCGGGGTCGCTGCAGCCGTAGCTGACGACCACATCGTCCTTCGTCCAGTCGCCCGCGGTGTAGGGATCCCCGCCGCTGGTCGCATGCGCCGCCGCCTGCGGCGCCGTCTTGTCGATCATGATCGGCCCGAAGCCGACCAGGAAGGTGTTGTCGGCGGCATCGCTGCAGGTCGCCGACGCGGACAGATTGTCGTCCTCGTTACTGACCGTGCTGTCAGCCGGCTGGGCCGGGATTCCCGAGGCTGCGCCCCCGCCGGAGGGTGCAGGATCGCTGCAGCTATAGCTGACGACCACGTTGTGACTCGTCCAGGCGCCGGCCGTGTAGGCGACAGCGTCACTGGTCGCCGAGGCCGACCCGGTCGGCGGCGTCTTGTCGATCTTGAACGAGTGGCCGGCCAACCCGGCCCGTCATGGTCGGGTCACCGGTCGGCGCAAACCCGGACAGATTGTCCGTCGCCGTGAAGGTCGCGGTCACGTCCGTGTTGTTCCAGCCCGCCCCATTGGCATCCGGCGACGCACTCGTGTACTCCACCGTCGGCGCGTGTGTATCGACTTTGACGTTGATGGTGTTGCTGCTCGCGCTGTTACCGGCCTTGTCCGTGACGTTGCCGCTGAGGTTCTGACCGTCAGGGCCTGTCTCGCTGCTGACCACGACATCGGTCGGACATGCGCCGATGGCGAAATCGGACAGCGTGTCATTGCAGGTGAAACTCACGGTCACGGTCTTGTTCGTCCAGTCACCTGACGTATACGCATCGCCACCCTCGACTGTCGCCGAGGCTGTGATGGTCGGCGCGGTCTTGTCGATATTGATGCCGGTCTGCGTGTTGGAGGCGGAGTTGCCCGCGTTGTCTGTGCACGTGCCCGTGGCGGGCTGGTTCGAGCCTTCCGTCGTCACCGTCTCGCTGTCGGTTGCCGAGACAATGCCCGAGAGGCCGTCCGAGCAAGACCAGTCGACCGTCACCTCCGCGCTATTCCAGCCATTCGCGTTGGCCGCAGTCCGGCTTGTGAATGCGATACCCGGCGGCGTCGTGTCGATCTTCAGGGCGACCGAGTCAGTCGAGCTTCCCCCGGCGCTGTGTGCCGTGCAGCCAGAGGTGACGCTCGCGGTGTCCGACGTGAAGCTCTGCGTCCCGCAGCCGGAATCGATCGCTACGGCGGAGTCCGGATCCGTCACCGACCACGCAACCATGACGGTGCTCGTGTACCAGCCGTTCGTCCCGAGTGTGCCCGTGACCGTCTTCGTGACGACCGGCGGCGTCGTATCGCCGTTTACGATCTGAGTGATCGCGTTGTTGCTCGTGTTGAAATTCGAGTCACCTCTGTAACTTGCCCTGATTTGATGGGACCCAGCCGTAAGAACGGATGTGGAGCAAGTCGCCGTGAATGGGCTGGTGGTGCTCAGCGGTACGTTGTCGCAAAGATGGGTGCCCGTTGTTTGATCGAGGAAGTCGACCTGTCCTGTTGGCTGAGGCGGAGTGGTTTGCGGGGTCACAGTGGCCGCGAACGTGACCGAGCTTCCGACGCTGCTCGGATTCGCACTCGACGTCAGCGCGAGGGTGGTTGTGGCCTTATCGGTGAAGCTGGTGGTCGCCGTGCCGGAGGCCGCCCCCGTGGCCGCGACGCTGTAGGTGGCAATGATCGATGCCGGCAGCTGAAACCGATTCGTGAAGTTTCCTGAGGCATCCGCAGTGACGTCCGTGCCGTACGACCACGTCTGTCCCTTGTCATCGTTGACGAAGATATGGATCGCCTCGCCGGCAACCCAATTGGCGCCGGTGAGAGTGACCGTCGATCCCGGCGCATAGTCAGGCTGATCACTGACGATCGACGGCATCGTCGCCGCCGTCTCCCTCATCGCGGCTGCTCCGCCCGCAAACGCGAAGAACGCCACGAAGACGCCGATCGAACACAGGAGGAGGAACGCCTTCCTCCAGGTCAGTTGAGTTCCCTTCGACGCCACAGGTGCTCCCCCCTCCGCCCCAGTCTCTGTCTCGAGCTGCCGCATGATCTGACCCCTCTCTAAGTCCGCCCGCGCCTCGCCCAGCCGCGGGCTCCCCAGGTCTCGCGCGGCTGAGCCAAGCTCGTGCCGGTTAGTTGTGATGACGCCGGGTACCGGCCCGGATCAGGCCGGCGACGTCGCCTTGCCCCGTTCGCCCGTCTCACTCCCCGTTGCCCTCCGTCTTGCCGCAGGAAAAGCCAAATCCGCCGGACCAATCGTCCTCCAGCAGGCCCGAAGGGCCACTGGCCGCCAGTCGCATCGACGCCGCCGGAAGGTCCGGTTTTCATGCTCTCCCCAATGTCCGCAGAGGGGCTGAGCTGCCGCAGTGCTCAGCCTCTTCTCAGTCTTCGCGCTTTCGGTCAAAAAGGAATAGGCCGGGAGACTCATCTTGCGTTCATGGCTTTGAACGCGGAAGCCCTCCTAGGCCCGCGGCCGGATCACTCGTTTCAGATGCGCGAAGGCCCGCCTTGCGTTGCGCAGTAGAGGCGGTCAGGCGCTTTGCAAGAGGCTCAGCGCCTCAGCCCGACTCCCGACGTGGAGCTTCTGGAGGACGGCGCTGATGTGCCGCCGGACGGTCACTTCGGAGATCAGCAACCGCGCGGCGGCCTCGCGTGTCGACAGCCCTTCCCGTAACAGGTCGAGCACGTCCCATTCACGGTTGGTCAAATCGACGCCGCGGCCGTGCGGGACGGCCAGGTATCGACGCGTAGGCCGTTCTCGGTACTCGTTGATCAAGGCCGGAACAAGCGACCGCGGGATTGCCAGCTCCCCCTTCAGAACCGCCTGCACGACGCTCGGGAGGCGCGCAGGCGTGATGCTCTTGAGTACGTATCCGGCAGCGCCGATGCGCATCGCATCCAGAAACTGCGTCTCGCCGGGGTCGTCAGCCAAGAGAACAACCGCGACCGTCGACGCGCGAGCCAGAATCTCGGCCGCCGCACGAATGCCCTCGCCGTCCAGATCCACGTCGACGAGGCAAGCGTCGGGGTGGTGGCGCTCGACGGCCTGCACGAGGTCGTGCACGGATCCGGCCTCGGCGCAGACACGCATCCCATCAGCCTCGAAAGCCATGCGGATTCCCGCAAGCGTCGCCGGCTCGTTCGCACCGACAACGACCCTCACTCTGCTCCGGCGATCTGTCCGGTTCGTCGTCATGCCACAGGCCTAGAGTTTCCTCGTGTCAAAGCACGCCAATTCCGGTCGGGTTCAGGAGTCCTGCCCCGGCGGGTCGTTCCAGATCGCAATCGAGAAGCCGCAGAGATCTCATTGTCCGTTTTTGCCCCATTCCCTCATCCCCCTTTCGGGCGACAGCGGCCCGCCGCGCCGGTGTTATGGTCGAGAGCGGCGTACTAGAACGCGAGGAGCTGCGGTGCGGGTCTTGATTGCGGACGACCATCGACTGATGGTCGAGGGCACGAAACAGGCCCTGGAACGGGCCGGCGGCTTCGAAGTGGTCGGCGAGGCCGTGAACGGCGTCCAGGTCCTCCCGCTGGTCCGAAGGTTGAAGCCCGATCTCGTTCTCCTCGATCTCCGCATGCCCCAGATGGATGGGCTCGCATGCCTCGCCAAGATCCGGAAGGAGTTTCCGGACCTGAAGGTGGCGATCCTGTCCGTCTCCCAGGATCCGGCGTTGATCGAGACAGCGCTGAAGCGCGGGGCGAATGCCTACATCGTCAAGACGATCGACCCTGACGATCTGGCCGGCGCCTTGCGGCAGGCCCTCGTCGGGAACGTCTTCACCACCGCCGGTCTAACAGAGGATCCAGGCGAGCGGGCCGCCAAGGACGCCGGCCTGACCGAGCGCGAGCTGGGCATCATCCGTGCTGTCGCGCGAGGTCTGTCGAACGAGGCGATTTCGAAAGAGCTCTGGGTCGCCGAGCAAACTGTCAAGTTCCATCTGACCAACATCTATCGGAAGCTCGACGTCTCGAATCGGACCGAGGCCGCACGCTACGCATTCGAGCAGGGTCTCGTCGATCACGACACCGATTCGGCGTCGCCGCACTAGCGCCGCTCGACCCTCGACCCGCCGACGATCGCATCTCGGCCGTCGTCGAAACGCACCCACGCCTTGCCGCCGCCGTCGTAGTCCGGCGACCAGACGACGAGTGTCGCCTCCTCGCCGCCGACGCTACACCGCTCGGTTCCCTCCGCCTCGACGCCGCGCCAGACGCGGACGAACGGGTTCTCCTCCCATTCGCGCCCGATCGTCGTCTCGTCGGTGTGGCCGGGCAGAACCCGGGTCTCCGGCGGCAGCCCCATCAGGACGTCCATGACGGACTTCCGCACCTGCTCGAAATCGCCGCCTCCGACGGAATCCTTGAAGAGCGTGTCGCCCGTGAAGACGGCTTCCTCGTTGACGACGAACGCCACCATGTCGTCGGAATGGCCGGGCGTCGGCAAGGCCTCGACGCGGAGGCCCCCGACCTCGAGCCCGTCCGTGCGGACCGGCACGCCGAGCTCGTCCTCGTGCGCGACATGGTCGTGGTGCGAGTGGGTCCGCAGGACGTAGCTGGGCTCGACGCGCCAGCGCTCCGCAGCCGCGAGCAACGGAGCCAGGGCGGCTCCCGAATCGACGAACACCGCCGAGCCGCCCTCCTCGTCGGCGACGAGGTACGCGTTCGAGAGCCAGTCCGGATGCATGCTCCGCTCGACGAGCACGGCGGTACGCTACCCGGACACCTGCGACGAGGAGGAACGTGAGATGGGCTTGCTGTCACGAGCTGCGGAGATCATCAAGGCGAAGTTCAGCGCACTGCTGAACCGGGCCGAGAACCCGCAGGAGACGCTCGACTATTCGTACGAGAAGCAGCTGGAATCCCTGCAGAACGTCAAGCGGGGCGTGGCCGACGTGGTCACCGCGAAGAAGCGGCTCCAGCTACAGACGCAGCAGCTCGAGCAGAACGTCGTCAAGCTCGATACCCAGGCGCGGCAGGCGCTCGCCGCCAACCGTGAGGACCTGGCCCGAGCGGCGCTCGAGCGGAAATCGGGAATTCAGCAGCAGCTCCAGGATCTCGACACGCAGGTGAAGCAGCTCGAGGACCAGCAGCAGAAGCTCGTCGCCAACGAGAAGCAGCTCTCGGCGCGAATCGAACAGTTCCGCTCCCAGAAGGAAGTGATCAAGGCGCAGTACTCGGCAGCCGAGGCCCAGGTCCGGATCGGCGAGGCGGCGACCGGAATCGGCCGCGAGATGGAGAACACCGGTCTCGCGATCCAGCGCGCCAAGGACAAGACCGAGCAGATGCAGGCGCGCGCGTCGGCGATCGACGAGCTCGTCGCGTCAGGCGACCTCGAGGAGCTCGGCTCCGACAAGACGCAGCTCGACCGTGAGCTGGCGCAGCTCGCGTCGCAGACGCAGGTCGATCGCGAGCTCGAGCAGCTCAAGGCCGAGGTGGGATCAGGCGGCGAGAAGAAGGAGCTCGAGAGCTCCTAGTCAGGTGCCCGGCTGCTGGACGGTGACGGCGGACGCGTCCGCCAAGAGCCGCTCGAGCACCGGCTCGCCCGTGACGGGCTCCGGCATCTCACGCAGGGCGCGCACCGGCGAGAAGAGAACCGGCAGGAAGGGGAGGCAGCAGCCGATCCCACCGACGATCAGCGTCTCCTTGAGTCCGATCCAGGTCGCCAGCGCGCCGCCGAGGAGGGTTCCGAGCGGAAGCGTTCCCCACACGAGGAAGCGCATGACGGAGTTCATCCGGCCCTGGATGCGCTCGGGCGTAATCGCCTGACGCAGGCTGAGCTGCGTCACGTTGTACATCACGTTCGCGAAGCTCGTGAGGACGATCGCCGGGCCGATGAGGGCGAGAGCGGCGTTTCCGTGCGGCGCAAAGGGAATGATGAGGTAGGCCGGGCCTCCCACCATCGACGCACCGATGATCGTCGGTCCGACACCCACTCGCCTGGCGATGCGCCCCGACGAGAGTGCGGCAATGAGCGCGCCGATGTTCCCGAGCGTGAACGCAAGTCCGATGACCGCGGGTCGAAGGTCGAGCGTGCGAACGGCGAAGACGATCAGGACGCCGTTGAAGAAGCTGCCGAAGAAGTTGAAGATCGAGGTGCAGGCGGCGATGTTCTTGAGGAACGGATGGTCGAAGACGTAACGGAGGCCTTCTCCGATCTCCTTGCGCATCCGCCGCTGCGCAGGTGCGTCCTCGCCCCGAGGCGAGCCCTCGCGCTTGCGGATCCCGAAGATGAAGAGCGCCGAGCCGAGAAAGCTGGCCGCATCGAACACGACCGCGACGGGGGCGCTCAGCCAATCGACGATCAGGCCTGCGAGCCCCGGGCCGCCGAGCTGCGCGCTCGATCGGCTGATCTCGAGCTTCGAGTTCCCGTCCAGGAGCCGCCGGCGATCGACGAGCGCTGGGAGATAGGACTGGTACGCAACGTCGAAGAAAACCGTCGCGATCCCGACCAGGAACGCGGCCCCATACAGCTGCCAGATCGTCAGCGAGTCGAATGCATAGGCGATCGGAATCGAGGCGAGCAGGGCGGCACGGGCGAGGTCGCCGGCGACGAGGATCGGCCGGCGTCGCAGCCGGTCCACCCACACCCCGGCGGGCAGGCTGACCAGCAGGAACGGCAGGAACTGGACGACGTAGAGGGCCGAGACCTCGAAGACGCTCGCGTGCAGAACGATGACGGCGGTCAGCGGCAGGGCCAGGTGGCTGAACTGCGACCCGAACTGGCTGACCGTCTCGGCCGACCAGAGCCTCAGAAAATCCGGGTGCCGCCAGAGGCCTCCGGTCGGCCATAGTCTCATCAGCGCTCGCTGAGCTCCGTCGTCGGCGCGGGCGCTGGGGCGCGGTCGATGCTGACGTCCCCGGAGACCGTCTTGACGAAGAGCTCGACGAGCGGACTCTCTTCTGTCGGCGCCTCCTGCGGCGCATCGGAGAGCTCGAGCTCCGAGCTCGTCGAACCGCTGACCGTATTCGCGTCGACAAATACCCGCGAGCCGCGTCGGACGCCGACGCTGATGTCGCCGGAGATCGCCCTTAGCTCCATGCGGCCTTTGCGGACGGCCTCGAGACGCTGGTCGCCGGAGACCGTGTTCGCGGTCACGGAGTCGTCCGCTTCGCGGATGTGGAGATCTCCCGACACGAGCTGGACGTCCGCCTTGCCGCCCACGGTCTCGAGCTGGATGTCCCCCGAGGCGGAGTTCGCCTCGACTCTGCCGTCCACCTTCGCGACGTGGACGTCGCCGCTCGCGGTCTTGACGTCGAGGTCTCCGCTCGCGTGCTCGACGTTGACGTCACCGGAGGCGGTCTTCACCTCGACCGAGCCGTACTCGCCGCCCGCCTCGACGTCTGCGGATCTCGTGCGGATGTCGAGATCGGCGCCCCGGGGGCACGTGACGCGGAGCAGGATGTCGGGGTCGCGGCCGAACGAGACCCAGAAGCCGTGGCGAATCCGGGCCTCGACGACGACCTCGTAGCGGTCCCCGCGCCTGACGAGCTCGATCCGCGCCGTCTCGATCAGCTCACGGACGAGGTCGTTGCTCGAGAGCGCCTCGAGCCGGACGTGCGTCTCTCCGTCGCTCGCCGTCTCGATCTCGATCTTCCCCGAAGGGATCTCGAGGCTGAGGCGGACGTGACCAGGTGTGGAGTAGGTCTCGGTGCGCATCAGATGTGCCCGCGCCCGTTGAAGTAGGGGTAGCGGATGTCGCCGGGGATGCGAATTGTGTTCCGCGTGTGTGGCGCGATCTTCTCGCAGCGGCGGAGCTTGTCAGCCTCGCCGCGCGGGAGCAGTGCGAGCGCCAGTCCGAATGGGAGAGGAAGCACGTGCATCGTGGCTCCTTTCAGCTTTGGCCGTAGCCGGTCATGCGACGCCCGCCCGGATGGCGGCGCCGCGTGGGATCTGCACTGCGCGTGATCTGCTGCAGCAGCCAGGTGTTCGCCGAGACGCCGGCCTCCTGCGCCGCCGCGTCGACGATGCCCTTGAGCGTCTCGGGCAGCCGAAGGGTGATCCGCGCCGTGAGGTCTTCGAGGCTCGATGGTGGCGGAGCGCCCGGCTCGGCGACATAGACGAGCTCCGGCTCGCCGGCCGCCACCCGTACTTCGACGTGGCCGTCGGGAAGTTGATTCGTGAGCTCCGCGGCGGCCTCGCCGAGCGCGTCCATCAGCCTGAGTCGGAGGGATGACTCGAGAGCCGCGGCAATGCGCCGTGCAGCCTCTGCGATCGCCTCGTCGCCGACGCCGGCGACGTTCGCCAGATCCTGCTGGAGCGCCTCGACGTAGGCCGCCACGTTCATGCGCGGCACTATGACATCACTGTGATGTCATGTCAAGTCATCGTGGCGTCACCGCAGCGTCATCGTGATGCAAAGTTCGCTCTTTGCGGCGAAATCGGGCCTCAGAGCCACGTTGGGGACGAAGAGTCACGCTTTCCCAACACCTGGGGTCAGACCCTGCCGTTCGGGCCACGGCTCGACGGGACACGTCATCGCCCCTCTGGCTCTGGCGCCTGCCTACAGCGGCGCGTCGAAGACCGCGAACCAGCGGGTCAGGTCCTGCTCGACCGGTAGCTCCGGCTCGAGCTTCGCCTTCAGCTCCAGCTCCTCGGCGTTGTCCCGCTGCTGGTCCTCCCCGGTCGGAACGAAAGGCCAGAAGGCGCCGCGCTTGTAGCCGTAGATCCAGTAGACGGGATGCTTCCCGCCCTGGAACCTGAAGACCGCGGCGAGGAGCTGCGGGCCGAACCCCTGCTCCTCGAGCCCCTGCGCGACGGCGTGGACGGCCGCGACCTGATCCTCGAGCTCGGGGTCGCGGACGACGATCCAGGTGAACCCGAACTTGTCCTCCCGGCGTTCGAGCTTCGAGCCGGACTCACCCGCGACCCCGTCTAGTAGCTGCTGCAGGTCGTTCTCCGCGCGAACGAAGTCGCCCGCCGACAACGGCTTGAAGCAGATCCCGCCCGCCCCGGCAGTCCGCAGCCCGAGCTCCGTGTCGAGGGTGACCGCGGCCGTGCAGAGCGCGAACAGCCGCTCACGCGCGGGCCCGGCGAGCTTCTTCTTCCCGAAGAGGACATCCCGAAGGCCCACCGTGAGAAGGCTAGCCCCGATCACGCGCCCTCGGACACCTCACGGTACGACGCGAGGGGCCGAACTCAGGCCGCGGAGCTACCCACCCAACGAGCAGCCAACAGATTCTTCGCGACCGTCGAAGACCGCGTCTTCGGCGGTCGCGCGTCCTGCTATAGATCCGCGGCGCAGCTGCGGATCTACGAGACCGGGCGCCCCATCTCCCGTGCGATCTCCGCCAGCGCGGCGAGGCGCTTCTCGAGCGGCGGATGCGTCAGGAAGAGCCCGCTCACGGAGCCCTTGACGCTCGTCGGGATGATGAAGAACGCATTCATGCTCTCGACCTCGCGCAGGTCCCGCTGCGGGATCCTGAACATGTCGCTCGAGATCTTCTGAAGCGCGCTCATCAGATGCTCAGGAGCGCCGGTGATCAGCGCCGAGCCACGATCGGCCGCGAACTCGCGGTAACGCGAGATCGCCAGGATCAGGATCTGGCTGAGGAAGTAGGTCACGACCGACACGAGCAACACGATCAGCCAGACCGGCACCGCGTTGTTGTCGCGGCCGCGGCCTCCGCCGAACATCCCGCCGTAGATGCCGAAGCGGGTCAGCACGCCCGCGAGCATGGCGAAGAAGCTGGCGACGGTCATGATCAGGACATCGCGGTTCGCAACGTGCGACAGCTCGTGGGCGAGCACGCCCTCGATCTCCGGCGGCTCGAGGCGCTGCCAGAGCCCGCGGGTGACGGCAACGGCCGCATGCGTCGGGCTGCGACCGGTGGCGAAAGCGTTCGGAACGTCGCTGTCGATGATCGCGACGCGCGGCTTCGGAAGGTCGGCCATCGCGCAGAGCCGCTCGATCATCGCGTGGAGCTCTGGAGCCTGGTCGCGCTCGACCACCTTTGCCCCAGATGCCGCAAGCGCCAGCTTGTCGGAGGTGAAGTACTGGAAGAACGCCAGGGCGACGACGATCAGGATCATCGGAATGAGCCCTACGCTCAAGACCTGGAAGAGGACGACTGCAAAAACGACGTAGAGAAGACCGAGCAGCGAGCCCGTCAACAGCATTCGCAGCGACAGACCGGCGTCGCGCCCGTAAGACCTACGTTTCATCGAGAATCCCGCTCCTTGAATACAACGTGGACGAGACGAATCGTAGCCGTCGGGATCCTGGCTGCGGGACTCCTTAACGCCACCTCAACAGCCCAGGCGGCGCGGCCGGTGATCCATGTCGTTTCGGCCGGGGAGCTGCCGGTAATTGCCTTCCCACAATCGGCAGCGCTCGGCCTCTATGTACCGGGCGCCGGTGGGACAGTCAGCCGCCAGAACACGATCGAGTCGCTGCGGCGAGGCACGGTGGAAAACGCCCTCCTGGGCGGGAGGCCGAGCGGCAAGATCCTCGCCGATCTTTCGTCCGAGATTCCGCCTTTCCTGGCGCAGCCGGCTATTTACGTGGAGCTGCCACCCCCGGGGGAGCACGCAAATACGAAGCGCTACGGGATCGCGATCCAGGGCGGCGGCTACCGCGGGATCCTGACCTCGGATGCGACCCGAATCCGCGGGCTCGTCCCGATCGCCGACATCGCGCCCACGCTCGTTGCTCTGCGGGAGGGGCGCTCGCCGCCGATTCGCTGGGAAGCCGACGACGATCCCGCGTCCGATCTGCGCGCACTCGACCGCCGCCTGACGCGCATCCACCCGGACCGCGGCTGGACGCTCACCGCCGTCGTCCTCACCGTGCTCGCCCTCGCAATCGCCGTCCCTCGGGCGGGTGTGCTCGGCGCGACAGCGGCGATCGCCGCCTCGCTGCTGCTCTCGTGGGCCGGCGCCACGCGCCTGTGGCCGATTCTGCTCGGAATCGTCGGGCTCACGATCGGCCTCGCGCTGACAGGCTCGACGCGGCGGCGACTCCTCCCCATCGCGGTCGGGCTTTTCTTCGCCGCCTATCTCGCAGTGCTGGCACTGTCTCCGGAGACGAACTCGCTCGCAGTCCTCGGCGCCCGCCCGGACGGAGGCGGCCGGTTCTACGGCCTCACGAACCAGCTCGAGACGCTGCTGCTCGCGCCGCTGATCGCAGCCGTCGCAGTCGCGGGCCTCCCCTGGCTCGTTCCGCTGGGCGCGCTCGCGCTCGTCACCGTCGGGTGGAGCAAGGCCGGCGCCGACGGAGGCGGACTCCTCGTCTTCGGCACCGCGCTCGCGATCCTGGCACTGCGGCTTCAAAGGCTCGCGCTCACGCCCCGGAGGGTCGCGCTTGCCGCCGCTGCAGTCGTTGTCGTCGCGCTTGCGCTCGTCGGACTCGACGCTGCGCTGGGTGGATCGAGCCATGTCACGCGCGCCGTCGGGACGGGTCCGGATTCACTGCTGGGCGATCTGGGCCACCGTTTCCATCTCTCGTGGAGGTCGGCCACCGAGTACTGGCACCGCGCGCTCACCTTCCTCGGCTGTGTCGCCGTGCTGGTGTGGATGGGCACGATGCGACCGCGACGGGCCACGGTCGACGCGTTGCTCGCCGCGCTTGCCGTGTCTCTCCTCGTCAACGACACGCCCGTCGATGTCGCCGGACTCGGCGCGCTTGGATGCGCAGCTCTCCTGCGATGGGAGTCAGTAGACTCGCGCCCCATGCGCCGCGGAGCCCTGACCGCCGCTTTCGTGCTCGGCGTGCTCGGGCTCAGCGGCTGTGGCAATCAGGGTGTTGTTGCGCCGACGGCGCAAAACGTGGTCGGCACGGTCGCGAAAGAGGCGCCGGGCAAGGCGATCTTCGCGTCGCAAGGCTGCGATACCTGCCACACCTACGCGCCGGCAGCCGCGAAGGGCAGGATCGGGCCCGATCTCGACAAGCTCGCGGACTATGCGAAAACGGCGAAGCAGCCGCTGACGGAGTTCGTGCACGAGTCGATCGTGAATCCAGGCGCGTACGTCGAGAAGGGCTTTCAGGACGTGATGCCGAAGGACTACGGCAAGAAGCTCTCCGACGCGCAGCTGAACGACCTGGTCGACTTCCTGACGAAGCCGCAGGGCTGAACCTTCCCCAGGATTTCCCGCGCACGGTCGAGGCCGTCGCGTGCGACCTCGACCGCACGCTGATCGGCGAGGACGCGCTCTTGCATCCCCGGACGCGGGCTGCGATCGCCGCGACACGGGCGGCCGGCATCCACGTCGTGCTCGTCACGGGCCGCATGTTTCAGTCGGTACGCCGCTACGCACTCGAGGCCGGGCTGGAGGACCCCGTCGTCTGCTACCAGGGCGCGGTCGTCGCCGAACCGGTGAGCGGGCAGTGGCTGCGGCACGAGCCGATCCCGCTCGGGCTCGCCCGTGAGACGATCGCGGCCCTGTACGAGGAGGGCTTCGACCTCAACTGCTACGTCGGCGACGAGCTCTACGTGTCGGGGATCACGCCCGGTGCCCGCCGCTACGCGGACTTCCAGGAGCTCGAGCTTCATCCCGTCGGCGACCTGCTCGCATGGCTCGACGAGCCGCCGACCAAGCTGGTCGTGATCGCCGATCCCGAAGTGCTGGACGGCCTGAAGCAGCGCATGCTCTCCCGCTTCGACGGGCGGCTCTACATCTCGAAGTCGCTGCCGTACTTCCTCGAGTTCGCCTCACCGGACGTGACGAAGGCTGCGGGGATGTCATTCGTCGCCGAGCACGTCGGCTTCGCCCAAGAGCGGACGGTCGCGTTCGGCGACGGCGAGAACGACATCGAGCTCGTCGACTGGGCCGGTTACGGCATCGCGGTCGAGAACGCCCACGACCGCGTGAAGGAGGTCGCCGACCTCGTCTGCCCGTCCGTCGACGAGGAGGGCGTGGCGCAGGTCCTTGAGGCATTCTTGGCGCGATGATCGATCTCCGCGCGGCACGCAACGATCCGGACGGTTTTCGCGCCGCGCTGGCGCGCCGCGGGGCGGCCGAGGCGTTCGATGAGCTGCTCGCGGCCGACGAGCGCTGGCGCGCGCTCGTCCCGAAGGTCGACGAGCTGCGCGCGAGACAGAAGATCGAGGGCAAGCCCTCTCCGGAACAGCTCGAGGAGCTGAAACAGGTCAAGCAGCAGCTGCGCACCCTGGAAGAGGAGCTCGCCGCGGCGGAGACCGAGCGCGAGCAGGCGTTGGCGAAGGTGCCGAATCCTCCGCACGAGTCCGCCGCCGACGGGATGACGGAGGAAGACGCGGTCGAGATCAAACGCTGGGGCGACACTCCCCAGCTCGAGAACCCGCGCGAGCACACCGAGATCGGCCGGTTCGAGCTGGAGCGCGCCGCGAAGATCTCCGGCGCACGTTTCGGCTTCCTCGCGGGCGACACTGCGCTCCTTGCATTCGCGCTCTACCGCATGGCCCTCGACCGTCTCGTCGCGGAGGGCTTCACTCCCATGATCCCTCCCGTCCTCGTCCGTGAAGAGGCGATGTACGGCACGGGCTTCTTCCCGTCGGACAAGAGCGACTACTACGCGGTCCCGGAGGACGGCCTCTACCTCGTCGGGACGTCGGAGGTGCCGCTGATCGGGATGCACATGGACGAGATCCTCGACGCCCTCCCCATTCGGTACTGCGCGTTCTCGTCGTGCTTCCGCCGCGAGGCCGGCGCCGCCGGCAGGGACACCCGCGGGATGTTCCGCGTCCACCAGTTCCAGAAGGTCGAGATGGTCGCCTACACGCGACCCGAGGAATCCTGGGATCTGCACGAGCGAATGCTCGCGATCGAAGAATCCCTGGTACAGGCGGTGGAGCTGCCGTACCGGGTCGTGAATACCGCCGCCGGCGATCTCTCGACGGCGGCAGCCAAGCGCTACGACATCGAAGCGTGGTTCCCCTCCCAGGGCCGCTACCGGGAGATCACGTCGTGCTCCAACACGACCGACTTCCAGGCGCGTCGCAGCGGCATCCGCTACCGGACGGAGGACGGGCGGCTCGAGACGCCCCACACGCTGAACGGCACGGCCGCGACCGATCGCTGGGTGCTCGCGATCCTGGAGAACTTCCAGGGCGAGGTGCCGGAGCTGCTGCAGCGGTACGGCGCCCCAGCCACGATTGCCTCGTAGGGTCCGTTGACGATCGCGCGGGCCTGACGGGTCTCGAAGATGGGCCGATCGGCCCATTGCCGGCCTGCTCGGGCCATGACAACCTCCTCTCGAGATGACAGGTGTCAAAGGGACGAGGTTGATGCGCCGCGCGGTCGTGCTGCTTGCGACGGCGCTTGCTGCCGCCGCGGCAGCGACGAGCTCTCCGGCGCAGCCCCTCGTCTCGCTCCCCTCAGCCGCCGCGAAGTCGTGCAGCGCGGGATTCAGGCATGCCGTCATCGCCGGTTCGGAGAAATGTCTTCGCGCCGGCCAGTTCTGCACGCACGCCTATGACTCGCAGTACCGGAGGTACGGCTACCGCTGCACTCACTACTACGCGAACGTCGCGCGGTACCGCCTGACGCGCGCGTGAGCTGGGGCTACCGCCGCTCCCGACGCATCGCGCCGGGACTTCGTCTCAACGTCAGCAAACGCGGCCTTGGCATGAGCGCCGGACCTCGCGGAGCGAAGCTGAGCGTCAATACGCGCGGACGGCGAGGGATCTACCTGTCGCTGCTGGGATTCTTCTTCCGGAAACGTCTCTAGCCTCTAGCCGGGCTACCCTGTCGAGCACGGCGGGGTGCCGGAGCGGTCGAACGGGGCGGTCTTGAAAACCGCTGACCGTCGCAAGGCGGTCCGTGGGTTCAAATCCCACCCCCGCCGCTTATTCACGCCGCTCAAGGATCCCCCCGGACAGTCGATAGCACACGCCGATGTCGACGCTTCGAGCCCGACGGAGACCGCGCGCGCCTACGTCGATGCAATCAACGCGCACGATGGTGAGACGGTCTGCAGGCTGATCGTCGACTCGGCCGCCTCCGAGTTCCGCATCCCGAATCGCGCGGAATGCTCGACTGTCGTCTCGTCGTACATCGGTTACGGGGAGGAGTCGGATACCGACACCTTCCATAGCGCCCGGATCCTCGACATCCACAACGGGCAGGCCGGCGGCGAACTGCGAAGCGTGAAGGTTCGGATCGAGCTCCCGCTCAACGATCAAGGCGACGAGGCTCGCCCGATCAAGAAGACTTTCGAGGACGTCGTCTGGCTGGTCGAGCGGGACGGCCGTTGGCGGCTGGCCAAGGCGAGCGCACTCCTGTACGCAGCGTTCGCCGCGTACAACGTCCCGGAGGACATCCTCGATGCGCCGGACCTGGCTTCCCAGGACAGCGCATACAGGCAGAAGACGGCCGCCGAGGAGAAGGCGCGGCGGGCCGAGCAGGCGACCTTTCGCGAGCCGGAGCACCGGGTCTTCATGTGCAAAGGGAGGACGAGCTCATACGACGACCCCGCGTACGACCTGCACGTCCAGGGCAGCAGGCAGCTTTCTCACGATAAGGCCGAGCGCTACGGCGCTGCCGACTTTCGGCGCGTCGAGGTCGACACTGAGGGCGACGATCTCTGCGTGCGCGTCAAGCTCCGCGGTAGCGCGATCCAGGATCTGCTTCCGATCCGCTTCGACATCTACTCACCCAAGAAGAATCCGACCTATCTCGGCCCTCAGCTGGAGCTCGACATGGAGATACGGGCCGACGGCCGGGCTCGGCTGGCCTATGAAGATGTCAGCCGGGAGGACGAATACGGCCGACATCCATTCGTCGCGGTCCCGGGTCGCGTCGGTCGTAATGCTGCGACCTTCAGCTTCCGTGTGAAACGGACCGACCTCATCCCCGCAGCGCGCGACGGCGCCCTACCCGAGTGGACCGGATTCCTCTGGGGCGGCATCACCTTCTACGCTGTCAGGCTCAACGGCGGACGGCGGGCGGTCAGCGACGACCTTCATGCGTATCTCGCGACGATCAGTCATCCCGGCGGGCAGGTGTATGAGTCGGGCGAGCGCCAGCATCGCAACCTGCCGACGGCTAGGCCCGGACGTTCAGCAACTCACGACGTCGGCGCGATTCGCGTACGGCCCACCGTATGACGACGCCGATCATGCAGGCGGCGCCGAGGCCTCCGGCCGTCACCCACGTGAGCGCATCTACCCAGAACTCCACCCAGCGCTGGAGGCCGGGCTCCAGGCGCACCGTCGTCGGATGATTGGCCGGATAGATCACTCGGATGTAAAGAAGCCACCCCCCGACCACGAGCAGCACGGCCCAAAAGCGACCTAACGCAAAGCCGACCACGACTGAACCGACGGCCATGAGGGCCAGCGCCTCCCTTGTCCACGACACGTTTCCGCTATCGGCAGCTCCCGGCCGCCGCTGAAGACTCTCCCCACGACTCCCGAGTCCTCAGCTCGTCCGCAACGACCCGATGGCGGCTCCGATCCACTTCCGTTCGACGGGAATCGAGGTGAAGCCGGCGTAGAGCTTGGTGGTGCTGTCCGAGCCGAGGGCCGTGACGCCGACTTGGCGGAAGCCGCCGCGCCGGTCCCGGACGAGCAGGGGGCCGCCCGAGTCGCCGCGGTTGATGGTCGACCTGGACCTGGTGCCCCTCGTGCAGATGTTCGTGCGGGCGTTGTAGGTCGGTCGAGTCCAGAACACGTCCGTGCCGCAGGAGGAGTCGCGGAGCACAGTCTGACCGGAGGCCTGGAGATTGGCCGCCGGCACCCTGCAGACGGGCGGAGCATTGGTACAGCCCCACCCGGCGGTCACGACGCGGACGCCAAGGCGCGGTTCGCTTGCGGCCAACCGGATCCCCGGCGTGTCCTGCGCGGCGGCGAGCCGGACGACCGCGATGTCGTCACGGTTGTCGACGCGAAAGTCGAAGGTCTCGGGGACGCGATGACCCAACGTGGAGATCCGCGGCGCGTTCGGCCAGTCGGGGACGTCGGCACCGACGACGGCCACGAGCCCGCCCGCCGGGACGCGGGCGATGCAATGCGCCGCGGTCAGGACAATGTCGGGCTCGATGAGCGTGCCGCCACAGCGGTGGCTGTCCGGCGTCTCGGCCAGGCGCAACGAAACCATGAAGCGGTACGAGCCGAAGGAGGCGTCATAGCCTCGGTAGACGGCCCCGGCTGGAGACGCCGTCGCCGTAGCGATGAAGAGAGCGAGCAGCAAGCCGGCCGGTGCCATTGCGAATCGACGATCGTGGACGGTCTGCCGCGCGATCATGCTGACCCCCTGGAATTCCAGGCGTTACGTGACGCCGGTCTGCGCGGATGATAGAGAGCGAGGCGCCCGCCCAGAGCGGGCGGGCGCCCTTGTCTCTAGTGCTTCTTGACGCGGAACGGGTTAGAGGTCGCCGCGGTCCCGCTCGGCGTCGTCACGCTGATCGGGCCCGTCGTCGCTCCCGCCGGGACCGTCGCGGTGATC
>WNFV01004733.1_pt1 | contig 21491 bp, 17 predicted proteins | sample 5400101 | NCBI WGS metagenome assembly WNFV01 (sample SAMN13153361, study PRJNA577476) | soil metagenome | isolation source: 115 cm soil or saprolite under grassland replicate 1 | place: USA:California | collected 2016-06-15 | reverse complement strand
AGGTGCGCGCGGGGATCGACGACCGCCCCGTCGGCCACGAACGGCGCCGGATAGCGTTCACCCCCCACCTTCCCCTCGAGGATGTCGAAGTGCGCACGAAGATAGGTCTGCGGCGTGCCGAGGTCGAGCCAGTAGGCGTCCGTGACCAACCCGAACACGCGTCGCCCCGCATCGATGAGCGCCGGAAAGATCCGGCGCTCGATCGAGACGTTCCCGCTCCCCATCCATCCGGCAAGGGCTCCCGGCTCGAGAACGTAGGTTCCCGCGTTCACGTCGCCGGGCACCGACTCCTCGGGCTTCTCCCGGAACTCGACCACCCGGCCGTCGGGTCCCGTCGCCACCAGTCCGAACGCCCGCGCGTCCTCGACGTGGTGGAGCGCGATGGTGGCGTCTGCCGCCCGTTCCCGGTGGAAGCCGGCCATGATGGTGAGGTCGAGGTCGGTCAGGATGTCGCCGTTCAACGCGAAGAACGGCTCATCCCCAAGATGCTCCATCGCGTGCACGATGGCCCCGCCGGTGCCGAGCGGCTCCCGTTCGGTGATCCACGTGATCGTTGGGTCGCGGCGGGCCTCGATGAAGTCGTGGAACGTCGACTCGAGGTACGGGGAAGACAACACGACCTCGTGGACCCCGTGGCGGACCAGGTGGTCCAGGACGTGGTCCAGGCTGGGCCGGTCCATCAGCGGAAGGAGCGGCTTGGGGATGGTCTCGGTCAGGGGACGGAGCCGGGTCCCCTCCCCCCCGACCAGGACGACCGCTCTCATCGGCGGCGCGTCATCTCAGCCGTGCGGCGTCCGGGAGACCAGGAAGATGCCGGCGACGATGAAGGCCACCCCTGCCCACCGGAGCAGCGGAACGGTTTCGTCAAGGATGAACAGGTCGAACAAGAGGATCAGCACGTAGGTGAGCGCGGCGAAGGGGTAGGCGAACGAGAGGGAGGCCCGGGACAGAACCACCAACCAGACCAGCGCGGACAGCCCAAACAGGAACAGCCCCGCGTAGATGGCCGGGGTCCGGACCAGCACCCCGAGCGACCGCGCGTCCACGCCGAACTTGGCCGGGGCCAGATCGTCGTTCACCGCGTTCATACCGTGCTTCAGGGTGAGCTGGGCCACGGCGGCGACGGTCACCGACAGCAGGATCAGCGCGATCAGCATGGTGAGCTTCCCTTTCTTCGAAGTGGAACCGACGTGATCGAGGGCGGTCACAGGTCCTCCACCTCCACGTCGACGGGCACGTCGATCCGATCCTGGACCCGGACGGCCTCGACGACGTCCAACCCGTACCGTTGGGTCTGGACGTGGTACAGGCGCCCGGTGTCCCGCGACGACAGGCCGATGGTGACCCAGTACTTGCCGGCGGCGTAGGGGAAGGAGCCGATCCGGAACCGAACCCGTTTCTTCCCGTCGAACCGAGCGATTGCGATCCCGTGGGAGGACGTCCTGGCGTCGAGCACGGGGTGATTCGTCGCTCCGTCGAGGATCTGGAAGTCCACGTCGAGGTCCCCGACCGGCTCGTTCGTCCGGACGTCGACCTGGATGGTGACGCCGTCGCCCCGGCGCAGCGCGATCTCGCTCGCACCCGAACCCCAGATCAGCTCGACGCTATCGATTTCGGCCTGCCGCGTCCCTTCCTCCGGCACGAACCCCGGGTCGGTGGTCCCCAAGAGGACATGGCGCATCTCGCGGACGACATCCGCGGGCGCGCCGGCGGCGTGGACCTTCCCGTGGTGCAACATCACGGCCCGGTCGCAGATCTGCGTGACCGTGTCGAGCGCGTGGGTGACGAGCACGATCGTCCGTCCGTCCGCTTGGAACTGGCCGATCCGATCGAGGCACTTGGCCTGGAAGGCCTCGTCGCCCACGGCCAGCACCTCGTCGATCAGCAGGACCTCGGGGTCGACGTGAACGGCCACCGCGAATCCCAGGCGGACCAGCATCCCCGAGGAGTAGAACTTCACCTGGTTGTCCATGAACTCCTGGAGCTCGGCGAAGGCCACGATGCCCTCGTATGCGGCGTCGGTCTCCCGCCTGGACAACCCGAGGAAGGACGCGTTCAGGTACACGTTCTCCCTGCCAGTCAGCTCCGGATGGAATCCCGCGCCCAGCTCGAGCAGGGCGGCGAGGCGCCCTCGCTGCCGCACGACCCCCGAGGTCGGACGGACGATCCCGGCCACGATCTTGAGCAGCGTCGTCTTTCCCGAGCCGTTGTGGCCAATCAGGCCGAGTGAGCTCCCCTCCGGGACGTGGAAGGACACGTCGCGAAGCGCCCAGAAGTCCTCGGCTCGCATCCGGGAATGGAGGACCCTGGCCTTGAGCGAGGTCGGCCTCTCCCGGAACAGCCGGAACTTCTTGCTGACGTCGGCCACCTCGAGCGCGGGAGGGTTCACGCCTACAGCTCCTCGGCGAAGTCGCCCGACAGCTCGAAGAACCGACGCCACGTGTACAGGAGGAACGCCACCGATGCCGCCAGCACGATGGCCAGCACCCCCGCCAGCCATGCCAGGCTGACCCCGGGGAGGACGGGTTGCTCGCTCCCAACCGGCCAGATGACCGCGTACAGGGCTCGTTGGAACCCCATGGCGATCGATGCGAGCGGGTTCGCCTGGTACAGACCCCACAGGCTCACGCCGAGGATCTTCCTCCTAGCCAGCACCTCCTCGACCTGGAACGCGGAGTACACGATGGGGGTCATCCAGAACCACACGAGGAGCGCGACGTTCAGCAGGTGCTGGATGTCCCGATACCGAACGTTGAGCGCGGCCAGCCAGAACGTGAGCGCCAGCGTGAACACGAGCAGCGTCGCGAACGCCAGGGGGTAGATCACCAGTTCCGGCAGGTGGAACCCGTACCCCAATACAAGGATGTACAGCAGGAACACCGCTGACTGGAGGACGAAGTCCACCAGGGCCACCCCGACGGCCGAGAGCGGCAGCACCTCCCGAGGGAACGAGACCTTCTTGACCAGGTTGGCGTTGTCGATCACCGTGCGCGCCCCGCCGGTGAGGGAGACCGAGAACAGGTTCCATGCGAGGAGTCCGGACAGCAGGTAGATGGGGAAGTTCGGGAACGAGTTGCCCGTAACGTGGACCACGAACGTGAAGACCGCCAGGAACACGAGGGGGTTGAGCAGCGACCACACTGCGCCCAGGACCGAGGCCGTGTACTTGACCTTCAACTCCTTGCGGACCAGGTTCAGGAGCACCTCTCGACGGTCGTAGACGGCGAGGACCCGCTCGCCCACCCGAAGCTTGGCGGGCTCGGAGGTGCGGACGACCATCTCGTCGCGGTTGCTCACCGCCCCCGATCCCCCGGCGTGAGCTCCTCGAGGGCCCGCGCGTACGAGAGGCCGTACCCCCGTGCGAGGTGCTCACTCGTGACGCTGAGGTCGACCAGCGATCCGGCCCACCTGGCCAGGGCCAGGTGGGCCGGATCGCGCATCAGCCCCAGTGTCCGCTCGATCGCGTCCGCATACCCGCGAGCGGTCGTTTCCTGGCGGGCCTGGCCCTCCACGTGGGCTCGGGCCCGAGCGCCCATACGGCCCGCGAACGCCGGGTCGGTGGCCAGGCGCTCGATCGCCGTCGCCAACTCACTGGGGTCGGGTCGTCCCGGGGAAACCCGCACCACCAGGTCGTCCGGGACATCCAGGTACGTACCGGTCGCCGACACGATGGCCGGCGTGCCGCACTGCATGGCCCGGGTCAGGGATCCGCTGACCTCGCCTCGATGCGGATGCCGGAGGTCGACGGCGATGTCCGCCGCACCCATCCAACCCAGGAAGTCGGGATCCGAGACGTCGGCATGGAGCCTGAGGCGCCCACCGAGCCCGCTCTCCCGGACAACAGCATCGACGTCGTAGCCGTCGATCCTCCGGCCCACCAGGACCAGGTGCACCGGCTCGGGAAGCCTGCCGACCGCCCGACACACCACATCGATCAGCTTCGCCGCGTTCAGATCGCCGAACACGCCGACCAGGGTCCGCATCCCCCTGGCCTCGAGGGGCCGGCGGAAGGACATCCGCCGCGCGAGCGCGCGCCGGATGTCCCCCTCGCTCTCCACGACGGGGTGCGGCACCACGAAGACGGGGGTCCTCGATCCGATCTCCCGGAGGTACCGCCGGCCGAACTCCGTGTGCACGACGATCCCACGAGCTCGCCTGGCGACGTGCGCCGCCCATGGGATGCGGAGTGGCTCGCTCCTCATCGCGTCGTGCGAACGCACCCGCTCGCTGTTCCTCATGGCCTCGCGGGCTGATTGACGGCCCACCCAATCGCCCCGGGCGAACATGCCCTTCACGAAGTCGTCCAGGGCGAGGTCGTGGATCACGACCAGGCCCGGCACCCGGATGGCGTCACGGTAGATGTCGCGGTGGAACTCGACGTTGTTGCCCAAGTGGTAGACGCACAACGCGTACCACGGAAGGGCCCCCTCGTACCTGCGCGCCGGCGGCCAGAGGGCCTCGATCTCGAGGCCCTCGGGGAGCCCGATACGGTGCAGGCCGTCGATAACCGACCTGGAGTAGGTGGCGATCCCGGTCCGAGCGGGCGGCATCGGCGATAGCCAGGCGATCCGGTGGCGAAGCCGCTCCCCCCACAGGCGGCGCGCGATGATCTCCCTGACGCCGGCCACGTCAGTCGAGAAGCCGGGCCACGACCTCGGGCCAGGCCGGGACGGTGGCTCGCAGCTTCTCCTGTCCGGCCGCGCCCATCCGTGTGGCCAGGGCCCGGTCCGCGTGGAGGCGGTCGAACGCTTCGGCGATCGCTACGGCCCGTAGTAGACGCCGAGGGCGCCGAGGTACAGGCGGTGCAGCGCCTCGTCCGGCAGTCCGACCTGGAGCGAGACCCGATCCTCCAGCCGGAGCGTTCGGATCTGCTCCCGGATGGCCGGCTCGTCGGGGCCCGAACCCACGAGCACGAGTTGTACTCCCGTCCTCACGTGCCGCATGGCCTCGACCACGAGGGACTGGCGTTTCAGGGCCTCCAGTCGACTGGGGAACACGATCGCATCGCCATGCGGTCCGGGTTCCATGTCCAACAGGGCCTGGCTGATCGGAGAATGGTGGTACAGCACCTCCGAGGGCACCCGGATCGAGCTCCACAGCCGGTCCCGAACGTTCTCGGAGTTGGTGAACACCCGCTTGGCCTCCGACAGCGAGATGCGATCGGACTGGTGGATCATGTCCCGGACGATCGGCCCCTCCTCCTGGCGGGAGAGGTCGGCGAACTCGGGATGCTCCCACAGCTCGTAGGCCGAGCGGTGCTGGTGGATCAGCCACACGATCTTCCGCTCGTGGGGAACGAGGTACGCGGGGAACTTCAATGCGACGACGACGTCGATCGGGAGCCCATTCGATTCGGCGATGTCCAGGCTTCGCCACACGGCCATCTGATGGACCAGCTCGGTGGCCGGGTACCACTTGCCCGCGACCGTCACCATCTCCGCGTCGTGTCCGGCCACCCGGAGGGCCCGAACCAGCGATTCGGTGTGGGTCTCGGCTCCGCCTCGGACGAAGGGAGTCTGCGCGTGGCAGACGGCGATCCTCACCGAGCCGTCTCCGGGCCGCTCCCCCGTCCCTCTCCGGAAGCCGGTCCCCGGACATCCCGTTCGGCTCGCAGTCGCTCCACCTCGGTCTCGAGGGCCGCAACCCGGCCGGCCAGGATGGCCACCAACTCGCCGATGTCGCCGAGCAGGCGATCGTACCGGCGCCGCATCGGTCGCAGGAAGTAGAAGATGCCCGCCTTCACCCGCCGCCGCCATCGGTACGGTGAGCCGATCTGGGGCTCGTTCCAAGGGATCGGAGATCGCTCGTCGGCCCGCATCTCGGCGACGAGGTCCTGGAGGACGACCCGGAGTTCCTGCGCGTCCATCGTGGCCCGTGAGGTGGTCTCCTCGGCCCAGTAGAGCTCGCACTCCAAGGCCTCCCGGGAGGATCCCGCGTGCGACGGATCCGGTCGTTCGGCCATGATGCGGGAGCGTACCAGTGCCTCGACCCCAGTCAGGACGCCTTGGCCCAGATCGGGCCTTCGCAGTCCGTGCGGAGGGGAAGCGGGTCGGGAGCCCTCGGTTCACGGTCGAAATCGAAGTCGTAGCTGAGGTTGCGAGCCCGGCGATCCCGATGGGTCAGGCGCGACAGGCCCCAGTTGTCCTCGATGAATCGAAGCACGCTCGAGAACTCGCCGAGCCGGTGATCGATGTGACCCCGCTTCGCGTACGGCGAGATGAGCAGGAGCGGAACCCGGAACCCGAACCCGAACCTGTCCACCTGCGGCGGGGGGACGTGATCGTAGAACCCACCGTAGTCATCCCACGTCAGGAAGATTGCCGTGTCCTCCCATAGGTCCGACCGCATGATCGCGTTGATCACCCTCGTGCTCCAGTTCTCCCCATGGCAGAAGTTGTACTCGGGGTGCTCCGAGAGCTCGAAGCGAGGCGTGATCCACGTGACCGGTGGCAGCGCGTCCTGCCGGACGTCTCGGATCACCTGATCCACGGAGAACATATGCCGCTCCCATCGCCGGGGGTGCTCCCGGTACCGGCGGATCGCCGCGTAAGCCGACCAGATGTATCCCCTCTGCAGCTCGGTGGCCGCGTAGTACGCCCACGGGATGTCGGCCGCGTCCAGGAGGTCCCCCTCGGTCATGAAGTCGAAGCACGGGCGGATGAATCGAACGTCGCCCTCCGAGTCGACGACCTCGACCTTCTGCTGCTGGGGCGCGTCGCATCCGAAGGTATTGGAGGTGAACCCCGTTCGCCTGGGGTTGTCGACGGCCCCGCCGGACTGTGCCGCGATCGAGTACAGGTGGTTCGGGAACGAGGGCCCCTGGGCCGAAGCGAAGAAGTTGTCGGCCAGGACGAACTGTTTCGCCCAGTGCCAGTAGTTCGGGAGCTGGGTCCGGTGCAGTCGCGTGAACGCCCATTTCGTTGTCAGGCCGCCCTGATCGAACCCGTCCATCCGGCCATAGTTCCACGCCTGCAGCGCGCAGACGTAGCAGTGCGGAAGGTCACCCGGTAGCCGTCCGTCGGTCCCCCGGACGAGCGGTCGAATCGTGCCATCGTCGTCGGCGCTCGCGGCGCCGTTGACGCCTGGGAACGTGCCGAAGAGGTTGTCGAACGTGCGGTTCTCCTTGATCAGGAACACGACGTGCTTGATGGGCCATCGCGTGGGGAACGAGGCCGCCGGCGGCCAGGCGGGATGGAGGGTTGGAGAGGCGGCGGCGAGACGATCGGGCAACGTCGGACCGGCGGAGGGTGCTTCCCCTCGGGCACGAGGCGAGCATGCGACCGCCGAGAGGGCCAGGATGGTGGCCGTCCCGAACGCACCGAGGCGCGAGGGTTGGGACACGACGGCGGAGTCTACCGCGGCTCACAGTGCGCCGGTGACGGAGGTGGTTGCAGCCTAGACTGACCCGGACCACGATGCGCATCCTGTTCCTGACTTCGGAGCTGCCGTACCCGGCGCGGAGCGGCGGCACTATCAAGACGATCAGCGTGCTCGAACACATTCAACGCGATCACGAGGTCCACGTTCTGTGCTTGCGTGGTGAGCCGCTCAGTCCGGAGCAGGAGGTCTGGACGGGAGAGATCGGACCGGTGGTCACAGTTGCGCTCCGTCGCGGCCGATCCGCCTGGAACCTGCTTCGAAGCTATGGCGCCGGGGTCCCCATGAGCGTGTTGCGGAACCGGAGCCGGCGCATGTCCCGACTCGCATCGCAACGGCTGGCCACCGGAGGGTTCGACGCCGCCTTCGCCGACGGCTGGTTGATGGCGCAATACGTGCCAGCCACCTACCACGGCCTGAAGATGCTCCACGAACACAACGCGGAGCACGTGATGTGGCGCCGACAAGCCGACCTGGAAACGAGCTCCGCACGGAAGGCCCTCGTCCGCCTGGAGCACACGCGCGTTCGCGCCTATGAGTCGGCGATCGTGCGGCGCTTCGACGTGGTCTTCGCGGTCTGCGAGGAAGATCGGCGGGCCATCGACGGCTTGGGGACGCGGCCCGGCTCGGTGCGCCTTTTGCCCAACGTGCCGCAGGTGGGTTTGCTGGACCGGCCCCCGCTCCGCCCGCCTGCCGAGCCCACCCTCCTTTTCCTGGGTACGCTGGGGTGGCCGCCCAACGCAGAAGGCCTCCGGAGATTCCTTCGGTCGGGGTTTCCCGCCCTTCGGGCCCGGCGGCCGGACGTCCGGCTCGTCCTGGCCGGTACCGGGGCTCCGAGCTGGCTCGTCCGGATGGCCGCAGACACCCCGGGCGTTGAGCACACCGGGCCGATCCCCGACCCCGAGCCCTTGTATCGGCGGGCCCGGGCGTTCGTGGACGTGGGACTGGGAGGAAGCGGCACGCGGGTCAAAGTGCTGAACGCCATGGCCCGAGGCCTCCCGGTGGTGAGCCTCCCCTGGGGCGTCGAGGGATTGAACGGCGTCCCGGGCGACCACGCGCTCGTGGGCCGGAACGAGGCCGAGCTCGTCGACCTCCTCGGTGAGGTCCTGGACGACGATGCGCGATGGCGCGTGCTGTCCGAGGGCGGCCGCAGGCTGGTCCGGGAACGCTATGTGCCCGAGATCGCGTTCGCGTCGCTCGACGCGGCGCTCGCCGCGTCGAGCGACGACTAGGGAGCGTCCTCTCGGAGCGCCCGCCAGGGGAACACCACGGTGGCCCGAAGGATCCTCGGGAGCCGGCTGGGCTGTTGGGCGAGTCGCCAGAGCCATTCGAGGCCCAGCCGGTGCATCACGCGTGGAGCTCGGGGAAATCGTCCGGCCCACATGTCGAGCGTTCCACCCACGGCCATCATGATCCGAGCACTCGGGACCTCGGCGCTATACCGGTCGATCCAGCGTTCTTGCTTCGGGGCTCCGAAGCCGACCAGGACCACTCGTGGAAGGGAGGATCGGATCGACTCGATCAGGGTCCGGCCCTCCTCCGGTGAGACGGCGACCCCGTCCTCTCCGATCCGCACACCGGATCCGACAGCGTTCACGGAGAGGCTCGGGAGCTCCGCCCGCCACCGGGCGGCCGCCCGGCGACCGACGTCGCCCGTTCCGCCCACGAGCATCACGGGATCTCCTCGCGCGGCGGCCAGCCGGACTGCAGCCTCCGCCACGTCGACGCCGGGCCACCGTCGGATCCGGCGTCCGGTCCGAAGGAGCTGCACCAGCGCGACCCCGGCTCCGTCCGGCAGTGCAAGGTCAGCGTGATCCAGGAGCGACCCGAAGTCCGGGTGGTCCCGCGCGTAGAGGAGGATCTCCGGGTTGGGCGTGAACACGCGGTGGGTGACGTCGCCGTCCAGGAACCCACTCAGGGTCCGACGCACGTCCTCCAGCGTTTTCCGCTCATGCAAACCTACGCCAAAGATCGCGAAAGCGCCCCCCACGGGCGAGCCGGCCCCTGACAGCCTTCACCCCACCTCGTGATGGGGCAGGACGTTCGTCGATACATCCACCTGCCGCAGGAGCTGGACGAGCTCATCATCGGTACGGAAGACGGCGTCCTCGGGGCCTGCCTGCTCCTCCATCCCTCCCACGGCTGCGACGAACGCGGGCGTTCCCAGTTTCTGCGATCGCGCCAGCGCGCCGGAGGACCACGCTCGCCGGTACGGCAGGACGAGCACATCGGCCGCGGCGATCCAGGTGTCGAAGCCCTCGTCAGACACGTATCCCTCGATCAGGGTGACCCCCGGCGTCCTCTCGCACAGCTCCCGGAGCGCTCGTACGTAGCTCAGAGCTTCGGGCGTCGGCTGCCGAACGGAGCCCACGAGGACCAGCCGCCCCGAGGACCCCGCCTTCTGGAAGGCTTTGACGGCGCGCTCGAAGCCCTTCGTCGGGTGCAGGAACCCGGCACACAGGAACAGGCACCCGTCCGGCTCGACACCGAGCATGGATCGGGCTTCGCTCCGAGCGACTCGCCGGGCGATGCGTACGCCGTCGGTGTGAGGAACGACCGTGCCCTCGACCCGGAGCCGATACGCGCGCTCCAGGGCCTCGCGCTCTGGATCCGAGTGAAACAGCAGGTTCGCCCGAGCGAAGGCCGACCGAAGAAGGACGTGGTCCGGCCGCCACAGCAGGTGCGGGCGGCTGGCCGCCTCGTGGACGAGGACCTCGGTGCCCGGCCGTCGGCGGGTGAGCCACCACAGGCCCAGGGACGACATGACCTTGGAGAGGGGCGCGCGGCGCCGGTAGTACAGCCCCGGCTCGAAATGCACGAGCACCCGGTCGAACCCCTGGGCCAACCGAGCGGCCGCGAGGAACGGCCGCCCCCCGAAGAACGGGACCTTGACGTCGCCGTTCCCATCAGGAGGCGAGAGCACGACGACCTCGTGCCCCTCGCTCCTCAGCCGTTCCACGTCGGCGGCCGCGTAGCTGCCGATCCCGCAGTGGCGTGGCGGATACGAGCTGATGACGAGGATCCTCACCGTTGTGCGACCCAGTCTATGGACGCTGCGCGCACGCTACCGGGGTTGGCCGGCCTCGTGGAGGACGGCGGCGGTCCTCCGGGCGGTCTCCGTCCAGTCGAAGATGGAGGCCCGGGCCAGCCCGGCCACGCGCAACCGGGCCCGGACGGCCTCATCGGACACGAGGGTCTGGAGCCCCTCGCGGATGGCGTCGACGTCGTGGGGGTCGACCAGCAGGGCCGCATCGCCGGCCAGCTCCGGGAGGGACGAGGCGTCCGAGGTGAGCACGGGCGTCCCGCAGGCCATGGCCTCCAGCACCGGGAACCCGAACCCCTCGTACAGGGATGGGAAGGCCAGGCCGATCGCCCCGCCGAGCAATGCGACCTTGTCCGCCTCCGGGAGGTACCCGACGAGCCTCACGGCCGAACGAACGTCTCGGGGCAGCGCTCGGAGCGCGTCGGGCCCCGGATCGGAGCCGTCCGGGCTCCATTCCATTGCCCCGCCGATCACCAGCGTGGGCCGGATGTCAGTGGGGAGCGCCGCGAAGGCCGCGAGCAGCCGGGGGAGGTTCTTCCGAGGGCCTCGCCCCAAGGCGATGAGGTAGGGACCGTCGATCCCGAACCCCCGACGCACGTCGAGGATCCGTTCCTCGGACGGCGGACGGTACACCTCACCGTCCACGGCGAGGGGGATGACGGCCACCCGTGCCTCCGGCGCGCCGTAGAGTTCCAGGAGATCGCGCTTCGTCCACTCCGACGGTGCGATGAGCCGCGCCGCGCGATGAACCGTGTGCTGCACGGCCTCGCGCCACCACCTCACGGCCTGCGGAGCGGTCTCCGGGAACCGGCGGAAGGCGAGGTCGTGCACGGTCGCGACGACTGGACCGGCCCGTGTGGGGGGCGGGACGAAGTTCGTGGCGAACAGCACGTCGAACCCGCCGAACCATTCGACGCGAGGGAAGCCGTATCGAATCGTCCGCTCGAGCAGACGGCTGGGATACAGGATGCCGCGCTCGCGGAGGTTCGGCGCGCCGACGTCGTCGAAGTGTCGCCACCGGCGGATCGCCGCCCTGGAGTGTACGTACCACGCGACGTAACTCGCGTCAGGGTCCACCTCGGGGAGCCGGCGGATCAGGTGCCACGCGTAGTTCCCCACGCCCGTGCGCTCCGGCGCAACCGCCGGCCGGGCGTCGATCGTCACCCGGAGCATGCGTCACTCACGAGCAGTTCACGGGGCCGGATGTGGTGGGCGGCGGCAAGTCGTACTTCGAACCGACGACGACAGCGATGCTCACGCCCCGGAGGACGCCATTGGCCACCGGGACCTCGGGGAGGTTCGACAGGTACCCGTGCACCACGTCGGCCATGGCCTTTCCGTCGGCGGCCTTCGCCCCGTACAGGATGGCCGAGCCCTTCACCGACGAGGGCCCCAGCTCCGCGACGTCCTGAACCGGGATCGAGGTGTCGAACCCTCCCTCGGTGAGGGTCCTGTACACGCGGGAGGCCATCCCTGCAGACCTCCGGTCGTAGACCCCGACCTTGATCACGGCCGGCGACGGCGGGGTCTGCGCCTGGGTCAGTCCCACGTCGCCGAGGGGCCGGCCGTCGCGAAGCCTGGTGAAGAGCTCTCGCGCTTGTCCCTCGAGCATCCGGACGACCGAGAGGTACTGCCCGTTCACCGTGACGCCGGCGGGCGTGCTCGGCACCACACGGAAGTCTACGTTGCCCGCGTTCACCCCGTTCAGTTGGCCCGCGAGATACGCGAACTCCGCGGTGTTCAGTCCCCGGTCCACCCGGACGCCCTCGAGGACCGAGGGGACGAGCGACGGGAGGTGGATCAGCTCGCTCGGCGACAGCATCTTGGCGATCACGGCCCGCAGGAACTGCTGTTGCCGGCTGATCCGGGCGAAATCGGGGATGAGGTCGCACGGCTGGTGCCGGGTCCGCACGTACGCCAGGGCGGTCCGCCCGTCGAAGTGCTGGCAGCCGGCCTTGATGTCGAGCTGCGTGAGCGGATCCTGCATGGGGTACGGGACGCACATGTCGACCCCGCCGAGCGCGTCGACCACGGACTGGAAGCCGGCCAGGTCGACGTACAGCGAGTGGTTGATCCTCAGCCCGGTGATCGAGGTGATCGTGCGGGCCACCAGCTGCGCACCGCCGCCCTCGATGCCACCCTCGAACGCCGCGTTGATCCGGTTGAAACCGTGGCCCGGGATGTCCACCCACAGGTCCCGGGGGAAGGACAGGAACACAGCTTGCTTCTCGCCCGGCTCGACGTGCACGACGATGATCGTGTCGGATCGGAAGACCCCCCCGATGTGCTCGTCGTCCCCGAAGACCTGCTGCTCCTCCTTGGTCAGCCCCGCCCGGCTGTCGCTCCCGAGCAGCAGGTAATTGCAGGCGTGGCGAAGACAGGGGCCGCCGATGTCGATGTCCTCTCCAGGCGAAGCGCCGGGGGCCGGTGGGATGAATTGGATCTGGTTCTGGGTCCAGAAATAGAGGCCCATGGCCCCGCCGGCCAGGATCGTGACCAGGAGGGACAGGACCGCGGCGCCCGCCAGGAAGGCCCGGCGCAGGTGGGCGTGGCCGGCAGGCTTGCGCTGCAGCGCGTCGTCGTCGGACATAACCTTGGGAAAGAGTACCCAGGTGTCCGTTTCGGCAGGGGCGGCGTTCGTGGCGATCGTGTGGAGGCCCAGCCAGGAGTACATCGAGCGAGCCAACGTCGCGCGGTTCATGCGAACCAACGCGATCTCCACCTACGACGACCTGGTCGCGAGATCGGTCGCGGACATCGAATGGTTCTGGGACGCGGTGGTGAAGGACCTGGGGATCGAGTTCTTCGAACCGTACGAGCGGGTCGTCGACACCTCACGTGGCGTCGAGTGGGCCACGTGGTTCGGGGGCGCCTCGGTGAACGTGGCCCACAACTGCGTCGACTGGTGGGCCGAGCGGACCCCCGACGCGGCTGCCGTCATCTGGGAGGGAGAGGAGGGCGAGACCCGCCGGGTAACTTACCGCGAGCTCCGCGAGCTCTGTGACCGGCTGGCGAACGGCCTGGCGTCACTGGGGATCCGGAGCGGTGACGCCGTCGGCATCTTCCTCCCGATGTCGCCGGAAGCCGTCGCCGCCGTGATGGCGTGCTCGAAGCTCGGTGCGATCTGGCTGCCCGTCTTCTCCGGGTTCGGGGGCGATGCGGTGGCCCAGCGCCTTCGAGACGCCGGGGCCAAGCTGCTGATCACCGCGGACGGCTTCCCACGTCGGGGGAAGACCGTTCCGATGAAGGAGGTGGCCGACCAAGCGGTCGCGGCGTCTCCTTCGGTGGAACGCATCCTGGTCTGGCAACGGCTGGGGCGGGACGACACGCCGTGGTCAGAGAGTCGCGACGTCCGGTGGGGGGAGCTCCTGGCCGCCCAACCACCGTCCTTCGAGACCGCGCACCTCGACCCGGAGCACCCACTGTTCATCGCGTACACGAGCGGCACTACCGGGGCGCCCAAGGGGGCCGTCCACGTCCATGGAGGCTTCCTGGTGAAGATCGCGGAGGAGGTGGCCTACCAGGTCGACCTCCATCAGGGCGAGGTCCTCTTCTGGGTCAGCGACCTGGGATGGATCATGGGGCCTTGGGAGATCGTGGGCGCAACTGCCCTGGGTGCCACGGTCTTCCTGTACGACGGCGCACCGAACCACCCCGGCCCGGATCGCATCTGGGACATGGTGGAGCGACACGGCATCACCACGCTCGGGGTCTCGCCGACACTGATCCGTGCACTGATCCCGGCCGGCGACGAGGAGGTCCGAAAGCACGACTTGTCCTCGCTCAGGATCCTCGCATCAACAGGTGAGCCATGGAACCCGGAGCCGTACCGGTGGTTCTTCGAGGTCGTCGGCGGCAGTCGCCTCCCGATCATCAACCTGTCCGGCGGAACCGAGATCGGGGCCTGCTTCCTGTCGCCACTCCCCATCTGCGAGCTCAAGCCGTGCACGCTCAGGGGCCCGGCCCTGGGGATGGACGTCGATGTCTTCGGCCCGGAAGGGGGACCCGTGCCCCGGGGCGAGGTGGGCGAGCTCGTGTGCAAGCAGCCCTGGCCGGCGATGACTCGGGGCGTGTGGGGCGATCCCCAGCGGTACCTCGACACGTACTGGCGCCGGTGGCCCGGCATCTGGTGGCACGGCGACTGGGCGAGCGTGGACGAGGATGGATTCTGGTTCCTCCACGGGCGGTCCGACGACACGATGAACGTGGCGGGCAAGCGCCTGGGCCCGGCAGAAGTGGAGAGCGTCCTGACGCTTCATCCGGCGGTGGCCGAGTCGGCCGCCGTGGGCGTGCCCGACGAGGTCAAGGGCCAGGCCATCTGGTGCTTCGTGGTGGCCAAGTCCGCCATAGCGGCCGACGACGGGCTGGCCGCCGAGCTCTCCTCGCTGGTCGCGGAACACCTGGGCAAGGCGTTCAGGCCGTCGCGGATCGTGTTCGTCCCCGAGCTCCCGAAGACGCGCTCGGCAAAGATCGTCCGAAGAGCCATCCGGGCTACGATCGCCGGCGAGGACCCCGGCGACCTGTCGAGCCTGGAGAATCCATCCGCCTTGGACGCCATCGGGCAGGCGGTCGGCTAGCCGGGCCCGGTCCCCACGCCGAGAGTCCTGCCGCGACGCTCGAGAGGCGTCATGGCGCGGCCCATCTCGACCGCTTCGGGAACGGCCTCGCTCACGACAGGGCCATCTGGCAGGAAGACCTCGAAGGAGGCTCCCCCGCCTTCGCGGTCGCCGACCCTTGCCCACCCGCCGTGGAGCGTGGCGAACCGAGCCACGAGTGACAGGCCGATCCCCAGCCCCTCCCCGCCGTGGCGGAATGGCTCGAAGATGACCTCCCGCAGGTCGGGGGGAACGCCGGGGCCCGCGTCCTCAACCAGGATCGTCGTGCCATCCTCCCGGCGGTTGACGTGGACCCAGATGGGGGTGTCCTTGGGGGTGTGCCGGGCCGCGTTGGCCACCAGGTTCTCGACGATGCGCTCCACGTGGACGGGGTCGACCGGCGACACGGAGGTCTCCGTTTCGACGTGAACCTCGTGGAATTTCACCTTCAGCTCGGCCACGACCCGACGCGCCAGCTCACCGACGTCCGTGGGCCGGCGGTCCGGCTCGACCAACCCGCGCTCCAACCGCTCCAGGTCGAGCAGGTCGTTCACCAGCCGGTTGAGCTTGCGGGCGCCCGCTCCGACCCCCCGGATCAGGTCGCGCTTGTCCTCGTCCAGGTCGATCAGGGAGTTCTCCAGAACCATCGCCGAACCGAGGACGGTGGCGATGGGACCGCGGAGATCGTGGGCCACGGCGTGCAGGAGCAGGTTCTTCATGTCGTCCAGGTCCCGCAGATGGGCGGCAGCTTCTCGTTCCCGCTGCCAGGCCCGCTCGAGCTCTTCCTCGACCCGCTTGCGCTCGGTGATGTCCACCATCACGCCCTGCACGGCCCACGGCCGGCCCGCCGAGTCCTTCAGGATGACGGCGCGTTCGCTCACCCACACCACATGACCGTCGCGGTGGAGCATCCGGTACTCGCTCTGATACGGCGAGCCGGAGCTGCGGGCTCGAACCCATTCCTGCCACGCACGATCGGCGTCACCGGGGTGGACGTGGTCTCGCCAGAAACTGGAGTCCGTCAGCCACTCCTCCGGCGTATACCCGAGGAGCTCGGTGACCTGCGGGCTCACGTAGATGCTGTCGCTCCACTCGTCCAGCGGATCGATGTATGTGACCGCGGGGATGGTCTCCACCAGCCCCTGGTACTTGGTCTCCGCCTCGAAGAGGGCACCGGGCTCCCACACCCGCTCTGTGACGTCGAGGGACACGCCGGCCGCGCCGACGACCGTTCCCTCGTCGTCCCGGAGGGGCACCACGTGCGACGCGTACCGCCGGCCCTGCCAGTTCTGCTCGTACCGTGTGGACCGCCCCTGCAGGGCAGCCTCGTGCGCTGCGATCGCGGCCATCTCCGGATCGCTCGTCCCCAGGTAGTCGTGCAGCGTGCGGCCGACCACCTCCCCCGGCGACAGGCCCAGATCGGCCAGTCCTCCGCCCACGGACGAGGTGAACTGGAGCTCCCGATCGGTGGTCCAGGCGATGGCGGGCATCTGCTCGACCAACGACCACAGGAGCTGTCGCTCCTCTCGCGCGCCGGAGTCGTTCCTCATGTGCTGGCAGTGGTATCGGAAGAAAGGACTCCGCGCTCAAACCAACCCTTCGGCCATCGTGCGTGACATTCCGAACTCCCCCCTTCGTCTCCGGGGTCGCCCGGCACCGGGGCTAGGATGGCCGGATGAGCGGGGGCCTCTACCCCTCGAACCTCGAGTCCGACGTTGTCCTTCGAGATGGTTCCACCGTCCGCATCCGCCCGGCCCGGCCGGATGACCTAGCCAGGGTCCAGGACTATCTGCTCGGCCTGTCGCCGGAGACCAGGCGACTGCGGTTCTGGACGGTCGCGGTGAATATCGGTGAGCTGGCCGAGAAGATCGTGGACGTCGACTACCGGGACCACCTCACCTTGCTGGTCCTTCGGGGCGGTGACCAGGGGACGATGATCGGTGGCGCCCAATACTCGCGGATGGACGACGGCCGGGCCGAGATCGGCATGTCCGTGGCCGACGACTGGCAGGGCAAGGGCATCGGCTCCATCCTCCTCGGCCAGCTGGCCCAGGCCGCCGGGGAACGTGGCGTGACGATCTTCGTCGCCGAGGTCCTGCCCGAGAACCACGGGATGGTCGGAGTCTTCCGGGAAAGCGGGTTCCCCCTGTCGATCCGAGCCCTCCCGGGAGCGATCGAGGTCGAGTTCCCCGTTTCGCTCACCGAGGATGCCGTCACACGGTTCGAGCGTCGAGAGACCGCGGCCTCCGTGAACGCCGTACGGAGGTTCCTGTCGCCAAGGTCGGTGGCTGTTGTCGGGGCGTCACGGGACCGGTCCAGCATCGGCGGGCAGCTCTTCCACAACCTGCTCACCGAGGAGTTCCACGGGCCGGTGTATCCGGTGAACCCCAAGGCAGATGTGGTTCACGGCGTCCCCGCCTACCCGTCGATCGAGAAGGTCCCCGGCCCGGTCGACGTCGCGTTCATCGTCGTCCCCGCGGCGCTCGTCCTCCAGGTGGCCCGGGAGTGCGGTGAGAAGGGGGTCCGAGGGCTGGTCGCCATCTCGTCGGGGTTCGCCGAGGTCGGGGGCGAGGGGCCGGCCAGGCAACGGGAGCTCCTGGAGGTCTGCCGGGCGTACGGGATGCGGATCATCGGCCCGAACTGCATGGGCATCGCGAACACCGACCCGCAGGTCCGGCTGAACGGCACGTTCGCCTCGATCTTCCCGCCTCCCGGGCGGGTGGGGTTCCTGTCGCAGAGTGGCGCGCTCGGCCTGGCCGTGATGCAGCACGCCGTCGAGCTCGGATTGGGTCTGTCGTCGTTCGTCTCGGTCGGCAACAAGGCCGACATCTCCGGCAACGACCTCGTCGCGTACTGGGGCGAAGACGAACGGACCGACGTGATCCTGCTGTACCTGGAGTCCTTCGGGAACCCACGGAGGTTCGCTCGCCTGGCCCGTGAGGTCGGCAGGGGAAAGCCCATCGTCGCGGTGAAGTCGGGACGAAGCGCGGCGGGGGTCCGCGCCGCGGCGTCGCACACTGGTGCCCTGCTGGCCGCCTCCGACGTGACCGTGGACGCCCTGTTCCGACAGGCCGGGGTGATCCGCACCGACACGCTGGAGCAGATGTTCGACGTGGCGGAGCTCCTGGCCAGTCAGCCGGCCCCGAAGGGCGACCGGGTGGCCATCGTCACGAACGCGGGTGGCCTGGGGATCCTGTGCGCCGACACCTGCGAGGCGAACGGGTTGAACGTTCAACCGCTATCCGAAGCGACGAAGGCGAAACTCCGCGAGTTCCTCCCGCCGGAGGCATCGCTGGAGAACCCCGTGGACATGATCGCCTCGGCGAGCGGCGACGACTACGCGCGAGCCATCCGGACCGTGGGCCACGACGCGGACGTGGACGCCATGATCGTCATCTACATCCCGCCCCAGGTGGAGAAGGCGGCGGCGATCGTCCGGGCGATCGCCCGCGCGGTCCGGGACATGGAAGGAAGTATCCCGCTGGTGACCACGTTGATGGGGGGCACGGCCATGGAAGCGGAGCTTCGAGCCGACGGGACGAAGATCCCTTCGTTCTCGTTCCCGGAGCAGGCAGCCATCACCGTCGCCCGTGCCGCTGCCTACGGGCGATGGCTCACGAGGCCTGAAGGCATCGTCCCTCGATTCGACGACGTCCGGCGAGACGAAGCCTACGCCGTGATCGCGGCCGCGCTGGGACGGGGGGGCGGCTGGCTGACGGCCGAGGAGCTCGAGGAGCTCCTCGGCTGCTACGGGCTCCCGGTGGCGCGTTCGGCCCGGGCCGCCACGGCACAGGAAGCCGCCGCCGCCGCCTCGGACCTCGGCGGCCCTGTGGCGCTGAAGGCCTTGGGCCCGGACATCGTGCATAAGACCGATGTCGGGGGGGTGCGCCTGGGGCTCGACGGTCCCGACGACGTGATCTCCGCGGCGAAGGAGATGGCGCGGCGTACCGACGAGGCCGGCCTCACGCTGGAGGGGTTCCTGGTCCAGGAGATGGTCACCGGTGGGGTCGAGATGCTGGTAGGCGTGGCCCAGGATCCGCTCTTCGGGCCGGTCGTTGCGTGCAGCGCCGGCGGAACGGCGGCCGAGCTCCTACGGGACGTCTCGGTCAGGATCGCGCCGATCACCGATCTCGACGCCTCCGAGATGGTGCGTTCCCTGAAGACGTTCCCGCTCCTCGACGGGTATCGCGGCGCTCCGAAGGCCGACGTCGCCGCGCTCGAGGAGGTCATCCTCCGTGTCTCGACGATGGTCGACGCCCATCCGTCGATCGCCGAGATGGACTGCAACCCGGTGATGGTGCTGCCGTATGGTGCGGTCATCGTCGATGCGAGGGTCCACGTCCACGAGTCAGCCCCGCCCAAGCCCCTCGCATCTCGCCCGACAGCGGGATAGCCGGCTAAGACCAGGCTCCGGCCGCTCCCGACCGGATGCTCGTCCGTCGCCGCACCGGCACCACCGCCCGAGTACGCTCAGGTCGATGGACCGACGCGACCGGTTGATCGAGGCCGGGATGATCCTGGCATCCGAGCTCTCCCTGGAGGCCGTGCTCCAGCGCATCATCGAGCTTGCGGTGGAGATCACCGACGCACAGTACGGAGCCCTGGGCGTCATCGGCCCGGGTGGCGATCTGCAGGAGTTCATCACCACCGGCATCACCCCCGAGGAGCGTGAAGCGATCGGCGCCCCCCCGCACGGCCGCGGCATCCTGGGCGCGTTGATCGAAGAAGGGAAGCCGCTGCGACTTCCCGACATCTCTGCCGATCCTCGATCGGTCGGCTTCCCCCCGAACCATCCGAAGATGGCCTCATTTCTCGGCGCGCCCATCCTCGTGCGTGGCGAGGTCTTCGGCGACATCTATCTGACGGAGAAGAAGGGCGCGCCGGAGTTCGCCGAGCGCGACGAGCGTGATGTCTTGGTCCTGGCTGCCCAGGCTGGGATCGCCATCGAGAACGCCCGCCTGTACCAGGAGGTCAACCGCCTGGCCGTCTTGGAAGACCGGGAGCGGATCGCCAGGGAGCTCCACGACGGCGTGATCCAGGCCCTGTTCGCCGTTGGTATGGGGCTGCAAGGCACCGCCCTGATGAGCGGCGACGAGGAACTGGCGCAGCGACTAGAAGGCGCCGTCGCCGAGATCGACCGGGTGATCCGTGATCTTCGCAACTACATCTTCGGCTTGCGGCCGGGGATCCTGGCCGACCGGCAACTCGACGAGGCGCTCCGCCACCTCGGGGAGGAGTTCCAACAGAAGACTGGAGTGATCACGGTGGTCGACGTCGATCCCGCGGTGGCCTCCGAGCTCACCCCCGCTGCCGCCGACATCTTGCAGGTCACCCGGGAGGCCTTGTCGAACGTGGGACGCCATGCCGAGGCTGCGAGCTGCCGTGTGTCCCTCTACCGGAGCGATGACCGGCTGATCCTCGAGGTCGACGACGACGGGAAGGGCTTCGATCCCGACACGAGCAGGCGCGGCGATGGCCTCACGAACCTCGAGGCACGGGTTCGGGCTCTCGGCGGGACGTTTTCCATCGAGAGCGCACCCGCAAAGGGCACCACGATCACAGTGGCGTTGTCCCTGTGACCCGCCACTCGGGGACGTGAGTGTGCAGTCCGCGTACAGCTCGGAGAAGGCTCTCGCGGGTGGGATGCCGCCGGAGCCGTACCAGCTCCCCGGGAACCTCGTCGCCGTCCCGGGACCCCAGGGTCACGACGAGCCGGCCCGATACGAGGTACAGGCCGAGCAGATCCTCCGCTGCCGTTCCCCTCATCAAGGCCTCACTGTCGAGGCTCATGTCGAGCACGACAACGTCGGCCGCTTCCGCGAGCGGACACGTGCCCTTCCGGTCACCTACACACGTGAAGTCGGGCTCGGTGGGGCCAGGGCACGCGAGCACCGTGAACCCTGATCCCTCGAGCCACGATGAAAATAGCTCCCGCTCCGCCGGGTCCGCCTCCACCACCAGCACGACCCCCTGAGCCTCAAGATCCTCATTCATGCTCCGGAGTCTGCCTGCGAGCGGAGCGCGAGGGTCGTGCCGGAGGTCCTTCAGTCGCCGGGACCATCGACCCTCGGGAGACATCCCCGGAGCGACGATGGTGTGGTCATGTTCATTCGGTACTACCTCGACCTCTCCCTCCCCTTCGAGGAGGTGGAGGAGGGACTCCTGGCAGCACCTGAGATGTGGCTTCCGGGGGTCGCCCGTGAGGCCGAAGACAGGGGTGAGCAGCTCCTCGGCGAGGTGGGGTTCTCGTTCGACGACGACCGCCGGCTGGGCAAAGAGGTCCACATCGAACTGGGACCTCCCCACCGGATGCCCGGGAAGACCCTGCTGCCGCTCTCGTGGAAAGCGACTGGCCCTGAGCGCCTGTTTCCCTCGCTCGAGGCGGATCTGGAGATAGCGACTCTGGGACGGAGCCGGACGCAACTCTCGATCAGCGCCCGGTACCGGCCCCCGCTCGGAGTCGTGGGCAAGGCACT
>WNFV01003173.1_pt1 | contig 21493 bp, 24 predicted proteins | sample 5400101 | NCBI WGS metagenome assembly WNFV01 (sample SAMN13153361, study PRJNA577476) | soil metagenome | isolation source: 115 cm soil or saprolite under grassland replicate 1 | place: USA:California | collected 2016-06-15 | reverse complement strand
AGGCCGAGGGTGTTCTCGATGAACCCGTAGTCCGCCGGGTACTGCGTCGAGGTGAACAAGGTCCGGTCCAGCCGCAGCCGGCCGGTCTCGTGGTCGACCTCGTACTTGTTGCGGCAACCCTTGGGGATCTCGATGAGGACGTCGAACTCCATGCGGACGATACTGTCACGGTTCCGACCCGCGGATTGACAGGAGAAGGTTCGTGCAGCGCTTGGCCAGTGCGGCGTTCGTCACGGTGCTGGCGTACGCGGTGCTCGCCGTGCCGTCCGGGGCGGCCACCCGAGCCGCATCGGTCCCGCAACCTGCCGCCACGCGCGCTTCCGGGCCCGGCGCCGTGCCCGCGGTCCAGGCGCCACCGGTGCTGAACGCCGCGGTCACGAAGGGCGTCATGCCGACGGCTGCCGGCATACGACGGGTGCTGGCGCCGGCGCTCAAGGACCCGTCGCTGGGCCCGCACGTGGGCGCCGTCGTGTACGACGTGGCGCGCGGCAAGCTCGTCTACGGACTCAACACCGCCGGCGCCTTCACCCCCGCGTCGACGATGAAGGTGCTCACCACCACCGCCGCGCTGGCCACGCTCGGCCCCGACCACCGGTTCACCACCAAGGTGGTGTCCGGCGCGACCGCGTCATCGATCGTGCTGGTGGGCGGCGGCGACCCGCTGCTCACCGCCCGGCCGCCGGCCAGCCCCGGGTACCCGAAGCCGGCCACGCTGGCGGACCTGGCGACGGCGACGGCGAAGGCGCTCGAGGCCAGGGGCGTTCGCCGGGTCACCCTCGGGTTCGACCCGTCGTTGTTCAGCGGGCCCGCGGTCAACCAGCACTGGCTGCCGAAGTACACCACTGAGGGCATCGTCAGCCCGACCAGCGCGCTCTGGGTGGACGAGGGCCGCGAGAAGCCCGGCCTGGCCAAGCGCGCCGAGCACCCGGCGCTGGTCGCCGCCACCGCGTTCGCCGCCCGGCTGAAGCTGGCCGGCATCGCCGTCGGCGCCGCACCGGTGCTCACCAAGGCGAAGCCCGGTGCCGCGACCCTCGCGCAGGTCCGTTCAGCGCCGCTGGCCGCGATCACCGAGCACGTCAACCTGGTCAGCGACAACGACGGCGCCGAGGTGCTGCTGCGGCACATCGGTCTGGCCACGCACAACGGCGGCTCGTACGCGGGCGGCATCAAAGGCCTGCGCAGCACACTCACCCGACTCGGCGTGACCCTTGGCAAAGCACGGATCGAGGACGGCAGCGGGTTGTCCCGCACCAACGCCGTACCGCTGCAGCTGCTCGCCGGGGCTGTCCGGGCCGGGATATCGAAGGACCACCCCGAGCTGCGCGCCGTACCCGCGAACCTGCCGGTCGCCGCGTTCAGCGGCAGCCTCAGCGACCGGTTCGCCGGGCCGGGCGCCGCGGCCGGCGCCGGCTACGTGCGCGCCAAGACCGGCACCCTGACCAGCGTGCACTCGCTGGCCGGCCTCGTCCGCGACCGCACCGGCACCCTGCTCGTCTTCGCCCTCGCCACCGACCGGGCCGCCCCGGACAAGGCGCTGGCGGCGCGCGCCGCCCTCGACCGCGCCGCCGCCGCACTCGCAACCTGCGGCTGCGCCTAGAACTCCATCACCTGGCGGATCTCGGTCTCGCCCTCCCACTCGGGCCACAGGTCGCGGTGCAGCTCCATGAAACGGGTCGCCCACTCCATCGCCTGCTCGCGGCTCTCCACCGTGAAGAACGCGTAGCCGCCGATCAGCTCCTTGGCCTCGGTGAACGGGCCGTCGGTGAAGCTCAGCTTGCCGCCGCTGGAACGGATTCGCGCGGCCCCGACGGCGCTCGGCAGCAGCCCGCCGGTGTCGACTCCCACGCCGGCCGCGGCCGCGTCCTCGCCGAGCTTCGCGATCGCCGCGAACAGCTCCGCCGGCGGCTGCACGCCCTCCGGTCCCTTCACCATCGTCATGAATCGCATCGCACTGCCTCCAACTCTGTCGGTGGTACGCCGGTCGGTCCGGCTCTCACCAGCGCGTCGATCACGTCCGGGCCGAATCGACAGGCGCCCCGAACGAGTTTGTACCCGCTGCGGGGCGCGTCCGTTGCGAGCGGCGGTTACGTTGGCTTCATGACTGCGCAAGCCGGTACGGCGGAAGACAGCCCCGCGGCGGACATCGTCGACTGGGAGCTGGCGGCCCGGACGGCGCGCAAGCTGCTGCGGCCGGGCCCGGAGACGACCCGCGAGCAGGCCGCGCGGGTGGTCGCCGAGCTGCGCCGGTTCGCGAACGAGTCCGAGCAGCACGTGCGCGACTTCACCGGCCTGCACGCCACCTCGGCGACCGCGCCGGTGGTGGTCGTGGACCGGGCCGGCTGGGTACAGGCGAACGCGGACGGGTTCCGGACCGTGCTGCGGCCGCTGGCGGTCAAGCTCGCCGCGAAGCAGCAGAGCGGCGCCGGCGCCCTCGGTACGACGGTCGGGTCGCGGGTGACGGCGGTCGAGACCGGCGCGCTGCTGGCCTTCCTGTCCACCAAGGTGCTCGGCCAGTTCGACCCGTTCTACCCGCCGGACGGCGGCACCAGCGTGACCGGCCGGCTGCTGCTGGTCGCGCCCAACGTCGTACATGTGGAGAACGAGCTCAGGGTCGACCCGCGGGACTTCCGGTTCTGGGTATGCCTGCACGAGGAGACGCACCGGGTGCAGTTCACCGCGGTGCCGTGGCTGCGCGATCACCTGCGATCGGAGATCGGCACGTTCCTGGACCAGACCGAGGTGGATCCGTCGGCGTACGTGACGATGCTGCGGGACGCGATGCAGCGGCTCGGGCGGTCGCTGCGCGGCGAGGGTGACTTCTCGGTGATCGACCTGCTGCAGTCGCCGGAGCAGCGCGCGGTGCTGGACCGGCTGACCGGTGTGATGTCGCTGCTCGAGGGGCACGCGGACGTGGTGATGGACGGCGTCGGGCCGAGCGTGATCCCGTCCGTCGGGTACATCCGGTCCAAGTTCGACGCACGCCGCAAGGGCGGCAACCCGTTCGACCACCTGGTGAAGCGGCTGCTCGGGCTGGACGCCAAGCTGCGCCAGTACACCGACGGCGCGAGCTTCGTCCGGCACATCGTCGACCGGGCCGGCATGGAGACCTTCAACGCCGTCTGGTCCGGACCCGAGGCGCTGCCCACCAAGTCCGAGATCACCGACCCGGACGCCTGGCTCACCCGCGTCCACGGCTGACCGATGCGGTTGGAGACGGCGGTCGCGGCGTGCCGGGAGGCGGTGCGCGGCTCGCTCGCGGAACTGCCGCGCGAAGCGGTCGTGCTGGTCGCCTGCTCGGGTGGCGCCGACTCGCTGGCGCTGGCGGCCGCGACCGCGTTCGTCGCGCCGCGGCTCGGGCTGCGGGCCGGCGCGGTGATCGTCGACCACGGGCTGCAGCCTGAGTCGGACAAGGTCGCGCGGGCGGCGGCGGACCAGTGCCGCGAGTTCGGGCTCGATCCGGTCCGGCTGGTGCCCGTGGACGTCGGCACCGAGGGTGGCCCGGAGGCGGCCGCGCGGTCCGCCCGGTACGACGCGCTCGACGCGCAGGCCGACGAGCTCGGCGCGGACGTCGTACTGCTCGGGCACACCCGCGACGACCAGGCCGAGACGGTGCTGCTCGGGTTGGCCCGCGGCTCCGGGGCGCGCTCGCTGGCCGGGATGGCGCCGGTCGCCGGGCGGCTGCGGCGGCCGCTGCTGCAGCTGGACCGGTCCACCACCCGTGCGGCCTGCGAGGCGGCCGGGCTGACCCCGTGGGAGGACCCGCACAACGACGACCCGTCGTACACCAGAGTCCGGGTACGACGTGAGGTGCTGCCGGTTCTCGAGGACGCGCTGGGTCCGGGCGTCGCGGCCGCGCTGGCTCGTACCGCCGGCCTGCTGCGCGCGGACGCGGACGCCCTCGACGCGCTGGCCGCGGACCTGAGCCAGACCGCGCTGCGGCGCGACGGCGAGCTGGTCGAGTGCAGCGTCGCCGCGCTGGAGAGCGAGCCGCAGGCCTTGCGCACGCGCGTGCTGCGGCTGGCGGCGCTGGCCGCGGGCAGCCGGGCCACGGACCTGACCGCGGGGCACGTCGCGGCCGTCGAGGAGCTGGTGACGAACTGGCGCGGGCAGCGCTGGGTCGATCTGCCGCAGTCGGTCCGGGCGCTGCGCCGCGAAGGGATGATCGTGCTCGGCCGCGATCTGACCCCCTGACGGCGAAGGGCCCCGCTACCGGCACGTACCCTGAGTCGCGTGGATGCCGCGGACATCGAGAAGGACCTGACCGAGACCCTCGTCACCGAGGAGCAGATCGCCGGCCGGCTCGCGGAGATGGCTGCGGAGATCGAGCGGGACTACGAGGGCACGGACCTGCTCGTGGTCGGCGTGCTCAAGGGCGCCGTGATGGTGATGGCCGACCTGGCCCGCACCCTCACCCGCCACATCGAGATGGACTGGATGGCGATCTCGTCGTACGGGTCCGGGACGAAGTCCTCGGGTGTGGTGCGGATCCTGAAGGACCTCGACACCGACATCACCAACCGGCACGTGCTGATCGTCGAGGACATCATCGACTCCGGCCTGACGCTGACCTGGCTGGTCAGCAACCTGCAGTCCCGCAGGCCCGCGTCGGTCGAGATCTGCACTCTGCTGCGCAAGCCGGACGCGCTGAAGATGACCGTCCCGGTGAGGTACGTCGGGTTCGACATCCCGGACGAGTTCGTCGTCGGCTACGGCCTGGACTACGCGGAGAAGTACCGCAACCTGCGCAGCGTGGCGACGCTCGCTCCGCACGTCTACGCCTGACTTACCCACCCTCCGCGTCGGTGGGTTTGCGCCACACGAGACACTGGTGGCGGTGTACCGTCACAAGCCCACAAATCGGGCTGCTGAGCTAGGAGGGACGGGGCCACGGCCCCGATCATGGACGTGAAGCGCATCTTCCGCGGACCGCTGTTCTGGATCTTCGTCGCGTTCCTTGGCGTGATGGTGATCGGGCAGCTCCTGACCAGCTCCAGCGGCTACAAGTCGGTCGACACCGGCCAGGTCGTGCAGGTGATCAAGGACGGCACCGACGTCAAGTCGGTCACCCTGATCGACCCCGACCAGGAGATCCGGGTCGAGAAGACGGACGGCACCAAGCTCCGGGCGCACTGGGTCGAGGGTCAGGGTGCCTCGCTGGGAACCGACCTGCAGAAGCTGTACACCGAGAAGAAGATCGACAAGTACAACGTCGAGAACCCGAAGCCGAGCTTCATCGGCCAGGTGTTCTCCACGCTGATCCCGTTCCTGCTGATCGCGGTGGTGTTCATCTTCCTGATGAACTCGATGCAGGGCGGCGGGTCGCGGGTGATGAGCTTCGCCAAGTCGCGCGCGAAGCTGGTCAGCAAGGACACCCCGAAGACCACGTTCGCCGACATCGCCGGTGTCGACGAGGCGATCGAGGAGCTCGGCGAGATCAAGGAGTTCCTGCAGGAACCCGGGAAGTTCCAGGCCGTCGGGGCGAAGATCCCGAAGGGCGTGCTGCTGTACGGCCAGCCCGGCACCGGCAAGACCCTGCTGGCCCGCGCGGTCGCGGGTGAGGCGGGCGTGCCGTTCTACTCGATCTCCGGCTCGGACTTCGTCGAGATGTTCGTCGGCGTCGGCGCCTCCCGGGTGCGCGACCTGTTCGAGCAGGCGAAGGCGAACGCGCCGGCGATCATCTTCATCGACGAGATCGACGCGGTCGGCCGGCACCGTGGCGCGGGCCTCGGCGGCGGGCACGACGAGCGCGAGCAGACGCTGAACCAGCTGCTGGTCGAGATGGACGGCTTCGACGTGCGCGGCGGCGTGATCCTGATCGCCGCCACCAACCGGCCGGACGTGCTGGACCCGGCGCTGCTGCGGCCGGGCCGGTTCGACCGGCAGATCTCCGTGGACACGCCGGACCTGCCCGGACGCGAGCAGATCCTCAAGGTGCACTCCCGCGGCAAGCCGATGTCGGTGGACGTGGACCTGACCGCGATCGCCCGCCGTACACCGGGCTTCACCGGCGCCGACCTGGCCAACGTGCTGAACGAGGCCGCGCTGCTCACCGCCCGGACCAACCGCAACCAGATCGACAACAAGGCGCTGGACGAGGCGATCGACCGCGTCATCGCCGGGCCGCAGCGTCGTAGCCGGCTGATGAGCGACAAGGAGAAGGTGCTCACCGCGTACCACGAGGGCGGGCACGCCCTGGTCGCCGCGGCGCTGCCGCACTCCGACCCGGTGCACAAGGTGACCATCCTGCCGCGCGGCCGCGCGCTGGGCTACACGATGGTGCTGCCGGACGAGGACAAGTACTCCACCACCCGGTCGGAGATGCTCGACAAGCTGGCCTACATGCTGGGCGGCCGGGCGGCCGAGGAGATGGTCTTCCACGACCCGACCACCGGCGCCAGCAACGACATCGACAAGGCCACCGCGCTGGCCCGCGCGATGGTCACCCAGTACGGCATGACCGAGCGGCTGGGCGCGATCAAGTTCGGCGAGGACTCCGGTGAGCCCTTCCTGGGCCGTGACCTGGGCTCGCAGCGCAACTACTCCGAGGAGATCGCGGCGGCGGTCGACGAGGAGGTCGGCAAGCTGATCCTGAACGCGCACCAGGAGGCGTTCGACATCCTGGTCGAGAACCGCTCGGTGCTGGACCACCTGGTCGAGGAGCTGCTGGAGCACGAGACGCTGGACAAGGCGGCCGTGGCGCGGGTGTTCGAGCCGGTCGTCAAGCGCTCGCCGCGACCGGCCTGGACCGGCTCGCCGAGCCGGGTGCCGTCCGAGCTCCCGCCGGTGATGCCGCTACCCACGCGCGGCGACCAGAACGGCTCGCTCTCCGACGTGATCCCCGGTGGCGCGGTCGGTCCGGACGAGGCCGCGCACGGCCCGTCGTACGGCGGCGGTGTGCCGACGCCGCCCCGCGAGAGCTGACTGCGTGGCGACGCAGAAGTTCGACCACAAGCGCGCCGAGGCCGCGGTCCGGGAGCTGCTGATCGCGATCGGCGAGGACCCGGACCGCGAGGGCCTGCTCGACACCCCGGCCCGGGTCGCCCGCGCGTACGCCGAGATGACCGCGGGGCTGTGGCAGGACCCGGCCAAGGCACTGGCCACCACCTTCGACCTCGGCCACGACGAGATGATCCTGGTGAAGGACATCGAGGTGTGGTCGATCTGCGAACACCACCTGGTCCCGTTCACCGGCGTCGCGCACGTCGGTTACGTCCCGAGTGAGGACGGCCGGATCACAGGCCTGTCCAAGCTGGCCCGGCTGGTCGACGTGTACGCCAAGCGCCCGCAGGTCCAGGAGCGGCTGACCACCCAGGTGGCCGACTCGCTGATGGAGCTGCTCGAGCCTCGTGGCGCGATCGTGGTGATCGAGTGCGAGCACCTCTGCATGACCATGCGCGGCGTTCGCAAGCCGGGCGCCAAGACCATCACCTCGGCGGTCCGCGGCCAGCTCCGCGACCCGGTCACCCGCGCCGAGGCGATGAGCCTGATCGTCGGCTGATTGGGTTTCGCCGGCCGGGATCACGGAGAGGATATGGACGCGTCACGGACTTCATCGGCCCGATTTCCCTTCAGGGGTTGAAAGTTCGGCCCATCGGCAGCATGATCACTCCACCGGGCTGTAGGCATACCGTGCTCAAGTGAACACGTTCCGTAATCAGCGCTCGATCAGCGCTTCCGGGAGGAGGAACGCATGACCACCAGCACATCGGCAGTTCATGCCGCTCCAGCCCCTCGCGCTCCAGAGCAGCTTTGCGGATCGTGCTCACCCACGTGCGGTGAGGCGCCGACCGCCAGTGGCGCCTCATTGGTGCTGGGGTAGCAGCCGCCGGCTGGAGAGCCGGTGGCGGATGGGGCCCAGTGCCAAGGTGGGGCGGAACGCTGCGGACCACTACGGTGGTCGCGTGCGATCCGCCCCACCGACTCAGCCCACGCCGCGCGTCGACGGCCTTCCGTCCGCCGGCCGGTGCCTTGTGATGGGCGTCGTCAACGTCACCCCGGACTCGTTCTCCGACGGCGGTGAGTGGTTCGAGCCGGCCGCCGCGATCGCGCACGGTCGCGAGCTGCTGGCCGAAGGCGCGGACATCCTGGACGTCGGCGGCGAGTCCACCCGCCCCGGCGCCGAGCGACCCGATCCGGCCGAGGAACTGCGCCGGGTGCTCCCGGTCGTCGAGGCCCTCGCCGCGGACGGCGCGGTGGTGTCCATCGACACGATGCGCGCTGATGTCGCCGCGAAGGCTCTGGACGCCGGCGCCACCGCGGTCAACGACGTGTCCGGCGGCCTCGGCGACCCGCTGATGCTGGCGCTGATCGCCGAGCGCCGGGCACCGTACATCTGCATGCACTGGCGCGGCCACTCCGCCGACATGCAGACCAGAGCGGTGTACGACGATGTCGTCGCGGACGTGGTCCGCGAGCTGGGCCTGCGCGTCGAGGCGCTCGACAAGGCGGGTGTGGACCTCGGCCGGGTGGCCCTCGACCCAGGGCTCGGGTTCGCCAAGACGGCCGAGCACAACTGGGAGATCCTGCGCCGGCTCGACGAGTTCGGCTCGCTGGGGCTGCCGCTGCTGATCGGCGCGTCGCGGAAGGCCTTCCTGGGCAAGCTGCTCGCGGACGCGTCCGGTGAGCCGCGGCCGGCGGTCGGCCGGGACGGCGCGAGCGCGGCGATCTCGGCCCTGGCCGCGGCGGCGGGTGTCTGGTGCGTCCGGGCGCACGCGGTGGCGCCGAGCGTGGACGCGGTCCGGGTGGCGCGCCGCTGGACGGCCGATGACTGACAGCGCGAAGGCCGCCGTGCTGAACGCGAACCAGGCGTTCTACAACGCGTTCGAGGCCGGCGACCTCGACCTGATGGCGGCGATCTGGCTGCCGCAGCCGGACCCGGTCTGCATCCACCCGGGCAATCCCGCGATCAACGGCTACTCCGAGATGATGCGCGCCTGGGCGATGGTGTTCGCCAACACGCCGTACATCCAGTTCTTCCTGACCGACGTGGAGGTGCGGGTCGACGCGGACGTCGCGTACGTCACGTGCACGGAGAACGTGCTGTCGTCCGGCCAGGGCGCGCCCGAGGAGGGGTTCGCGGGCGGGAAGGCACTGGCCACGAACGTGTTCCGGCACACATCGACCGGCTGGCGGCTGTGGATCCATCACGCGTCCCCGGTACTGTCGTCAGGGGGTCAGACCGAGGAGGCTGGGTGAGCGGTTCGGTGCTGCCTGCCGACCTGATCGAGATCCGCGGGATCCGTGGTTTCGGGCGGCACGGCGTGTTCGAGCACGAGCGCGCCCACGGCCAGGAGTTCACCGTCGACGTCCGGCTCGAGGTCGACATCCGGCCCGCCGCCACGTCCGACCGGTTGGCGGACACGGTGGACTACGGCAGGATTGCGGAGCAGGTCCACGCCGAGATCGAGTCCGACCCGGTCGACCTGCTCGAAACACTCGCGGAACGCATCGCGACCCGGTGCCTCGCCGACCAGCGGGTCAGTGGGGTCGCGGTGAGTGTGCACAAGCCCTCGGCACCGATCCCCGTGCCGTTTGACGATGTAGTTCTGACCGTCCACCGACGCCGCCACGCTCAAGACGCCGAATCCGGAGACACACCGTGACCGAGACCCCTAGTCCCCACGTCATCGACGCCGACACCCTGAGCGGCGGCCTGAAGCCGATCCGGCAGATCATCCTCTCGCTCGGGAGCAACCTCGGCGACCGGGAGGCCAACCTGCAGGGCGCGGTCGATGCGTTGCAGGACACCCCGGACGTGAAGGTCGTCAGCGTCTCGCCGGTGTACGCGACCGAGCCGGTGAACGCGCCGGGCGGCTCCGAGGAGTTCCTCAACGTCGTGCTGCTGGCCGACACCACGCTGTCGGTCGACACCCTGATGGAGCGCTGCCAGGCGGTCGAGCAGGCGTTCGGCCGGGAGCGTTCGGAGCGCGGCGCGCCGCGGCCGCTCGACGTCGACCTGATCACCTATGGCACCAAGACGATCGAGACGGAGAACCTGGTCGTGCCGCACCCGCGTGCCCACGAGCGGGCCTTCGTGCTCACGCCGTGGCTGGACATCGAGCCGGACGCCGAGCTGCCGGGCCACGGCCGGGTCGCCGACCTGCTCGCCGCCATCGGCGCCGCCGGGGTGAAGCGGCTCGACGACGTCGCCATCGAGCTGCAGTAGTGGCCTCAGAAGAACCCGAGGAGCCCGGCAGGGTACGGCCGATCTCACGACGGCTGCTGGTCGCACTGGCAGTGCTCGGCGCGGCGGTCGGCTGGACCGTCGTCACCGCGATCGAGAACGGTGGCGGCGTCGCGCCCACGGTGTCCTGGCTGACGCCGGTCGCCTGGGCGTTCCTCGCCGGCCTGCTGTTCCTTGCCGCGCGCAACACCTACCAGCGGATCCAGGTACGACGCGAGCGGGTCGAGCCGCAGCGTGCCGTGTTCCTGCTGCTGGTCGCGAAGGCGAGCGCGTTCGTCGGCGCGTTGTGCGCGGGTGTGTACGCAGGGTTCGGGTTACGCTTCGTGGACGCGCTCGAGGCATCAGGTCCTCGTAACAGGACCATCATCGCGGGGTTATCAGCGGTGGTGGCACTGCTCGTTGTGCTCGGAGGATTACGCCTCGAACGCGCGTGTCGCGTGCCCGGTAACTCTGACGACACAACGTAGGGTCGAGCCCCATGGGGCACAGAGGAAGCCGTCGGCGGGCCAGAGCAACCATCCTCGCCGTCGCGTACGCGCTGTCGGTCGTCGTCGTGGTCGGCGTCGGATTCGCCTTCTTCGCGCACAGCCCCTGGATACTCCGCGGGATCGCGGTCGGCGCCGCGCTCGGCGGTCTGGTGACCATGCTGCTGGTCCAGCACCAGTTGATGCTGGAGCGCTCCGCCCACGGTGAGGAACGCGCCCGGATCGCCCAGGAGTACAGCCGGATCACCAACGCCCGGGTGGTCGAGAACGCCGAGTTCGTCGACTCCGTGCACCGCCGCGTCGACCAGATCGAGGCCGAGGTCGAGGCCGTCATGGCCGCCACCGACAAGTACACCGCCGAGGACGCCCCGACCGTCGTCGACCTCAAGCTCCGCGCCGCCACCGCCAGCTGAAATCGGGTTGCCGCTCCGACAGCTCGCCCGGGATGCTGGCCGAGGCCCGGTCGAAGGCTACTTGTCGATGTCGCCGACCACGAAGAACATGCTGCCCAGGATCGCCACCATGTCCGCGACCACGCAGCCGGGCAGCATGCGCGGCAGCACCGCGATGTTGTTGAACGAGGCCGACCGCAGCTTCATCCGCCACGGCGTCTTGTCCCCGCGCGACACGAGGTAGTACCCGTTGATGCCGAGCGGGTTCTCCGTCCAGGCGTAGGTCTGCCCCTCGGGCACCTTGAGGATCTTCGGCAGCCGCACGTTGACCGGACCCGCGGGCATCGACGCGATCCGGTCGAGGCACGCGTCCGCCAGGTCCAGCGACACCTTCACCTGCCCCACCAGCACGTTGAATCGCGCGAAGCAGTCGCCCTCGGTCCGGGTCACCACCCGCAGCACGTCGCCCAGCTCCGGGTAGGCCAGGTACGGCTCGTCGCGCCGCAGGTCCGCGTCCACCCCGGACGCCCGGGCGATCGGGCCGGACACGCCGTACGACGTGATCAGCTCCGGCGACAGCACGCCGACCCCGACGGTCCGGGCCCGGAAGATCTCGTTGCCGAGGATGAGGTTCTCGATGTCCGGCAGCCGCCGCCGGACGGCGTCCACGGCCGCGCCGGCCCGGTCCAGCCAGCCGACCGGCAGATCCTCCTTCAGGCCGCCGACCCGGTTGAACATGTAGTGCATCCGCCCGCCGGACAGCTCCTCCATCACGGCCTGCACGGTCTCGCGCTCGCGGAACGCGTAGAAGATCGGCGTGATCGCGCCCAGCTCCAGCGGGTACGACCCGAGGAACATCAGGTGGTTCAGCACGCGGTTCAGCTCGGCCAGCAGGGTCCGGATCCAGACCGCCCGCTCCGGCACTTCGAGGCCCATCATCCGCTCGACCGCGAGCACCACGCCGAGCTCGTTCGCGAACGCGGACAGCCAGTCGTGCCGGTTCGCCAGCACGATGATCTGCCGGTAGTCGCGGACCTCGAACAGCTTCTCCGCGCCCCGGTGCATGTACCCGACGATCGGCTCGCAGCCGACGATCCGCTCGCCGTCCAGCGTCAGCCGCAACCGCAGCACGCCGTGCGTGGCCGGGTGCTGCGGCCCGATGTTCAGCACCATGTCGGTCGTCGCGAGCTCCGACCCCGCCCCGGTCCCGCCCCGCTCGTACGACGAGCCCAGCCCGGCCGCGCCCGCACCGAGTCCGACGACCCGCTCGGTAGTCATGAGGCCAGGCTAGCGGCGATCGCGCACTCGGCGCCGATCATGACCGCTCCCGCAGCCGGTGCGCGTCTGCGGCCGTCAGGGTGAGCCCGTAGACGTCCTTCAACCGTGCCGCGGCCGCGCGGGTCTCCGGTCCGAACGGTGCGGTGCCCTCGAACGCGTGCAGCGCGATGCCCTCGACCAGCTCGCCGAGCTCTGGTGCCACCGTGTTCGTGACAGGCTGGGGGCGTGAACGACCTCTTCGCTCCCGCCGACGTCAGCTGGACATCGGTGTCGGTCAAGCTCGCCGCACTGCGCCGGCTCAGCTGCGGTATCGCGGTCGGCCTCGTCGGCCTGATCGTCTCGGCGCTGCCGTGGATCCTCGCCGGAGCCCTCTACGGCGTGCTCGCGGTGCTGGTCGCGCTGGCGTCGTACGGGTGGGCCTGGTACCTGATCGGCCGCAACCAGCGGTCCTGGAAGTACGCCGAGCGCGAGGACGAGCTGCTGATCACGCACGGCGTGATGTTCCGCGAGCTGGTCGTGGTGCCGTACGGCCGGATGCAGTTCGTGGACGTGACCGCCGGGCCGCTGGAGCGGGCGTTCGGGCTGGCGACCGTCGAGCTGCACACCGCGACCCCGGCGACGGACGCGACCATCCCGGGCCTGACGCCGGACGAGGCGGCGCGGCTGCGCGACCGGCTGTCGGCGCTCGGACAGGCGCAGGCGTGGGGCCTGTGACGACCGTCGCGGAGCCGGCGCTCCAGGGACCCACCCGGGTGCATCCGCTGACCCCGTTCCTCAAGGGCTGGGGATACCTGGTCGCCACCTTCCTGGTGATGGCGCAGAACGAGGGCCCGCGCAGCGAGCTGCGCGTGGCGCTGCTCGCGCTGGCCGCGGTGTTCGTGCTGGGTGTGCTGCTGGGCGGGTTGTCCTGGTGGTTCACCAAGTACCAGCTGACCGCGGACGCGTTGCGGGTGGACTCCGGCTTCCTGTTCCGGCGGACCCGGATCATGCGGTTCGACCGGATCCAGGCGATCGACGTCGCGCAGCCGTTCGTGTCCCGGCTGTTCAACCTGGCCGAGCTGCGGATGGACGTCGCCGGCGGCGGCCGCAGCGACGGCCGGCTGAGCTACCTGAAGCTGGCCGACGCGACCCGGCTGCGCGCGACGCTGATCGCGACGGCGTCGGGGTTGAGCCGGGAGACGCTGCACCCCGAGACCAACGAGGCGCCGCAGCGTGAGCTGCTCACGGTGCCGACGCAGCGGCTGCTCGGTTCGACGCTGCTCTCGTCGACGGTGGTCGCGTCCGGCGGCGGCCTGGCCACCCTGGTCGCCGCCACGATGATGTCCGACCACTCGATCGGCCTGTTCGCGGGTCTGCCGCTGCTGCTCGGTGTGGTGCAGCCGATCTGGAAGGCGGTGATCGGCAACCACGGCTTCACCGTCTACGAGTCGCCCGACGGCCTGCGGACCAAGCGCGGCCTGCTCGACCTGCAGCGCCAGACCGTGCCACCCGGCCGGGTGCAGGGCCTGGTCGTGTCCGAGCCGATCCTGTGGCGGCTGCTCGGCTGGGCCAAGGTCGACCTCGACATCGCCGGCGTCGCCGGCCGCGTCGACATCGACGAGTCCGCGAACGGCGCGCAACTGCTCCCGGTCGGCGGCCGCGGCGAGGTCGCCGACCTGCTGCACCGGGTGCTGCCCGGCCTGGACCTGGACGGCGTCGTCATGCACCGCGCGCCGGACCGGGCGAAGTGGCTGCGCCCGGTCGGCTGGCGCTACCTCGCGTACGGCGCCGACGACCAGGTGCTCGTGACGGTCCGCGGCTGGGTGAACCGCCGTACCAGCGTGGTGCTGCACCACAAGACCCAGTCGGTCCGGGCGACCCAGGGCCCGCTGCAACGCCGCCTCCGGCTCGCATCGATCCACATCGACACCCCGCAGGGCCCGGCCGACGCCGTCGCCCTGCATCGCGACGTCGCCGACGCCGCATCACTCTTGCACGCCCAGGCCGACCGCGCCCGCCAAGCCCGCAGGTCGGACGAAGCCGGCCACGCGCGCCAGGTGTAGACCCTGCGGATCGCCGAGCCGATACGTACATACGTAGCGTTGTCATACAGCTCCAGCGTTGTACGGATCGCGCGCCGGCTCCGCCAGTCTCTGGGGTCAGCCGCGCCGGTCCGACCGGATCCAGCCGAAGCCGCCCAGGCCGGCGGCGTCGAGTAGCTCCGCGCCTTCGCCCGCTGCCGACAGTTCCGTCACGTAGCGGTGTGGATCGCTGCGGGCCAGCTCGAGGGGAGGCCGGGTGGCGTCGATCCCGAGCGCCCGCAGGGCTTCGCGCTGGGTGCTGACGGTTGCGCCGACGGCGGCGGCGACGGCGTCGAGAGCGACGTGCGCCGTGACGTCGCACGACCCGTCGAGGACGGGATCGCAGTCGCGCCCGTCGCGAAACCCGGCGATGCTTCCGTACGGCGGCCGGTCCGCCCGCAGGTGCCCGTAGTCGATCGCCAGCGCCACACCCTTGTCTAGACGCCCGACCACATCCGCCCAGGCCTCGTCGCGGGTGAGCCCGATCTCGGCGCGGTCGCCGGGCTCGGCCAGCGGCCACCAGCGCTCCAGCCAGGCCAGATCCGCGCCGGAGACGGCCGCGCCGAGACTGTTGCCATCGGCAAGCACGTAGCGAGGCTCACCGGCGTCGTCCAGCTCGGCGATCGCGCAGGGGATGTTGTCGAGCCACTCGTTCGCGACCACCAGCCCGGTCAGCCGTTCCGGCAGTACGTCGTCCAGCTCGATCGACATGACGGTGATCCCGGGCGCCTGGCGGCTGATCTCGGCGGCCAGCTCGCCGCGCCCCGCGCCGATGTCGGTGATGTGGGTCGCGCCGGCCTGCTCCGCGAGCCGGATCATCGCCGTCGCGAACAACGGCGAGGCGTGCACCGAGGTCCGGAAGTGGTCCGCCGGCGCCTGCCGCCGGTAGAAGCCAAGGGGTCCGTACAACGCGTCGTGCCAGGCGTCGCGGAACGTCGCGCCGGGCTCGTCGGCTGTCATGACGTCTGATGTTCCGTGTGCACGATCAGAGCGGCACCCGGCCCGACGGATGCCAGATGCCGCCGTCCGGGCTGGTCCAGATCGTCAGCGCGTCCACCCGGACCGCCGGTGGCGCGGTCTCGGCGAGGGCCGACCGCACCTCGGCGAGCACCGGTTCGCCGCCTTCGGCGGATACCGTGACGTGCGGTCCGAACCCGTCGACGGCCGTCCGCAGCCGGTCCAGCGCGCCGGGATCCGGGGCGACCCACCGCACCAGCACGGTGATGTGCGGCGGGACGCGTTCCGCGATCGACAGCTCTGGACGGCTGGAGGAGTAGGACGCGGTCCGCCAGCGATCCGTCCAGCCCGCGAGCTCTGGCAACGCGAGTAGCACCGCGGCTCTCCACGTCTGCTGGGACATGCCGGAAACGTACCTGGTTAGGCTGACCGCGACCGCGTAACCGTCCGGTACCCCGGCAGGGGACTGGAACGAGAGGTGGATCCGTTGCACCGTATCGGCATCGTCGGGACCGGCCGGGCCGGCAGCGTCGTGGGCGCTGCGCTCCGCGCCGCCGGCCATCAGCTCACCGGCGTCACCGCGCGTTCGGACGCGTCCCGCGACCGGGCCGCCCGGCTGCTGCCCGGCGTCCCCGTCGTCGACCTGCCCGCGCTGGTGGCCGGCGCCGAGATCGTCGTACTCGCTGTTCCCGACGACGCGATCGCCACGGTGGGGCCGCGGGTCGGCGCGTCCGCCGGGCAGTACGTCGTACACCTGTCCGGGGCGCTCGGACTGGCCGTGCTCGACGGGTCGGGTGGGACGCCGGTGGCGCTGCATCCGCCGATGACGTTCACCGGCGCCGAGCTCGACGTACGGCGGCTGGCCGAGGTGACGTTCACCGCGACCGCGCCGGACACCGCCAGAGCCCTGGTGGAGGAATTGGTCGAGGGCATCGGCGCGGGGGTGCAGTGGGTGGCGGAGGAGGATCGGGCGGCGTACCACGCGGGGGTCGTGCACGGCGCGAACTACCTGGTCACGCTGGTCGAGCAGGCGTCCGAGGTGCTGCGGTCGGCGGGGATCGGGGACCCGGTCGCGATCCTGCGGCCGCTGATGACCGCGCTGCTCGACAACGCGCTGCGCGACGGGCCGGCAGCCCTCACCGGGCCGATCTCGCGGGGCGACGTGGCGACCGTCCGCGCGCACCTGGAGGTGCTGCCGGCCGGCGTCCGGCCGTCGTACGTCGTGCTCGCGCGCGCCACCACCGAGATCGCTGAGCGCGCTGGAAGGCTGGACGTGGACACCGCGGACAGGCTTCGCTTGGTACTGGAACCGCAGGACTGCGACAGGAGGTCGGAGCGATGAGACTGACCCAGACGAAGGCAGAGCTGCGGGCCGCGAGCGCGGTACGGCGCCGAGCGGTCGTGATGACGATGGGCGCGCTGCACGAGGGCCACGCGGCGCTGCTGCGCGAGGCGCGGGACCGGGTCGGGCCGGACGGCAGCGTGGTGCTGACCATCTTCGTGAACCCGCTCCAGTTCGGGCCGGCGGAGGACTTCGACCGCTACCCGCGGACGCTGGCGGCCGATCTCGCGGTCGCGAAGGCCGAAGGTGTCGACCTGGTCTTCAACCCGTCCCGCGAGGAGCTGTACCCGCAGGAGCCGACGGTCACCGTGCACCCCGGGCCGCTGGCCGACGAGCTCGAGGGCAAGTCCCGGCCGGGGCACTTCGCCGGGGTGCTGACCGTCGTGTCGAAGCTGCTGCACCTGACCTCGCCGGACCTGGCGCTGTTCGGGGAGAAGGACTACCAGCAGCTGACCCTGATCCGCGCGATGGTGAACGACCTGGACATGAACGTCGAGGTGGTCGGGGTGCCGACCGTGCGCGAGCCGGACGGGCTGGCGCTGTCGTCGCGGAACCGGTCCCTCGACGAGACCCAGCGGCACGAGGCGCTGGCGTTGCACCGCGCCCTCACCGCCGGCGCCAAGGCCGGGCCGCAAGGCCCGGACGCGGTCCTCGAGGCCGCGCGCGCCGAGCTCGACGGGGCGCCCGGCGTGGACCTGGATTACTTCGCGCTGCGCGCGCCGGACCTCGGCCCGGTCGTCGCCCCGGGTGAGGCCCGGATGCTGGTCGCCGCACGAGTCGGCCCGACCCGCCTCATCGACAATCTCGCCGTCACCCTCCGTTGATCTCGCCGCCGGGACGAACGACAGGTCCGGCGTATCGCGGTTGGTAAGGTCCAATGATGATTCCTCCTGCTGTGCCGCAGCGGCTGGCCGCGCCCGATCCGGGCTGGACGGACACCGCTGACATCGTGGTGATCGGGTCCGGGATCGCCGGCCTGACGGCGGCGCTCCGGGCCCGCGGCGCCGGCCGCGTGCTGGTGGTCACCAAGGACGTGATCGCCTCGGGCTCGACCCAGTGGGCGCAGGGTGGGATCGCCGCCGCGCTCGATCCGGCCGACACCCCCGACGAGCACCTGCAGGACACCCTGGTCGCCGGCGCGGGACTGTGCGACGAGGACGCCGTCCGCGCGCTGGTCACCGAAGGCGCCGAGGCGGTGCGGGAGCTGATCGGCCTCGGCGCCGAGTTCGACCGGACAGCGAGCGGGCAGCTGTCGCTGACGCGCGAGGGCGGGCACCACCGGAACCGGATCGCGCACGCGGGCGGCGACGCCACCGGCGCGGAGATCGAGCGCACGCTGGTCGCCGCGGTCCGGAACGCGCCGGAGATCCGGATCATCGAGCACGCCCTGGTGCTCGACCTGCTGACCAGCGACGACGGAGCGGTCGCCGGGGTCACGCTGCACGTGATGGGCGAGGGCCAGCTCGACGGCGTCGGCGCGATCCGCTGCCGCGCGGTGGTGCTGGCGACGGGCGGGATGGGGCAGATCTACGCCGCGACGACGAACCCGAGCGTGTCGACCGGTGACGGCGTCGCGCTCGCGCTGCGCGCCGGGGCGAAGATCCGGGACCTGGAGTTCGTCCAGTTCCACCCGACCGTGCTGTGGCTCGGCAAGTCCGCGAAAGGCCAGCAGCCGCTGGTGTCCGAGGCGGTGCGCGGCGAGGGCGCGTTCCTGGTCGACCACGAGGGCAACCGGTTCATGCAGGGCCAGCACGAGCTGGCCGACCTGGCGCCGCGCGACGTGGTCGCCAAGGCGATCACCCGCCAGATGCTTGCCGCGGGCAAGGACCACGTCTTCCTGGACGCGCGGGCGTTCGGCGAGGAGAAGTGGCGGGTGCGGTTCCCGACGATCCTGGCGTCCTGCCGCTCGCACGGGATCGACCCGGTGCGGGAGCTGATCCCGGTCGCGCCGGCCTGCCACTACTCGTCCGGCGGTGTGTGGACCGACCTGCGGGGCCGGACGTCGGTGCCCGGGCTGTACGCCTGCGGCGAGGTCGCCTGCACCGGCGTGCACGGCGCCAACCGGCTGGCGTCGAACTCACTGCTCGAAGGGCTGGTGTTCGCGCGCCGGATCTCCGCCTCGCTGCTGACCGAGCTCCCGCCGCAGCGTGAGCCGCGGAACGACCCGCGGGTCGCGGGACTCGTCGACGGTGACGTCGTACCGGAACTGCAACGGGTGATGACCACCGGCGCCGGCGTGATCCGCGGCGCGACCGGGCTGGCCGACGCCGCCGGACGGCTGGAGAAGCTGATCGCACAGGGCTCGGACAAGCCCGGCACGGCGGCCTGGGAGGCCACCAACCTGGTCACCGTCGGCTCGGCGCTGATCGCCGCCGCGGCCGAGCGCGAGGAGAGCCGCGGCTCGCACTGGCGCGAGGACCACCCGGATCGCGACGACACGCGCTGGATGGGAAATGTTGACGTCACGCTCGACGCCAGCGACGATTCTGCACGCCCGAGTCCGGTGTTCGTGCCGCGTCCGGGCGGTCCCGAGGAGGGGTACGCCGGTGGATGACCTGCTGGACAAACGCTGGGTCGAGGACCTGGTCCGGGCAACGCTCGAGGAGGACCTGGCCGGCGGCGTCGACGTCACCAGCACCGCGACGATCGACGAGCAGCGGCGGTCGGTGGCCGACTTCGTCGCGCGTGCGGACGGGGTCGTGGCCGGGCTCGGCGTGGCCGAGCTGGTGCTGCGGATCGTCGCCGGCGACGACGCGATCGAGGCCGAGCAGAAGGTGCCCGACGGTACGGCGGTCGGCGCGGGCGATGTCCTGCTGACGGCGACCGGGCCGACCCGCCAGCTGCTCACCGCTGAACGCACCGCGCTGAACCTGCTCTGCCACCTGTCCGGCGTCGCCACCCTGACCGCGCGCTGGGTCGCCGAGCTGGACGGCACCGGCGCCACGGTGCGGGACACCCGCAAGACGATGCCGCTGCTGCGCAGCCTGGAGAAGTACGCCGTGCGCTGCGGCGGCGGCGTGAACCACCGGATGTCGCTGTCGGACGCGGCGCTGATCAAGGACAACCACGTGATCGCGGCCGGCGGTGTCGCCGAGGCCTTCGAGGCGGTGCGGTCGCGCTTCCCGGACATACCGATCGAGGTGGAGGTCGACACCGTCGAGGACGCCCTGATCGCCGTCGAGGCGGGTGCGGAGCTCATCCTGCTGGACAACATGACGGTCGACGAGATGCGGTCGGCGGTCGAGAAGGTGCACGGCCGGGCCAGGCTGGAGGCGAGCGGCGGACTTACCCTGGAGCGGGCTCGCGAGGTCGGTGAGACCGGCGTCGACTACCTCGCGGTCGGAGCGCTGACGCACTCGGCGCCGGTGCTCGACATCGCGATGGACCTGCGGGAGTCCTGAGCGCCGATGCTGCTCGCGATCGCGGTGGAGAACACACGAACCCTCGTCGGTGTGCTCGACCGCGACGCGGTGGTCCAGCACTGGCTGGTGAGCACGGACTCCCGCCGTACGGCGGACGAGTGGACCGTGCTGCTGCGCGGCCTGGTCGGCTCGCTGGAGGTCGACGGGCTGGCGGTCTGCTCGGCGGTGCCGCAGGTGCTGCACGAGCTGCGGGACGTCGGCGCGCGGTACTACGCGGACGTGCCGCGGATGATCGTCGAGCCGGGTATCCGCACCGGCCTGCGGCTGCTGGTCGACAACCCGCGCGAGCTCGGCGCGGACCGGATCGTGAACGCGATCGCGGCCGCCTCGCTGTACGGCTCACCGTGCGTGGTGGTCGACTTCGGTACGGCGACCACGTACGACGTGATCGACGAGCAGGGCGCCTACGTGGGCGGGGCGATCGCGCCCGGCATCGAGATCTCGCTCGAGGCGCTGGGCAGGAGTGCGGCCCAGCTGCGGCGGGTGGAGCTGAGCAAGCCCCGGTCTGTGGTGGCGAAGAACACGGTGGAGGGATTGCAGTCCGGCGCGGTGTTCGGGTTCGCCGGCCAGGTGGACGGAATGATCGGGCGGATCTTCGACGAGCTCGGCTGGAAGGCCGACGAGGTGGCCGTGGTGGCGACCGGAGCACTGGCTCCGGTGGTGATCTCAGAGGCGCGCTCGGTGACCCAGCACGAGCCGCTGTTGACCCTGCTGGGGCTGCGGATCGCATTCGAGCGCAACCGTTGAGACACCTCCTGGACCCCGATTTGACTCCCGTCTGACGGGGTGTCTATAGTCTTCCTTCGTTGGGGCAAGCGCGGGACGCGAAAGCGGCCGGAGCCCTAAACCCCCCGAAGGCTTACGAAGCCGAAAGGTTGCCCCGGAGATTGGCTGAGAGGCCGTTGATGGTGTGCGTCCGATTCTTGAGAACTCAACAGCGTGCCGAAAGTCAATGCCGAATTATGCATTAACCTCCGTCCACCATGCTCATGTTTGTGGGTTGTGGTGACGGTATTCCTTTGTGATGGACAATTCTGTTTTTTGCTAGGGTTGTTCTGATTGAAGGTGATTTCTTTTCGTTGTCTGCACTCCGCGGGTTTTGCTCGTGGTTTGTATATGTTTTTCAATGGAGAGTTTGATCCTGGCTCAGGACGAACGCTGGCGGCGTGCTTAACACATGCAAGTCGAGCGGTAAGGCCCCTTCGGGGGTACACGAGCGGCGAACGGGTGAGTATCACGTGAGTAACCTACCCTCAACTTTGGGATAAGCCTCGGAAACGGGGTCTAATACCGGATATCTCCTTGGTTGGCATCTTCTGGGGATGAAAGTTCTGGCGGTTGGGGATGGGCTCGCGGCCTATCAGCTTGTTGGTG
>WNFV01003100.1_pt1 | contig 21497 bp, 20 predicted proteins | sample 5400101 | NCBI WGS metagenome assembly WNFV01 (sample SAMN13153361, study PRJNA577476) | soil metagenome | isolation source: 115 cm soil or saprolite under grassland replicate 1 | place: USA:California | collected 2016-06-15 | reverse complement strand
CAGCATTATGAAAAAGTGAAAAGATCGCTTCAGCGAAAAGCGACAAAGCAGAAACGAGGCGGCAAACGGCCATTGAACGCCAAACGTAAACTGAAAGCGATCTCGGGTCGAGAGAGACGCTTTAAAGCGAATACCAACCATACAATTGCAAAGAAGATCGTTGCGAAAGCTACAGACACCGGTCGAGGGGTGGCCATCGAAGACCTTGAGGGCATCCGAAGCCGGACACGGTTCAGGAAAAAGCAACGAGATCGCATGAGTAAGTGGGCATTTGCTGAGTTGCGAGGCTATATTGAATACAAGGCGGCGCTTGCCGGTGTGAAAGTGCAACCGGTAGATCCTCGTGACACAAGCAAGAGATGCCCAGAATGCAATCATGTGAGTGGAAAGAATCGAATAAGACGAGATGTGTTCCTATGCGATGAATGCGAGTATTTCGATCATGCGGACATCGTAGGAGCGAAAAACATTCGATCGGGCGCGCTAGTCATCGCGCGCGAAGTCTCCGTAACGGCCTCAAGCCGCGTAAGCCGAGAGACAAGCTCCATCTACAATCGCGGAGCGTCAGCGTAGCGATTTAGATGGAGTAGGTGACTACGAGAAAGATCAAGTGGCAGGCTGAGAGTATAGGTAGTGGTTCGGTAACCTACGCAGACGGGCATTTATACCTGCATGGCGAGGATGGTGATTTCGTGTTGGTGGAGGCGACCCCTGAAGGCTATCGCGAAAAGGGCCGATTCACTCCGCCGAATCAGTCGAAGAAAAAACAGGCGGGGCAGTTTGCGGAGAAGGCGTTTGCGTATCCAGTCATTGCGAACGGCAGGCTTTACATTCGCGATCTCGAAACATTGTGGGCCTACGACATCAAGGCAAGCCGTTAGGCTTGGGTGGAGATGAGAGGCGCTAGAGCGCCGGTCAAGTATTCCTGAACGGGAAGATCGCCTACTATCAGGCGTCTGCGGTTCCATAACTATAGACAAATATGTCTGTGAGTTTCTCGCGGCCGATTTTGCTTTTTTGCCGGCTCTGAATGCTTCGATTGGCGCTCACGTCAGCGAGATTGCAGGTTGTCGCACGATCGGAGGGCAGGAAAAGAGTTTCGGGTTCGTGGCGGTGGGAGGATGTCAACTCAGTCCACGCCTGCTCGGCGCCCGAAGCGCCAACTCACGGCTCAAGGCCGGCGCGGCGCATCAATCTGGCGAAGCGGGGGTCTGCGCGCAGGGCGTCAAACAACGGATCGGTCTTCAGCCCGCGGAGCGATGGGGCGCACTCCTCGTCACACTTCTCCAGCACTTTGAACGCCAGGTCTCTCTCGCCAAGCCCGACGTAGATGGTGGCGTAACTTAACGGCGGCACGTAGCGGCGCTTGGCCACTTCGTTCAATTCCTCCAGGCGTCGTTGCGCCTGATCGCGTCGCCCCGCCACCGCGTTTGTGTAGCCGAGCAGCGCGATGAAATCCGGGACGTTCGGCGCAATCGCCAACGCTTTCTCGAACTCTGCCGCCGCCTCGTGGCGCCTCTCCTGCATCAGATAACAAAGGCCGAGATAGTAATGCGCAGGCGCGAAATTCGGCTCCAGGTCGAGCGGCTTCCGCAGAGCCGCTATCGCCTGGTCGTAGCGGCGGGCTCGGTAGAGCACATTGCCTACCTGTGTGCCGGTAACCGGTGAGAAATAATCCAGCTCCAATGCGCGATTGGCTTCGCCGACGGCCTCATCAAACCGGCCCAGACGCGCGAGGAGAGTTGAATACCAGTGATGCGAGTTCGGGTAATTGGGTTTCAAATCTATAGCCCGCTGGAACTCCCTTTCGGCCTGCGCCCAATCCCCGTAATAATCGGTGAGAATTTTGCCCATCGAGGCATGAGCTTCGGCGAGGCCTTCATCTATGCCCAGAGCCTTCGCGGCAGCCTCTCTGGCAAGGGGCAGCACATCACGGGACTGCATGACATGGTAACTGCCGAGCGTCGCGTAGGCGTCGGCCAGCCCGACGTAAGCCAGCGCAAAGTCGCTGTCTTTGTCGATGGCCTGCTTATAGGACTCGACGCTCTTCCGCATGCCTTCGCTAGTGCGCTTGTTCCAGTGGTAACGCCCTTCCAGGTAAAGCTGATAGGCTTCGTTATTCTGCGTATAGCGTTTGGCCAGTTGGCGCTGCTCGTCGCCGCTCAAACGCAGACGCAGCGCCTCGGCGATCTCGCGGGCGATCTCCTCTTGCACGGTCAGCAAGTCGGCGAACGGGCGTTGATAGCGTTCGCCCCAGAGCTGCGCGCCGGTGGCGGCGTCCACCAACTCAACGTGGATGACCAGCCGTTCGCCCAGGCGTTGCACGCGGCCGGTGACTATCGCGCGTACCTGCAGCGCCTGGCCCACCTGACGCGGATCGACTTCGCGCCCTTTGTAGGTAAAGACGACGCTGCGCGACATCACTCGGCGCAAAGAGGGCAGTTGCGTCAGGCTGTTGATCAGATTCTCGGTGATGCCGTCCGGCAAGTACTCCATCTGTGGATCGGCGCCCACGTTGGTAAAGGGCAACACCGCGACCGAATCGATCGCAGCGTGGCGCGGCGCGAGCCACTGCCTCCAAGGCGCCGCCGCGATAAGCGCCAGCGCCAGCGCCGCCAACGCCAGGCCTTTGCCGTAACGCAGCCGCAACCCGCGCAAGACAGTCAACCGCGAGGTCGCCGGCGCGACGACTGGGCGCGTCACCACCGTCGTCTGGTCGGCGGCGGCGGTCGCCGACCCAACCGTCATTCTGAGGATGTCGTCCGGGCTCCCCGTGCGGCCTTTCAGCTTGGCCGCGAATTCCAGCTCCTCTTTCAACCGCTTCAGGTCGTCGCCGAACTCCCGCGCAGTCTGGTAGCGCTCCTCGACCGGCTTAGCCAGCGCTCGGGCGCCGATCTCCTGCAATGCCTCGGGCAGCTTCGACACGTAACTCGCCAGCGGCCGAGGTTCGGTACTGAGTAGCGCGACCAATACATCGCTCGTCGTCTTGCCTTCGAACGGCGCGCGCCCGGTGAGCAATTCGTACATCACCACCCCCAGGCTGAACAGATCGCTCCGTTCGTCCACCTCCAACCCGCGGGCCTGTTCGGGCGACATGTAACTGACCGTCCCCATCACCGCGCCGGGCTGGGTGGTCGCGCGCGCGAAACTGTCGCTGTGCGGGAGCGCATCCTGTTCGGTCAATTTGGCCAGGCCGAAATCGAGCGCCTTCACGAGGCCGTCCTTCCTCAGCATGATGTTTTCCGGTTTGATGTCGCGGTGGACGATGCCCGCTTCGTGCGCGGCCGAAAGCGCGCCGGCCACCTGGATCAATATGTCGAGCGCCACGCCCAAAGTCAGCCCGGCGCGCTGAAACAATTCGCGCAGCGTTTGTCCATCTACAAATTCGGCGGCGATGAAGTGCCCGTCGCCGGCTGTCGAATCGGCCTGGCCGACTTCGTAGATGGTGAGGATGTTCGGATGACTAAGAGCCGAGGCGGCGCGCGCTTCCCGCCGGAAGCGTCGCACGCGCTCAGGGTCCTGCGTCAGGTCGGGCCGCAACAGCTTGAGCGCGGCGGGTCGCCCCAATCGCGTGTCGTGCGCCAGATAAACCACGCCCATGCCTCCTGCGCCCAACTGCCGCTCGATCTGATAATGCCCGACCATCTGCCCGGCGCGCGGATCCTTCGCCGCCGGCCAATCGGCGGCAACATCGGTGGTGTTCTGCGAAGAGGGAGTCATCAAGCAGCTCCTTTGCGGGAATAGGTCGGAATGAAGACGCGCGAATTATAAACGCAATCGCGCCTCCCGACGATGGCCACAGGCGAACATAAAAAATTTAGCGGCGATTTTAGTTTCGACAATCCAACGCCCCCTTCCCTGATGAGCGGTGATAACCACAACCAATCGAACCACAGGCGATTGGCAGGGTCATCGCTGATTGCGTTGGCCATAGCGCGGGGTTATACTCCCCGCCGTCTCAGGCTCAAATAGTAATCAATCAGTCGCGGTTTTTCCTCCGGCAGTCAGGAGTGACTCTTATGCAAGCTCGGTTGCTATTGGCTCTCAGTACATCGTTAACTAAATTTTTTGGCGCTTATTTAAATGAAGACTGTGCAAATTAAAGTTGAATGCAATCAACCACTTGAATCCTGCGCACAAATCAGGAGACGCCTGGGTACGCATCGCTTCCAGCGTGCAGGCGTGGATCGTAGTACATTGGGAAGACCAGAGCGTTCGGAGCCGATTCGTATTTCTGTGCGTCTGATTCCAATCAATGCGCCTCCTGCCGAGACTGCACGCTGGAAGCGATGCGTACCCAGGCTTGCGCTAATCAATGTATGGATTTCAAAGGGCTTTTATTTGCACAGTCTTCATTTAAATCAGAACAGTCGAGATTGGTACTGTACCGGCGTCCCAATGTTGCATGTTTCGATTTAGGAGTAACGCCAAACAACTTAGCTCAGTCAGAAATGCGCAAAGAAGTTTCTCGAACGTTAAAGGATGCTTTTGCATGAAACGGATTCTCGTAATCGGCGCCACCGGAAATGTCGGGCGACAGGTTGCCTCGCAACTGTTGGCGACGAACGTCGGTGTCCGCGCGCTGACGCGAAACCCAGACACTGCTGACTTGCCGTCTGAAGTGGAGGTTGTGAGGGGCGATCTTGCGATCCCTGAAACGCTTCATGAATGTTTGGAAGGTGTTGATGCGATCTTTCTCGTATGGACTGCTCCGGCGGCAACCGCCCCTGTTGTTATAAATCGCTTGGCGCGGCATGTCCCGCGCATTGTATTCCTTTCTGCTCCGCATCAGACGCCACATCCGTTATTTCAGCAGCCCAACCCGCTGGCGGCGATGCACGCGGGAATTGAGGAGACAATCAAGGATACGGGAGTTTCCCGGACCTTCTTGCGGCCTGGAATGTTTTCCGCCAATGCGTTGTCCTGGTGGGTTCCGCAGATTCGCGCCGGCGCGGTCGTTCGTTGGCCTTATGCCGATGTCCCGACGGCGCCGATTCACGAACGCGACATCGCAGCGGTTGCCATTCGCGCTTTGCTGGAGCGCGGACACGACCGAGGGGACTATGTATTGACCGGCCCCGCGGCGCTAAACCACCGCGAGCAGATTGCCACGATCGGTGAGGTTATTGGCAAACCGCTACGTCTGGAAGAAATCTCGCCGGAAGAGGCGCGCCGCGAGTTGCTGACCATTATGCCCGCGCCCGCCATAGAGATGCTGCTGAAGGCGTGGGCAGCCGCACTTGGTCATCCTGCGCTTGTCACTTCTACGGTTGCGGATATCACTGGAACTCCGGCGCGGACATACCGTGACTGGGTGACCGATCACGTGGCTGAATTTCGCGCCTGATCGCCGATATCGTTCCGGCGAAGACATGCCGGCGCCAGTCATTCCGCCAACGCTCTCAGGGCAAGCCCGCGCGCCACGGTCGTCAATTCTTCTCCGCCCCGCAGACGGTCTGCGCCGAATTTTCGTTTGAAGATTCTTCTGACGGCAGGGACTAAGGCGGAACCGCCCGTCAAGAAGACGCTATCGACGGCGCCGGGCTTGACATCGCATCTCTCAAGCAGTCTCTCGACACAGTTTTCGATTCTGCTGATCGCAGGTTGAATCCAGGTCTCGAAATCGAGCCGGCGAACTTTCTCCCTGATCTCGACAGGCGAGTCTTTAAAGAAAAAGAGGCTCATCCCATAGTTCGAGAGTTCCACTTTGGCCCGCTCTGTCGACCGGTAGAGTTTGTATCCGAGATCGTTCCAGATGATATGCAACAGGGCATCGATCTTCTCCGGCTCCAGAGACTGTGGTCTGATTTGAGTCAGCAGGCTGGTGGTCTGATGATCTTTCAGAAACGACACGTGATGCCAACTGCTCAGTTTTTGATAGAGCCACGAGGGCATGGGCAGGAGCTTCCCAATCGATCTGTAGTGCGAGCCCAATCCCAATCTGGGCGCCACAACCGCCAACACTATTTCGGCGTCCAACGCGTCACCCGCGATGCCGACTCCGTCATTACCTAAAATATTGCCGCGCTTATCCCGCTCCCGCCTGGCCGCGGGCCCCAACCTGATGAGTGAAAAGTCGCTGGTTCCACCGCCGAAATCTCCGATCAGCACCAACTCATCGTGGTCCAGACTCTGTTCGTACTGGTACGCTGCGGCTACCGGTTCGAATTCGAAGCGGACCTCTTCAAAGCCCGCCTTTTCAGCGGCTAATTTGAGACGGTTGAGAGCAAAATCGTCGTCGTCTCCATCCTTGGCGCCCACAAAATGGACCGGCCTTCCAATCACCACTTTTCTGCCGAACTCTCCCAAATTCTTCTCCGCGGCCTCTCTCAACTTTCTGAGGATAATGGTGATTAAATCGTCCAGGGTATAGTTGCGTCCAAAGATCGTGGTGTGAGTGAAGGAACGGCTGGACAGGTGCGACTTCATCGATTGCATCAGCCGCCCCTTACCATCAGCTTCGAGATATTTTCTGATGGCGTCCGGCCCGGACACGACCAGGGGGCGCCTGTCGACGCCACGTTCCTCGGCGCTGAAATACAGTATCGATCTGAAGGTCGTTAGCGCTGATTCCTCTTCGCTTTGAAATGTGGCGAGCCTGGATGAACCGTTCTGATCCGCGACAGCCAGGGCGCTATTTGTCGTGCCGAAATCTATTCCTACCGCTTCTCTCATACTCTAAACAGATTTCATGCGAATGAATAGCCACAGAGCACACAGAGAGCACAGAGGATATAATCTTTTCTCTGTGTTCTCTGTGCCCTCTGTGGCTAACATTCTTCATACATTTGAAAACCGGTGTAAGATCATTATTTAAACCGGGAGAGATCGATCGCCTCGCTCATCGCTTTTTCGCCCGAATCGTTCGGATGCAGATGATCACCGCTGTCATATTCGGGTTTCAGTCGCGCCGGATGAGCCGGGTCTTGCAACGCCTCGTCAAAATCGAAGTAGCCATCGAATTCTCTGGCGCTGCGAATCCACTGGTTGACTGCCTGCCGCGTGACTTCCTTTTCGGGCGTGTAGTAGCCAGGAAGAACGGTCCCCTCAAACGGAGCCAGCGTCGCGCCGTAAATCACGAGGCCATGCTCGCGCGCCCGTGCGATGACCTGCCGCATTCCCGCGATGACCTGGGCGGGCGTTACGGGCGGGCTAGGGGCGCCGAAGGCGCCGGGCAGTCCGATGTCGTTGATGCCTTCGTAGAGAATCAGGTACTTCACGTTCGGTTGACCGAACACATCGCGCTCCAGCCGCGCCAGCGCATTGACGCCGAAGATCGAGCTGAAATCATCTTCACCTTGTCCCAGTATTCGATTCCCTGCGATGCCCTGATTCAGCACGCCGTAGTTTTTCTTCTGCGTCAAGAGGCGCGCCGCCAACAACGCCGGCCAGCGCAGGCTGCCGCCGTCCGTGATCGAATCACCAATCGCCACGATGGTTCCGCGATTCGCCGCGCCGGACACATCGAGGCCTACAAGGAAATAAGCCCACTTCGCCGATCTGGCGCTCTCGAGTCTCGCCTGTCCCGTCGCATCACCCGGAACAGTGTAAGAGTCTTCGACCGCGTTGAAATGGACAGTTCTTTTTTCCGGCGCCGCCTCAGGAAAAAATAGGCTCACTGCGATGTCGGTGTTTGGCGGAATGCTGAGGGCAACCGGATCGCTCAGCGCGATTGCGCCCGGCGAGACGGCGATGGAGGGCTGTCCGCTGAATGTCAGTGCGCGATCTGTTCCGGACTTGATCCCGGAGCCGGCCTCTCGCAACGCGATATGCGCGGCGCCGATCTGCAGCGGCGTCTTCGCGTAAAAGTTCGAGACGCGAATCCGAACCTTGTCGCCCCCCGCTGTTCCGCGCACGATCATGCGAACCGTGGCGTTGGCGACCGGCGGCGGTATCGTGAACAGGCTGTCCCCCTCCGGCGGTTTCATCCCCGGTGGAAGCGGCGGCGCCTGAGTCAGGGGCGGCACGGGACTGCATGACCAGCTACCGACCCACAGATCGGCGTTCGGACTTTGTGTGAATACTCTTCCTTCGTCGGTGGCCGTGACTTTGGCTCCCGGGAAGATCGCGCCACGTTGATTTTTGAGGCGGCCTGCAACCTGCGCCGCCCGACCGAAACCGATCACGGCCTGTTGTGCGACGATGGAAGTAAGCAGAACTACAGATACGCCGGCGATTAGTAATGCCCTCGCAGGGAAATTCTTCTGAGCAATCATCTGAATCGTTCCTTTCATATTTTTGGGGAGTATTTTTGTAACAGCCCCGCCCCGTCGTCGATCAGGAGAATGCCGCTTCGATCAAACCGAACGCGCCGAAATCGGCGCGGATTTGATCCCCCGGCGCGATTTGCATCGGAGTTATACAGGTACCTGTTGTCACAACTTCGCCTGCCAGCAATCCGTCGCCAAACGCGCTCAACTCGTTGGCCATCCAGGTCAGGGCAATGCGGGGATCACCCAGCACATTCGCGCCGTTGCCCTCGGCCGTTAGCATTCCGTTGCGGTAGGCCATAACTTTGCGCTTCATGAGATCCTCTCCACGCCAGTTTGCGCGAGTCGCCGCCCCTAACACAAACCAGCAGGCGCAGGCGTTATCGGCGATCAACTGAGGCGCGCCAACGCTGGCAAAATCGTGATAGCGCGAGTCGGGAATCTCGATCGCAGGATGCAGCGATTCGACTGCCTCAAGGACTTCCTCAACGCCATATGGCCAGTCTCGTTTGGGTAAGGACTTGCCGAAGCGGAAAGCGAATTCCGCTTCCGCGACCCTCATAAGATTGCCGGCGAGGGAAATATTGGCGCCGCCCTCCAGAACTCGTCGGGACAGCAATCGTCCCGCAAGCGGCCCGTCCACGCCGATGTGCGCCTGCCCCGCCAGACTGGTCGCGGCGATCTTCCAACCGACGGCGGCTTGCCCGGACAGCCTGGCCAGTTCTGCCTGAATCGCATAGGCCTCGGCGCGATCGTTGGGTCGGCAATGCTCTGGCAGTTCGTCAATGCGCGTGGATTGGATCCAGTTCTGCCATAAGGCAGCGGCGGCAGTGTGGAGATCTTGTAGCTTCATTTAGATTCCGCAATTTATATTGTTTCGTCATCCTTTCGCATGCCCGGCGTCGAGTCATTCATTTCAAATGGCGTCATTACCAGGACGAAATCATGCCTCTTTGCATACGCTGGTAACAGAACAGACTATCACTCATTGCGGCGCACATTATTTTAGCGCTCCGACAGCTTTCGATTTTTCAGCGATCTTTTGTTGACTAGCGAGCCGAGGGCGCGTCGACCTCGGGCCATTGGCGTTCTTCAAAGCTAAAACGCCGGATCGCGGCAGAGACGGAGTTATGCTGAAGGTGGGCGAGACACGGCGGCTTCAATCACTTCACGCATTCTTGTTATGTCGGTCGGCTTGTCTATCGCATCGGTCGCCCCCGCCGCCCGCGCCTGTTTCAGAAGCTCCTCCCCGAAAGACGTAATCGCCACGACCGGCAAGTCTGCAAACTCGTCAGTCGACCTGACAGCCACGATTAAATCCAAGCCGCTGAGAACCGGCATTGCGATGTCGGTTACAATCAGATCTGGACGATTTACCTGTATTTCGGCGAATGCTTCGAGACCGTTCCGAACAGCGTTCACTTTGTAGCCCGCCACCGCCAGCATGTAGCTGTAAAGCAAGCGAGCGCCCTCGTCGTCTTCTACTAAAAGAACGTTCAATCTTCGCATAGATAATCCTGATGCAAGTGGGTGAACAAGATGGGGGAGAGTGTGCGATGTTGACATTTTATTTGCGGAAAGCAAAGTTCGCAAAGGCGCCGTCCGACGGCGGAGAGACAATGAGGGTGACGGGAAGGGCCTCCTATCCCCGTCACCCTCTGGGGAGGGGGGAGGTGGGTACGGGGCAAACCGACATTGCCTTATGCGGCGCCGTTCAGGTCAGCAACCGAATTGACTTTGGGGGATGAAAATGGGAACGCCAAACATCGCAGCAAACTAGGCGCCAAGCGCTACCTAAACCGGCGCCCTCTTAAGTCTGGAGGATTGGAACGGCTCCGTATTTCCTTATACGGTGTCGGCAGAGGCGTCAACTCAAACTTGATATAGAAAGGAAGTACGCCAATCGTCCCCGCAAAACAGGCGCCGGACGCTCGCCTTCCGCGAAACTCCTGATTCCGTAAGAAGAGGGGCGCTCAATGAATTCGGACGGCGGCGCGAGACGTGACAATTTGTCACTGCGTTAATGGGAAAGGCGTGTCAGCTTAGTTGGTAATGGGCGGTTCGATTTGCGCGGAGAATGATTTGCGCTCACTATTGACTGAGCCATACATAAGGGGCGACGATATGGAAACATCGCACACGCCCGAACATCAGCCAAGTGTATAGCAAGATTGACATCGGTTCGATTCTTTGTTTAGTGTCCCCATTTGTTAATCGCTCACGCCTTCAATCGGAAGAGAGGCGAACACTCGGAGGAGAGGCAAACACAATGAAAGAAAAACTCAAATTTGGACAGCGGTTTCACAACTGGCTCGATGAGCCTGAAGGCCAGATTTTCGCGCACGGCAAATGGCGTTTTTGGTTCCCGATGCTGCTCATATTTTCTGTGTTGAATCCCGTTTTAACTGCGTCAATCTTCGGAAGCGCAGGTAAGCTACAAGGCTACATCGGCGCGATTATGTTGAGCGTGGGCGCGTTACTCGCTTGGCTATGCGTGGGCACGTTGCATTACAGCGATTCGAGGGATGCGCGACTCTCGCGCGGCGTTTCCCTTCTCGATTCGGTCACTCTCTGCTTTGTTATTGGTCACTTCTGCTTTTTGCTGTGGGCGCAAGGTCACTTGCTAACGCTTCAATCGCAAGAGGCCAAATACGAGGCGAGCGTGATCACGTATAACGAAGGCGCCGAGCGGATTTCAAGCGATAACGTCCGCATAGCGGAGGCGATCTCGAAGGCTGAGCGCTTGCGAAACGATACTGCGTATCAGCTTCGACGCGCGGCGGAGACTGGAAACCTGAAGCGGGCGCGGGGCGGTCGAGGCGTTCTCGATCAATCCTCTTCCCTCTCGACCAGTCCGATTGAGCTTGCAAAGCCTGTGAAAGCTGTAGAATCATCGGCGGCGTTTCTAACGCGATGGGACGCGTGGATTCGAGCGGCGAATTTTGGCGAATTGATTCTCGCCGCGGTCACTCTGATTTACATCCGTAACAGGTCTGCGAAGTTCAACCACACTGCGAGCGTGAAGGCCGCCGCCCACGGAGTTCAGATGACCGAGGCCGGCGAGCGTGCGTTTCGAGTCTTGCCCGACGGCGAGCGAGAGACAATCGAGTCCACTGAGGCTCCTGCCGAGGCGGATAAGATCGTCGAACAGGATGACATCTTCCCGTCGGAACTCGACGCGTCAGAACGCGAAGCGCAGCGCAATCCGGCTTTTCGGCATGAGCGACAAGCCGACACAAAAATTGCGACAACCGTAGCTACAAGCGCGGCAGACGAGAGATTGCCGGCGTTGAACGCTCTCCGTCATCACTTGCGAGTGATTGCATTTCATTATCCCAACCGATGGTTTAAATGTGATTTGATTGATGGCGGGGTGTGGATTCGGATGTGTGAGAGACACGCAGGCCGGGAGGTCACGATTGCAAAGACAAAGCAGTCCAACAAACTCTTCGCCGCGATCAATCGGCAGGACTTTCGCGCAAGGCTTGTTGACGAATTGATCCGTCAAGGGTTCCCGATTGAGAAAGAGAAGAAGACAATGTGAAGAGGCCGGCAGCCACTTGCTAAAAGTCGTCCCGCATACGTATCGCTTGAGCTAAAAACAAAGCGGACTGGGCGTCACTGTCTCTTTCAAGCGTCGCCTGAACTTCAGCCATTCTGTCCGCAAGTCTGGCGCACTCCTCGCGCTCTTCTTCGACCGCGAGCCTGATTTGCTCCAAGAGTAAGGAGAGCGATACTCAACCGATTCAGACGGCAAACGCAAGACGTGACATTTTGTCGCCACGATAACGGGAAGGGCGTGTAAGCGGGGCCGGTGAGTTTACAGGCCGTCACAGAACCGTGGGGCGTTTCGGGCCACGCCTGCACACCGAATCTGCGTGGCGTTTCGGGACATTTCCCCACGCCCAGGCCACCGCCCCCTATATTCTACACCGTCATTTCGGCGCCGGAGTTGCTTTTAATGCGATTGCCCTGTACAGGAACCGGGAGAAATAGCGAAGATCACCGATGCCCGGTTGACGCCGAGCGATGCCAGATCCACCAGTAGATCGCGAGATTGACGCCCATGACCAGAAGCCCAAGGACGACGTGTAAACTACGAGAAAACGGCGCCGGGTAAATCAAGGGAAGAAGATAACGCTCGACAAATCCGGTCTGATAGCCGGCCTCCCCTCCCTGGCGTCGGAGCCAATTTTCAAGCGGCGTGAGTGGACAAACCCATCCTACCAATTCGATGAGCGCCGCCCACAGCGCGGCCGGTATGTGGAACCATGCGACGCGCCTCCACTTGAACACCAGAACGCCCCCGAGCGCAGCGAACAGCACGAAAGCCATATGGAGCAATAACACGAAGTCGGCAAGCGTCCGATAAACCATCCTCTGTTTCTCCAACCAGCCGTTTTCCAAAATAGAGTGTCGGAAACAGCGATCCTATAGCCATCTCCCTCGCATGGTCGGTCCGCCTGCGCTCACAACCGGCGGAAACAGGCCCATCGTGCGAAGGCGTACGGACGAGCCTAATCACCCGTTCGACCCGGCTGCGCCGGCTGAGTCGGCCGACGTGCCCATGATCATCTCGACGACGCTGGAAGATGCGGCTTTGAGTTTGACCAACTTCAATCTCGATGAGGCCGGGTTGAAGCGGTCCAGCAAACCGACGATGTTCGCCACGAGCGATCCGGCCATCAGGTTTTGCCCGAAGCTGATCAGGCCGCTGATTAACAGAATGAACGAAATCCCGGCCAGCAGGATTCCGAGGCCGACATAGATGACGTCTTCAGCCGTGGTGAAGACGCGCGCGACCCAGGCGCGCGCGGGTTGCGGCGATTCGAGCAAGTCCACAAGTAAACCCTCCGGGTGATCCGCTTAGGCGTATGCCGATCCGCATACCGCCGCTACAGTGTGTCAGTGTGAGTGAGATTGACCGTGGTAATACTCGCGCGTCTCGGAGATTCCGCTGAATTCCGGCCTGCGGCAATCGCTCTCTGGATCATCGCATTCGTGTTTCAATCATGGGGATCTCATTTTTGTGAAAACGCAATGGTGGGCAAATGCGAGAATCAATTATACGACGACGAATACCCGACAAACTTCCAAACAGGCTTTAGCAGATGCGCGGCAACTGCTCGCCGACGAGCATGTCCACGATTCGCGTCCCCCCGAAGGATGTGTTCATCACGACAATGCCGGGCGGTTGGGCGCGCGCCTCGCCGATAATACGCGCCTCGCGCCCTGACGGATGTTCACGCATTCGCGCAACGAGCAGGTCGGCGGATTCGGCCGGCGCGATAGCGATCAGTTTGCCTTCATTGGCCATGTAGAGCGGATCGAGGCCGAGAATTTCACATGCGCCTTTGACCTCTTCGCGCACCGGCAAACATTCTTCGTCGAGCTGGAAACAGACATTCGAGTTGTGGGCGATTTCGTTGAGCGTCGTCGCCACGCCGCCGCGGGTCGGATCGCGCAGCGCGTGAATCTCGGTTGTCGCCCCCAACATCGCTTCGACCAGCGGCCAGAGTGGCGCGACGTCGCTCGCTATTTCGGTCTCAAGATCGAGATCGCCGCGCGCGACCAGGATCGTCGTTCCGTGATCCCCCATCGCGCCGCTCAGGATGATCTTGTCGCCCGGGCGGGCGTTCGCGGCCGAGATACGCGCGTCATGTTCGATCAAGCCGACGCCTGAGGTATTGATGAAGAGTTTGTCCGCGCCGCCGCGTTGCACGACCTTGGTGTCGCCGGTGACAATCTGCGCGCCGACTTCTTCCGCCGCGTCACGCATTGATTGCAGAACGCGTTTGAGGTCGGCGACCGCGAAGCCTTCTTCGATGATGAAACCGGCTGAGAGATAGAGCGGGCGAGCGCCGCTCATAGCCAGATCGTTGACCGTGCCGCAGACCGCCAGACGGCCAATATCTCCGCCCGGAAAGAAGAGCGGCGTGACGACGTATGAATCCGTCGTAAAAGCGAGACGCTGGGCGCGGCCACCGCCCGCGATTTCAAAGACCGCCTGGTCTTCGAGCGCTTCGAGCAAGGGGTTGCGGAAGTAATCAAGAAATAATCCTTCGACCAGCTCATGCATGGCCTTGCCGCCGCTGCCGTGCGCGAGCGTGATGAATTCGTCTTTGACTCTCGGTTTTCTTCGCCGCGCGCGTTCGACACGTTCAAAGAGCGGCGAGGCGCCGAATTCCATATCTGACGTAATCCTTTGCATGTTCAACCTCAAGCCTTCGCCGCAGCCGAACGTTCGGCGATTTTCGACAATCGTCCGAAGTTGTAATAGGCGGCGCATGCGCCTTCGGACGAAACCATGCAGGAGCCGATTGGCGTTTCCGGCGTGCAGGCCGTGCCGAAGACCTTGCACTCCCACGGCTTCTTTACGCCTTTCAATATCTCCCCGCACTGGCAAGCCTTCGGGTCAGCGATGCGCAGCCCGGGCACGGCGAAACGCAGTTCGGCGTCGAACCGGCTGTAACCCTCCTTGAATTTCAGACCGCTATGCGCAATCGAGCCGAGGCCGCGCCACTCGAAATAATCGCGGGCCTCGAAGATCTCGCAGATCGCCGCCTGGGCGTTCGCGTTTCCGTCACGTGAGACGAAGCGCGTATACTGGTTTTCGACTTCGGCCCTGCCTTCGACTATCTGTTTGATAATCATCGCCACTGACTGCAACACGTCGAGCGGCTCGAAGCCCGAAACGACCATCGGCTTGCCGTATTCGCGCGGAACGAATTCGTAAACGCGCGCGCCGATCACCGTACTGACGTGGCCTGGCCCGACGAAGCCGTCCAGCTTCAAGTCGGGCGAATCGAGCAACGCCTTCAACGCCGGCACGATCATGATGTGGTTGCAGAAGACGCTGAAATTCTCGACCCCTTCTTTCGCGGCGGCCATTACGGTCAGCGCGGTCGAGGGCGCCGTCGTTTCAAAGCCGAGCGCGAGGAAGACTACTTCGCGATCAGGATTCCGCTTGGCGAGTTTCAGGGCGTCGAGCGGCGAATAAACCATCCGCACGTCGGCGCCTTCGGCCTTCGTTTGCAGCAGGCTCGTCTTCGATCCCGGCACGCGCATCATGTCACCGAAGGTAGTGAAGATGACGCCTTCATGCCTGGCGATGGCTAGCGCATCATCCACGCGGCCGAGCGGAATGACGCATACCGGGCAGCCCGGCCCGTGAATCATCTGAATGTTCGGCGGGAGCAGGTCTTCGATGCCATACTTGAAGATCGTGTGCGTATGTCCGCCACAGACCTCCATCAATTTGAGCTGCGGATCGCCTATCCGCGCCGAGAGTCGCACGATCTCTTGGGCCAGCCGTTTGGCGATTTCGCCCTTACGGTATTCGTCAAGATATTTCATAACCTTCTCTCTTCAGGCTAATGGTATTGAGTCATTGATCCGAACATAAACAACTAAACAGACTCGCCGCACTCCAAATGCTCCGCGCTTTATCAATACTCTTTACTTCAACCGGCGAGCAACGAACGATGCCCCAGGAGTTCGTGAACCAGATCCCACATGACGTGATAGAGCGTGACCTGCGTCTCCTGCACGCGATGGACGCTGGCGGTCGGAACTGTCAGGCAGTAATCCAACGCGCCGCACGCGATCATCCTGCCGCCGTCGCCGCCCGCATAACCGATTGTGATCAATCCCATCCGCTTCGCGGTCTCGAACGCGCGCAGCAAGTTTTCGGAATTGCCGCTGGTCGAAACGCCCAGCAACACGTCTCCGGGCTTGCCGAGCGCGATGATTTGCCGCGAGAAGACGTCGGCGAAGCTGACGTCATTGGCCACCGCCGTCATCGTCGCCGTGTCGTTCGTGAGCGAGAGCGCGGGCAGCGCGCGGCGCCCGACGGTGATCGGGTGCATGAACTCGGTAGCGACATGCTCGGCGTCGGTCGCGCTCCCCCCGTTGCCACAGACGAGCAGCTTGCATCCACGATGGAACGCGCGGGCCATCGCCAGCGAAGCTTGCAGAATGGCCTCCTTGTTCTCTTCAAAGAAATGAGTCTTGACCTCGGCGCTCTCGCGGGCTTTCGCCGCGAGCGCCTGACTCAACTCAGCTATAAAACTATCGGGCAAACCATCGCCGCCTCCGCGGCGCTTTTCATCGTCGTGCAGAAACGGATAAAAGGTTTTCGAGAAATCCTCGGCAGTCTTGCTCATAATTTTAGATCGGTTTTCAAATGTATGAAGACTGTTAGCCACAGAGGTCACAGAGAACACAGAGAAATCATTATGCCCTCTGTGCCCTCTGTGTGCTCTGTGGCTATTCATTCACATGAAAGCCGCGTCGCCTAACGCGTAGGGCCGGTCATCGAGCCACTTGATTCTCGGGAGTCACATCAGCGAGCTTTTGAACTGATCGAATTCGTCCTGGTATGACCCGAGTTCTTCGAGCAGGCGCAACGTCGTAACGGCTTCATGTTCGTCGACCTTGCTCAACGCGAAGCCGACGTGGATCAATACGTAATCGCCCACGCGAACGGCGTCAAGCAACGCGACATTGACATTGCGGCGGACGCCGCCCACCTCCACTTTGGCGATGCCGCCGGCTTCATCCACTATCTCGACAACCCTGCCCGGAATCGCAAGACACATAGCTTAAAACCTCCCTTCATGAACCGGCCCCGCCCAATTCGCTTTGATCATAGCGTCGCTCACCACCGCCTGACCGAGCGCGATGCCGCCGTCATTGGGCGGCACGCGGCTGTGAGTGAAGACTTCAAAGCCGGCGGCTTCGAGCAGTCTCGTCGTTCGCTTCAATAACAGACGGTTTTGAAAGACGCCGCCCGAGAGGGCCACACGATGAAGCCCTCGCTCGGCTCTGATCCGGCGCGCGACCTGGAAGATCAGACTGGCGACCGCGTTGTGAAACTTCGCCGCGATCACCGTCGCGGGAACGCGGCGAACGAGGTCGGCGACGATATCGCGAATCACTGGCGCAGGCTCGATGATCTCGCCGGAATAGTCGAACTCATAGCCCCCTCCCTGACTCTCGTCCGCCATCATCTCCAGTTCAATCGCGGCCTGGCCTTCGTAATGCGCCACATCACGCATGCCGGTGAGACTCGCCACGGCGTCAAAGAGTCGTCCCATGCTCGACGTTTCGGGGCTGTTCATGCCTCGCTCAATTATCCGGCGCAGCCTCGCCCACATGCGCCGATCCCGCCGCCTCACAAAATCGAGATCCAAATCGAGGACTTCGTCCCCCAACGCCCGATGCAGATAGCTCATCGCCATCCGCCACGGCTCGCGGATCGCCTTCGTCCCGCCGGGCATCGGCGTGTATTCAAGATGCGCGACGCGCTCTGCCCGCGCGAAATCAGCCACTAAAAATTCGCCGCCCCACAATCGGCCGTCCGTCCCAAAGCCGAGCCCGTCCATCGCCACGCCGATCACTTCGCCGTCAACGCAGTTGTCGGCCATGCAGCTGGCGATGTGCGCGTGATGGTGTTGCACGCCGACTTTGACTAACCCATCGTCGAGCGCCATCGCATATTTGGTCGAGATATATTCGGGGTGCAAATCGTGAGCGATGACTTCCGGCCGCAGGTTGAAGAGCCGTTTGAAATGATCGATCCCATGCTCGAACGAGCGTAACGTCTCCAGGTTTTCCAGATCGCCTATGTGATGACTCATGAAGGCATGATCGCCGCGCCCCAGGCAGAAAGTGTTTTTGAGTTCCGCGCCGCAGGCCAGAACCTCACGCGCGAATCTGAAAGATGTCTTCAAGGCGCGGGGCGCGTAGCCGCGCGCGCGGCGCAGGATCATCTCTTTGTTCCTGCGCGCGCAAACCACCGAATCATCCGCGCGGACGTGAATGCGCCGATTGTGAAGCAGAAAGTAATCCGCGATGGCGCCCAATCGTTCCAGCGCGTCTCGATTTTCGTAACAAATCGGCTCGTCGGAGACGTTCCCGCTCGTCATCACCAATGGGCGGTCCATATTTTCCAACAGCAGATAATGCACCGGCGCGTAGGGTAGCATGAAACCGAGCGAATTCAGACCGGGAGCCGCCGCCCGCGGCCAGTCCGAGAGGACCGGCTCGGGCTTGCGGGCGAGCAGCGCAATCGGGCGTTGTGTTGAGAGCAACAAATCCCGCTCGAATGTCGAGACGGAACAATATTCTTCAATCATCTCAATTGAACCGGCCATCAGCGCGAACGGTTTGTCTTCACGATATTTTCTCCGCCTCAATCGCTCGACCGCCTCGGCGTTTGTCGCGTCGCAGGCGAGGTGGAATCCGCCAACGCCCTTAATGGCGAGAATCTGTCCCTGCAAAAGCAGCCCGCGCGCATGGCTGATCGCGTCGTCCCCATTTTCAAGCCGGCGCCCGTTCTCGTCAGTCAGATAGAGCTGCGGGCCGCAAGCGGCGCAGGCCGTCGGTTCGGCGTGAAATCTGCGGTCACATGGGTTTTCGTATTCGGCCTGGCACGCGGCGCACATCGTGAACTCACGCATCGTCGTCTTCGCGCGGTCATAAGGCGTGTCCTCGATGATCGTGAAACGCGGCCCGCAGTTGACGCAATTGATAAACGGGTAGCGGTAGCGCCGGTCTCGCGGGTCGAACAGTTCTCTCAGGCAATCGGCGCAAGTGGCGATGTCAGCCGAGAGGGGAACGAACTTCCTCCCGGCGGCCTCGCTCTCGACGATGCGGAATTCGAGGTAGTTGGCGAGAGGCAGGTCGTCGCGGCGTTCGATAGATTCAATCTGCGACAGCGGCGGCGGGTTGAACTCGATCTCGTTGATGAACTGCTCAATGGCGCTCTTTTCTCCCTCGACATCAATCAAAACGCCTGTCGCGTTATTGAGAACCTGACCGCGCAGGTCGCGCCGCCGGGCGAGCGAAAAGATGTAAGGGCGGAACCCCACCCCCTGCACAACGCCTCGCACCAGAATTTGCACTCGTGTCGCCATTTACGTAATTGCGGATTGCGGATCGCGGAGATTAGCCACAGAGACACCGCAGACACAGAGAAAATCGACAGAGGATGGCTTTCATCTTTCCATGCTCGTCTCTGTGGCTCTGTGGCTCTGTGGCTGGACTCTATCGCGATCCAAAATCCGCGATTGAAGAAGTCCCATCCACTCTTCCATCCCCTCTCCAGTCTTCGCCGAAACTTCGATGATTTGCATACCGGGCCGTACTCGTTGAATGTTGTCGCGCGCGGCGGCCAGGTCGAATTCGGCTGCGCCGGCCAGATCAATCTTGGTGATCACGGCCACGTCAGCCGTGTTGAAGATCGTCGGGTATTTGAGAGGCTTGTCTTCGCCCTCGGTCACTGAAAGCAATACCAGCCGCAACTCTTCGCCGAGGTCGTAGCTCGCCGGGCAGACCAGGTTGCCCACGTTTTCGATGAACAGCAGGTCGAGTTCATCCAGGTTCCATCCCTCAAGCGCCCGCTCGATCATCGCGGCGTCGAGGTGGCAAACCGTGCCGGTGATGATCTGTTTGACGGGCGCTTCGGCGCGGGCGAGCCGCGCCGCGTCGTTCTCTGTCGCAAGATCGCCGACGAGCGCCGCCACGCGCCATTGCCGCCGCAAACTCGTCAGCGTCTTTTCCAGCAACGTGGTCTTCCCCGCGCCGGGGCTTGAAACCACACTGAAGACGCGTACGCCGGCCTTACGAAAACGATCGCGCAACGCGCGAGCCAGGGTGTCATTCTGCTTGAGCGCGTTCCGTCTGACCTCGACCAGCCGTGGCGTTGTGTTCATGTGGCGATCTCCAAAGCGACCAGCTCGATTTCCCTGCCCTGCGCGACTTGAGGGGTCGGCGCTCCGCAAACCGGGCAACACATCCTTTGAATCGAAGTAAGCGCGCGCTCAACTTCGCAGTTCGGACAAAAGACTGTGGCCGGAACCTCTTCGATGACCAGACGCGAACCTTCCAGCGCAGCGCCCTCGCATGCCAATTCGTAAGAGAAGAGCAACGCGTCTTTGGACACACCCGAAAGCAGCCCAAGCTTAAGATGCACGGCGTTGACCTTGACGGCGCCATGGCGCGCCGCCTCTTCCTTGGCGCCTTCGATAATGCTCATTGCGATGGAAAGCTCGTGCATCGTTCCTTCGGTAGAGGTTTATTCAGTGACCGCCCGGCCCTCTTCGTTCCGTAGGGATGGTTGATTTTGGGCAGGTCGTAATGGTCTTTGATTATTAAATACAACAACGACGTAGGGGCGGGTTTTCCCCGCCCGGATGCCTCGATCACGGACGCGGGCGGGGAAAACCCGCCCCTACGTCGGATTGCGTGATTGCATCTAATAATCAAGGACCATAACGTCACGCCTAAAATAAAATGCCGCTACGAGGCTGGGCGGTTACCTTATTCAACGCCGAACGGCTCTCATTCGCTGGACGCGCGAGCCAGGATGTCGAACGAGAGTTTGACTTCATCCTTGAGTTTGAGCAGGCCGCCGGCGACGGAAATTGGGCGGATGTTGAAATCGGTCAGCCGCAGCGTGAATCCGCCTTGCGCGCGCAGTTCATCAGCCTCTACTAGCGCCACCGCATCAATCTCGAATTCGCGCGTCACTCCGTGCAGCGACAGATCTCCGGCGACTGGCGCCTGGTATCGGCCTTCAGCCACTTGACGCGCCGCGACGCTCGCGCCTTGAAATACGATCTCGGGATAACGGGCCGCTTCGAGTAACTCTTCGCGCGTCACCCGTTCGATCTCACGCCGATCCCTCTCGCTCATGTCGTCAATCACGACGAGCGAATCGGCCCGCGCCTTCATCCACACCGAGGCGGCGTTAGGCGCGGCGTGGTCGAATTCCGCCTCCCCTTCAAAGCCGCGGATGGCGAGCCTCGGATTGTGTCCGAAGGCCGAGAGCAGCCCCTTGGCGAAAGCCTGCGCGATGAATCTGCTCCGGCTCGCATCAACGCGATAACGCATGCGCCTTACCTCAGTCCAGAGCGCGCCGTACCTCGCGTCGCACAATCTCGGTCGTCAACCCGTAAACGAGGTGCGAGGCGATGGAGACAGCGCCTGGAATTGATTCATCACCCAGGAGGCCACCAATCCCCCGGCGGCGCCAGCAATCATCCCCTTCAACGGATCACTGCTTTTCCGTCTGATTATTCGCATACGCCCTACTCACATCGTGCTGATGCGGATGTACCGCTTGATGTCAGGAAGCATTTTGATCACTCCGGCCCCGGCGACAGCCAGCGCCGCGCCGCCGATAATCTTCCACAGCAACCGATCGGACTTCTTCCTGCGGCCAATGCCGAAGGGGTACACATTTATGTTGAATCTCATCATTACCAGCCTCCCTTCAGAAAA
>WNFV01010733.1_pt1 | contig 21505 bp, 21 predicted proteins | sample 5400101 | NCBI WGS metagenome assembly WNFV01 (sample SAMN13153361, study PRJNA577476) | soil metagenome | isolation source: 115 cm soil or saprolite under grassland replicate 1 | place: USA:California | collected 2016-06-15 | reverse complement strand
AACTTCCGCGTGATGGGACCGGACGAGACTTCCTCAAATCGGCTGGACGCCCTCTTTGAAGTTACCGATCGCGTTTGGACTGAAGCAATTCTTCCCGGCGATGAACATGAATCACCCGATGGCCGCGTGATGGAAGTATTAAGCGAGCACATGTGCCAGGGTTGGCTCGAAGGATATCTGCTGACTGGCCGCCACGGCTTCTTTTCCTGTTATGAAGCATTCATTCACATCATCGACTCGATGTTCAATCAGCATGCGAAGTGGTTGAAAGTCACCCGTCACATTGCCTGGCGCCGGCCCATCGCTTCGCTTAACTACCTGCTCACTTCCCACGTGTGGCGGCAGGACCACAACGGCTTCAGCCATCAAGATCCGGGCTTCATCGATCATGTGGTTAACAAGAAGGCAGAAGTCGTCAGAGTCTATCTTCCACCGGACGCAAACACCTTGCTGTCGGTCACTGATCACTGTCTGCGCAGCCGTCACTACGTGAATGTGATTATTGCCGGCAAGCAGCCCGCGCTGCAGTATCTCGACATGGATGCCGCAATCAAGCATTGTTCGGAGGGAATTGGTATATGGGAATGGGCCAGCAACGACCAGGGAGCCGAGCCGGATGTGGCCCTGGCTTGTGCCGGGGACGTGCCCACGCTTGAAACACTCGCTGCGGTAGATATTCTTCGTCAACACTTTCCGAATCTGAAGATTCGCGTCATCAACGTAGTTGATCTGATGACGCTTCAACCGCGCAGCGAGCATCCGCATGGTCTCTCCGACAAACAGTTCGACGTTCTATTCACTACGGACAAGCCGATAATCTTCGCCTTTCACGGCTATCCCTGGCTGATTCACCGGCTAACTTACCGGCGCACGAACCACAAAAACCTGCACGTGCGCGGTTACAAAGAGGAAGGAACCACAACGACGCCGTTCGACATGGTTGTGCTAAACGACCTGGACCGCTTTCATCTGGTGATGGACGTCATCCGCGTGCCGAAGCTGACGGATATCGGTGTGCACATGCTGCAAACCATGCGCGACAAACTCATCGAGCACAAGCAATATATTGTCGAGCACGGAGACGATATGCCGGAGATTCGCGATTGGAAATGGCCGTATTAGTCTAGTCGGTCGTAGCTGAAGTTAATGAACGTATTAGTTCTCAATTGCGGTAGCTCGTCGGTCAAGTTTCAAACAAGCAGTCGGGCTTACTCGGCATCTCGGGGCTGACGGACGATATGCGCGAGCTGCTCGATGAAGCGCATGAAAACAATGACCGCCGGGCCAAGCTAGCCGTCGAAATCTTCTGCTACCGGGCGCGCAAGTACATCGGCGCCTATCTTGCGGCGCTGAACGGTGCGGACGCAATCGCCTTCACCGGCGGCATCGGCGAAAACTCTTCCGAAGTGCGTGCAGCGATTTGTGAGGGACTGTCGTGGTTGGGAATCGAAGTTGATCAGGAACGCAACGCGGCGCATTCCCCAGGACGTGAAGGGCAAATCAGCGCGGACGCATCTCGCGTAGCCGTTTACGTTATACCGACAAACGAAGAACTGCTGATCGCGCGCGATGCCGTTCGAGTCGTAAGCGGCGCGCCGCAGCGCTTTTAGAACTGTGAAGCTTCGGGAATGACTTGATTGGAAGGCGAAGACTATTACTGCGAGCCGCCACGATTCACCGCCAGCTATCTTCGGCGCCGTTGGTATTGCTGCGAGAGCTGCTGCCTTCATTGCCCGTAATGGCAAATCTAAAAGGGACCGATAGCTTGGCAGGTTGGAAGAGCGACTTTGTGAGCGTTATCTGTGTACAGGGATTTTTTCAATGAAGAAGGTTACGCTTGCCAACTACAAGACCGATACTGCCACGACGTGTCCGGTGTTAAACCAAACACGTTAGTTGCCTTCGATCTAAAAACGCAAGGATCGTTTGAAGAGACTTAGGGAGATGTTGCGATGAAAAGCGAAAAGCTGGAAGTAGTGAGGGGAAGCGGAAATGTTTTTCGCGACCTCGGACACAAGAATGCTGATGCCGATCAATTCAGAGCAATCCTGGGTGCTGAGATCATCAAAGCGCTCGACCGTGAGGGGCTAAGCGTCCGCGGCGCGCAAGGCCGCGCCGGGATTGCGGCAGCGGACTTCTCGCGCATCCGCAACGCGAACCTCGGACGGTTTACCGTCGATCGGCTGATGTCGATCATCAACCGGCTCGGGTCACGAGTGGAAGTGAAGATCAAAGTGTCATTTGGGATTTCTCGATCCGGTGGTCGTCCCTTGAGACAGCGATCCGACGATTTGTGACTTGTCGAAAGAGATGAAGAAACCATGGCGGGTTAAGATGGGGCGCCCTGTGTTCACTAATAACTCAAGAACGATCTCCGTAACAGCATTAGGCGCGAATCATAATCAGGAGCATCTTAAACTTCGTAGCCGCTCGCACCGCATGAGGACGATTAGCGGGAAGCGCAATTGTTTCCCCTCGCCGCACCACGAAACTCTCACCTGCGATCTCGATGTCAGCTTCGCCGTCAAGAACAACAACGAGCGCGTCGAATGGCGCGGTATGTTCGCTAAGACCTTCGCCCTCATCGAAGGCAAATAGCGTCACCGTCCCGCCTTTGTTCTTCAGCAGTACACGGCTCACGATAGAGGCGTCTTGATATTGCAGCAAGTTTACGAGTTGTTTAACCTCGTCCGTTTCGACTGGGCCTTGATCTTGCTCACTCATAACATCCTTCCTTCAACCACACGTAACCTATCCGAGAGACACTCCTTTGATCCTCAGCGCTTGATGGCCACAAGTGCGACCGCACCTAATTCTTTGCGATAACGTCTGAAGACGGAGCGCATCTCAAAGACTCGTCGTCGCGCCTCAGAATCACGGGCGACGTTCCAAGCAAAGCGGAGTGCGCCAGCAAGACCTTCATCGCTAATCAATCGTCGTGGCTCCAGCAGGCTCATCGACGCCATGTCCACCGATTGGACTTCGAACCCTTCGGACTCCAAAAGCGAGCGCCATTCGGAAACAGCCAGTGGCCTGACGCCGTGATGGACGACGCCAGTCAGCGCCCGCTCAGTTTCTTTTCTTGTATCCTCATCGAGGTTTTCTGACAGGAGGCACATTTCATGGATTCCGTAACGACCGCCGTTCTTAAGTAAGCGGCGAGCTTCACGCACGATCTCGCGCTTCGTCTCGTCAGTCTGCATCGTGAGCATGGCCTCACCATAGACCACGGTAGCGCCTTGATTAGGAAGTCCCGTGTGTGAAGCGCTGCCAATGACGCAACGCTGTCGATCTTCCTTCAGGTAACCGCTCACGATCTTCGCCGCTACCTCGTCTCGCTCGACCGCCGTGTATGAAGCTGGACCTAACCCGATCGTGAGTCGCGCGGTAACACCCATGCCGGGCGCAAACTCTATGACGTCATCCTCCCGTTTGATTTGCAGTGCTGCCAACATGCGACGGGTCAGTTCCATGCCGCCCGGTCGAAGCACACGTTTGCCAAGGCGAGCGAGCACCCAATGCCCGGGCATCTTCTCAGTCTTCAGTCCTTCGCCCGGGTGAACCGAATCTGCCGCATTATTCGCCACTCCAATCGTCACCCTCTCTGGTTAAGCTGCCAGCAAATGACCCTCATCCCAGTTCTGCGTTCGGAAGACTAAAACAAGAAGCCGGATACGACAATGACTTATGTCACTCGGCATCTGAAATCATGAAGTCTAAGAGTCTGGGTATGCTCAGCGCTGATCGGCGAATGCTTCCAGCGCCGCTTCATCGGGGATTAAGAGATGGCGGCCATCGACGACGATCAGTCCTTCGTGCTGAAGACGCGTGAAAGCGCGCGATACAACCTCGCGCACAGAGCCGATACGCGCTGCGATCTGCTGATTGGTTTGAGTGAGATTCATCCAAGTCCCATTGTCTGCCCGGGTGCCGTTCCTGTGCGCTTCCGCCACGAGAAAGCGAGCCAGTCGCTGCCCAACTTCACGTAGGGAGAGAGCTTCCACCAGTTCAGCGCAGCGCCTGAGCCGGGCGGCCAACACTTTCAAGGCGGCGAGAGGGATCTGAGGATGTTCCAGACAAAGACGGCGCACATCCTGCTTATCAATGAATAGAACAGTTGTATCTTCTTCGGCTGCGGCGGTGGACGGATAAGTGCCGTCATCAAAGACCGGCAACTCGGCAATGGTTGCGCCAGCGCGCTCAACGTGAATTACTTGTTCTCGCCCATCCAAACTGACGCGATAAGCCCGCACTGCTCCTTCAACGATGACGTATAGACCGCGGGCTTCTTCACCGGCAACGAACAGCACCTCGTCCTTCCGAAAGGTTCGCTCGACGGCACGCTGCGCCAGCATCCGAAGAGTGCTGTCTTCCAAGGATTCGAAAAGCTTAGAGCGCTTTAGCGCGGCGATCTTGTCCATGGTCATTGAAGCATGATCACGCGCTTTACCACGTTTATTCAAGTCTTAGGACGCAGGCTATCGTGGAGTGTGACATAAGTCATTCCTGGTTGATCCTAATTGAGCCGATAATGTGACAAACGGGGAAATGATCTCCCTGTGATTCTGACGAAACGCGCCCAGGAAGAGGATAAATAAAATGGTGCCCACCAGCAGTATGTTGACGATAAATCAACCGCACATCCCGGACTTCACTGATCCGCTCGGCTTGCTAGTGCATTGCCACGAACGGATAGAAGCGCAATTAAGCAGCTTGGAGCGTGCTGCTGAGATCCTTCGCGTTGGGGATTGCCAATCCCTTCCCCGATTGTTCGCCGCCATCGATGGGGCGGTTGCACACTTCGCTGTTCCCGGTGTCAAGCATACCGAGGATGAGGAAATCTCCTTGTTCCCCCGAATGCGCCAGCACGGTGGATCGGCGGGAGAAGAGGTGGTAGCGGCAATGGCCGAGCTTGAGTCTCAACACCGGTCAGCAGAACAGCTTCATTCGGAATTCGATGCCTTCGTCGCCACACTTCCGCGAGATGGCTCGGCAGACACTAGAGAATTGGACTGCTTCGGTGGACTCGTCGGTGGACTCACGACCCTTTACCGTCCACACATAATGCTTGAAAACAACATCGTCTTTCCGGTTGCCGCAAGGGTTCTACCCGCCAGTGAGATTCAGGTGCTAGGCGAAGAAATGCGTGCCCGTCGTAAAGACATTTTGCAAAAGCTCGACGCCTCGCGCTGAGTCTCTTCGACGACCGATGCTTAAGCTACTGGGAACGTGCCATCACGTAAAGAGTCACAAAGCGCGGAAGAACTGCTCGGCGATGATCATGCGGCGCTGGACACATTGTTGAAAGCACTCATTGACGCTCTCGACAAAGCGAACGCTGCGACTGTTCTTGCTCGTCTCGATTTCTTCTGGGCGCGATTAGCGCTGCACATTCGCGCCGAGCACCTGCATTTATTCCCCGCAATCCTCGAACGGCTCAAAGAACCTGCACAAACGGATCAGTTTCCACGGGCAACATCAACGCGCAAAACTATCGCTCAGCTTCGTGCAGACCATGATTTCTTCATGCATGAATTAGCTGCCGCGATCAAAACCGTGCGCATGCTGAAAGACACAGCACATTCAGAAGCTGAGAGCCACTTAATGGATGAGGTTCGGACAAGCATTTCTGCCGTGAGCAAGCGACTCGAGGCTCATAATGAGGTCGAAGAAAAACTGGTTTACAGTTTGCCCGCAATAGTTCTAACGCCAACCGGACGACGCGCGCTCGTTGAGGGAATTCAGCGTGAGTTGCAGAATCTACCGCCGCGATTTAGCGACGCCCAACCAGAGGCTCACGAGATATGATCGCGGCTAGTCAAATGAGTGGTAAGATTCGTCGTATTCGCCTGAGGCCCATTGCGCTCCCCGCGGAACACGGCGGTTGGGGCCTTTTGTCCGAGCCAATCGTTCTTGGATTGCTGCTGGCGCCGACGTTGGCGGGCCTTCTTCTTTCCGTGACTGCTACGGGCGCGTTTCTCGCCCGGCATCCTTTCAAGTTAGCAGTTGGGGACTGGCATCGCGGTCGAAGCTCGCGGCGTTCAGTCTTGGCTGGACGCTTTGCCGTTCTTTATTTTGTGATCGCGACGTTGGCTCTCGCACTCGCCATCAAGATCGGCGGTGGCGGTCTGTTGCTGCCACTGATATTTGCGGCACCGATCGTAATCATCCAATTATTCTACGATTCATTGGGCCGCAGACGCGCGCTGGTAGCGGAATTGGCCGGATCGATTTCAATTGGCGCGGTGGCTACCGCGATCGCAATAGCCGGAGATTGGCCGCGTCCTGCGGCTTTCGGACTGTGGCTCATCTTAGGAGCGCGCACCGTCCCGACAATTCTATATCTCCGCGTGCGGCTCAGACTCCTGCGTCACAAGCCGGCCTCGCCTCTGATAGCGATCATCGCCCACATCATTGCGATAATGATTGTAATCGGACTCGTATGGGCGTCAGCAGTTCCGTATCTTACAGTTGCGGCGTTGGTGATTCTCTTTCTGCGCGCACTAATCGGTTTCTCAGGATTCGACAAGGAAGTAACGGCTAAGAAGCTTGGGCTGCGCGAGCTTTGTTTTGGCGCCATGACGGTGTTCGCCGTGGTGCTGGGTCACTCCATGGGTTGGTAATTCTGCGCCGAGATCTGAAACTACGTTACCTCCTTTGCCCTCCGAAAAAATCCGCTCACCAAAAGTTACCTGCTCAAAACTACACACCCTTGGGTAACTTTGCGCACGTGCGTTACCAAATCTCCTCTGAGATTTCCCAAATGGCCGAAGGCAATCACAGGCGTTCAAGAGTTTCGCTCACCAGACCCTCAAACCCGTGACCTAAGTCACTGCCTACTGGCTCGGGCGTGTCTAAACTCACAATCGAAACCAAATCGCCGTGGTCTTGGCCGTTTGGAGCGGCTCTTGCTTCAAGTTAGTGGTCTTTCATTAATGCAGTTGGGTAACGGGTATGACTAAGTACCAGACTCTCATACCAGACATCGAGTTTTGGCAGGGCATGATTCCGTGCCAGGCCGCTTGCCCCGTTCACACAGATGCGGGCAAGTACGTTCAGCTAATCGCCGAAAGCAAATACAAAGAATCCTACCTTGTAGCTCGCTCGCCTAATCCCTTCGCTTCAGTTTGTGGTCGCATCTGCGCTGCGCCGTGCGAGGACGCATGTCGTCGCGGACGGATTGACGCGCCCATCACAATTCGCGCGCTGAAGCGCTTCGTTACTGAAAAGTACGGCGTGGAATCGATGGAGCCCGACACGCAGGACGAATTGCGCGAAGGTGCCGGCGAGCTTGGCAACAAGCGGCGCTGGCATTTGCCTGTGCTGCAAGCGAGTCGCGCGAATGTTGCGCGCGGTCAGAAAGTGGCGGTGATCGGTGCTGGGCCGGCAGGAATTTCCGCGGCGCACGATCTCGCGCTGATGGGATACCGAGTGACGGTGTTTGAAGCGACCGATCAAGTAGGTGGCATGATGTATCACGGCATACCTGAGTTTCGTCTCGCCCGCGCCGTCATCGAGAAAGAGATCCAAAAGACAGTCGATCTTGGTGTCGAGATCAAGCTCAACACGCCGCTGAACGATCAGTTCGGTCTTACGGAACTCAAGGAGCAAGATTACCAATCAGTTTTCATGAGCGTGGGCGTGCAGAAGGGCCGCGACATGAAAATTGAAGGTGGCGATCTCGATGGCGTTATTAAGGCGATCGACTATCTGCTGAACATCAACAACGGCTATCGCGTCAATCTTGGCCGCAAGGTTTTGGTCATCGGCGGCGGTTTCGTAGCATTCGACGCGGCACGCATGGCTTTGCGTGCAGCGCTTGAAGGAGATGCGAGCAGCGAAGACGAAACGGGTCACGATGTGAAGACCGCTCTAGATGCCGCCCGCGCGGCGATTCGTGCTGGTGCGGTCGAGGTTTACATGGCGAGCCTCGAATCATTTGAAGAGATGCCGGTGATGCGCACCACGCAGGGCCGCGAAGAGTTTGAAGAGTCGAAACACGAAGGGGTCCGGTTCCTGCCTCAGCGTGGCGCGAAGCGCTTCATCGGAGAAAACGGCAAAGTCAAAGCAGTTGAGTTCATGGGCGTGAAGCGAACCTATGACGAAGACGGACGCTTCAATCCAGTCTACGACGATGAAATCAGTGAAACAATCGACGCCGATTCGATAATTCTGGCTATCGGGCAACAGGCAGACCTTTCGTTTCTTAAACCGGAAGATCACGTCGAGCTGACACCTCAAGGAACGATTAAAGTCGATCTTGACACGCTGGCGACTTCATCGCCGGGTCTGTTCGCCGGTGGTGACGTGGCCTTTGGCCCTCGCAACTTGATCGAAGCTGTTGCTAACGGCAAACGCGCGGCGCTTTCGATCGACGATTATCTGCGCGGCGTGAAGACCAAACTGGTCGTCAATCTTCGCATCGACGAATTGCCGACGCGCTCGTACCGCCGTCCAGAGGATTACGACAAGTGCGAACGTAAGGCTCCGCCGACGATCTCGCTCGATCGACGAACCGGCATTTCGGAAGTTGAAACGGGTTACTCAGAAGAAGAAGCGAAAAGTCAGGCCGAGCGCTGTCTCTATTGCCACATTCAAACTATCTATGACGCTGAGAAATGCGTCCTGTGCAATCGCTGCGTCGATATCTGCCCCGAATATTGTTTGAAGCTGGTGCCTTTCCAAGAACTCGACCTAGAACCAGATGTGAAAGAAAAGATCGTGGAGAACGAGGGCATCTCGTTAACCGGACCGTTGTCCGCGATGCTGAAAGACGATGAGAAGTGTATTCGTTGCGGTTTATGCGCCATCCGCTGTCCGACCGACGCCATGACCATGGAGGTCTTTTACTATGAGGAGCAAGAAGTCAGGGCTGGATAACGCCGCCATACCTCAGGGCAAACCCGAATCTCCTGACGAAGCGAACAAGTACCCGAAGACTGATCTGTCTCGGCGCAAATTGATTTCACGCATTGGTCTGGGCGCGACGCTGCTGGCAATTGGCGGTCAGGCCTATGCGTTCTTTCGTTCATTAGTGCCCAACGTGCTGTACGAGAATCCGCAGCGATTCAAGGTCGGTACCGTCGATCAGTTCAGCGAAGGCGCGAAGTTCATCGACGACAAGCGCATCTTCATCTTCCGCGAAAAGAATACCTTTCATTGCATCTCGGCCACCTGTACGCACCTCGGCTGCACAGTGAAGATGCAGCGCTTGAACCAAGCAAAATCAGTCAACGTTCGCGGACGCGTGATTAACGAGCAGGCTGAGTTCGCCTGTCCCTGTCACGGATCGAAATACTACGGCGATGGGACAAATTATGCAGGGCCGGCTCCTCGGCCATTGGCCCATTTCAAACTAGAGGTCGCCCCGGAAGATGGCCAGTTGGTGGTCGATACGTCACAGACTGTGCCGCAGGATTTTAGATTGACTGTTTAAGCGAGAGGCTCAACTCATGGTGACGAAACGCTCAACGTGGGAAAAGATCAGAAACCCCAGAGCAAGCTGGGACAAGATCAAATGGACCTGGCAACCGGAGACGAAGCGCGAGGCGGGAGATTCCGTCGTCAGGAATTTCTTGTTGCACTGGTTTCCCGCGAAGGTAACGCGTCAAAGCCTTTCATGGAACTATTCGTTCTGGCTGGGGACCATCTCGGCGGTTCTGTTTCTTATCCTCACTGTGACGGGCATCCCGCTCATGTTTCTTTACGTGCCCTCGGTCGAGCGCGCCTATCTCTCGGTCAAGGATTTGGAATTCACCGTTTCGTACGGCTGGTTTCTCCGGGGACTGCATCGCATGTCGGCCCATCTGATGGTCGCGGTCGTCTTCCTGCATATGGTTCGTGTGTTTCTCACCGGCGCTTATAAGAACGGCACGGCGGTTAATCAGAACCGGCAGCTCAACTGGATCATCGGGGTGGTGTTGTTGCTATTCACGCTGCTGCTGTCGTTTACCGGTTACTTGTTGCCTTGGGATCAATTGGCTTACTGGGCCATCACGGTGGGAACCAACATCGCAACATCGCATCATCCGCCCCGGTTGTCGGTGAGCCGATGCGGTTCGTCTTGCTGGGGGGGCACACGATCGATCAGGGTACGTTAATCCGGTTCTACGTGCTGCACTGTTTCTTCCTGCCCATGGGCGTACTGCTGCTTTTTTCGTATCACATGTGGCGGGTGAGAAAAGATGGCGGACTCGCCTGTGTCGATAAGCTTTCGCTGGACCAGAAAAAAGAAAACGTCGCGCCGATCAAGAGCAAGACTTACTCGCTCCTCGGGATAACCAGCGGCAGAACAGTCCACGTGGAAACGTCAATTGTTGACGAGGACAAGCACACAGTAATGTCGTCACCCAACCTGACAAGACGACTCGTGATGGTCACGCTTGGGACGCTCGCAGTCGTGGCATTGCTGACTATTTTCTTTCATGCTCCGCTTGAAGAGGCCGCGAATCCCAACGTGACGCCCAATCCCGCGAAAGCGCCTTGGTACTTCCTCTGGTTGCAGGAACTCGTCACGGATACGACCTTCACCATCGGCGGCATCACGATAAACGGCGCGCTAATCGGCGGCATTATTTTGCCGGGTATTCTCGTTGTAGCAGCCATCCTTTGGCCGTATCTGGACAAGTCTCCAGTGCAAGCTGTGGGCGTCTGGCTGGCGACTGAAAGGCGCAAACAAAACATCATCTTTCTCATCATCGTGGCCGGGATTCTGATACTGACGATTGTCGGAACGTTTCTGCGCGGGCCTTATTGGAATTGGTACTGGCCTTGGCAAAGCTGGCCCACGATGCCGCGAAAATTCTAAGGAGAAGCGACGTGTTTAAGAAAGATTCGATCTTGCTTTACTCGTTCGGCGGCGCGGTTCTGATCATCACGGCGTTGGTCTTCTGGAATTACTACACGCCGGAATGGAAAGACTATCAGGATGAGTTTCGCGACATGGTAGCGAAGAAGTTTGGCCCTGATCGCGCCTCGCAAGCTCCGCGCGGACTGCAACAGATCTGGGTGAAAGATTTGAATCGCGTCGATCGATGCACGACGTGTCACGAAGGAATGGAGTGGAAAGGCCTCGAAGGCGCGCCAAATCCGTTTAAGTCGCACCCTCAAGAGATTCTGAAAAAGCATCCGCTCAACGAATACGGCTGCACTATCTGTCATGGTGGACAGGGTTATGCGACCGACATGGATTCGGCGCATGGCTTTACGCCGAACTGGGATGATCCGCTCTTGGGCAAGCAAGTCAGCGATCTCTACCTGATCAAAGATCGGAAAGCGATGATGCAAATGAACTGCAACGTCTGTCATCGCTACGACCGCGAGAGTGCCGGCGCCGATTACATCAATCAGGCCAAGCAACTGGTCCAGGAAAAGAACTGTCGAGCTTGCCACACGATCAACGGACGCGGCGGCGTTATCGGCCCGGACTTGACGTACGTGGGAGACAAGTCGCCTGAGCAGTACGACTACTCACGCATGCTGGGCGTCAAAACAGCCTTTGCCTGGCATGTGGCGCACATCCAGAATCCGAAATCGCTGGTGCCGGAAACGGTCATGCCGATGTTTGGTTTCAACAGCCGTGAAGCGCAATCGTTGGCCTTGCTGGTAATGAGTTGGCGACGCGCCGACATTCCGACGCGTTATCGGCCCGGCGTGCAGCTTGCCGAACAGCAAACTCCAGAAGAAGCAGAAAAAGAGAAACAGATGTTAACGGGCGAGGGTGCTTTCTTTGTCAAGAAGGGCTGCTTCGCCTGTCACTCGATTAGCGCTTTCGACGTTAAGTCTGCTTCCGATATTGGCCCGGATCTTTCCTTTGCCGTCTCTGACGTGCAGAGCCGCTTCGGAAAGACGCTGGAAGATTTTCTGGCTAAACCTACGGGGACTATGGCGGTTGTACTCTCTACCCAGATCCAACTTACGGATGACGAAAAGAAAGAGGCGGTTGAGAAGCTGAAGTCGGCCTATCAGAAGAAGCTGGACCAGCAAGCGCAGGCTGCTAGTCAAGCATTGAACAAGGCGACGCAGCAGCCGCCGAAGAAATGAGTAATTAGTTTTCGGAAACAGGTCTCGAGTTTCTCGAAAGGAGAAGCAACACAATGAAAGGCAATCATACAAAGTTGACGTGGTTCGGTCTGGGCGTGCTTTGCACTCTGGTAGTAGCTGGCATTCTCGTCAGTTGCTCGAAGAAACCGAGGGTCGAACGCGGCGATGTAGCTGAAGCGGCAATCGCGACTTATGTCGCGCCCGGCGATACGGATGAGTACTACATGTTTTATTCGGGAGGACACTCCGGCAACGTGTATGTGGCCGGCGTCCCTTCGATGAGGCACATTTCGACCATTCCGGTGTTCGCTCCGTACCCGGCGACGGGTTACGGCTTCGATAAAGAGACGAAAGAGATGCTGGGCGCGTATACCTGGGGAGACGTGCATCACCCCGCGCTCAGCCAGACCAAAGGCGATTATGACGGACGCTGGCTGTTCGTCAATGACAACGCCAACAACCGCATGGCGCGCATCGATCTGCGCGACTTCAAGACCAAGCAGATTCTTGGGCCGGTGCCTAATATCTCAGGCTTTCACGGCGGCGCATTTGTAACTCCAAACAGTGAGTATGTGCTGGCCGCTTCGCGCTTCTCCATCCCCCTGCCGAAAGGTACGTATCAGCCGATTGAGAATTACGCGACCGGATACAACGGCGTCGTCGCCGGCATCGCCATCAATCCACAATCCGGCGAGATGAGTGTGGGCTGGCAAATTCTGATGCCGCCTTTTGACTTCGATCTTGGCTCGACCGGGAAAGGCCCGAGCGAAGGCTGGGCTTTTTGGACCACGTATAACACGGAACGCGCGACAGGAAAGCTGGAGGTCACATCCACACAGAAAGACCGCGACTACGTAGCCGCGGTGAACTGGAAAGCCGCGGAGCAGGCAGTCAAAGACGGCAAAATCAAAATGATCGGCGGCGTTCAGGTCGTCGATCCGAAACTAGCGCCCGGCGTCGTCTATCTGATCCCATGCAGCAAGAGCCCGCACGGTGTCGATGTCAGTCCCGACGGCAAATACATCATCGCCAGCGGCAAGCTTCAGTCCATCACTACCGCCTTCAACATGGAGAAGATTTTGACCGCGATTCAGAACAAAGATTTCAGCGGCGACGAGGATGGGATTCCGGTCATCAACTACGATCATGTGAAGGATGCCGAGGTTAATGTAGGTCTGGGACCACTCCACACGCAGTTTGACGATCAGGGCTACGCGTACACGAGCCTCTTCGTCGAATCCGCAGTTGCTAAGTGGAAACTCGGGACCTGGGAAGTCGTCGATAAGATTCCGATAAGCTACAACATCGGACACCTTTCAGTTGCCGGAGGCGACACGATGCACCCGGACGGAAAATATCTGGTGGCGCTAAACAAGCTTTCACACGGCCGCCACATGACTGTTGGTCCATCGCAGCCGGAAAGCTCACAGCTCATTAGCATCACTGGCGAAAAGATGAAGCTGCTCTATGACGCTTTCACTGAGCCGGAGCCGCACTACGCGCAGATGATCAAGGCCGACAAGCTCAAACCAATCGAGGTCTATCCCAAAGAGGAGATGAAGAACCCCAACGCTGTCTGGGATGTGAAGGATACCGGGGTCACGCGAGATGGCAACAATGTCGTGGTAAAGATGACCGCCGTTCGCAGCAGCTTTGAGCCAAACAAGGTCGAGGTAACGCAAGGCGACCATGTCACGATCTACTTGACCAATATCGAGCAGACGACGGATGAGCTGCACGGTTTCGGACTTGGTGAATACAACCTCAACGTTGTGATTGATCCGGGTGAGATGAAGACTATCGAATTCGTCGCAGACAGAACCGGCGTCTTTCCCTACTACTGCACCAACTTCTGCTCAGCGCTTCACCAGGAGATGCAGGGGTACTTGTTGGTCAAGCCAAAGTAGTAAAGGGATGAAGAAAGAAGGATGAAGGATGAAGGATGGACTTTAGTTCTTCATCCTTCCGGCGGGTGGAAATGCAGAGTAAGACAGGAGTCGTACCAACATGAGTGATTTTCTCGAAAAGGAAACAACCTTCTTTGAGCTGCCGCTGACGTTGAAGAGCCGCATTTTGATTCTCGTTGCGGTCGTAGTATTGCTCCCATCCTTCTTCTTCCCGCTCTGGAACATGAGCTTTTACTCGAACCAGTACACGGATGGGCTGGTGCTGCACATTTATTCTTATCAGTTGGAAGGCGGCAAAACCCCAAACCGCGACGACCTGCGAGAGATCAACTCGCTCAATCACTACATCGGCATGCGGCCACTGCTGGAAAGCGACTTCAGCGAATTCACCTGGGTCCCGCTGGTGATCGGCCTGTTGATTATCCTGGCGCTCAGGGCAATGGTCCTTGGGAAGATGTCCAATCTGGTCGACGTGTTTGTGCTCTTTACTTACTTCGGCTTGTTCTCGATGTGGAGTTTCTATCACCGGCTCTATATGTACGGCCACAACCTTGATCCGACCGCCTCGATCAAGGTTCAGCCCTTCACGCCGCCGTTTTTTGGGTCGAAACAGATTGCCAACTTTGCCGTGAACAGTTTCCCTGGACCAGCTTCCTACGCGCTGTTTGCGTTCGCGGTGTTGTTGCTGATTGCAATTCTTCTGTCGGCAAAACGGGCCAGAGAGGAGGCGCATGAGCAGGCGGCTGCAGCTTAGAATAGTTTCGATCTGTCTGGTATTGTTCGTCGCCGGTTCATCGGCGACGGCTGCAACGCTCGTGGTTAGCGGGGCAGGCGCTCAGTTTCAATCAATTCAGACTGCAATCGATGCTGCTCATGCTGGGGATACCGTTCAAGTTCGCGCCGGAACTTACCCAGGCAACCTCACACTTATTAAACAGATTAAGCTTGAAGGCATAGACCGCCCGACGGTGCGCGGTGGAGGCATAGCCAGCGTGGTCACGGTGTTAGCTGACGGATGTGTAATCAAAGGATTCATCATTGAGCACTGCGGCGGCGACCTGACACGCGAGGACTCCGGCATTTTGCTCAAATCGAGCAACAACCAAATCGAAGACAACGAATTGCGCGACATACTATACGGAATCTATCTCTACAGTTCGCATGGCAATACTTTGCGGCGCAATCGAATTCGCGGGAGACCCGAATTAGAAGAAGGTGATCGCGGCGCGGGACTGCACTTGTGGAACTCGCCCGACAACATTATCGAGGACAACGTGGTCTCCGAAGAGCGTGACGGGATGTACATCCAGAGTTGCAACGGCAATCAGATTCGTCGCAACCGCGTCACAAACCTGCGCTACGGTCTTCATTATATGTTCTCTGATCGGAACATATTTGAGGACAACTTCTTCTCGAACAACGTGGCGGGTGCAGCCATCATGTACTCTAACCACATCGAGTTTCGCCGCAATGCTTTCGTTCACAATCGTGGGTTCAGTTCATTCGGCATCCTGTTTCAGGAATGTAATGAACTATTGGCGGAAGAGAACTTCATCGTGGACAACGCGACCGGCATTTTCATGGAGGCGCTGCGCAAGACGACCTTCCGCCACAACACCATTGCGAACAACGATGTTGCGTTGCAGATGTTCAGTAGTTCCGACGCAAACGTCTTTACCGAGAATAACTTCGTTGGCAACTTGAGTCCGCTGCAACTGATCGGCAGGAGCACCACAACGAAGTGGTCAGAGAAGGGGCGCGGGAATTTCTGGAGTGATTACGACGGCTACGATCTCAATGAAGATGGACGCGGCGATGTGCCGCTGAAAATCCAGAACGTCTTTGAGTACATGGAAGGCAATCATCCCCGGCTGCGTCTCTATTTGGACAGTCCGGCCGCCCGCGCTTTGGCTGTCGCGGAAAAGACATTTCCCGTTTTGCGAGGCTCGTCCGAGATTGATGAAGCGCCATTGATGAAGCCCGTTGCGCTCCGTTATCCGTTTGCGATTGAACAGCCTGCGCGCCGAATGCATGCAGGATTGATGTTGGCTTCGCTTCTGATATTAAGCGCTGGTGCGATGGTGATATGGAAAGGCCAACGGCCCAAGCGAAATGACCATTGAAGTCCGAGATCTGACGAAGAAGTTCAAGCAGTTCACCGCTGTGAACCACGTCTCTTTCAAGATTGAAAGGGGTGAGACGTTCGCGCTGCTTGGGCCAAACGGAAGCGGGAAGACCACTACCTTGAAGTGCATAGTGGGATTGACGCTGCCGACCTCGGGGAACATTGCCGTCGAGGGTTTCGATATCTCGCAGCATAGCCGCGAAGCAAAGCGGTTGATGAGTTTTCTGCCACAGCGCGTGGGTTTCAGCGATCAGTTGACCGGGCGCGAGGTCCTCGAATTCTATTGTCGTCTGCGTCGAATTCCGCCGCAACGAATCGAACAGACATTAGACACGCCAAACTTTCATTTTAACGGGTTCTTTGACAAGTCAGTCAGTGAATTCTCAGGTGGAATGATCCAGCGCCTCGGCCTTGCCGTTGCATGTTTGCCCGACGCACCGGTGCTGGTGCTGGACGAGCCAACCGTGAGCCTTGATCCCAACGGCGCAATTGAGTTCCGCGAATTTCTTGCTTCACTCAAGCGGGCAGGCAAAACGATCGTATTTTCTTCCCACATGCTCGCCGATGTTGAACAACTTGCCGATCGTGTAGCCATTCTGGTTGGCGGCAAGTTAGTGGCTCTGCAATCAATCGCCGCTTTGAAGGCAGAGTTGATCAGTAGTTCACGAATGCGCGTGGTGCTGGCGAACCCGAACGAACATCAGCTGGCTGTCGCGCGAAGGTGCCGGGTCGAGAATGTGACGCTCGAAGGGAATTCGCTGGTAATAACATGCAGCGCCCAAGACCGGCTGGAGATCTTACGAGCGATCGAAGCGGCGGGTGGACGAATTGAAACCTTCGCTACCGAAGAATTGTCGCTTGAAGATATATACATGAAGTACGTCAGTGAAAATCATGCTCATACAGAATAAAGAAGTCTTTGCGAAACGAGCTGTTTCTGATCTTGCTCAGCAAACCTCAAACCGACGGGTGTGGTTGTGGGCCTGGTGCCTAATCATTGGCGTCACGGTGCTCGCCAACTGCCAGAAGCAAGCGGTCGCTCCGGTTGCTCTCGCCCCCGAAGATACGTGCAGCTATTGCAAGATGGCAATTTCCGAAAAGCAATACGCGGCTGAATTGATTGACAGCGAAGGGCAGACCTTCAAGTTCGACGACATCGGATGCATGGCTAATTTCATTAAGAGCAAGAAGAACGCGGCGAAGACAATCGCCAGCTTTGTGATGGATTTCAATGAACGTCAATGGATTAAAGCCGAGGACGCCCATTATGTTCGGTCTTCCGAATTAAGCACGCCGATGAACGGCGGCCTCATCGCTTTTAAGACTGAAGCGAAGGCCCAGGAAGCAGGAGGTAAATTCCACGGCAAGCTGCTTCGCTTCAAAGACATTTTCAATCCGTAGAAGATAACAATGGACACGCACGCGATTACAACTATTGCCAGACAGGAATTGGTTATCAATATTCGAAACCGCTGGACGATTGTGTTTGCAGGCGTATTCGGCGTTCTGGTGCTGGCAATTTCGTACTTTGGATTGGTAACCGGCGGCGCCGTTGGTTTCCAGGGTTTCGCCCGCACGTCGGCGAGCTTGCTCAATATGGTGCTCTACATCATTCCGCTGGTGGCGTTGACGATGGGGACGCTCAGTTTCACCAGCGAGAAAAGCGCGAGCGAGTTACTATTTTCGCAGCCGATAACTCGTGGCGAGATTCTGGTCGGGAAATTTCTGGGTCTGTTCGCTTCGATTTTCACCGCGACACTTATCGGCTTTGGTCTCGCGGGAATTATTATCGCCGCGCAGGCTGGCAGTGAAGGCGCGTTACGTTATCCTGCATTCATCGGCTTCTCGCTACTGCTGGCGCTTATCTTTCTCAGCTTGTCGACCTTCATCTCGGCAGTTTGCCGACGCAAGACCAAGGCGTTTGGAGTAGCACTCTTCGTCTGGTTTTTCTTTGTGCTCTTCTACGATTTGATAGTGATAGGCGCGACGTTCTTGTTCAAAGAGCGAACGGCTAATGCCTTTATTTTTGGATCTCTATTCGGAAATCCTGTCGATATGGTGCGCGTGGCCAGCCTGATGACGCTAAACGGCAAGGATATTTTTGGAGCGGGCGGTGCGGCTCTTTTGCGATTCCTCGGCGGTGAAGGATTGAGCATTGTCCTATTGCTCGTCGCGCTTTCTATCTGGGTTGTGGCGCCGCTTTTTTTCGCGCAACGATTACTCAAGCATCAGGACATTTGATTCCAAGCTTGTCGGCGATGATCAGACATGAAGAAGCTTTACGCCGTTGGCGGTGCCGCGATCGTTATTATCATCGCTATTGGTTCACTGCTCTACCTGCGCTCGGACAAGCAGCGGGAGCGTCTGCACTATGAACAGGACGAGACCGAACTAATAGTCTTAAACATCCCTGGCGCACACCTCACCCTTTTCAAAGCAGGGAACAACCTTCATGACGCGCTGGTGATGCCACTAACTAATGGTGAACGAACCTGGTTGCCGCGCGGGAATTATTTCTTGAAGGTCGAACAATCTGGCCGTACGTTCTTTTATCCAATTCCGATTATTGGTTATCACGCCGGCCCCGACAAAGGCGGGACGTTCACCGTCACCCTTCGCGCGCCGGGCACAGAGTCGCCGCACGGGTTGCTTCCAGACTTACCGGACTTTGTTTTCATCCCCAGCGGCCATTTTCTTTTCGGCGATCACATACGCGTGCAAGAGCCGCATTACGTGTGGCTGGGCGGATTCTTCATCAACCCGTTTGAAGTGACTAACGCAGAATTCAGAGAATTTCTGATCGATCCACATGGCTATGCTGACGATACAAACTGGACTGAAGCGGGCCGTAAGTGGAAGGCAGTTAACCCTTCACATTCGACTGCCTTGTTGAAACCTACAGACACGGATTATCAGCGCTTCGGCCAGCCCGATGAGCCGGTCGTCCAAATAAACTGGTTCGAAGCCAATGCCTTTTGCCATTGGCTGACAAAGACTATCGGGAAAGGAAGGTGGATATTATCTTTGCCCACTGAAGCCGAATGGGAGAAGGCCGCGCGCGGACCGGATAACTTCGATTACGGACTAGGCATGAATATTAGCGATAATGAGGTAGGCCTGTATAACTGGAAGAAGAATCCGGGAGCAGAATTTACAGTTGTTGGTCTTAAAGAAACGAAATCGAAGTACCTACCCAATCGTTACGGTATCTATCATATGACCGGTAACGTTGCCGAATGGACGCAATCGATCTATCGCGCTTACAACCGCCAGCATCCATACTTCGATGACGATGATCGTAATTACGATGAGACACCGGGCGAACATGTCCTGCGCGGCGGCTCATGGTACACGGCGAGCATTGCCGTACTCTACATTCCCTACCGAGAAAATTTTCGACCCGAAGTGCAGACGCCATATCTCGGATTCAGAGTTGTCGCGCGCCCACTGCCTTGAAGTAATAGTGGTCGCGGGCCTCCAAACCATTAAGGATAATCAATCGGATCTTCGACGCTTTGCGCGAAGACGGCGCCGCCTTACGGAGATTTTGGCGTGGGGGCTGTTCGAGATTGCCTTGCCGTTTCGCGTGGTCTATGTGATGCAACTTGGCGAGGATATCTGGGTTGTCCATGCGTTCCAGAAGAAGTCGACGCAGGGCATCAAGACGCCTAAACGTGAAATCGATCTGGTCAAGGACGGTTTGAAGAGACTGAAGGAGATGTCGCGATGAAAAGCGAAAAGCTGGAAGTAGTGAGGGAGGGGAAGCGGAAATGTCTTTCGCGACCTCGGACACAAGAATGCGGATGCCGATCAGTTCAAGGCCATCCGGGCCGCGGAAATCAAAGTGCGCCGCGCTGAAACACTCGAGCACGAAATGCCCGCGTGACGTTTACCTTCGAGGGCGAAGATGCCTTCGACTTGGATCTCGGTTAAATAGAAGGATGAGGAAAATTCAAAAAGGGTAGTCCCCAAAAAGTCCCCAACGCATTTTCAGCGGGGCCGTAAGTCTATTAAAATACCAATTTGCACGGATGGGCCTAACCACTGAGCCAAGCGGGCGTCTAAGTCTTTTATTTTCAAAAGTCTATTCGGATTTATGGACCATCAGACTAGCTTGGATTGCTGCTGCGAACGCGGGCATCTTATCCGATCCCAGCCCGCTTGTGCCAGCTATAGGTGCAATCATTCAACCGTGCGCAACGGTTCATCCTGTCCGCAGGTCTTGGCGAGAAGCGCCAACCGCTCAGCAGATCGCGCTCGCTTCCTACAGTCAGACTAACAGTTTGCGCTACTGCGGCAGCCCGACTTGGCGCAAGAGGTCGGCGAAGCGCAGGTCGGAGCGAAGGTCGTCAAACAACGGATCTGCATTCAGGGTAGTTATCATCCAGCCGCGGTTCGTAGATGCCTTCTCCAGATAGGTGAAGATTTGATCCCTCTCTCCAAGTCGCGCAAGAAATTCTATGAATTTTAGTCAACGTCACCGAAATTCAGGCAGATCGATGAGGATGACATTTGCATTTTCTTTCAGGCGGCTGAAGATGATTTCTTTTCCGTCAGGAGAAACATCGAAGTCGTTGATGAGGAACTCACGGCTGAAGTTGGTAAGCTGACGTTGCTGTCCAGTGACGAGGTTGACTGACCAAAAGTTCTTGTGCCAGACATCTCCTTTGAGCACGACTAGGACCGGCCGTCCGGGCAGGAACGAAAAACGGCTTGCGCCTCGCGAGAGGATTAGTTCAGGTATGCTGTAGGGTTCGCCGTCTGCGGTTATGGCCTTTAAGGGAAAGGTCGTCCCCACTTCTACGCCGGAATAGACCAGGAAACGACCGTCGGGAGACCAGACGGGATTTGCGGCTTGTTCTGAGACCAGCTGAATTGGCTGTCCTCCATTCAAGGCGACGCTGAAAAGACCCACGCTCTTGCCTTGATCGGCTGCCACCGTAATCCATTCTCCAACTGGTGGCCACGCCGGTGCGCCCCGAATATTGAGGGAGTTCGCGAGTTCGGTGACGCTGGTTCCGTTTGAATTCATCAGATACAGTCTGTTTCGACCGCCCTTTTGTGCGGTGAAAGCGATGCGGCGACCGTCGGGTGAAATGGTCGCGCCTTCGAGAACTCGCCCGTGCAACCCACTCCACAATTCAACAGCAGTTTCGTCAGCAAGCTTCCAGATTCCGTCCTGTCCACCCTTGGAGGAGAGATACAGCAGATAGCCCGGACCAACTCGCGGAGAAAGCCCTCGCACTGTCGGAAGTACGATGCGCTGCGCCGCAGATTCTTCGACCGGCCCATTCGAAATTCGGACGCGCCACAGAGTCGCTTCCGGATTCGCCACGGTCGCCACTAACCTTCGGCCGTCAGCGCTGACGGCGATGGACGTGTATCGCTCGACTCCAAGACTGATGCGGTGAGGGATACGCCGCTCCACATC
>WNFV01003097.1_pt1 | contig 21511 bp, 17 predicted proteins | sample 5400101 | NCBI WGS metagenome assembly WNFV01 (sample SAMN13153361, study PRJNA577476) | soil metagenome | isolation source: 115 cm soil or saprolite under grassland replicate 1 | place: USA:California | collected 2016-06-15 | reverse complement strand
CCAGCCAGTTGGCCGGAAAACAGATGAGCCCGCCGTGGCAGCTTCCCTGAGCGCGTGAGCACGACGCGCCAGGGTTGCCGCGCGCCACGAATACCGCGTACGGTCAGTCGCGGGTTATCTACTCGGACTGTTTCCGCTCCAACCAAAATGGCGTCCACTTCGGCACGAAGCTGATGTGCATGACGGCGGGCGAAACGTCCTGTGATCCAACGAGACTCACGGGCAGGTCGCGTCAATCGACCATCGAGGGACATTCCGCACTTTGCGATAACGAAGGGGCGCCCAGTGACAATCCATTTGTTAAAAGCTTCATTAATTTGCGCGCAGTCATCGGCCAAAACACCCTGTCGTACGCTGACGCCCGCGTTTCGCAATTGCACAATGCCCTTGCCGGAGTGACGTGGATTCACGTCAATCGCGCCGACAACGACGTTTCTGACTCCAGCTTGGAGTATTGCGTCCGTACACGGAGCAGTCCGTCCTTCTGTGGAACACGGTTCCAGCGTAACATAAAGCGTGGCCCGGGCGGGCACCCGCGCGGCGAAATTGCGGAGGCATTCAACCTCAGCGTGCTCGCAACCCGCTTCCCGATGATGTCCTTTTGCGACGATTCGATTGCCGACAACGAGAACTGCTCCGACGGCAGGATTCGGGCTCGTCCGACCGACCGCCTTCTTTGCCTCCTTTAGCGCAGCGCGCATGAACTTTTCGTCTCTTTCGCGAATCATCGCTTTGAGTGATCAATAATTGTTCTTGCCCGTCGAGGCAACGCGGGGTCCTCGGCGCGTTCTTGCATTCGCCGCGTTGTCAGAACATCAATGCAATTTCCACGGGCACACTAATTCGTGCCTGGAGGGATTCGAACCCCCAACCTTCTGATCCGAAGTTTTGCTATTGACACGTTTGGCCGTGTTCCGTAATGTGCCGCTATGCATACAGAAAAGAGCAATTCTTCATGGGAGTACCCACAGTAACGATGCACACACAACGGAACAAATCCGGGTCAGACTTGAACAAGAAAAGTGGCACGCAAGTGGCAAACACGCTTAAGAGGGGAGTCGGCAAGAATGATTCACGGTACTGGCGATCACGCATTTACAGGCCAATTAACGCGCGTGGCGAGGCATCTCCACACTACTCAATGAGGCTGCAAATGCGCAAGCAGCGCATGGCCTTCTCGCTCGGCACCGGAAACGCTGAAGCTGCAGCGCGGAAAGCAGCGAACGTTTACACCGATTTTCTAACGCTTGGAGTCGAAGGGGCGCTGGCGAAGTATCGCCCAGAGAAAGCCACGGACGGCATTTCTACGGTTGGCCAATGGATTGAAGCAGCGCGTTCTGTGGCAACAGTGAATCCGGCAACCTTCGCGCTGTATGCTGCCGCTCTGCGCAAAATTGCTGGCGACATCATCCGGGTGAAGCGCAATCGCAAACGCTTTGGTCCAAAGGGTGGCGGCGCGCGAGCGTATCGCAGCGCAATTGACTCTGCTCCCCTTACGCTTCTTTCCCCGGCAGCAATTCAGAAGTGGCGGATGGAATACGTGAAGCGGGCAAAGACGCCAGCGGAACAACGTTCGCGAATGACCTCGTGCAATTCCACGTTGCGACAGGCGCGCAGTTTGTTCGGCAAAAAGATCGTTCGCTTTGTGCCGTTACCGGAGCCGCCACCGTTTCGGCACGTGGAGTTTTTTCCAAGGCAAAGCGCCAAGTACTTCTCGCGCATTGATGCTAGGGCGCTCTTAACACAGGCACGCGATGAACTGGCGGAAAAAGATTCGCCCGCGTTCCTCGTGGTGTTGATTGCTCTTGCGGCTGGCCTGCGCAAAGGCGAGATCGACACGCTGTGTTGGCATCAGATTGACTTCGAGCGCGGCCTTATCCGGGTGGAGCACACAGACACAGCGAGCTTGAAAAGCGCGGATTCACGCGGTGAAGTTCCGATTGATGCGAGCGTTGTTGAATTACTTAGGGGCTTTCGTGCGCGCGCCAGTGGCGCGTTTGTGATCGAAGGCGGTGACGGTATATCGGGCCCGCGAATGTGGGGACGCAATTACCGTGTGCAAGGCGTATTCGATCGGGTAACAGCCTGGTTGCGCGGACATGGCGTGACCGCAAGGAAACCACTCCACGAACTACGCAAGGAACTTGGCGCGCTGATAACATCTGAGCATGGCATTTATGCTGCCTCGCGCGTGTTGCGACACTCCGATTTGTCCACGACTGCGGCGCATTACACGGATTTGAAAACGCGGCCAACAATTCCTGTCGGCGAATGGTTGACCCCGGCGAATGTGGTTCCGATGAAGCGCAACCGCAGGAGAAAGGCAACAGCGTGAAGGGCTCCAACTCGTTACGAACACAACGATTCATTGCCCAGTATGGCAAAAGCGCGCGGTATCCTGTCTGCCAAGCATGGTTAACCCTTCGGGGATTTGATGCGAAATTGGAAGAGGTGACGAGGGAAGTCGCGCAAACCGAGAAAATTGTAGACAGCGCAAGACAGCAGAAGGAACAGACGCGAGCCTTGTACGAACAATTCTACAAGGAAGGAAATAAGCAGAAAGAGGTAATTCAAGCTGCCGAGCTTTTGCGTAATATTGGCGAGTACCTCCCGAAAGTGCAGACGCATTACGAGGAGGGAGTTAAACTTCGCTCAATGCTCCGAGAATCGCGCCCAGCGCTTGTTGCACCATTCAAGCGCGAATATGACGCCGCTATTCGCACGGGGAATGGTCAAGCGCGCCGGGCGCTGCAGCGAGTGCAAAAGCGATGGAACGACAAGAAAGTATGCTTAGGAAACAGTGATCGACGCACGTTTGAAATACTAAACATGCTTCACGGTAAAGTCATCAAAGCGACATGGGCGACGAAGGATGGAGCAGGTGCCGGATACTTGGAGGCCGTTCGGGGCGGCGATCGGCCCTTATCCGATGAGGTTTGGCAGGGGCGTTTTACAGTTAGAGAGATTCATTCGCGTCTTATGACTGTAGGTGGTTCTCGCCTAGCAGGAGACAAGAACGGAAAAGAGATTAGGCGGACTATGAGCAGGCTGGCGATTCGCCCGGCTGAAGATCAACGTGGTCGCAAATGGAAACCGCCCCTCCCCCCAAAACAAGAACCTAAGCGGTCACCTGGACGCACCCGCTCTAAGCCGGAGATAGTATCAACGAATCTTGAAGCTGTCCTAACCATCGAGGCAAAAATTGCCGCGCACGGGGATGGCCTTAAAGACCGGCAGATATACGAGGCCAGGGAAAAGAGCGACCTAAAGCAGGCGAGACAAGTTATAAAGTCCATTGATCGCGAAATAGCGCGATTATCACTACGTCGGGGTGGTCGCAAAGGGCAGTTTGTTTACTAAGGGTATCGTTTTCCCGGCGCGCCGGTATCTGCTTAGCAGGGGTTAGGTCGTTTAATTCCCACTCAGGCCTTCTCCGGGAGTCCTCGCAACGCGCGACGATCCCACGGCGTAAGGTGCTGAAAAAACCACGGTTACTGGCCTGCCAAAAAGTGCCCCATTTATTTTGGGTATTTAGACAATAGGTATATGCAAGTTAGTTCATCCCCGGACATAACGGAGCGGTTCCTAACCCGGAAGGCGTTAGCTGACCGCTGGCAACTATCAACTGAAACATTAAAGAGGCGGGAGCGTTGCGGGCTCCTGCCGTTCTTGAAGCTCGGGCGCGGTGTCAGGTATCGGATCGCCGATGTTGAACACCTGGAAGCGGAAGCCGAAGTGCGCAACTCTTGCGCGTCAGTTTCTGCCTAATCAGTGAGGAAACGAAACGATGCAAGATTTTCGTACCCCCACTACGGGCGCGCCTTGCGCGCATACTTCAACCACCACGGAGCTCATGCCGCAGGAGAGCAGGCACTACGCCAAGCTCAACTGCGCTGACTGTGGCGCGTTTCTCAAGTTCCTGCCAAGACCAGAGAATGTTGAACGCCGAAAGCTCAACGGCTTCAGGCTGGCGAAGCTTCAAATGTGTCCGGGTCTCAACGCATGGGAGCGCGAGTTTATCCAGTCCGTCGCGAACCATGGTAACAAGCTAACCCCGAAGCAACAGGCTGTGTTTGATCGCCTTTGCCTAACCCACCTCGACGGAAGGAGGGCGGCGTAAAATGAGCGAGCAAATACAAGTATCAACGGTCACTTCTGCGCTTGATACGGTGCCGCGTGATTACGACGCCAGGAGGGTTATCGAAACGATCCGCACTGGTGGCAAGGAACTGCGTGGACGCGTCGAGCTAATACGCGAAACATCGCAGCGGGAACTCGCCATACACGGCGATGCAAAGCGCGCAAAGGTAGCGGCAGCTGAGTTAAAGAAACAACTCCCGGCCGTTCTATGGAGCGGTAGGTTTACCAAGCGCGCGAATGACGCCCTGCTGCAGCATAGCGGTTTACTTTGCGCTGACCTGGATTCGTTGAACGGTTCCCTTGCCGATGTAAGGGTTAAACTCTCGGAGAGTCCACATCTCTGGGCGCTGTTTACTTCGCCCAGCGGCGATGGCCTAAAAGCAGTCTTTCGCGTTCATCCCGACGCTGGAAAGCACTTAGGTAGCTATCGCGCGATAGAGCAGCATGTCCGCGAGCTGACGGGCGTGCAAGTCGATCAAGCCTGTACGGACGTGGCGAGGCTTTGTTTCCTTAGCTACGACCCGGAACTTATCTACAAGGAGGGCGCAAAAGAGATTGAGCCACTGCCGGAACCGGAGAAACCACGTCCCGCATACAACGGCATGGTGATTCTGTCCGAGCGGCAGCGCATCGCGACGGAGTTGCTCAGAGAGATTGGCTGGGAGTCGGAAACATCAGGCTTTGTCGTCTGTCCGGGGAAGCAACTTCACACGAGCGGAGATAACGAGCGCGATTGCGAGCTTCATGTAGATAACGTGCCTACGCTGCATTGCTTCCATAACAGTTGTCGCGGCATCCTAGATGGCGTAAACCATGAACTGCGCTCCCGGATCGGCAAGGCAGAGTACAAGCCGGATAGCGTAAGCTCACACACGCCTACTACTGGGGACCATCAATCTGGCAACGCCGATGATGAAACAATTCGGCTCCTGGCCGCCTTATCGCCGTTGGAGTATGATCGCCAGCGTAAAACGGAAGCTGAACGATTAGGCTGCCAATTATCCACGCTAGACAAACTCGTTGAAGCTAAGCGCCCCGCATCAAACGCTAGCGGACTACAAGGCTCAGCCGTGCTTTGCCCTGACGTAGAACCGTGGCCGGAACCGGTCGATGGCGCTGCCGTGCTTAACGAGGCGGCAGAAAGGATAGCTAGTTACGTCGCGCTACCAGAAGGGGCGGCGGACTTACTCGCGCTGTGGTGCACGCATAGTCACTGCTTTCAAAGCTTCGAGTGCTCGCCGAGGCTGAACATCACAAGTCCGGAACGAGGCTGTGGAAAAACGACCCTACGCGATGTCGTGGCATTGTTCGTTCCGCGCCCTCTCTGTTTAGAGAACCTGACATCGGCAGGAGCTATCAGGCTGGCAGAGCAATACGCGCCCGTGATCATGGCTGACGAGTATGACGCTTGGTTGAAGGATAACGAAGAACTGCGCGGCCTATTAAATGCAGGGCATAGAAAAGGCGGCGTGGTAGTTCGTTGCCAGGGTGACAATAACGAGCCTCGCCTATTCAGGGTTTACACGCCAGCGGTCTTGTGTGGTATTGGCACGCTGCCGGGCACGCTGCATGACAGATCAATTGTGATTCGTCTGGAACGCGCCAAGCCTGGCGAGCTTTCTGCGCGCTTCGATTCGCGTCGGACTGGCAAGGAGAAGGAGCTTAACCGGAAGCTGTCCCGTTTTTGTGCTGACAACCGGGAGCTGCTTCAAACGATAGACCCGCAGTTACCCGAAGGCGTGTTTAACCGGATGGCTGACAACTGGCGGCCCCTGTTTGCTATTGCCGAAGCGGCTGGCGGCGATTGGCTGAAGCGTTGCGCGGAGGCGTTAGGCAAGCTGATCATCAAGAGCGATGAAACAGAAACCCGGCGGGTGCAACTACTGGCTGACATTCGGCAGGGATTAAAGGAGACAGGCGTTGAGCGCATCTTTTCGAGAGACTTGATCGAATACTTAGAGGCATTGACGGAACGCCCGTGGGGTGAAGTGAATCGAGGTAAGCCGATCAATGAACGCTGGCTTGCTCGCAATCTCGCCGCTTTTGGCATCCACTCCAAGACGCTGCGGATAGGCGCAGAGCAGAAGAAAGGCTATGAGCTAGCCGACTTTGGAGACGCGTTTGCGCGTTACTTGCCCACTCCGGGGGATTCTATCCGTCCCACCGTCCCACACGAGGGAAAAAGCGATTTTCCTAACCGTCCCAACGCTGAAGCTGGGACGGATGCGAAAACACCGGTTTACGAGGGAATGGGACGCTGGGACGCTTGCGAAGGAGGAGTAGTGTTAGAGCAGAAGAACGATGGGCTTATTGAAGAGGCCCAGGGCCTGTTTAACGCCGTTCCAAGGGACAGCCTCGCGGATGAGTGTCCAAAAATCGAACACATATTTTCAACCTCAAATAACTAAGGAGAACAACATGCAGAACGAGACTACCAAACCACAGATCCAGCCCGTGGATCGCGAATCAGTAAGGCTCTTAGCAATTGAGCTTGGCGTACGTGAAGCTGCGCGACGGTGCGGCCTCTCCGAGGACCGGGTGCGTAAGTGGAGCAGCCGCTACAAATGGCTCGAACAACGCGCGCCCAAGCAGCAAGAAGCAGTTGTCACCACTGTCACCGCCCCTGGTGACATTCTGTTGCAAGAGCATAAAGCATTGGAGACCACAACCAAGTCAGCTCTGATGCAAACAACGGCCAAGGCTGCGACACACGCTGCCCGGAAGCCGCCCCTAGATGTGTCCAACACGTCACAGCTACGCGATCTGGCGCAGAGCGCAGCTCGTATCTTTGGCTGGGGCGAAGGTGGAACGACTGTGCACGCCAACCAGGCTTTGATCGTGACGCCCGAGCAACTGGAGCAGATACGGCAGCTACGGGGCGTTCCCGAACCAGAGCAGGTACAAGACGGATCAGCACGCCCGTAACCGGAGGAACCGTAACGGTCCTGGCCATTCGGCCCGAACAACAAAAAGGCTGGAGCCGCCGTCCATCGTGAGTTCTAAGCCTAAGCGCCCGCAAGAGGATTATCCCTTTGACACAACTTCGGCTCCTTCTACCCTCAAGGCGTGCGGGGCTGGATTACAAGGCATCCCTTGATCGCGACCAGTTTCAGCTTGATCGTCATCGCTGCTCCACAATGGATTTCAGCAGTATGGTCATTGTTCTCGGCAGAGCCTCTCTTCCAGTGGCTGCTTAGACACAATATCCCTCATTTGGCGTTTTCGCCTTGGTGGATCACGGCTCCGATGGGTGGACTCATGTTCGCCGTCGTTCTTTGGGCCGAGTTTTCGCGAAATCCGCCAAAAAAAAATAACAGGTTGATAGAACCTGAGGGTGATGGCCAATGGCGCGCGCCGCAACCAATCTTCATTGCGCTCGCTGAGCTAAAAACGTTATTGAATGAGGGAAGGATGATGCTTGCAAAATATCAGGCGGACACCGTCCCCAACCCGCCCTTTCTGGAAGTTGACGACTACAGGAAGAGAACACTCGACGTTGCAAGGCAACAAGTTTTTGGCCTAACGCCTAAGGAATTGGCGACCTTCGAGCAACCGTGGGACGAAGAGGAATTTCTTTTGGCACAAGCTGGAATGGTGGACCATGGCTTCATAAAAGATGGCAGTCCTGATATGGCAATCTACCGCCATTTGTGGGGGCGAGTTAAGCGACTCGAAGAATTGATCTCGCTGATCGAATCAAAATGATTTGGGCCTTGCAAATACATGATCGAACAGGACGCAATCCAGACGGGATACAAACCCGCGCCGAAGGGACCATAGGAAGACAACGGCTAAGTGTCCTTCAACGTAGTTGTGTGCTGGAATGAGAGTCGGCAGGACATGGTGTGGTGCAGGCCGATCCGGCGCTCGCCGCAAGTTCATTCCCGTAATCATTTCCGGCAGTGCGATCCGTAAAATGATTCCAGCATCATAAACGCGAATCCCGGCATCATGTGATCGACGGTAGAACTTTAGTCGAGCGTCGGCACGCAGCGCCGATGCTCATCGCTGTGGCGTGAAAGTATGGCCTTTGGAAACCGCGCGGAATTGGGGCGTGACATTAGCTAATGGTTTCCGGTACGCCGGGCGTAAATCAACAAGCAACACCTGTCCGGGCAAAGTCATCTGTTTATGAGTCTCAAAATACTTCTCTGCAAGTTCGTGGCATTCTTCGCCGGATAGATTCCGGTTAAGGGACACAAAAATATAATCGACTCCTTTCAAAAACTCATAGTCAGTCCTAAAAGGTTCATCTGTGCTCATGGCGGTCCTACAGTCCTTGGTCAGATTGGGCGAAGAATCCTCGGACGTCGAGCTTTAAGGGCAGGCATTCACCATTCTTTGAAATCGCCCTTGTGTTCGTGCGCTTCGATCACGTTGTCCGCTTCATTGTAAACGCGAATCACAGCATCACGTGAGCGGCTGTAAAACTTCGCGTAGTTGGTTTCATCTAGCATCGCGATTTGGTTGACACTCACATGCCGTCATGTGCCGACCTTTACCGATCAGGGCGTCCGAAAAACCTTCCCCGTGAACGGATCTTTCACGGCTGTTCCGGGCGGAAACTGGCGGACATCGATATAACCTGACTCGGGCGCGAACGGGCTGGTGACAAAACCCTGTTTTCCTGGAACCGGAATGGCGTACGGAACATCGGCTTTTCCGCCTTTTGCTTCTGGAGCGGCCGATGCTGCGCGCACATTGTCTTCGTCAGGCGGCCTAGGGCTCGGGCTAAGAGTTGGCTTGGCCGATGCTACATCTTTACTGCCCGGCTGCTTCGTGCTTTTAGTGCGCGCTTTTGATTTCTTTTGCGGATGAGCAATCGAATTCCCGATCGCCTTCAAGAAGTCCATGAACGAGCCAGCCTCGGCGACATCGCCCATTCTTAGAAACCCAATGAGCGATAACAGGACGATCAATCTCGTCAGTCGCTGGTGCAACCACTGATAATACTACGAAGCGATCTAGTCCACAAACTCGTAGCGCGCTGCGTGAGGAGGATCGTTCGTCGATCAGAGATGATCAGGAGTTGCAACAGTTCCTTCTAGATCATTTTTTCTATCCTTGTCCGGGTTAAATCGGCGGAACTCACGACTCTTTCAACTCGCCAGCTTGTTCATGCGTCTCAAGCACATTACCCCTTATCGAAAACGCAATCGGCAGCGCCGGTCGTCGTGTGCGGTCCAACAAGTTTTTCAGCCGTTCACATGACGCTGTGGTTCGCGTTTACGATCAGGCAGGCAACGTGACCGAGACACACGAGCACGCGGGCGAGTTCAAAGAGTGGTGAGTTTTGCCAAGCAGTCTGAGCGGCTTCGAGGAGACCCGGCCCGAAAGAGGACTTGCCTTCTTGCAGTGTTTTAACGCAAACTGCCCCTAGACGGTAAGAAATAGATTGCAAAATGCCGTCTAATTATTGTTAGCCGGAAGTGTGCGACGCCCAGTTGGTCAAGCCGAAAGAATCACCAATATCATGACAGAGCAATTTGAGCGTACGGCCGTCAAACTGTCTCAGGGCCCCCTTGGCATCATCGCCCTGTTCATCGTGTTGATCCACGGCTTTGCGAGCCTAGTCCTTGGACTCGCCAACGACATTGGAGAGAACAACCGCTCAATTCTTGTGTGGTTTCTCGTGTTGTTTCCTGTCGGTGTGTTCAGCGTGTTCGCGTGGCTCGTGAGCAAGCACCATGTAAATCTTTATCCGCCTCAGGCATTCCGGGATGAGAAGATTTTCAGCAGTCTCGCCTATGGTCGGGCGAGCTTTGACGAACCGGTCTCGCGGGTGCACCATTCGGAAGCGGCCGAGATACCCACGCCTTTCAAAACAGCGGCGACCGGCAGTCTTTACTGGCTGGGCCACGATCTCATGTGGACTGCGGACACGCTTCTCCGAGGGGGGCCGCGGGAGCAAGTGCTGATTGGGTTAGATCAAGCGCTACACCATTTGAGGCAAGTGGGACTGGGCAAAACGCCAGTTGAAGCGGCCATCCTGCATTTGCACGACCGGATCCAACAATCGAAGGAGCTTCCGCCGCCCCTTCGGGACGAGTATGCGAACCAACTAGGCTCCCTCATTGATCGGATCGGGGCGACTGCGGAGGCGGCGCAGCACGACTTCCACGTACCACCGTATTGGACGCGGATCCGGGAGAGAGCGCAATCAGCTTAACTCCTCCGAGCCGCGACCGGTGCTGAGATGTCAGCGGCTGATTTTCGCCGCGATGCGCATCGACAATCCAGATTGTTCGCCCTTCAGAATCCACAACTGAGACCCAGCCCAAACTCCAACCGGCCTTGCTGAGTTTGTCGGCAATGGCCTCCCAGTGCTTCACGCGAAAGGATTCTGCCTGTTTTTCTCTTCACACAGCAACAAGAAAATGCGTTAGGACTCAGCACTCCGTCTGAAAAAGTTCACCTACCTTGAACCGTAATTGCTGTTCCCTGCTGCTCCGGCCCAGGAGAGGAGCTTTGCCCTTTGATTTCTCCGGATCAACCTATCTTCTGCCTCGGTCGTGAGGTACGGTTACCGTCACGCTATCCGTCGAAGTGTTCCCGCCGCTGTCGACACAGGTGACCGTGATTGTATAGATGCGTCCATTGCCGTTGCCTGCCCGTTCGGCTCGAAGTAGCACATGATGATCATCCAAGACAATCCAGTCTGGAGATGTATGACCGTCTCCTTCGCCATCGACTGGCTCGTTGCTGGTCACACTCAGTGTGCAGGAGCTAGGTGGCAAGGGACAGTTATCGGTAACGTCGTAGCTGACAGTCACATTCACCATCCTGTGGTTTGGTGGCCACAAAACCGATGGATCCGCTGCCGCACCGGTGATCACAGGCGGCGGGTTAGAAGCCGTCGTAGTTGCTGTCGAGGAGTTGTTACTTGGGTCAGGATCAGGTGTAGAAGAATCCACTGTCGCCGTATTGCTTATGACTGTGCCGTCGGCCACCGAGCAGTTCACATTGGCTACAAAGGTTATGGTCTCAGACTCACCTGATGTAAGGGATGCAAATGTAACCGTGCGGTTGTTTCCTGAACCACCACAAACACCTCCTCCTGTCGAAGAGCATGAGACAAAGGTTGTCTCAGCAGGCAGGTTATCGGTCACAATAACCGATGTCGCCGGGTCCGGCCCATTGTTCATTACCGTAACTGTATAGGTCAGGTTATCTCCTGCTGTCACAGGATCTGGAGAATCGCTCTTGGTAACTGACAGATCGGCGAGTGCCGTGGGAAAGACCCGAACGTAATAGACGTCTTCTTCGTGCTCGTCTTGGCTCGGGTTGAAATTGAAAGTGGCGGAATACGCCACGTTGCCCCCGGTTGCATCAGAAGAAACTGTAATGTAGTCGCCGATCTTGTTCTGGTTCGGATAGCCTTCGAATGGATTAAACGCGTTGCTCACTGCAACGTTAGGCGACCATGTCACGCCGCCATCCGTGCTCCAGGAATAGAATAACTGCGAATCGGTGTTGTTCGCAGCGTTTCGCGTGTCCAGCCAGACCACATCAATCCGCCCATTAGGCGCTACCGTAAGCGTGCCGAACCAATGCCACTTGTCCTGATTGACCGGGTCGTCATTGATCCGGAGCGGCGCGCTAAAGGTTAGTCCGCCGTTGACACTGCGCACAAACATCACGTCGGTGCCGTTGCTGGCACCGTTCGGTAGCACGCTCGCAAGCATGTAGATGTTGTTGTTAGTAGCGGTGCCGGAGCGGTCCACTGCAAGAAAGATTTGTCCTGCCAGCCCGCCTGGATTGATCGGCGCGCCAAACCATACGCTGCCGCCAAGGTTGACGGTAGTCACCTGGTCAAAGCTTGGCGTGACATTCCCGTTCTGTGCGTCAGGCGAGCGAATGCACCAGAACTGACTTCCTCCATTTCCGCCGCCAATAAAAAGGTTGCCGTTGGTGTCCACGTCGAGTGTTCCCCATTGGGGAGAGTTGGGAACATTTATCGGGTTCATCCAAGTGATCCCGCCGTCGGTGGACCGGCTGAATGCTCCGCCGTCGCAGGGTGGGGGGTTGGTGTTTCGGGTCCAAAACTGGTACTGGAAGCCGTGCCCCATGCCGTTGGTTTTGTCAATGGTGAACCACTCCTTGTCGCCGCCTGTTGCGCCTCCTTCGGGGGGCAAACGCGTCCAGGATTGGCCGCCGTTCAGCGAGCCCCACACGTCGTCACAAAATGTCTGCAAAAGACTGAAATAGAAAAAACCACCTGTCTCATCGGAGTCCAACACCGGATCGCTGCGGAAGACGTTATTTTCCAGGACACCGGGAAACGTCCACATCGTGCCGCCATCGGTCGTGTATCCATAGCCGGCCTGCCTGAAGTTGGACAGTACGCTATCGAACTGCCTCCAACCGATTGCCATTTTGCTCCCGTCCGTTGGGTCAACTGCAATAGACGGCTCGTTGGCAGCGTCGCCGACGATGTTGTTGCCATTGACATCGACGTTTACCTGAAAGCTGGTGAAGGGGCCGAACCGCGAGATCATTCGCGGCAAAGTCTCTATTCTCCGAGGAGGAGCAGGCGGGTTATCGTATTTTTCGAGTGGCTCTGTCCGGGAGCGGTTGTGCGGGGCAGTCTGGGCCGAAGCGGTGGCCAACGCAACCAGAGAAAGCAGACAGACGAAAAAGCCTGCATTTGAAACTTTAGAACGGCTCAATACTGGAGCTGCGTTCTTTATTTGAATCAGTCGATTCATGGTTCTTTCCTTTCTTTCCCCCGCTGAATTCACGCTCTGGAATTGCGGGTCGGAAGAGGCGAAGAACCTAGCGGGGGAAATGTCCTCCGCCTGATTCAGATCCGTTTATCGGGCCGTAGCTTGTAAAAAATTCCGACAGCGTGTCAAGCCAATTTTCTACAAGTCTGGGTCGGTGCTTCAAGTTCAAGAAACGCCGTCAGCTTTTCTTCCGCTCGAACAACGAAACGCTTTCCATCATCGCGGTGTGCGTCAGCAACGAAGATTGTTCGACCGTTGGAATCAACCGTTGCGACGCAGCCCCAACTCCAACCGGCTTTGCTGAGATTGTCAGCGATGATTTCCCAGAACTTCACGTTGATCGAATTGTGCCGCTCTTAGTCTCCACACAGCAATCACAAAATGATATGAAGGGGCGCAATGGGTAGTGTTGGTCAATTGTCAGTTGGGTGGTCGAGGGGATGAAGGCCAACCGGGGTTTACTTTTGTTTTAGCTAAAGCGGTTTTGCGCCACCAATGGGTCCAGTCGAAGGGATGAGATTGAAGCCAGAGCAGTTGCGCCAGGTGTTCGGCGCCGCGGCGGCTCCAACTGCGACCCTGACGTTTGAAGCGGCGGTTGATGCACACCTCGATGTTCTTTTCGATCACTCCGCTGCCGGCACGCACCGGCGCGATTTTGCGTCCGATGGAGTGGCGCAGCTTGGCTGGGATCAAGTGCCAGTTATCTATGCCCTCGCGATTGCCTAACAAGTAGCCAAAGAGAGTGTGAAATTGTTCCGGCCGGCTCTGCTGCAATGGACTCTTGGCCAAGGCTTCCAAGACGGCTTCGCTGTTGGCTTTCCACACCGGGCGCATAATGCGCTGATATTGGTTCTGATCATTGCCCACCAGCTCGCGCACACTGCGGGCAATATGCCAGCGGTCCAGGAGCCAGACTGCCTGAGGAAATTCTCTTTCTCTCATCCACTCCAAACCTTCATCGCCATCGCTTAAGACCACCTCGTGGCGCGCTCCTTCATAATGGCGCACTCGCTGCCAGGCCAGCCGACGACCAAACAATGCGATCGAGTCAGTGCTCAGGATCCAGCGCTTGTGTTTAAGCTTCACACTCAAGGAGCCACGCCGAGCATAACGCCGCGCACGCCCGCTGTAATGCAGTCCCAGGTGCATCGGAAAATGGCTCACTGGCACATTAGCCGCTTTGCCACGCTGCTGGCGCTTGAGAAAAGTGGAATCGATCTCGGTGACCACCAGCGGCGTCGGTTTAGGCACGGCCCGATCCGGCCACCACCCTCGCTCCAATTGCTCGCACAGGCGCACTCCGTGAAATTGCACGCACTTCCAGATCAACCACGCGCTCACACGCACCCGCGCCCAGCGAAAGAGTTCCTCCGCCGCAGGCCGATAGTTGCGCCCGGTGGCCGCTTCCAAAGCACGTCTCTCCATCAGCGGCGAAAGCAGCCGCGTCGCCTTTGGCTGAAAGAGCGCCTTGCTTAAAGTAAAATATCTTCCATCGCCTCGTGCACGCACCACTCGCACCGGCAGCCTTAGCAACCCAAAAGGCGTTACCTGATTGATCGAGCGCCAGCGCACCGCCGTGTAATCGTTATGGCACTCTTCCAGCCAGTGCTGCTGGAATGCGGCAAAAACTTTGGCGTAAAACTCTCGCCCGCTTTGCTGCACTAGAGCGATAATTTGCTCCTCAAGCGCTTTGACATCGCTCGCCATTTCACTCACACTCAAGGAGCACACAACGGAGATGACTTCGGTCGTCTTCTTACATGCTGAAGGGCTCATCCATTCTTCGTGGTTTGGTTGAGCCTTTCATTTTGCCCTCATTTTCCCAAAACTGACAATCAACGAACACTAGCGGCGCAATGACGCGGGCGACAACATTCACCATTGCCGCGGTTGCGCTTTTTTGCACTGCGGCAACACAGCCGCCCGTAACTTTTCGTCGCGCTTGAAATGGTTATGGAAACCATTCGAGATAATGGCCACAGCGACCGAGTGGTTAAAAAATGCCAGCGCATTGCCGGACTGAAAGCCTTGCTTAAAGAATGGGAGCTATCCGGTAATCTCGACCTTGATTATATTCGAGGTCTGAGGGCGCGACTGCAATCCGTCAACAATCAACTGAAGAACATGCGCGGTCATGACGCATCAGAGGGAATGGACGATTGGTAGTTAGCCGTCGCAGGTTGTCCAGTAAATCGCCTTGCCAGCCTGCCGCCGCTTCTGATAGGCAGGCGTGCATGAAACAGCGGCAAACGCTGCTGACCGCCGGTGTGTTCGCGGTATTGGCTATGATCTACGTACCAACGCCGCGCCACGGTTATCGCTTTATCTTCTCGCAAGACGATACTAGCATCGCGTTCTTTCAATTGCTGGTGAACGTCGTGTTCGCAGCGCTCTTGGGTGCAATTCTGGCGACAATTATACCGAAGATCGTAACTGGATTACGCAGGTTGCCAAAACGGGTTTGGCGTGGGATCGGAGGAATCGCCTTGATGGCCCTGTTTAGCGTCGGGGCGACCGCGTGGTGGAATTTTACGGAAGCTGCCCACAGGGATGAAAGATATGCCAATGAGTTGCTTCAAGGGCGACACAACGTCTTTGACCAATTTGACGCGGAAATTTATTTTCGTAATGCTGCCCGCAACTGGCGACTTGCGTTGCGTTTTGATGAGGCGACGCGGGTTGAGAACAGAATAAAGGAGCTACAGCAACACCCGGGGCAAGGCTTCACGTGGGCGGATGAAGCCCCACAAGCGCCCGGTCAGCCCGGGCCGAGGCCGTCGCCAGCAATAGGCTCGGACTTCGTTCCAGACGCCCCGACGCAAGCGCCGTACGATTGGAAGAACGATCCTGTTGTTGATCTCTCCGGCCTTCCTGATCAAGCCCCCGCGCAAGCGCCAGTAGCCTCTGGGCAGCGCGCGCCGACCCCGTTTCCTTCGCGATCCGCTGAACACGGGCCGTGGGAGGACTTCGCTGCACAAGGCCAGCCTGCACCAACGCCTAGGAAATATATTTCCACTGACCCCAATCTTGGACTCATGCCAAAGCCAGAGCAGTTTCAAACATCGGGGTACGCAAGCGGGTCCGACTTTGCCAAACATGCCGCGGAGCTACGGGAGCAGATTCTGCTCGATGTTGAACCGCAAGTTCTTGCGCCGAGAGGATCACGTCCTGCGGCCGAGCAGTTCCCGTGGAAAACGAACATCGTCACAACTGTTTTCTGGATAGGTGAACCGCGAAGCTCGGAAAACCCAAAAGCTCACGTCAAAAGCGCGTGGGATGCTAACTGGACAGCTAATTACGGTGGCGTTGATAGCCCGGACCCGTCAGCGCGGCGCAGCTATCTTCCGATCGCATTCATTCCGCGCCAAAATCCGTTTTACTGTGCTCTACCGTATAACGATGTGACGCACGGCCAATTCAAGCCAGAAGCGCCGCTGGTGATTCCCTGGTTTAAGCAAGCCTACACGGGGCCAGGACAGTCGGTGTGCTGGCACCGCTGGATAGCCATTCGCAAGGGTGATCGTACGTGTTATGCAGAATGGGAAGATTGCGGCCCGTTTCTCACCGATCATTTTCAATACGTCTTCGGAAATGAGCGTCCCAAGCCAAATGTTAACCACGGAGCTGGTCTGGACGTTTCTCCCGCCGTGCGCGATTATCTCGGCCTCGCGCCAACCGACGTCATCGACTGGCAATTTGTTGACGTCCGCGATGTGCCGCCAGGCCCATGGCGAAGCTACGGCGAAAACAATCATTTCGTTATCGCTCGACGGCAGATGGAGCAGAACTCCCAAGAGAACGACGAAGGCCCGAAGAATTAATCAATCGAGGTACCCAATCACGACGTATGTCGAGCTGCGTCTTGTAATCGGAACCGTCGTAGAAGATCCGAAAGCCGTCGCCGAATTGCCGTAGCCGTAGGCACTCGCGCTGCTCGCTGTATAATAGCCCGCCAGCTGTGAGGCGCTCGACACAAAAATGACAGCGTTGCCTCCATTCTGGCGCGCCTTCTGAACAATATCGTGCTTCAACTGGGCCATAGGAATCATACCGCCCGGTCTTTCATCCTCGATGATGCCCAGCACCTTGAAGCGCCGCGGCGGATCGCCGTGGGTCCACACGTCCATACCGTCGACGACTTTTTTGGTGCCACCGTGGCCCTGAACCACCGAATTTCCGCCCTCCCACGTCTGGAAGTCTGTGCTTGTGCAGCTAACGAACACAAATGCGAGCGCTACGAGAAACGCGATTCTGTAAATCATGCGCTTCATCATATTCGGGGCGTCAAGCCAAGGCGTAAGCCAAGGGCCCTTTCGCCTTAAAAGTGGCAAGCAGATGGCAAACAACATTTTCTTTAAGCCATCTAAATCAGCGTAAATGCTTTGTAATCAATCACGTGCCTGGAGGGATTCGAACCCCCAACCTTCTGATCCGAAGTCAGAAGCTCTATCCGGTTGAGCTACAGGCACAATTGGAAAGTGAGTAGTGACTTGTGAGAAGTGATTGGTAGCAAAACAAACTTTTCACCCTTCACTGTGCACTTTCAAAAACTGGGTGGCCGACGGGACTCGAACCCGCAACAACCAGAACCACAATCTGGGGCTCTACCATTGAGCTACGGCCACCATCGCTGACGCGGAAATAAGACCTTAAAATTCCAATCCTTTTTTGCAAACAAAGGACTCGACTTTTCCTAGTCGCTCCGCTATTTCTCAACGCCCGTGGAGGGAAAAGCTGGTCGTCGCCGGCCTGTCATGGCGCCTCATCGTCGCATGAGGCGAGTCGGTTCGGCTTTGCTCGTCCTCTTCTTTTTCATCTTGGCGAGCGACCTACTTGTCGGCCAGCAAGACGATCCGAGCGAAATTTTTCTTAAGGCCTATCTGTCGGCGCAGCAGGGCGAAAAACTCGAGCACGAAAACCGATTCAAGACTGCCCTCGCCAAATTTCGGTTTGCTGGAAGCCTCATTGAAGAGTTGCGTAGATCGCAACCTGATTGGCAGCCAGCTATCGTAGAATATCGCGGCCGTAAGATCGGCGAAGGAATCTTGCGAATCCAGGAGCGCATATCGAGGCATAATGAACTAAGCGCAGCTGCAAGCCCTCTACCGGAAGTTGTTCCTTCGCTCCCGGAGAATAATGAGGCTTGGTCTGAGCCCGGTCCCGAGGTCGTAGCTCCGCAAGGACTCGACACGATTTCCCAAGGATCGAGCGATGGGGCGATTGAAGGGGCAACGAAGAGATTGCGCCGCAAGGTCGATCAACTGCAAGCAGCGCTTGAAAAGTCTGGCAGTGATCTCGAAACCGCCCGAAAGGAAAAGGCAGCAGTCAACACGCATCTGGAGGAAACAAGCTCCAAGCTTGAGAATGCACAAAAGGAAATCGGGACGTTGAAGGAGTCAGAACGTCAGGCACGAGATCAACTCGCGCAGACGCAGGCATCGTTCAAAGCGCTCCAGTCGTCACAAGAAAACAGCACTACGGAGCAGCTGCGCACGGAGATCGCCGCTTTGAAAAATGAAGTTGCTGTTGCGGAAGAGGCGCGTGCAACAGCTGAAAGTCAAAGGGACAAAACGAACGCGAAACTTGCCGAGGCAAACAAGCAAATCACTGCGATAGAGCAGCAGCGCGATGGAGCGCTCGCTCAGCTAAAAGCGGGGAGCGAAACGGAACAGCACAGACAGGCGCTGCTCGCCGAGAATGGCGATCTCAAGCTGAATCTGGCAGATTTAGAGAAGAACGTGACCTCTAACGACAATTCAACAAATGAGGAGGAATTAGTGGGAGTGAAGCGTGAGGTTGCGCAGCTCCAGCAGCAACTGACCGAAAGTCAGAAACAGAATCAGTATCTCGTAGCCAGAATTGCGGAGCTTTGGGTGCAGTTGGATGAAACTGGCGCGCAGCTTCAGAGCGCGAAGCTGGCCGGCAAAAACAGCGAAGAAACGGACCAACTGATGAGAGAAAACGGACTCCTGCGAAACATCGTGGTACGCGAACGAGAGGAAGAAGCGCGTCGGGACGAAGCAAGAAAATTGATGCTGGCGGAACTGGACAGGTTAAGGATCAAATCTGATTCGTTGAATGAGGAAATCGAACTCCTCGCCCAGCCAGTCACAAAATTAAGTAGCGAAGAACTCAGTCTGCTGCGCCAGCCTGTGGTCTCCGTTTCGGACCAGAACGGCGGCGTGTTGACCGCGAGCTTTATTTTTGCAAAAGAATCCGCGGGAGATGCAGTCGAGCGTGAGGCGACAAAGAACAATTCCGGCGAGTTGAAAGGAGATGTACGCGACGTCCCCCAGAGTGTTGTACATGCCGCCAAGGAGAGCTTCAGCGGCGCGAGTACGGAACGCCAGAAATCTGGAAATCCTGACCTAGGATCCGAATGACCTTTACTCGCTTTAAAGTTTTGCCGTGCGTTGACGGCAAAATCTAACGGCGAGTTACTCGATCAACTTCAAGCAAGCTAGCCGCAAATCTTCATGCGCGTTCTTCGTGCTTTATTCATCGCGCTTCTCACAGCGTTCGTCGGATGTGTTCTTGCGTTCTTTGTCGGCGATTATTTGACCAGACTCGCGCATGTCCCGGAGATGGAAGGCCAACGCGGCATGACTGTCGTCTTTCTGTGCGCGCCTCTTGGGATCCTGACCGGTTTAGTAATTGGAATCATTTCAGCAATCGTTGTTCGTCGGCAGGGACTTGTTGGATTCCTTATCGCACAAGGTTGGTCGCTCCTGATTGTCTGCGGCCTTGCCGGTTTGCTGGTCGGCATTCCATATCTGCTATCGGACAAACCTCCAAGAGTCGATGGCAAGCGTCTCGAATTGCAATTCGAGCTTCGCGCGCCGGCAACGTTTAAAATTCCAGACCACCCCGATGGTTACAGCATCCAAGTCAGCCTTTACACTGACAATCGGCAAAGTCGATTTGCTTTCATCGATTGGAGCGCGATTACAAAAAATGCGGAACACATCACCATTCCGGGAAATATTCCATTATTGACACACAGCAAGACCAGATCGCTTCTAGCCTCGATCGGTAATGAACCAGGCGCATCGCAGTTCGTTGAATTGAAAATTCCACCTGCGCCACGAAAGGAAGACGAAACTTGGTCTGACTGGATTTTCGCCATGCAACGCGCGGATCTCAGTCCGGTTCCCGACCCGGAAAGAATGGCCCTCAGATATCGCGTCCGCCCAGTCGACGATTAATTCTGTAACCGCGCTCTGTGACCGCCGTATCCGCCGCATGAAACCATTTCTTACCGCTAACTGGCGTTATCTAGCGATGCTGAATTACGTCGTCGATCCTGCTCTGGTTGAACCGCTCGTTCCGGCCGGCACCGAGATCGATTATGAAAACAGCGAGACGTTCGTCAGCATTGTCGGATTTCTCTTTCTCGATACTCGTCTTCTGGGTCTTCCGATCCCGCTGCATCGCGACTTCGAAGAAGTGAATCTGCGTTTCTACGTGAGGAGAAAGTCGGCTGACACCTGGCGACGCGGTGTAGTTTTCGTCCGCGAGCTTGTGCCTCGCCGTGCGATTGCTCTCGTTGCTCGCGCGTTTTACGGGGAGCGCTATTTCGCCCTCCCCATGAAGCACAACATAGAGCACGTCGATGGCAGCTTGAGCGTCGAATATTCCTGGCGACGCGGAAAGAAATGGGAATTTCTCAGGATGACCGCATCCGGTGAACCGCAATCAATTCCTATCGGGTCACACGCTGAGTTTATTACGGAACATTACTGGGGTTACACATGCGTGCGGGATGGCTGCAGTGAATACCGTGTGGAACACCCGCGCTGGAAAATCTGGAACGCGGCCAGCTTTGAATTGAACGCCGACGTGACAACTCTATACGGTGAACAATTCGCTGAAACGCTGAGTCGGCCACCACGTTCAGCATTCATAGCCGACGGTTCCCCGATTACGGTGCAAAAGCGCGAGATATGGTTATCTCAATAGCAGTTGCCTCAGCACAAACGGCAGAATCCCGCCATGGCGATAATAATCCACTTCAATTGGCGTATCGATGCGAACCTTCACAGGCACGGAGCGCTTCTGCCGATCTTTGCCTTGGATCTCGAGCGTTACCGTCTGGCCAGGCTTAATTGTGTCCGACAAGCCAATGATCGAAAAGATCTCCGAGCCGTCGAGCCCAAGTGATTGCGCTGCTGTTCCATCAGGAAATTGCAACGGCAACACGCCCATACCGACGAGGTTCGAGCGGTGAATCCGTTCGAAACTTGCCGCAACGGCCGCCTTCACGCCCAATAAACGCGTCCCCTTTGCCGCCCAGTCTCGCGACGAACCCGTGCCGTACTCGTGCCCGGCGAGAATAACCAGCGGAGTATTTGTCTCTGCATATTTCATCGCTGCGTCAAAGATTGACATCTCTTGGCCTTCACCATTCGAGAAATATTTAGTCACGCCGCCTTCAGTTCCCGGCACCATCAAATTCTTGATCCGCACATTGGCGAATGTTCCGCGCGTCATCACCAGATCGTTGCCGCGCCGGCTGCCGTAACTGTTAAAATCTCGCGGCTGAATTCCACGCGACTTTAAATACTTTCCAGCGGGCGAACTTTCCTTGATTGCTCCCGCAGGCGAAATGTGATCGGTCGTTACTGAGTCGCCGAAAATCCCAAGCG
>WNFV01003096.1_pt1 | contig 21512 bp, 14 predicted proteins | sample 5400101 | NCBI WGS metagenome assembly WNFV01 (sample SAMN13153361, study PRJNA577476) | soil metagenome | isolation source: 115 cm soil or saprolite under grassland replicate 1 | place: USA:California | collected 2016-06-15 | reverse complement strand
ACACCTACCGACTGGCCGGCAGAGCCAACATCGCCCACGCTCGCCGCGACCTGCACGACCGCGTCGACGCCTTCGCCGTCTACGGCATATAGCAAACCATCACCGAACCAGACAGAAAGGAACAACGCCGGGGCCCTGGTACACGAGGTAGATGCCATGGTGTAGAGCAGCTGGTTGGAGGTATTGCCGGACCAGTTGATCGGGCAGCGCTGTATGCAGCGATCTGTTGTTGATAAGTTTCGCTTCGGCGATCACTCGGGCGATACCCACTGGATGGGTGACGGTTGGTGATGTCGCTGTCAGATCGATTCGGGTGCCGACGCCTCGGGACTTCGGGCGTTCGACCTGGACCTCGCGGTCGACAACGCTGCCGTTGTTGAGGCGGGACTGCAGTTGGTGGCATATCCAGTCACTGATGTCGTCCTCGGACTTTGGAAGCGCTTCGTGACCTTCGATCAAGTTCCACAGATCGCGAAAGCCGCCATGCCTCACGTAATGCTGTATCTCGTGTAGCTGCTCGACGATCACGGACAGCAGGCCGCTGCTATGGCGGACAAGGCGCGCGTCCGCTCGGCCAAGGAGGGCCAGCAGCTCGTACGGCTGTGGATGGGCATATGCAAGGTCGGCGGCCCTGGTCCGCGCGGCGCGTCGGTAGTAGCCGATCATCAAGCGGTCGATCGCCGAACGCCCTTCGGCGAGTCTCTCCAGGCTGCGTACCTGGCCGCGTTCGCCGAGGAGCTGCAGCGTCCTGCTGCGGACATGGCGGGTCTCGTACACGTCGCTGCCGAACGCGGCCGGCTCCATGGGCGGATCGTCGGCTGGAGGGAACCGGTCGAGGAGAAGTCGGCAGAGCGCCTCTAGGTCTGCGTCACCGAGGTTGGTAAACCTGATGCGAGGCACGACGGCCACGATTTCGTCGGGCGCCGCATCATTTGAGATCAGACTGGCAACCATGCCAGCCGGGTCGAGTTCGGCCAGCTTTTGATGTGCCAATGCGGATAACGATGAGGCCGGGTCCTCGCACAACTTTCGACAGGTCGCGATGGCAGTTATCGGGGAGTGCTTGGTCATGAGGTCGAGCAATGACCTGGTGAGCTGGTCCCTGTACTGTTTGCCAGCGATGCGATCAGCTACCTGCGGCGCAAGCTCGATACACAAGTGATCAAAGAGGGGGTGGGGCGTGAGGTGTCGGTCGTTGGCGGCCAGTGCATCGAGGTGATCGAGGGCCGCGGCGATGATGCGAGCACGGCCGGGTGCGGGTGCGAGGTCGACGAGGTCGCAGCGCAGTCGGGCATCGTCCGCAGCGTCGTAGTTCCACGCGCCGACGATGGCGGGAGCCCAGGTCTCCCAGAATGCGGGCTCCAAGCTGCGTATCCGAGCGGCGTGGTAGCGGACGAGTGTCGTCATGAGATAGACGGCGGACCAGTCGGGTAGGACGTTGTTCGTGGTGATGGTCTCCTTGCCCTGCCATTGGGAGGGCTGAAGCACATGTTCGTGGAGGTACCGCCATCCAAGGTCGAAGACGAGTAGTTGTTCGTCCTCGCTGAGCAGGGCCCACCCGGAACGTGTTGTCAAGTCGTGGCTGAATAGCGCTTCGCCAGGTGTGTCTCCGCCGGCCAGCCAGTATGCGACGCGCCACCAGGCAGAGACGTCGGTCTTAGCCGCCGCGAGCGCGTTCGATAGGTGTTCCGCCTGCCGAGTCTCGGTAACCGCTTGCTCTGCATGATCCCGCCGTCCGCGGCGGTTCCATCTGCGTAGTCGGTCCGCTGTCTCGGATTCGACGGGGATGGGATCGCGCCACCACCTGGTTGGCTCGTAGGCGGGATGCGACGGCGGCAGGGAAAGGACCCGGTCCGCCTGAGCTGCGGTCGGCTGGTCGAGCAGGGGGAGACGCAGTTGGCCAGAGCCTGCTGCGCAGTCCTGGGGAACCTGGGCAGCTCGTCGACGAGCCAGTCGGCGTCGGCCGCCGTCAGCAGCCCCAGCTGGAGCAGCTGATCCCACGTTTCGTCACGGAGTCGCTCTGCGACACCGACGGCCAGCTGCCGTCGGCGCTCGACGTCGATGTCCTCGACCCATGGAAGACCATTGGGAGGCGCCCCGAGTCCCCATCTCGGCGGCCCAGCGAGCGCTGCGAGAAGAGCGGCAAGACAGTCGCGCACGGCCGGGCTATTCGCCTCCGTCCATCCGCGTTCAATGAGTTCGCCGATCAGACGTCCATAGTCTCGTTCGGAGTCGCGGTTGTGACTTTGCTCTGCCGCCCATGCCAGAACAGTCGGCAGATCCTGTGCTGGAACACGTTCCGTGAGATTGCCGAGTAGGACGAGGTAGCTGCCGACCAGGTGGTCGTTTCGCCGTGGCCGCAGCACGTCCACCAGGTCGGCGGTGCTCATCAGCCCGGGGTACAGCGCCTCGATGGCTCCGGCGAGTACCTCGTCGTCCGGATCCACGGCCTCGTCCAGTCGGAGGAGAGCCTTCAAGGCGCGCCGGTCGTCATCGTCGCCCAGAGCTTTGATCGCCGCGATGGCGGCCCGGCGTGCCCACGCTTGCCACGTCGGGTCGAGGGCCAGCCGCAGCACCATCTTGACCAGACCGGCGCACCTACCTGCGTGCGCGAGCCGCGACAACCACCACACCTGTGCTGGATGCCGGACCTCCTTCAGATGGCCAGCGAGCTGCTCGTCGAGTCCCGGATGGGCCAGACTGGACAGATCCATGCCCCACTCTGGATCGATATCCCCAACAGCAGCCGAGGCGAGCAGCCCTTCGATCACGGTCACACGCGCTGGTTCAGCGAGTTCCACACCGGATCTGGCGAAAGCCAGGGCGTTGGCGCCGACCAGATCTTGCGTAAGGTCGGGGCGGAGCGCGGCCAGCCACGCGGCCACGCCGACCAGGGGTCCTGGAAGAACACCGTCGACGGTTCCGAGCAACGCAGATAGCTGGGCGCGGGTGATCCTGCGCTGGCTGATGTAGTCAGCCGCCAAGTACTCCGCGTATTGCTGGTGCCGGAACGCCACCGTGGCGTGCGGGGCCGCCTCGAACAGCGCCGAGTTAAGCACCACCGCGAAATCAGCCGGTCTTATCGGGGTCCCCGGCTCGTCGGGCTCTGGTATGGACGGGAGCTCGGCGACCGGCATGGCGCCGTGCACGGGACTGGTAGTCCTGGCGAAGGCTGTCACGCCACAGAACACCGAGGGTGCCCCCAGCCTGCCCGCCAGCCGATACTGCCGGTCTGCAGCGAGATCCGGCGGCAGAAGCGCCGGATTGGCCTCGGACAGCAGACGAACGATTTCAAACCTGATTGATCGGGCGTGACTTTCGGGCAAGCGACCAGTTTCCTGCCACTGCCGGGCGGCGGCGCCCAGCTGCATCGGCGAAGCGCTCAGCCGCCCGAGGTTTGCCCGAACTACCGCATCGAGGAACCGGTCTGCGTCCGTCACGTCGCCCGTGACAACCTCGCGTGCAGCCGAGCGCGTCAGCGGCAGAACCCGCAACTCGTCGAAACCCAGGCGTCTAAGTGCACTCCCGAGCCTTGGGCTCCACGCCGATGGGCGGCAGCTGAGCCGCCAAGCGACACGCCGGGCGTTCTCCTGGGTCAGAACCTGCTCGACAATGTCGAAGACGGTGGGTTCGGCGAGTGCCACTTGATCGAGCGCGTCAACATAGGCAGCGCCGCCGGCAGCGACCGCCTCGTGGAGAGACTCCCTTATCGCGCTCTTGCCGAGCCCCAGAAGATTCACTTCACGCGAGTTGGCCTCGCGGCTCCGAAGCCAGCCGAGGACGGTTGTCTTCCCGACACCTCCCGCAGCCAACAGCACAAAGCTCGTCTGGCACCCAATAAGATCGGCGGCTGGGCAGGGCAGCGTCTCAGCCTCGATCCACCGACCTGATTCTGCGGGCGGCTTTCCTTGATTTCGGAATTCGGATCGTGATCTTGGGTGCGGCGGGCGTGGCTGGTCTGCCGACGGCGGGTGTCGGCCTGCTCGGGTGGGGGTTCGCAGGGATTTCGGGGTGTGGTCGGCCGTCGACCGCCGGGGATTGTCCGATGTGGATGGTCAGGCGGGTGGGGCGTGGACCGCGGCGAACAGGTTCGCCCAGGCGCGTTGCCAGGGCCAGTGTTCGGGTAGGTGCAGATGGATAGTGCGGGCGCGGTGGGCCAGCCGGGCGGCGACGTTGATGATCTCGCGGCGGATGGTCGCGGCCCGCGCGCTGGCGTAGTGCGGTGCGGCCAGGTGGCCGGCGGCCCGGGTCAGGTTATGGGCGATCGCGGCGCAGGCCAGCCAGGCACTGTTGGCGGAGAAGCGGCCCGACGGTAGGTGGGCCAGGGGTCCGTCGATCAGGTCGGCGTTGATCTGTTCGATAATCGCGTGGCCACGGTGCTGGGCTTCGGCCTGTTCGAGGACGAACGGGGAGTCGGTGAACACCGCGAAGTAACGCCAGCAGTCGAACAACTCGCCCTGGCCGGTGGTCACGTGCGGGTCCAGGCGCTTGACGCGGCGCACGATCAGCCGGCCGGTGATCGCATGCCGGGTGCCCTCGAAGGCGGTGTAGCTCGTCTCGGCGATCTGCGCGTCGGAGATCCACCGGCGTTCGTCCTCGTCCCAGATCGCCTGCGGGTACTTGATGTCAATCCACTGATTGGCGGCGATACCCTCGCACGCTGCGCGGATCTTCGCGTCGATGCGGGTGGTAACCGAGAAGTAGGCACCGTGGCGCCGGCACGCCCAGATGACTCTCTTGGCGTAGAACGCCGAATCGGCCCGCACCAGGATCAGCCCGCTGGCGCCGCACGCCTTCGCGGTGCCGATCGCTTCGGCCACCATCGACGCCGCCCCACGGGCGGAGCCGGCGTTACCCGCCCGCAGCCTCGTGGCCGCCACCACCGGCGCGGTGTCCAAGGTGGACAGTGTGGCGATCAGCGGGTTGTAACCGCGCAGCCGCACGTCATAGCCGCCGACCTTGGCATGCCCGAACGCCGCGCCCTGCTTTTTCTTGCCGTAGCAGCGGCGCAGCATCGAGTCCACGTCGACGAACATCACCTGATCAGCGCCGACCAGCACCGCAGTGTGTGAAGCCAACTGGATCAGGAACTCCCGGCCAGCCGAGTGCACCTGACGCACATGCCCATGGGTGAACTCCCGCAGGAACGACCCCAGGGTCGAGGGCGCGTACACCCCGGCGAACATGCTCGCCATCCCGCCGTGACGGACCACGTTCAGGTCATCGATGCTGTCCGCCCCGGCGGCCATCCCGGCCACAATCGCGCTGATCTTCCCCGCCGGGTTCGACCCGACCGAGGTGGGCAGGTGAACCTTCTCCGCCACGATCCCCGGCAGGTCACACGACTCGGCCAGCCGCATCACCGGTTCCAGACCCGCACACGACACCAGATTCGGATCATCAAACGATGCGCGCGCCACCGGGGCGCTGTGCCGTAACCTCATCTCACAGGTGCCCTCTCGAACCGCGGAACAGAAGCCTCGATAACTTCTATTCTCCCAGTTCAGAGGGCATCTCCGTGCCCGACACTCGCTCCTACATCGAAATCAATCGGTGGATCGAGGCTCAGGCTGCGTCCAACTGTCGTCGGTTGATAAGGAGAGGAATCCGTCCCGATCAAGCGGCGGCGACTTCCCGACCGGAAGGACGTAGCGGTCTACCTGGCTAACGTCGGCCAATGACGGTTCCCTCCTACCCGAACGCTCCGGCAGCCCTCCTCCCCCCAGGTCCCCGGGGCCATGCTACGGCTGGCACCCAATCGAAGAGTGGACCGTCCGCGCTTGGACAACAGCTCCAGGGGGAGGCGATCAGCGCTTCTCTCGTCGATCTGCCCGACTGCGACGGGGGGTGTTGCTTGCGTTACTGGATCAGCGGCGGACTGATGCGGCCGTTGTGCCCGGGTCAGACCGCAGCGGCCAGTTCGGTGAGCGCCGCTGGGAGGCGGAGCCCGGGTGGTGCGTCGACGCCGAGTTCGTAGTGGACGCGCGGATGTTCTGGACGATGACGACCTTCGCTATTCGCTTTGTTTTCGTATCTGGCGCATCGGTCGTGGCCGGCGCTTGAACTGGCCGTGGTCGGCCTCAATCGGGTCGTTGGCTACGTATGTGCAGGCGGCGTTCGCCTAGCGGTCGATCATCGTGGCGACTTGCGCACCGTTGCGGTTGCAGGCGCTTCGGGAGTGACGGGACGTAGCCGGCCTCTGGGTTTAGCGTATGTCTTCGTCTAGTTCCATTTCCTGCCGTATCCGTTGTTCCGCGGACCGGGTGAGATCTCTAAAGAATTGGTGAGCTGGGGATCCTATGGGAAGCCTATTGGCCAGAGTGCGAGCATTATCTCGCTGCTTAACGTCCTGCGGAAATGGCTCGCCGAGGGTTCCGACGCGCATGCCCGAGTTTGCGGTGTTGTAAAGGGCTCGGGCGACTCGTTCGTAGGTCTTTCTTCCGTGACGCCATGCCGCGTCAAGTAGGCGGATTGTGAAGTCGGACTGACCAACGATGAATTCCGAGGGCGCCTCGCGAACTAGATTGCTAATGGTCTCAACTTCTTCACGGCGTGGAGATGTAATCCACTCATTTAGCACGTCAAGGACGGGGCCGTCGAACCCGTTGGCGGCAGCGGCGAAAAGAATGGGCGACCAGTAGTGTCGCTCCGGGGCGTTGGCTGCGTCGGCCGCCCAGTTTCGGATGTTGCGGAGAACCACTTCGAAGGCGTCCGTCTCACGGAACCGTAGTGGCGATCTTTCCTCCCACCCATGTGGTATCGGGTGGTAGTCGGCCAGGCTCTGGTCACCGGCCAGAGCTATGCGGTCGATGAGCACGGCAAGGACTTGCTGCGGTGCTACAGGCGAGAGTGCTCCGAGGAACTCGCCAATCCAATGGCCGTCGAGTGAGGGCAGCGTACGCAGGCGGCCCAGGATTGGATTCAGCTGAGGTGACGTCAAGTTCTGGACGTCGAATACATGGTGCGGTGAGAACATGCTTAGGGTTTCATCGGCTAGGCGGGTAGACGTGCCGAAGTCGATGCCGACAAGGATCTTCAATGCGCCATCAGGGTCGGTCGCGGCCAGGTTGTCGATCGCGTAAACAATCTGCTTCCGTACTTGAGCGTCTTGGTGGGCTGCCAGTTCCTTGATGAGTTCGATTTCGCTCTTGCTGAGGTTGGTTCGGTGACCGAGCCCGCGTCCATAAGCAAAGGCGATGCGGCGGTGGAGGTCGACGTCGTTGAAGCTGAGCAGTCGTCGGGCGAGTCGGATTGCATCCTCGGCGTCCACCGACGCCGTGGCCGCTAGCGCGGCATCGAGGATCTCCCGAAGAGGGCTGTCGGGTCGCGCGATGATCCTGTCGATCATCGCGACGCCGAGATCTTTCGAGCCGGTGACCAATGCGCGAGTGAAGACTCCAGGAGAGGAGTCGCGGTAGCGGCGAACGGTGGTCAACACCTTTAGTCGCTCCTCCACAAGGAGGGCTAAATCGTGCGTGCTGTATCGGGTAGTAAGCTCGGTACAGACTTCGTCTTGCCACTTCATGCTTCGGCGCGTGAATTCTTCAATATCGGCGTTGCGGTTGGACGACCACTCCCATGGGTCAATGAGAGCACGGGTCAGCCGGTTCTCGACTGTGTCAGGGATGGCGTCAAGCACCGCTTGAGCGTGCGGTCCTGTCGGGCCTTTGGCGCGCGCAGCGTGCCAACGAACGGCCTTCTGTATCTGGTGCAGGAGGACGGGGTCTAGAGGGCTGGCCGCGACGGTGAGGCGGAGTCGTTTAAGTACGGGAAGGAATTCTGCCGTCCATTGGTCGCGGAGGTCGTCTGTGGTGGTTCTCCCGATAGGGTAGCGCAGTGCGGCTTCTATAGTTGCTGCGGCCCGCAGCGCCTCCGATAGATCACCGCTGGTTAGCTCGTCGAATGCAGCGTCGATGACTCTCTGTCGCAGGGCGCGTACCGCCTCCGCCTTGAAGTAGTACGACGTTAGCGTAACGGTGAATTCCTTGGTCGTGGACTCTGTTCCCTCGGTGGCAAGCGCTTGGTCGAGAATATCGAACGGCGAAACGATTTGGTTCTCTGGTTGACGCTGGCTGAGCCATTGCAATGCGCAGTTGACGACCCGCTCGCTGTAGACGAGCGGCTTCCGCCGATCGAGGCTTGCCAGGTCTTGGAGTACCTTAATTGGGCTGTCGAAGGAGGTCTTGCTGTGGGATTCGTCGCGTTGAGCAAGTCTCCACAATAGGTCGCATGCCTCGAAGAGGTGCTCGAAGTTGTACGCCACGTTGCGTAGCACCGGGCCCAGTTCCCGTTCGACCTCCGCGTACGTAGTTCGCGTTTCGGGGAAGAGGCGGTCGTATGGCTCGTCGATGTCGTCGGTGGGTTCCTCTAGAGCGAGGTGTACGAGATCCAGGGCGCGTCTGGGCTGATAGAAGGCAACCGGTGCAATTTCCTTCAGAATATCCGCGCGGCGGAAGATGCCGGCTGATCGGAAACGCTCGGTAATGATGGCCCAGACACGATCGAGCAATGATGTCCGCAATCCGCTGTCGGTGGCCATGCGCCAGTCAAGCTTGCTGAGATTGATCAGCAAGTGCCTGGCGGACTCGCCGTGAACCTCATGGAAGACCCGGTCGGCGTAGCCGGTGGGCTGCCGGGAGGATTCGGCGAAGCATGCGTCGGCGACGATGTAGTCGGCGAGTAGGTCCGGCACGACGCGTAGCCTTCCTCCTCGTCCGAGGAGGACGCCGGCGTCTTCAAGCGCACGGAGCTGTCGGCTGATCGTGTCGAACGGGGCGCTGATGATCGCCGCGGCGGAGGTTCGAAAATCCTCATCGACGTCACGGACCGGCTGGAGGAGGGCTACGAGCTGCAGGACGGTGCGCAGGAGCATGCGTTCTGTGGGGTCTGCCCAACCGCCGACGACGATGTCATGGAAGCGGGCGAGGAGCTGCTGGCGAAAGTCTTGGTGGCTGGCGAGCAGGCGTGGGTCCAGCGCGTCTTTCGCCACGAGGCTGGCGCCGACCACGGTCATCAGCGGCGAGTCCCAGGTAACGTCGGCGATTCGGCTGGCGAGCGTCGGATCGCGGTCTTCGGCGGCCAGGATCTCGGTGGCGAGTTCCGCTGCATCCTCGCGTGTCAGGTCTTGCAGGGTGTGGAGGACAGGCTCGGTGAGACCGGCGCGAGCCACGGTGGCCTGAATCAGTGCGGCGCCGTAGGGGCGGGTGGCCAGCAAGATCTTGGCGTTCGGTCGGTGGTACGACATGCCGCTGAGCAGGACGGGTAGATCATCGGTGTCGTGGGCGTCGTCGACAACGACCAGAAGCTGCGCGGTACGCGGGAGCTGTTCGACGTCCGAGAGCTTGGTGGGTACCCCGGGCAGCAGAAACCGGATGGTCGTGGTCGGTGATCGGCGCGCCAGCTCGGCGGCCAGCTCTTTGAGCAGCCGGCTCTTTCCGCTACCTCCGCGGCCAGAAAGGATCGCCACCTGGCGGTCACGGGCGGAAGTGAATTCCAGCAGCGACCGCAGGTCCCGGGACCGCCCTACTAGGGTCCATGCGTGGCTGAAGGTACGGCCGCGGCTGTCGTACGGTCGGAAGAAGTTGTCGGCGGTCACCCACGGTCCCGGTTCGGGGAGGCCGAGGAAGTCGCCGCTGAAGCCTGGGAAGTACGTCTCGACGAGCTGGCGCGCGGCGCCCGGCTCCAGATCCCGGCGGAGCGTCCGGCTGATGTCCTCGACGTCCCACAGCCGCCAGTTCGGGTAGTCCGCGATCGCTTTCCGGGCGGCGGGGGTGGCTACGCGGCTCAGCAGGAGGTGATGCCGGTTGCCGGCGACGCCGGAGTCGGCGACGGCCTGGTGCACCATCTCCGGCCCGAACCGCTGATGCCGTTTGCACTGGTACGTATAGATCTCGCCGTCGGGTAATTCGGCGTAGAGATCGATGCCGTCCTGCTTGTGGCCGGGGCCGCCGAACCGGTGCACGACGCTGCCGGGGTACATGTCCGTAACAAGATCCCGGCAGAACTGCTCGAATGCTTCTGGCGAGAGTCGGTCAAGCGGCAATACGGTTAGAAGCGGACGTACAGGACGATTCAGCTCATCGGGGGTGTCGGCGGTCGGATCAGGGTAGCCGGCCGCGTCGAGCCACCGCTGTACGTCCTCGGCGCCGAAGAGCGAGGCGAGCGTCGTCACCATGCTGCGTTTCGGGCGCGAGGTGCCGGCCTCCCACCGGCTGACGGTCTGCTGCCGGACATCGATATGCCGCGCCAGCTCGGCCTGGTCCCACCCGCGCTTCTCGCGCTCCACCCGGAGCATTCGACCGAACGACCGTAGATCCATGACGACATCGTACACACCCAGTGGGTGGCACACACCAGATGTGTACGATCATGTGGTAGGCTCGGCGTCGGCGGTCCACACCCCGCCCCGAGGAGGACCGTCATGATCACACCGCCCGTCCGGCTGTTCTACGTGGACGACTCCGGCGCCGAGGACACCGGCGTCGTCGTGTTCTCGTGGATCGAGTGCGGCATCGGCGACTGGCGGCTCGGTCTGCGTAGCTGGCTCGACCTGCGCAAGGACCTGTACGCCCGGCACGGCATCCCGCCGGCGTACGAGCTGCACGCGACCAAGTTCATCCGCGGCGTCGGCAACCCGTCCACGAACGCCGGGTGGAACCGGCGCAAGCGGAACCGGTACCTGGTGATGCGCGAGGCGCTGACCACGATCGGCAGCAGCTCCGAGCTGGGTATTGGGACGGTGTACCGGCGTACGACGGCGCGCGGCGCGGCGTACCAGGCCCAACGCGAGCTGGTGTACGACGCGCTGGTCGCCCACCTCGACACCCGCTTGGGCGCCGCGGGCGAGTACGGCATGATCTTCATGGATGGTGACGGCACCGCAGCTGGGTACTACAGCGCACACCGTGCGCTGAAGCTCGCCCACCGCAACATCATCGAGGATCCGCTGTTCGTGCCGGCGCACCGCTCGGCCTGGGTACAGATGGCCGACCTGGTTGCCTGGACGGCGTACCAGAGCCTGCTGCGCCATCCGGGCAAGCGCTTCGCGTGGCGGTGGTATGACCGGCACCTGCTCGCCCGAGACGTCAACGGCGGCCCGGTGGCGCTGTGAAACAGGACATGCGGCACAAAAAGCTAGACCCGCTGATCCACATATGTGGGGCGGGTCCGCGTGACAAACATAGCACAGTACGCCACCGCACGGTGGTCACCCTCGCCAAGAACCCGATGTTGAGCGTCGCGAAGAGCGCGAGCACGACGATGCTCACGACCACGACGGGTTCCCGCGCGTCGGCCACGGTGCCCGTGCCCCCGCTGCCGCTCGACCACGCAAACCGTGGTCGCCGCAGCGGTGCGACCGTCGGGCGCGGCCAACCCGTGGTCGCTGGCGTTGTCGTACCTGGTTGATGGGCTGGCCGTCGGAGGTGCAGGTGCGCGAGGACGAGTACGCCGAGGCCGTGCAGCGCGGCCGAGACAACGCCGAGGCGATCGAGTTCGTACGTCGTCACTGCCGGCACGCGCGCGTGGAGATGCCCGACGGGAACAGCATGGTCGGCAGCATGTGCGGCATACCGATGGGCCGACTCGAAGTCCGGTGCGAGTACGCGCCGCCGCCACGCACGTCCGGCCACAGGGCCCTCGACCTGGCGGCCGAGTTCTACCGCGACAACTGCATCGGCTGCCCACACCGGCTCGGCACCGGCGAGCTGCCGAACCTGGCAACGATCGTCGCCGAACGCGACCAGGCCGAGGAGCTGAAGCGGCAGACTGCGCAGCGAACCGCACAAGAGTTGGCGCGCCGCCACGAGCAGCGACGGCAACGCCGCCGGCAATCGGTTGCCGGCGAGGGATACGTCGTACGCGACCTCGCCGGCTGGCTGGACCGGCTCGACGCCGATGCCCCGCGTGACCGACCGCTTGACGCCGCCGAGCGCGAAGCCGCCCGCCAGCTCATCGAAGCGGCCCGGCACGCGCCGCAACTGTTCAGCCCGCAGCTGGTCACGTCGCTACTCGACCTCGCCGTCGACACGGCCGAGCCCCACGCGTTCACCGCCGTCATCGACCTCGTCCGAGCCGACCGCTGCGACTCCCGAGCTGCGGTGGAGGCCGCTCTCGCGGTCCTGCCCGGGCATCGGGTACCGGAGGCGGCCCGGATCCTGTCCGTCTTCCGAGACCAGTTGCGCGCCGAGGACCTCCCCCCGGTACTCGACCGGCTTGTGGAGCTCGCCGCGAGACGAGACAACCCTTGGCGACGACTGCCGCCGCAGCCCGACGGACTGCGCGCCGCCGCGGCCATCGACTTGACCGCGGTGACGGCGCATCTGATCACACGGCTGGGCAGCGACGACGAGTGGACCCGCGCCGACGCCGCCGACGCCTGCACGGTCCTACTCACCGACGAACCGAACCGGATCATCGTGCTCGGGCCCGCGCTGGTGGCCAGCATCCGCGGCGAGGACACCCACTACCTGGGCGACCCCAGCCCCTCGACGTCGGCCACCCGAGCGCTCGCCGAAGCGTGGCGCGGCGAACCCGACACCACCGTTTCGATCATCGAATCCGGGGCGGCCAGTTTGCCGGCCGAGGCCCGTCCCGAGCTGGTCCGCACCGTGTGGTTCCTGAAGCGGTGGCGCGAGCCGTTCGACCTGACCGACGCCGCCGCGGACGCCGCGGTCGCCTTCTGCGTGCGGCGGCTGGGCGGCGGCTGGGGTTCCAGAGCCGCCGACCGCGCCGCCGACGAGCTGGAGCGCCTGGCCCGCGACGCGCCCACGCGTACATTGCGGTATGTCGATGCCCTGCTCGGCGAGCTCCTTGTGCTGTCCGCCGCGCCAGAGCCCAGTCCACTCACCGTGCCCACGCGGCCAGGGGTGCCGGCCGAACTCGCCGCGCTCGACCGGATGAACACGGCGGTCTCCCGCAACGCTCGCCGGTACAAGATCGCCCGCACGGTGGGGCAGCTTGTTGGGGCCGCCTCCGCCGATGTCCTCCCGCGGGTCCTTGCGCTGTTCGAGACCGACAGCGGCGATCAGGTTCGGGACCGCGAGGTACGGGTCGCGCTGCTGACGGTCCTTGAGCAGGCGGCGACCGGGCGCCTGCTGCGCGATCTGTTGCCGGTGGCGTACTCCGCGCTGCTCGGCGCCGACCAGGTGGTGCGTGCCGCCGCCGTCCGACTGTGGGCCGCCTGCGTTCGGGTAGCCGAGGACGCAATCCCGGACGAGCTCGCCGAGCTGGCCGAGGCCCTGCTCACCGACCGCTACGTCATCGTGCACCGGGCCATGCTCGACCACCTGCCCCAACTGCGGTTGCCCGCCCGGCTCGCACCACGGCTTCTTCCCATCGTGGCCACCTGGGCGCACGCATACATCGACGACCCCGACGTGCTGGAGGACGCGCTGTGGGCCCTGCGGTGCCTCGCCGACAAGCTCGACGACCAGCGACAGGCACTCGGGTGGCACTCGCACGCACTGTCGCTCGTTCACCGGCTCCGCCCGCACCATCGCGAATGGATGCTCACCTCGTCCTGGCCGCCGCCGCTGCGGGCGCATCCGGCCTGGAGTCGCGCGGCGCTCGGCGCGCTGGCCAGCCGGGAACTGGCGGACTACTTCAACGTCCGTAACGATCCGCTGCTGGAAGCGTTGCTTGATCAGCCGGCACCGCTCGTCGAGGCGCCGCTCGACGAGGTGGCCGCCGTCACCGAAGTTCACCTGCCGGCGCACCCATGGCGGGCGCTGGAGCCGGTGGAGCTGCTGCAGACCGTCGGCCGGTGGGCGGAAGCCCATACGCTCGCCGAGCGGGTGGTCGCGGCGGCACCGCCCGGCGCCGAGGGCGCAGATCATCGCGCTCTCGCGCAGTTCGTCGAAGCCGTGACGCGGCTGGACGAGCACCTGACCGACGACCGGCCGATCGACACCGCCGCCCTGACCGGCGCCGCACGGGCGGTGCAGGACGCCGCGGCCGCGCTGGCCGAGCCGTGGCAGCCGAGCGACGACAAGCCCGACCGGCGAGGACGCAGATTCATCGATGCCGTCACCGCCCGCGTCGATGCGGCGCTGGCCCTGCTCGCCCCGGCAACCGCCGATCCGATCGCAACGGCGGCCGTTCTCGACGCGGCGGCGCAGCGACTGGAGTCCGCGCCCGGTGGGCCAGGGGCGCCGGCCGCCCAGCGGCGACGAGTCGCCGCCGCGTGGCGCGTCGCGGCGACGCTGCACCGGTACGACAGCGCCGTCCGCGCGGCCGACGCCAACTCCTCGCGGTTCCTGCGCGCCGCGCGGCGGCAGGCGCAGATACTCACCGCCGAGATCAACGCGGCTCCCGAGATTCCCGTACCGGCAGCGCTGGCCCAGTTCTGCGCCGCGGTGGAGCGACTCGCGTCGGCCTCAGGAATATCGGCGGCGAACGCGGACCTCGCCCGTGTCGCCGCCCCGACCGCGCTCATCGACCTGCCGGACGGCGCTCGTCACCTGCCAGACGTCGCAGCAGACGACGCCGAGGGGGAGAAGTCCTCCCTGGCTGTGTGCGTCGCGAGCCTCGCCGGCGCACCAATCACCGACGTACTCGTCGTGCGCCCGAACGAGCTATACACCATCGAGATGACCGTACGGCTGCCTACGTGGCCCGACTGGGCGCAGCGCTGCTACGTGGAGCCCGTCACCACCCTCAGCCGCAGCGCCCTCTCACTGCCGGTATTCGTCTTCCACGCATCCGACGCCACCACAGACGACGCCGGAATACTGCTGTCCACCGCACAGCCACTGCACTGCGCCGTGGAGCAGCCGATCCGCTCGCCCGCCATCGACTGCCCCCTCGTGGTGCGCTTCACCGGCGACGAGCGGGAAGAGCGGATCACCGTAGCGGGCTACCGCCGCCTACGCCTGCGTCCCTTCGACCCCAGCAAGGACAAACTCACCGAGCACGAACAGACCGACGCCCGGCTGCTCGCCATGTTCGACACCCTGGCCGATCCCGGCTTCGATACCGAGGACGTACGCGCTTTCTGCCGGCTGTTCGGCGCCTGCGTCCGCGCCGCACAGTCGATCATGTTCGACAAGGTGTTCCGACGCGGCACGCGGGTGTCCGAGACGATGTTCCACAAGGAACTCGAAGCGCGGCTGAAGACCGACCCGGAACTGGGCGGCCGGTTGACCCGCCGCGACGCCGTCGCCGGGGGCTTCGACGACCTGCTGCACGACGAGGTGATCGCGGAACTCAAGGTCGCCCGGAGCAAGGCGATCACCATCAACGACTGCGCGACCTACCTCGGCCAGCCCACCCAGTACGGCATCGACCGCGGCAGCCAACTCTCCGTCCTTGTCGTGCTCGACCACTCACCGAAGCACATCCCACCCGGCGTTATCGAGAACTACGTCGGCTGGCTTAAACCGAAGCTGCATGGACTCCACGATCCACGGTATCCGTCGCTCGTCGGCGTGCTCATCATCAACACCAACCTGCCCGTTCCAAGCGCCTGGTCTCGCAAGCGGATCGACACCATACCGATGGGCCAGAGCGGAGGCGACACGGTCGCCTAAAACGGGGGCGGCGGCGCGTCGCTGATCGAGTCCATCTGGACACCGAATCTTCTCGGCAGCGCCCCGGAAGTCGTGGCAGAGTCGCGACCGTGGGACGCGCAAATAGCGACGAGGGGTACGTCCTGAGTCTCTGCGACGAGGTGCTTGGGGAACTCGGCATCCGGCAGCATCGATTCGAATGGCTGATGGGGGACCCAGGGCAGTCAGGCCGACGGGTCCAGCTGCCAGTCGACGGCTACTGGCCCGGCCACCGTCTCGTCGTGGAGTACCGCGAAGTTCAGCATGACCGGCCGGTTGCACACTTCGACAAGCCACATCGCCTGACGATCAGCGGTGTTCACCGCGGCCAGCAGCGGGCTCTCTACGACGCGCGCCGCGACAAGGAGATCCCGGCCCATGGCATACGGCTCGTTGTGATCAAGCCAAACGACCTAGTCAGTGACCAGCGCGGCCACCTGCGCCGCCTACGCGAACGTGACCTTGAGGCCATCCGAGAGCGACTGGCTCGGCCAGCATGGTCAGACGCCCATGTGCCCGGAACGGCGAGTTGGCACGCTTCCGGCGACTACTGCGCGATCGCCTCGGCCGGGAGCGTCCTGGGAAATGCGGCGAGGCGGGGAACCCCGTCAACGATGGCGCCGTTGTCCTGACTCTCCATGACGATCGCGGTAACCGTGGCGCTGCTCACTTCGACCAGATCTGCCTGCGCCTGTCCCGCGAGCACGCCGACTGCGTCGAGTACTGTGAGTCGGCGCAGGCCAGCCAGGATGGCGGCGTTCCGCCGATCTTCGGAATCCGGTAGGTCACGGACTTTGGGTACCTTCGCGTCAGCCTTGAGGAACTCGGTCACCAGTCGCCAGGAACATGAGAACAGCTCCATGAAGGCGTTATCGTAGGGCACCTCCACGACCCACATCTCCAGTTGCGGATTCCATTGCGGAACCACGATCGTGCCTGGCCTGCTAGGGATGATGCCGACAGTCAGGCCCGGGGCTTTCTCCAGCTTGGTGCGGTTGCTCTTGACTGTGGCGCCCAGCCACACGTCCTCCTTGCAGTTGCCGATGAGTAGGTCGGCCTTCCAGAAGCCAGCGATGCTGGCCGGCAGTTCGCGCCGGTGCTTGGCGCTCTTGAGCGCCTTTTCGATCGTCGGCAGGTGGTCATGTACGAACAGCGGGTCCTGGTTCTGGCCCGGGATGATCAGTGTCTTCTCGCCGACAAGGTGCGGATCGGGATCGATCAGGACCACGTCGCCCTGCTTGTCGCGGGCGAAGAAGATCGAGTCGATCGTGTCATCGGGTACCTCGTTGACCGTGAGGACCTCGAAGAGTGGATCGACGACTCCACGGTCGCACGCGCGGATCGACTGGTGTACGGCGTACTCGAATGCATCGCCGAGTGCGCCGTCATCGTCGGTCTTCAGGAAGTATGCGAGTTGGCAGAGCAAGATGCCGCTGCGGCCGTTCTTCGCGTCGTCAGCGCGCTCATGGTTGATCGACATCAGGAGGGAAGCCAAGATTGGCCCGGCCAATGCGAGGGTGGCCCGCCCTCGGTCGCCGAGTTGTGCTCGCTGCCGCAGCGTGGTCAGGGTTAGTTTCGTGATGTTGTTCGGCATGGCCAGATCAGGGTAACCGGTGCCCCTGACAACCCCAGGCGAGCTTCGGCCCGCCGTCCCGGCTCGCCCAGGTCACTACCTGGTGGCCAGCGCCACGCGGTGCTCGATCATCACGCGAGAGAGTCTGTGCGGGTCGTTTTGCAGGTGGGATGTTCTGCGTTCCCTGCCGGGGACACGAACCTGCGCACCGAGCCTGGGCCGCCGCTGGATCCAGTGCTGAGCCTCCGGGGAAACCGCGCGCCACCTTGCGACATGTAAGCCCTCAACCGCCAGCGCGCCGACCGCGACGGTCTTCCGCCACCGCCCACTGCGGCCGGTGACGGCCGGCAAGGACATCGTCGACGAGCAGCGCGACGATGCCCGACACCGCCAGGTCGGGGCGTAGCTGGCCGAGCTGGCGGACCTCGCTCGCCGTCAGCCTGATCTTGACCTGTTGGTCGCGCTTCTCCCGCTCGGGTAGCGGTGGCAGGTCGGGGTCCGCCCTGCGGCGCCGCGGCATCTGCACTCCTCACGCGAGCTATTCCGGGACGCAGCCTACCTTCCACGCCTCGAAGCCAAGCCATCCATGCCGGAACTGCCCCTTTGGTACCCCATCTAGGTACCTATAATAGGTACCTAGATCGACTGCGATCACGATTGGAGAGGACCAAGTGAACGGATCAACGTACAAACGCTGCCGTTGCCGCGACACAACCGGCCGCGAACTCGGCGCCGCGTGCCCGTCGCTGCACCGCAAGGACGGCACCTGGAACCCGCGGCACGGCCAGTGGTACTTCCGGCTGGACGTACCCACGGTTCACGGTGCGCCGCGCAAGGTGATGAAGCGCGGTGGCTACGCCACCCAGGCCGAGGCGGAGGGTCTGCGGCAAAAGATCGACCAGCTGCTAGCCATCCCCGAGCCCGGCCCGGCCGGCGACCAAGCCCGCCGCGACCTACTCACCGCGATCGAGAAGGCCTCAAGGCGCGCACGGATCTGCCGGACTACGACGAGATGCGCCGCCGCTACGCCACCGGGCAGGCGATCAACGCGACGATGACCGTCGGCGAATGGCTCGACGACTGGCTGGCCGGCCGCCGCAACATCCGCAAGAGCACCCGCCGCTCCTACGAAGCACACGTGCGGCTCTACCTGCGGCCCCACCTCGGTCACCTGCCCATCGACCGGCTGCGGGTGGTGCACATCGCGGCGATGTTCGACGCGATCGACGCCGACAACGAGTTCATCCGCGCCGCCCGCGCCTCCGGCGATGCCAAGCAGCGGGCCGCGGTGAAGGGCCGGCGCATCGTCAGCCCGGCGACAAAGCAGCGCATCCGGGCCACCCTGCGCGCTGCCCTCAACCGCGCCATCAAGCAAGAGCAAGTGATCACCGTCAACCACGCAGCGTTCGTGGAACTGGAATCCGGCAAGCGTCCCAAGGCCAGAATGTGGACCGACGAGCACGTCGCCGCCTGGCGGGAAAACCGGGTCCGCCGCCACGCCGCCGAAGCCGAACTCGAAGCCGCGCGCGAGCGCGGCGACGACGCGGCCGTCGCGGGGCTCACCGCCGAGATCGACGACCTCGACGACACCGAACGGCCCTCGCCGGTCATGGTCTGGACACCCGAGCAGACCGGGCAGTTCCTCGACTTCATCAGCGGCGACCGGCTCTACCCGCTGTACCACCTCATCGCCTACCGCGGCCCGCGCCGCGGGGAAGCCTGTGGCGTGCGGTGGACCGACCTCAACCGGGCTGCCGGCCACCTCACCATCGCCGAGCAACTCGTCCAACTCGGCTGGGCGGTCGAGGCCGGCGAGCCCAAGAGCGACGCCGGCGGGCGGGTCATCGCGCTGGACAAGCTCACCCTCGCCGTGCTCGACGCCTGGCGCAAACGCCAGATCGCCGAGCGGCTGGCCTGGGGCAGCGCCTGGGTCAACTCCGGACGCATCTTCACCCACGAGGACGGCAGCGAGTGGCACCCCGCCGAGGTCACCAAGCACTTCAACGACCTGGTCGAAGCCGCCGGCCTACCGCCCATCCGGCTGCACGACCTGCGCCACGGTGCGGCGACCATGGCGCTGGAGGCCGAGGTCGACATCAAGGTGGTGCAGGAACTGTTGGGTCACTCCACCAGCGTGCTGACCCGCGATACCTACACCAGCGTCTCCCCGCGCCTGGCTCGCGAGGCGGCCGAGCGCACCGCCGCCATGGTTCCCCGGACGGCGCGGCACGGGGACGCTACCGGGACTGATGGTCTCCCTTTGGTCTCCCAAGGTCCCAAAATGACATTGGGCGCCCCGTCGGAACGGAAGAATGCCCAGGTCAGAACGGGTGCGCCGCCAGGGACTCGAACCCCGAACCCGCGGATTAAGAGTCCGCTGGGGGCCGCCTCAACGGGCCCGATCGTTGTCGTTCGCTGATCCTGTTTGACGCACCACCCGCTCCCGGCATCACGGCCGGGTCCTGCTCCAGCGCAGGGCCCGGCTTCTGTTTGTCCCCGTCCCAACCTCTCTTCTTTTGGAGTTCCTGATGTCCACGCCCCAGCGTCCACACTGGACCACCGACAAGGACCGGCCGCCTGCCGGCACCGAGCGTCGCCCGACCGCGTCGTCAGCCGGCGAGGCGGTGTTGCTCTACACTCCTGCCGAGGCCGCCCGGCTGTTGCGGGTACGCGAGTCGTGGCTGCGCAAGAAGGCCGCCGCGCGGCAGGTGCCGTGCACGTTCCTGGGCAAGCACCTGCGTTTCTCCCCCGCCGACCTGGCCGCGATCGTCGCGGCCTCAGCCCGGCCCGCGGTTGGCCGGCGCAGGCGGGCCAGGTCGGTGACCACCGTTCGGGATCGCGACTTGCCACCACCGGCGCATCTAAGCGTGCATCCATCCGACCGTGATGACCACCGATCGGATGGGAGCAGCCCATGGCCTGGGTAGAACAACGTGGCAGCCGCTACCGGGTACGGATCCGGATGCCCGACGGCAGCGTCGGTACCGACTCCTGCCACCCCACCAGAGCCATCGCCGAGCTGCGTAGCAAGCAGGTTGACGTCGAGCAGGCCCTGGACACCTACCTCGACCCGGCCCGCGGCCGGATCACCCTCGCCGAATGGGTGGCGATCTGGGAACCCGGCCACCTCGCCGGCGAGGCGAAATGGGCCGCCTACCGCAGCCACCTCCGCAACCACATACTGCCCCGCTTCGGCGACGTACCACTGACGAAGATCAGCCGCCAGTCGGTGAAGGTCTTCGTCAAGCAACTCAAGACCCACCTCGCCGACTCCAGCACCGCCAGCGTCATGTCGCTGCTCAGCCTGCTCATGCGCGAGGCCGTCGCCGACCGCCGCATCCCCATCAACCCCTGCCACGCAGTCAAAGTGATCACCCAACGACCGGCCGAACGGCCAACCGCCACGCCATCGCAGGTCAACCAGATCACCGCCCGCATCGACCGGCGAAGCGACCAGATCCTCGTGACCGCCGCCGCCTACACCGGCATGCGCTGGGGCGAACTGGCCGGCCTGGCCCGCACCAACACCCACCTCGACGACGGGCTCCTGCGCATCCACCCCGAGGTCGGTGCCCTGCACGAGGTCGCCGGACGCCTCTACCTCGGCCCGCCCAAGACCCGCGACTCCGCCCGCGACATCCACCTCCCACCATTCCTCATCACCCTGCTCCGGGAGGTCCTCGACAGCCATGACCACGACACCGTCTTCTGCGGCGCCCGCGGCGCGTTCCTGCGCCGCTCGGCCATGTCCCGCCGCGTCTGGGGCCCGGCCGTCAACGGCAACCCCCACAAGGACATCGCCCCGATCATCGACGGGATGCACTTCCACGACCTACGCCACACCCACAAGACCTGGCTCATCGAAGACGACATCCCCGAAATCGCCCAAGCCAAAAGACTCGGCCACCGGCTACCCGGCGTCCGCGGCATCTACAGCCACGTAACCCCCGACCATGCAGCACCGCATCGTTGACGCCCTGCAACATCGCTGGCAGACCACCCAGCCCACCACCGCCACGCCCACACGCCACCTACGGGCCGCGTAGACCACGATCGACACCAACCTCGGGGCGACGCCAAACCGGCGTCGCCCCAGGCCCGATCACACAGATACCCGCCCACCAGCCCGCACGACCACGCTTGGCAAGGCCAGCAAGACCACCAGCGCCGGGACGTGACGATCATGTGCTCCCAGTTTGCTCCCACTGTAACGAGCAACAACTAAACGGCTCGTTACCGGACTTCCGGTAACGAGCCGCTGATGCGATGAAGGAGCGGGCCTCCGCTCCTCGTGACAGTCACCCTCGCGCAACGCTTGGGCTGTTCACGTCCACCACGACGAGGGAGGCCCTGTGGACGAGTATGACGGCCGGCAGTTTGTCGGGATAGATCTG
>WNFV01010225.1_pt1 | contig 21516 bp, 20 predicted proteins | sample 5400101 | NCBI WGS metagenome assembly WNFV01 (sample SAMN13153361, study PRJNA577476) | soil metagenome | isolation source: 115 cm soil or saprolite under grassland replicate 1 | place: USA:California | collected 2016-06-15 | reverse complement strand
ATCGTCGGACTTCTTGCGCAACTTGAGCCCGAAGGCGACGTTGCTGAAAACCGTCATGTGGGGCCAGAGCGCGTAGCTCTGGAAAACAAAACCAATGGCGCGAGAGTACGGCGGCACGAGAATGCCGCGCTCGATGGAAGTCTGAATTTTATCGGCGATCGAAATCGACCCGGTATCGGGAACCTCGAGCCCGGCGATCGATCTTAACAACGTCGTCTTGCCGCACCCCGAAGGCCCGAGGAAGGCAAGAATCCCCTTGTCAAATTCAAAGCTGACATCGTCCAGCGCCTTGACCTCCTTATAGAACTTCGAAACGCCTTCGACTTTTAGAATCGACATTTTTTACATCCACATCGCCTAATGCGCAAAGAGCATGCCATGACGCCCGCGTGATTGTGCATGGCTGTCTATTACTCTAATCGTTGGAAACATTTCAACTCATCGCTCTAGTTTGGTCAAAGCTCTCGAGCACCCTATGTAGCCAACTCAATGGCCGAGCAACTTACGCGGAAGCTCCACTTCTTAAGCAATTGCCGCCGTTAAATTAGGCGCTCAGAGTGAGATCCCAAGCGGCGTACGCGAGTACAGAAGAACGGATACAAGACGCCGGCCGCCACCGGCACGCCGAGAAGGTTGTAGAAAAACGCGAAGAAAAGGTTCTGCCGGATATTGCGCATGGTGGCACGGCTGAGCGCTCGGGCCGTAACGATACCGCGCAAATCTCCCTTCACCAGTGTCACCCCGGCGCTTTCGATGGCGATATCCGTTCCTGTGCCCATTGCGATGCCCGCGTGAGCCTGAGCCAGCGCCGACCATGGCGACGATCCGACCGGTCGATTGCAACTGCTTTATGATCTCGGCCTTCTGGCTCGGCAGAACCTCCGCATGGACTTCATCGATACCGAGACTACGCGCCATCGCATCGGCGGTCGCTTTACTATCGCCGGTGAGCATCACGATGCGCACGCCGACTTTATGCAGTTGGCGAAATCGCTTCGCGGGTCGATGGCTTGATCGGATCCGCGACGCCGAGGAGACCAGCCAGCTGTTTTTCGATCGCCACGAACATGACCGTTTGGCCTTGGCGCGCAATTGTTCCGCTCTCTCCCGTAGCCCTTCTGTCGAGATTTTCAATTCCTCGAACAGCTTGAGATTACCGAGCGCCACTCTCTTGCCATCGACGACACCCACGATTCCCTTCCCGGTATAAGACTGAAACTCCTGCTCTTTACCGAACGACACTTGTCTTTCCTGCGCGCGGGCGGTGCAGCACACGCCCGCCGGTCGCCGAGATGATAATCAGCGGCCCGTTGAGGTCATTGATCGCCTTCGACTGCTCCGGAGTTTTATCGATGATCATATGCCGAGAGCTGATCGGACAGCGCTCCTAATCACGCAATTTTGCCATCTCAAAATTGTGCTCGTCGGTGTGCCGGCTGTAAATCTCCATCGCTTCCAATCCCATCGGACTATCGACATGCACAGGGATTGCCGGGATTTCGCTGTCGTCTTCCATTTTTCGAATGGTATATAGCAAATCTTGGGTTCGACCGATGGCGAATGCGGCAATAACCAAACAGCCGCGCTCTGCGACGGTTGCTTTGATCAAGTTACGCAACTCGGTTTCCGAATCCTTCGCGTGCGCGCGGTTACCGTAGGTCGACTCGATCAGCAGCCATTCGGCCGCGCCCGCGGGCTGTGGATCCTTCAAAATCGGCCTGTCGTAGCGGCCGAGATCGCCGGAATCGAGCAAGCTTCTTTTCTGACCATTGACGCAAATGACAAGCGCGCCGAGCCGGCCCCGAGAATGTGACCGACTCGGCCAAACTCTAGGAACACCCCCTTCATCACTTCGACGGACTCGCGACGCCGATTGGGCGCAAGAGCTTGAGCGCCTGTTCGGCGTCTTCGATGGTATAGAGCGCCAGTGCCGGCGAGTGTTTCGAATAGCCCTTACGATTGGCGTAACGCGCTTCTTCCTCCTGCAGGTGCGCTGCATCGGGCAACATCACGCCTAAAAGATCGCAGGTTCTCGGCGTCGCGAATACCGGCCCGTGGTAACCCTTGGAAACGATCCGCGGCAGATAACCCGAATGATCGATGTGCGCATGGGTCAGGATCACCGCGCGCAGAGGCTGGAGATCGATCGGCACCTGGGCCCAATTTCTTTGTCGAAGTTCCTTCAGCCCCTGAAACAATCCGCAGTCGATCAGCAGTTGATCGTCGCCGTAAGAGAACAGAAACTTCGAGCCGGTTACGCCGCCTGCCGCGCCGAGAAACTGTAATGAAACCGTCGTGTCGTTCGCCATGCAGCAATATATCCTTTCGCCGAAGCGGCTAACCCAAGTAATCAAACCCGAGCGAGATCCGCCATTGATCCGGTTGGCTCATCCCGCACGCCTTCATTACTGTGGCACCCAATACTCCAGAGACATTTCAGAACACTTCGAAGATCGCGCTTTTTGATGGCGGAGGGGGCGAGATTCGAACTCGCGGTCCACGAAGTGGACGCCGGTTTTCAAGACCGGTGGTTTCAACCACTCACCCACCCCTCCGAAAATTTGGCAGGATTACTCAGAATATGACGCTGAACATGTACGACGAATTAATGAACCTTAGAATAACGGCTCACAGATCGGGTTACAAGGATAGAGGCGTAAGCTTCGCCCCTAGGAACAGTGCCGTGACGTACAATCCGGTCGCTTTGCGATCGTCGCGAATGACCGTTCTTTGGGCAGAGACTTGAATACAATGCGGGCAGATAGCCGCTGAAATGCCCCATCGAGAGAAAATTATTGTTGCAATCACGAGCCAACCTGGTGGCATAATGATTGCTCGGAACGAGAATAAACAAATTCTGAAGGCAGCGTTGCCTTCGAAACGACCAAAGGCGCTTAGCCGTTTTTTCGGCATGCGTCTTTTTGTTTTGGGCAATACATAAAATCGCACAGGGTAAATAAGGGAGCGAGCCACAATGAAGCTAGCTTGGAAAATCACACGTCAATCGCCTGTCGACGCGGCTTCATGGAGGCGCATCAGACGCGAACGCGAACGTGCCTTTCGCTTCATGGTTGCCATTTTTGTTTCCACGTCATTGCTCGCTTTTGTGCATTCGCGGATCTGGGCCCACGAGGTTGGCGAACCGCTCCTGGAGCAGCTGCCGATCTGGAGTCGCTGTTGCAATCAACACGATTGCATCCCTCAACCGGTAAGCATTCTTCGAAAGGACGAGAAGACCCTGACGGTGGATATTGCGGGATCGCATGCTTCCGTGGATAAATCTAAGTTTTCGCCCGTGCCTTCGACTCGCACCTGGGTTTGCTACGTGATTCCGAACGGGATCGTCACCAACGATAACATCCGCTGCATTCTTCATCCTCAACATAGCGGGACGATTTAGCTATTCTCGTCAATCCGAGCTATGCCGCCGCGTCGTGCATCGCAGACCGCGCTTCAAGCTCCGCGCCTGGAGCCGTGCCTACCCGATTCGTTCCAACCCGCCCATATACGGCCTGAGTGCCTCGGGAATCGCCACGCTGCCGTCTTTTTGTTGATAATTTTCCAGTATCGCGACGAGGGTACGGCCGACCGCTAAGCCGGAGCCGTTGAGCGTATGGACGAAAATCGGCTTGGCCTTTTTGTCCCTGCGGTAGCGAATGTTTGCGCGGCGAGCTTGGAAATCTTCGCAATTCGAGCAAGAGCTGATCTCTCGATAGGCATTTTGTCCCGGCAGCCAGACTTCCAGGTCGTAAGTTTTCGCTGAAGCGAAACCCATGTCGCCGGTACACAGCTCGACCACACGGTAAGGCAGCTTCAGGCGCTTTAGAACTTCTTCGGCGTTCTGAACCATGCTTTCCAGCTCGTCGTAGGAAGTTTCCGGTTCGGTAAATTTTACCATCTCGACTTTGTTGAATTGATGTTGGCGTATCAGACCGCGCACGTCTTTGCCGTAGGAGCCGGCTTCGCGCCGGAAGCAAAGCGTGAACGCGGTGTATTTGACCGGCAAGTCTTCCCGGTCAAGTGTCTCGTCGCGGTGAACGTTTGTGAGGGGGACTTCGGCGGTCGGAATGAGAAAGTATTCCGGACTCTCGATGCGGAAGAGATCTTCCTCAAATTTCGGTAGATTGCCGGTTCCCGTGAGCGCGGCGCGATTCGCCAACGTCGGTGGAATCATTTCTTTGTAACCGTGCTCGCCGGTATGTAGATCCAACATGAAGTTGATCAGCGCGCGCTCGAGCCGCGCACCCGCGCCCTTGTAAAGAGTGAAGCGCGCGCCGGCGATCTTCGCCGCCCGGGCAAAATCCAAGATCCCCAACTCCTCGCCGATCTCCCAGTGATTCTTGGCTGGAAAATCGAATGTCGGCGGCTCGCCCCAGCGGCCAATCTCCTTGTTGTCATCCGAGGTTTTGCCGATGGTCACACTGGGATTGGGCAGATTGGGCAGGGTCAGCATGAATTGTTCAAATCTTGCCTCGATCTCTGCGAGCGGCCCTTCGCCGTTACGAATCGCATCGCTCACCTCTTCCACTTCGCGCATGAGCGTGCTGGCATCGCCTTCGCTTTTTTTGATCCTGCCGATCTCGCCGGAGAGACGGTTTTTCCTTTCCTTGAGACGCTCGATGTTCGCCAACGTTTCGCGCCTCTCCCGGTCCAGCGAAACGAATTCATCCCAATTGATCTCTGTCCCGCGCGTCGCCATGCGCGCCTTGACTCGATCCAAATTTTCTCGCAGGAGCTTTACATCCAGCATTTTACCCCTTTACGAGAGCTCAAAAGCATTCTCGATATGTTCGACCACTGGATCGCCCCTCGGCCAGGAAATCCCCACGACGTCGAATCTCGCGTCGCGCTGATGGAGTCTTTTTTCAGTCAGGAAATATTGAGCCACCTGAATCATTTTGTGCTGCTTGCGAAACTCCACGGCTTCGAACGGCGACCCAAAACCATGGCCGGTACGAGTTTTCACTTCGACAAACACAACGACACGGCGGTCGAGAACGATGAGGTCCAATTCCCCCATCGAGCAACGGTAATTGCGCTCGACCAGCTTGTAGCCTTTCTTCTTGAGATATTCTTCCGCGAGACGTTCGCCTTCTTTTCCTAGGCGTAGTTTGGTGTCGCCGGCGCTCATCGTCGAATCAAAATCGCCTCACTCCTCCGACACGACCCATGCGTCTCGAACTGGCTTAAAGCTTTGCCGGTGAATCGGCGAAGGGCCATGGAGACGCAGCGCCTCCAGGTGAGCCGTGCAAGTATAACCCTTGTGAGCGGCAAAGCCGTACTCCGGGTAGCGCTTGTCGAGCTCGACCATCATCGCGTCGCGCGCGACTTTGGCAATGATCGAGGCCGCGGCGATCGAAAGACATAACAGGTCTCCTTTGACAATGGTTTTTTGGTACAGCCATCCTCCCGCATAGGATTTGGAATTAAGAATCAGCTCTCTTGGGATGATCTGATTCCCATCGATTAACAAACAATCGGGTGGAGCCTTCAAGCCATCGAGGGCCTTGACCATGGCTAAAAGGCTGGCTTGGAGAATATTGATGCGATCAATTTCTTCTACCTCGACTACGCCGATCCCCCAGCCGTCCGCGATATCACAAATGAGCGGCGACAATTTTTCCCGTTGCTTGGGTGTAAGCAGTTTCGAGTCTTTAATCTCAGGATGGGAGAAGCCCCGCGGCAAGATCACCACCGCTGCAACCACTGGACCGGCGAGTGGTCCCCTGCCGACTTCGTCCGCTCCGGCGACGCATTTGAAGCCGCGAGCATAGCCATGCTCCTCGAAAGGACGAAACCGAATGGGCTTCGATCGGATCGCCAACGACATCTGCCCGCTCTTCATTGGCCCTCATTTTTAACGAAAAGGTTCTCTAACTGCAATAAAAATCGCATTCCACGACAGCGCGGGGGCCAACATATTGGCAATGGAGCCGAGCTTATGTTAAAAAATTTCCATGAAACTGACCCGCGATGAGGTCCAACGCGTAGCCGTTCTCGCCCGGCTCCGGCTCACCCCGAAAGAGGAAACGCAGCTCACCGAACAGCTCGATCATATTTTGGCATACATGGAGAAGCTCGCTGAATTAGATACGTCAAACATGGAGCCGTTCAGCCACGCAGTCGACGCGGTCAACGTTTTGCGCGAAGACCAAGTGACCAATCGCTCCAACGCCGATGCTCTGCTGGCCAACGCGCCGGACCGGGACAACAGCTTCTTCAAAGTTCCGAAAATCATCGAATGAGCCTCGCTGCCCTCACGCTCGACGATGCCGGCAAAAGATTACGCAAACGTGAGTTTTCCTCCCTCGAACTCACCGAAGCCGTGCTTCAACGCATCGCGGCTTCAGACAATAAAATCCACGCCTACCTAACCGTCGCGCGCGAGCCTGCGTTGGAGCAGGCCCGACAGGCCGACGAACGTCTCAAGCAGGGTAGCGGCCTATCGCCGCTTCTGGGAATCCCGATCGCGGTGAAGGACAATTTTCTTACCTGCGGCCTGCGCACCACTTGCGCATCGAAAATTCTTGGCGAGTTCGTTCCACCCTACGACGCGACCACCGTGCAGAAGCTTCGCGCCGCAGGGGCGGTCATTACGGGAAAGACCAATCTCGATGAATTCGCCATGGGCTCGTCGGCGGAGAATTCGGCGTTCTTTCCGACGCGCAACCCGTGGAGTCTCGAGCGCATACCCGGCGGCTCTTCCGGGGGCTCGGCGGCCGCCGTAGCCTCAGACCAGTGCATCGCCGCGTTGGGCACGGATACCGGCGGGTCGATTCGCCAGCCTGCGGCATGCTGCGGCATCGTCGGACTGAAGCCGACCTACGGACGCGTGAGCCGCTACGGCATCGTCGCCTTTGCTTCGTCCATGGATCAGGTCGGCCCGATGACGAAAGACGTCCGCGATGCGGCGCTCTTGCTGGAAGGCATCGCGGCATACGATCCGGCCGATTCCACTTCGGTGGATCGAGCCGTGCCTCAATACGCCAGCGCGCTCACGGAAGGGGTCAAGGGGCTTCGTTTGGGCATTCCTAAAGAATACTTCGTCGCGGGGATGCAGGCGGAAGTCGAAAGAGTCGTACGCACGGCAATCCGCGAGCTGGAAAAAAGTGGCGCCGTGATCGAAGAGATTTCTCTGCCGCACACGGAGTATGCCGTTGCAGTTTATTACATCGTTGCCACCGCCGAGGCGAGCTCAAATTTAGCGCGCTACGATGGCATGCGCTACGGCCGTCGCGCCCACGCCAAGGATCTCACGGAGACCTATATGATTAGCCGCGACGAAGGTTTCGGCGCCGAGGTGAAACGCCGAATCATGCTCGGCACCTACGCCTTGTCGGCGGGCTATTACGATGCGTACTATCTCAAAGCTCAAAAGGTTCGTACGCTCATCAAGCGAGACTTCGACGCGGCTTTCAAACGCTGCGATGTGATCGTGACGCCAACAGCGCCGACCACTGCGTTCAAGCTCGGCGAGAAAACCCAGGATCCGCTGCAGATGTATTTATCTGACATCTACACGATTTCGATCAATCTCGCGGGACTGCCGGCGATTTCGTTGCCCTGCGGTTTCGATTCGGAAGGCATGCCCGTCGGCCTGCAAATTATTGGCAAGCCTTTCGACGAATCGACGATATTCCGCGTCGCTTATAACTACGAGCAGGCCACGGAATGGCACAAACAAAGGCCGAGGATTGAGAATCAATGACGGACGATCGCGAATTCCTCTCCTCGATCATCGATTTTCAATTGGTCACGTGATGAAGTACGAGCCGGTCATAGGTCTAGAGATCCACGCACAGTTGCTCACCGCATCAAAAATCTTCTGCGGTTGCTCGACCAAATTTGGCCAAGCGCCCAATCAAAATACCTGTCCGGTTTGCACCGGGTTTCCCGGCGTCTTGCCGGTGTTGAACAAGAAAGTCGTCGAGTTTGCCATCAAGGCAGGTTTGGCGACCCACAGCGAGGTCGCGCGTAAGAGCATTTTGGCGCGCAAGAACTATTTTTATCCCGATTTGCCCAAGGGCTATCAGATCAGCCAATACGAATTGCCAATCAGTGGCAACGGGCACGTCGAGATGGAAGTGAATGGTGCTCAAAAGCGCATTCGCCTTACTCGCATTCACATGGAAGAAGACGCGGGAAAGAACATTCATGACGCCCACGGTGATTCGAGTCTCGTCGACCTCAATCGCGCCGGCGTTCCGCTCTTGGAAATTGTCAGCGAGCCGGATATGCGCACACCCGAAGAAGCCGGCGTTTATCTTCGGACCTTGAGACAGATCCTGCAGTACCTGGGCATCTGCGACGGCAATATGGAAGAAGGCAGCTTCCGCTGCGACGCCAATGTGTCGGTCCGTCCCATCGCTAGTGAGACACTCGGCACCAAGATCGAAATCAAGAACCTCAATTCGTTCAAGGCCGTTGAAAAAGCGCTCGGGTACGAGATCGAACGACAAATTGAGGCGCTGACCGACGGCGCCAAGCTGGTCCAAGAAACCCGTCTGTGGGATGAGCACCGCGAACAGACCCGCTCCATGCGCTCAAAAGAATCAGCGCATGATTACCGTTACTTTCCCGATCCGGACTTGCTGCCGCTGGTGATCGACGACGAGTGGATTGCTGAAATACGGGCTTCACTACCTGAGCTGCCGACCGAGCGCAAAGCCCGATTCAGGTCGGAATACGGCCTTACCGCTTATGACGCGGATTTGCTCACCAGCCGCAAGGACGTCGCCGACTATTTTGAATCCGCAGTGCAAGCTCATGCGAATCCTAAAGCGCTCAGCAATTGGATCGTCGGCGATCTGTTTCGGGTTGTGAACAAACAGAATCTTGACGCGCAAATGTATATCACTGATTGGCCGGTCGCGGCGCACGATTTAGCTGAGATGGTGCGACTCATTGATCAAGGCAAGATCAGCGGTAGGATCGGCAAGACCGTCTTCGAAGCGTTGCTCGACTCGGGCAAGTCGCCACAGCAAATTGTCGCTGAAAAGAGTCTCGAGCAAGTCTCGGATAGCGCCAGTATCGAGGCCGCCATCGATAAAGTTCTAGCGGCTAATGCCAGTCAAGTTGAGCAATACAAGTCCGGCAATGAAAAAGTCTTTGGCTTCCTCGTCGGCCAGATCATGAAAGCGACTCAAGGCAAAGCCAATCCACAGAGAGTCAATGAAATTCTACGCGCGAAATTGACAGCCAGCGGGTGATTTTTTTCTGGGCCGAAATCCAGCGTCTGCGTCATTCTCCTTTCGCCGCAACCGAGCCGCAATTCCCGGTTACGGTATCGACGAGCGAGCTTCCGGGCGAAACCCCTGCGGTAGATTGATAATGATTCCGTTCAGTCCTTCTTGTTTGAATGTCCGCAGTTGCCGTTCCGCTTCGTCCCGTATGGAAAAGTTTCCGAGCCGCACTCGAAGCACTCCTTCAGCGCCGGCTTCCGTGACGGAAACGGCGTAGCCACGCCGCTCCATGGTTTCGGCCCAGCGCTGGGCTTTCTCCTTGTCGTTGAAACCCAGCTGAATGATAAAACCCTCCAACGCTTTCGGCGGAGGCCGCACAGGCGGTTTCTTTTCCGCAGTCACCTCAGCCGGCTTTCTCAGCAATGCGAGCTGTTCGCCGGCCGGCTTCTCAGCCGCGGTTTCTCGCTGTGGCGCAGCGGCGGCGGTCGAAGTCGATGGCTTGGCTTCACGCAACGGCGGCTCAGCTTTCTCCGCACCGGCGCCCGGGCTCGGCTTCGCCGCCTCGCGTGGACGCGCCGGTTCAGGTGTTGGTTTCACCGCCGGTGGAGCAGGAGCATCAGACGCGGAAGCGTTCGCTGCTGGCAACTTCACCGGCGCGGCCAGACTCTCGAGTCGCGCTGCCGTTCGCGGCATCTCGTCTTTCGCCTCCTCAGTGGCCGGAGCGGGCTTGATTTTTTCCGCCACGGAACTTTGGACAGAAAGCTTAGCAGTCGAAGCTGGAGCCGTAACTTTATCAGGAGTTTTTGCAGCGGGATTTTTATCCTCGATTGCGCTTCCATCTTTGCGACTGACGGTAGCCCAATTGGTGGCTTCGCTTCGGCCGCTGGCGGTAGCGGTTGCTCAGAGGCTTTCACCACCGCTTGTTCCGTCTTCCCTGGTTCGCGTGTCTTTGCTTCTGGAACCTTCTCGGCCGATTTCGGCGGCGCTAACTCTCGTGCCGGCACAGTTACCGGCGCTGCCGATTGCGCCTTCGCCACGACGGTCGGCGACTCCTTGCCTTTTGCCGCTTCCTGAGCGACCGAAGGTTTGTCGACCGGCAATTTGGTCACAACAGTCGCGGCCGGTTTCTCATTGGATATCGTCTCGGGTTTTTTTGCCTCGATGACAGTTTTTGGTGTCGCCACCGCTGGTGCAGGCTTGGGCCCATCGGGGACCGGTTTCACTTCTGGTTCATTCTTTTTCGTCTCAGCCACCGGCTTTGGGACCGGCGGTGCGGATATATCTTTTCGCGGCTGTTCAATTTTCTCAACCGACACGTCCTTGTCCACCCGTGCCGTTGGCGCCGGAGAAACTTTCTTTTCGACCGGTGGCTCCACAGATTTGGCTACCGCCGACGGTACCGTCACCTCTTGCGTTGGCTGTGACGTCGTTTTTGCGGCGACCGCGCTCGATTTATCCTTTGACTCATCTACCGGCGCCCTGGGAATAATTACTTCCGTGCCTTTGGTCGCGGCAACGTGCTCGGCTTCCGCCACCGGTTTCGCCTTTTTCGGCGCGTCGCTTGCCTTGATGTTTGGCTTTGCGTCTACGGCGCTATTTTTTTGTACGACAGGAATCTCCTGCTTCGAATCCACCTTAGCTTCTGTCGGGCTCGGTTTAGCGACCGTCGAGCTGGCCATGTCCTTCGCGGGCGGCGTGTCCTTCTTTGCGACTTCAAGCCTTGGTTCAACTCTTTGGCTAAACTCTTTAGCAGGTGCTGGCGGCAACTGGGAAGGGGCCGGTTTGGACGCGGCGGGCACCGAAGCTAAATTATCTTCACGGATCGCCGGGCGGACATCCGGCCGGGCTTCCTGCGGCTGATAAGAAACCAGGGTCAGCGGACCGTCTTCTTCAACGGAAAAAATCACCGCGTTGCCAAGTAAGTCGTTTTGATTGAGCTCATGACGAAGGAAGTTTCGAACCCGTTGCTTTGGAAAGTAAATAATCGCTCGGGCCAGAGTAACGCGGTTGCCCGTCGGTTCTGCAAGGATGTTTCGCCACGCCAGATTCAAGCCATAGCCGCTCAATTCTTTGTCTTGATAGATATCGCTATCGCCGCTCAGAATTCCTAAAATTTCCATGCCATAGCGAGAAAAAAGCTGATGGACTTTGTCACTGAGTTCGCCTTTGGTTTCGAAGGTCTCCGGGGCTGCTAACACGACTTCGAGGTAACGCTCATCCGCAGTCTTGGCGGCGGAGTGAGTAAAGAACCCGATGCCGCCGACCGATGAAATATTGTTGGCAAACTGAAGAGTAGATGTTTTGGGGTTGCGAACGATGCGCTCGATCAGCCGGTCCAGGTTTTCTTTATATTTGTTACCCAAATACCTGGCCCTGGCAGTGCTATAATATATTGGCGGGGTCGCGATTAATCCTGTGGTCGCGGGTTTTTTGGGGGATGTTTCGTCAAAGAGCGCACAGCCTATTGCCAATAATGGGTAAACTAACAGTAATACTTTAACTTTTCGTCCAATCATCGTTACACCTTCGCGTCGCCCGACACCCCGGGGGGCCAAAGTTTTCTTGACACGTTCCCACGATAACCTATAATGAAACGGCTTTTTGAAGATTATACCGCAATATAGTCGTTGCCGCTTCTAAAGACAACATTTTTTTAACAAACAAAAGAGAGCGAATTTTTATGGCGATAGGAGAGTTGCTCTTAGCAAAAGGTGTCATTACCGGCGAGCAACTCAACAAAGTACTCCAGCAGCAAAAAATTGCCGGTGGGCGCCTCGGCGACAACCTGGTTGCGCTCGGATACATTAGCCGGGCGGACTTAGAAGCCATACTCCAGGAACCTCCCGCTGTAGCAAAAAGTATCGATCAAACGGGGCTGGAGGGAAACTTTTTGCTCAACTGTCTCCTCCGGACCCTGTATATCTCCGCGCTGCAAACCATTCCGGAGCTCTCCGAACAGATCAAGCTTACCCGTTGGGTCGTTGAAGAACTTTTAACATTCGCCAAAAAAGAGGCGCTCGTCGAGATCCGCGGCCCGTCGGAAAAAAACTACAACATCATGCGCTACGCGTTGACCAACGCCGGCAAAGAAAGAGCGAGCGAGGCGCTGCGCCGGTGCGAGTATATAGGCCCGGTCCCCATACCTCTGGAAACGTTCCAGACGCAAGTTCAAAAGCAGACGATCACCAACGAAGTCATCAGCATTGATAAACTCAAAAAAGCGCTATCCCATCTGGTGCTTTCCGAAGATGTCGTCCGACGCCTAGGGCCGGCGTCTAATTCCGGGCGAGCGATACTGGTTTACGGCGCAGCGGGAAACGGCAAGACTTCCATCGCCGAAGCCCTGGTCAACGCATTCGAACAGCCGGTGTATATTCCCTACGCAATCGAAGCGGACGGCCAAATCATCAAGATTTACGATCCTTCGGTTCACGTCATGTTTCCGGCGAGCGACAGCAACAACGGCGACGCTCACCCGATGTTTCTACCCCAACTCGAACACGACCCGCGCTGGGTCCGTTGCAAGCGGCCTTATATCATATCCGGCGGCGAACTGACTCTTGAGATGCTCGATCTGGATTTCGATCCCCATTCAAAATATTATGAGGCGCCGCTGCAGATGAAGGCGATCGGCGGTATCTTCGTGATCGACGATTTTGGGCGCCAGCGGGTACGGCCGCATGAATTGCTCAACCGCTGGATTTTTCCGTTAGAGCGAAAAGTCGATTATCTGACCCTGCATACCGGGAAAAAGTTTGCGTTATTGTTCGATCAACTGGTAATATTTGCCACGAATTTTCCGCCTGAGGAGCTGATGGATCCGGCGCAGTTGCGCCGTGTCCACTACAAGATGAAGATTAATCCGCCGACGGTCGAGGAGTTCAAAGAAATCTTCCAGCGCATTTGCGATTCCTACGGCTTGGAGTTTTCCGAAGAGACTATGGCCTACCTGCTCAACTCGTTTTACATCAAGTATAAGATCCCCTTTGCGGGATTTCACCCGAAGTTTATTGCCGAGCATGTCATCGCGGCTTGCAATTATCTCGGTACGCCGCCGCGGATCAGCCGACAACTTCTCGCCGACTCGCTCGAGAACATGGTTATTCTACCGACTGCACCGACTCCAGATTGATCGCCCATGACGAAACCTCTTGCGCTCATCATCAACTCGACCGATTCGCCGCTCATGGGCATCTCCAAGTTCGTCGAAGCGCGCGATTGCTCGGTTCACGTCAGTCGATCGATTGAGGAAGCTGAACGAGTGCTCGTGGCATTTCCCGTCGAGCAGCAAAAATTTATCTTCGCCGATCTTGCCCTATGCCAAGACAACGCTTGGCGTGGTTTCGTGGAACGGTTGAGCGGAAACTCCACGAGCCTCGCGCTCATTTGCTACGATCCGCATCATCCGCAAGCACTCTACGGCTTATTCGGCCAGATCAACCAGTCGACCAGCGACAACAACACTCCCCATGCCATCAAAGCGCCGATGATGATCGGGGATACGCCCCAGTATCATGACGTTCTGAATCTGGCCAATCGTTATGGCATGCATGACATCACGGTGCTGATTACGGGCGAGACCGGCACCGGCAAGGAAGTCATGGCCCAATATATGCATACGCGCGGTCCGCGCGCCGACAAGCCCTTCGTAGGCTGCAACATGACGGCGATACCTGAAACCCTGGTGGAAAGTGAACTCTTCGGTTACGTCAAGGGCGCATTCACCGGCGCCGACCGCAACAAGAAGGGCTTCATCGAGGCGGCGGAAGGCGGCACGTTGTTCTTGGATGAGATCGGCGATCTCGCGCCGACGATTCAACTCAAACTCCTGCGCTTTCTGGAAACTCGCCAGTATTACCGAGTCGGCGAATCGACGCCCAAGACGAGCGACGTCCGTATTATCGCAGCAACCAACAAGGAGCTTGAAGAGGCCATTCAGGGCAACGGCTTTCGCAAGGACCTTTACTTCCGGCTGAACAGCGCCCGCATCATTCTGCCGCCGCTGCGCGAGCGCAGAGAGGACATGATTCTGCTCATCGCCAACTTCGTCTATCAGGCCTGCAATCAATTTCAAAAGCCGCTAAAAAAAATGACCAGCTCCGCCAAAGCGCTCTTTCTCGATTATCCCTGGCCGGGAAATATCAGGGAGCTGAAAAGCGTGATCGAAAGCGCGGTCATGGTTTCGGACGGAGACTACATCACGATCAGCGACCTGCCGATGAACGCTGTATCGCAAGCTCGAGAAGTTTGCTTTGGCCAGTCTTTGAAAGTCCCGCCGAGACGACCTTGGCCCGCAAATCATTCATCGCCACCGTGCTTTATGTTTTCCTGCTGTCGAGTCAAGGCGTACACTCCCAATCCAACACTGCACTAGGAGCCGCTAAAGAATCTGACGTTATTCACGTCTACGCCGCGCCCGATGATAACACTCCTCCGATCGGGGTGCTCTTAGCTGGCGAGAGCGCGACGCCCGTAGCCGAGTCCCAGGGAGCCAGCGGTATTAAGTGGTATTTGATCAAAATCAAGAGTGGCGAGGTAGGATTGGATTACGCAAAGCGACAGCGAACAATCGAAGAAGGTTGATAATTTTTTTCCCGCGCTACCGCGCGAAGCTGGCGGCGTTTCGGTCGACGTCGCGAAGACTTCAGCCGCGAAAACCTTAGCGGCGGATCGATGATCGTTCCAGTAACGCTAAATCGCACGCTCACGGCCAACCTGCTCTTGGACACTGGTGCGTCCATGACAATGATTTCCCGGCGAATCGCGAGCAGCCTCGCTCTCTACCAACCCGATCCGGCCTGATTTCAGGAATTGGCGGCAGAGTCGTCGCCCAAATTGTCCGCCTTGACTCGATAAAGGTAGGCGATGCCGAAGTTAACGGCATGTCTATTTCGATTCACGATATCTCGGTAAACCCTCAATTTGATGGTCTACTCGGAATGGATTTCTTAGGGCGATTTCAGCTTTCAATGGATCCCGCTAAATCGGCTCTAATCCTTTCACCGCGGGAGTCCGCCACTCCAATTCCCTAGGAAAACCAAAAAGATAGCGCGATTTGGGCACGTACAATTTTGTTCGTGCTGAACAGAATTGGTGGAAGTATCTAGCATTTACTGGACAAAGCTGCGTTTAGGCCACTGAAAATACAGACGATTTCCACGGTGTATTTGTGACAACCGTTTTGCTTAGTTGATTACAGGTGTTCCAGCCCCTACGGTATCGTCCACAGTAGGGACAACTAACCCCATGCTTCCAGCTGAGAAACAAGAAACCGCTAGAACTAACTCCGCCGCACCCTCCGCTGGCGGATTTGGCAAGGTGCTCAACTCCATTCAAGGACTCCAGCAGCGACTTGATGACTTTTCCGTCGAGGAGGTAAGCCGCGCGCAAACCAAGGCAGAGAACCTGATTGGTGAGCTTTCACTTATGCATCTGAAATTGGGCCGCGTCCCGATCATTGGCCAGGGGCTCACCAATGCGTGTCGGAGGCTCGGCGAAATCGCCGATGAAAATTTTGCCAGCGCCGATCCCGACAGCTTGGAAAAGTACCCGACGCTCCATGCGCTGCTCAAAGCCAGCAAGTTAATGGAACTTATCAGGGCTCGCGCACAATCGCTTGCTAACTACATTGACGAATGGATCGCCATACGTGAAAGCGCAGCCGCCGCCGTCACAGTCACCCCCGACCTGCAGAGCATAAAAGCGCTACCGAGCCCATTGTTACAACTGGAAGCAAGTCCCGCTGTTGAAGCGAGCACCGTCGCGACCAGTTCTTGGGTTCCGACCGAAACCGACGCCCTCGACGACGTGGCACCAAAGATTGAACAAGCTGAACTAGTGCCCTCGCCAATGGCCGAGGCATCGCAACCGCAAATACCTGAATCAGAAAATAGCGATCAGGAAATCCCAACCGAGAGCTTGCCTCGGCTGCCCCAAGAGGCGATCGATAAGAACAAAAAGTCGCGCGCGGCCAATTCCGATTTCAATCAGCGCCTGCTCGACGACCTGATCAACACCTACGGCGACTTCACCAGCTCGCCGAATTTCTCTGCGCCGCGCGATGTGCCAAAGCCTGCGAAGCCGAATTCTGCCGAGGCAAAAAAGGCGAGTACCCATGTGCCGCTCGAAGCGGCGACTATCCCCTCGGCCGCGCATGCAGCGGCACCGGCCGGGGTCGTAACGCCCGAGGTCCTATCGGCCAATATTGCTCGAACCGAAATCACCCCCCCGATCCAAGCGCAACAGCCAAAACCGGCTGGGGAAAACGTCACTAGCTTGGCAAGACAGGGCGAGATCGATCGGCAGCTAAAGAGTATTATCAAGGACTACGGCGAGTACGATCTGTACAAGCACCACAGCCCGGTGAACTTCAGGGTCGTTGGCATCATAGCTGTCGCACTCCTGGGATTGATTTTGGGGTTGTTCTTTTTGTTCAAATCACGCACCCCGGTCTCGCATCTCAATGATTCGGCCGTGCAATCGGAGATGAAATCGTCTTCTGGCACGCAACCGGGCCAAGGCGAGCGCCCATCGAATGCAATTACCGATACCAAGCAAAGAAAATAGGAAAAGGTTGGATCAGACTATGAAGAACGATTTACAAAATCTCACAGAAGACATCTCTCGGCTCTATGAAGACATTACACAAAAGACCGAGTCGCTCGGGCAGATCGACAGCATCACACGCCTGTACGATGAGCTGCAATCGCAACTGCAAGGCATCTCCACCGAGGAGGTGGATATGCTCCAGAGTCAAATAAAGTCGACTCTCGAGCAAATGGTGGGTATCAGCAAGAGTCTCGCGGTCATCAAGACGTTAAAGGTGACCTTGAACGGCCATGACGAACTAGCGGATTTAGCCAAAAAAGTCTCGGGCGTCAAGGATGCCAAGCGCTCCACGGAGGACCGTTAACGAATCCAGTTCACTAACGGACCAAAGCCATGCAAGGAAATCTTTCACACATCACCTTAACCGACCTGCTGCTTCTCGCCATCAGCGGGAAGAAATCAGGCGTGTTAAAGCTTGCCCGCGGCAAAGAGACGGTCGAAGTCTATTTGACCAACGGAAAAATTGTTCACGCGACGTGCCCCATTGGCGACGGCGATAAAGCAGTGCTTTATCCCGTGACTTGGGGTGAAGGAACGTTTAATCTACAGCCCAACGGCAAAGCGCCGGCAACGACGATCAATAAGACGTCCGAAGAGATTCTCGATGAAGTCAAAGCGATGACGCGGGAGTGGGAAACCATCCTCGACGTGATTCCCTCTGGCAAAGCGGTCTTTCGAATCGCCAATTTACCCGAGGATAACACCGGCCCGATCACTGTCCCGAACGTTGGCTGGCGTGTATTGAGCAAACTCGACGGCGTTCGTACCGTACAGGAGATCGCCGAGAGCCTGCGTATTCCGTTCGCTTACATCGCGAAGGTGGTTTATAGCTTATACCAAGCCGGTCTCGCCGAACCGGCTGCATCCATCGCAAAACCAGTTGCGGATATGGTGCCGCCTGCGCTATTGACTCGTGTGGCGACAATCCTGACCGAAGTGATCGGCCCAATGGCTCCGCTGTTATTGCGCGATCAGATTGAGGCCCTGGGCGAGTCGCCTGACAACCTGCCGGAGGCGAAGCTCGACGAGCTCATCAGCCTCGTGGGTCGCGAGATCTCCGACGGGAAGCTAAAGAGCAAGTTCGAGGAATCCATGTTCCAGGAAATCTCGAACTTCAAACGTTTCTAACGCCACCGCCGCCAACTCACTGGAGGAATGACGATGCCACAGGAAACCGCGTCCATAGAAAGTTCTAAATATGTCAAGCAGGTCAGCATCGGGTGGCAGCGCGGTGGTCTCAAATGGAAGATCAGCACGACGTTTAGCGGACTGATTTTAGTCTTGGGATTACTGGTCATCGGCATTGTCTACTATTTTACCGGCAACGCTTTGCAAAGACAGGTCGATCTGCGCTCCACCGCTCTAGCTACCAACCTCGCGGACGGCGCAGCCGGTTTCGTTTCCCGCAAAGGCACGCTGGAACTCGACGCGCTGGTTGCCAAGTATGGCCGCCTGGACGGCGTCGCTTACGCTTTGATTCAAGATCCGAAAGGCGAGATGCTGGCGAGTAGCATGCAGCCCTTCCCCGCCGAGCTCAAAGACGTGGGCGATTCATCCGGGACTTCGCGGATAACCAGGGTGCGCGGCAAGGGCGTTTACGAAACCCGCACGCCGCTGCTCGACGGCCAACTCGGAACCGTGCGCATCGGCCTGTGGGAAGAAACCGTTCAAGACGACATGCGTGCCACGTTGTTACCCATCGTAGGGCTCATCGTTGCCTGCCTTGCCCTCAGTGTGGGCTTATCGATCATGCTCGCCAGCAAGACGATCCGGCCGATTTTGGATTTGAAGGCTATCGCCGATGAAATCAGCCGCGGCCGCCTCGATACCACGGTTTCGATTCAGAGTAATGATGAAGTCGGCGAGTTGGGTCGCTCTCTCGAGCGCATGAGAGCAAGCTTGAAAGCGGCGATGACTCGGCTCAATCGAGATTAGGGTCTCTCACGGGCACACCATTAACAAGGAGAAAATTGATGAGAAAAACCTTAAAAATGATAGCCGATCGAATTGTTCTCGCGACGCTGACGATGGTCGTCACGGTCGCCATCGTAGCGCCGTCGACTTTACTGGGAGCAGATAGGCCTGTGCAGAAAATCAACGTCGCCTACAGCTCGATCTCCGGAAACATCGCTCCCCTGTGGGTGACCCAGGACAAAGGTTTTTTTCGCAAGTACGGTCTGGAAGTCCAGGCGGTGCTGATCGAGTCGGGCACGACCACAGCGCAAGCTTTGGTTGCCGGCGACATCACCTTCGCGTCCGTGGCCGGACCGGCGGCGATTCAGAGCAATCTGCGCGGCGCGGATGTCGTCATTATCGCCGGAATCATCAACACGCTGACTTTTCAGCTTTACACCGAAAGAGGCATAACTCGGCCCGACCAGTTCAAGGGCAAATCGGTCGGCGTCACGCGCTACGGTTCGGCGACGGACTTCGCCATGCGCTACGCTCTGGACAAGTACGGATTGGACGCCAACAAGGACGTGGCGGTTCTCCAGTTAGGGAACCAGCCGGCACAGCTCGCAGCATTAGAAGCAGGCAAGGTCCAAGGCGCAATGCTTTCGGCACCGACCTCGCTGAAGGCTAAGAAAATGGGCTTCCCCATGCTCGCCGACCTGCAAATGCTCGGGTTGGAATACCAGCACACCAGCGTCGCCACGACCAGAGCATTGATCAAGTCGAAGCCGGATCTGGTCAAGGATTTCATGCGAGCCTTTATCGAAGGCATTCACTACGCCAAGACCCATCGAAAGGAAACCCTCGACGTCCTGGCAAAGTATCTGCGCACCGATGACAAGGAAGTCTTGGAAGACACATATGAGTCGATCATTCTAACCCTGGTTCCCGAAAAACCTTACCCAACGCAGAAAGGCATTCAAATTATCTTGAGGGAATTCGGCGCTAAGGACCCAGCGGCCCGTTCGGCCAAGCCGGAACAATTTGTCGACCTCAGCGTGATGAAGGAACTGGACAGCTCTGGGTTTATTGATCGCGTTTACAAAGCGCCAGCGGTGGCCAAGGCTGCGCCACCGCGGCCTGAATCCACGCCGGCGCCGGCCGTCGCTGTAGCCGCCAAACCCCAAATCGCTGACGTCAAGACCAAGCCCATGGCGACCGAGGAGAAAGCCAAGCCCGCGGCCAAACAGGTGCCCGTCACGAGCGATAAAGCTCAGACCTCTGCCCCCGTTGGAAAATCGGCTTCTCAGGACTACACAGTTAAAGCCGGCGATACGCTCAGCAGGTTGGCCGAGCAATTTTACAACTCGGCGAACAAGTGGGGAAAAATCTACGAGGCAAACAAGGAAGTACTCAAGAACCCTGACTATATCTACATCGGCATGAAGCTCGTGATCCCGACCGACGGCAAGTCCAGCTAAGACTGAGACTCGAACAAACGCAAAAGAGCCGAGCGCTTTGATAACGCTCGGCTCTTTTTTTCACTTCCTGACGGCAGTGGCGATAAAAGTACCCCCGTAGCACGTTTGATTCGTTACCCCCTAACGTTTTTATCGGGTTTCAGTCTTCAGTTTCGTAGGGCTTGCCGGGACAGATTTCCAAACCTCTGCGAATAGGACTCCCGGAGCGACTCGGCTAGCCAACCAGCTTTTTGAGGTAGGCAAAATTATCAATGACGCGGAAGTCCTGTTGATAAGGTTCCAAGTTTTCGCCGATTTGATCGATCTGCTCACGGCTGATGTTGCCCAGGAATTCGCTGGCTTTTTCGATGTATTTCACCTTGCTCGGTTCGATCTTCATGAGCCTGGCCGCTGTGGCATCGACCGCCACTAGATCATCGCCGAAGACCAACACACCGCCCTTCTTCTCGTGCCCTTGCAGGGGACCGTTGCCTTCCATACCAACAATCCCGTCGACAATGGCGAAGCGCGGCAATGGCAGTGAGCTATTGATATCTAGAATACTGCCGACGATGCCGGCCCAGTGAAGGGCGTTCTTTGGCCAGCCATAGACCGACCCAGGCACAACCCCGAACATGTTTTTCAGCGAAAGCGTGACGCCGGCCCAATGGTGGGTTTTAAGCTTGGGCATGGATACGAGCAAGTCGGCGTTGTATAGCGTCTCGGGCAGATACAACTGCTGAAAATGGGTAAAACTGCTCTTTAGCCTGGTCAGGCGAACATCGTCCGTATTGAGATCGACGTATCGGATGCGGTGCTCCTTGATCACATCGTACAGACCGGAAGCGCTAATTAAGTACTCATTATCGCGCCGGTGTCCTGGCCCCTCTGCGACAATCACCTCACGAGCGCCAAGAGTTTTAAACGCATCGACCGCTGCTTCGATCACTGCCGGGTGGGTGTTGATCACTCCTTTCGGGTCGAACTCGACGAGATTCGGCTTGAGCAGCACCCGCTTGCCGCTAAGCTCCAGGCGAAACATTTCGACGCCCCGACGGATCGTGTCGCGCAACGAACTGCCATATTGCTCGGCGGCGAGAATTGCCACTCGAGAGCGCTTGGTTTTGATGAAAGCGTCTTTTTCCCAGCGGACCTGCTGCTCACAGCCGTTTAGGAATGGATATAAAGACGCGCCCGCGGATGCTTTGATAAATTCGCGTCGATTCATCGCTCTTTCCTAGACTCGAAAGAAGCGCGGACCGTCGTTCATGGCCAAAAGCGCCAACGCGATCGCCTTGGTTTCACCGAGAAATGTCGTCTTGGCAAATCGCTCAACGAGCCGCTGCCTGAGCTGCGCACTATCCTGGCCATAG
>WNFV01003092.1_pt1 | contig 21520 bp, 18 predicted proteins | sample 5400101 | NCBI WGS metagenome assembly WNFV01 (sample SAMN13153361, study PRJNA577476) | soil metagenome | isolation source: 115 cm soil or saprolite under grassland replicate 1 | place: USA:California | collected 2016-06-15 | reverse complement strand
CGGCCGGCAGCCCACCCATCTCCATCAACGAGCAGCGCGTCCGCGATCACACCACCAGACGCCAGCTCCACCAGTTCTTCCGCTCGCTGCCCGCCGACCGCTTCCCCGCCCTGGTCGCCCTCGGCGAGCACGTCTGGGTCGACAACCGTGACGAGCGCTTCACTGCCGGCCTCGACGCGCTGGTCCACGGGCTGCAGCGGGCCCACTACGCGCCCCGCCGGCCGACGCTCGACGGGCAACCGGCCACAACCACCATGGAGGCAGCCCGGTGACCATCGGTGTCCGCTGCGGGTCGTGCGACCGGGAGCTGCTGCTGGTGCAGTTGGTCCAGCCCAGCCAAGGCTTCCGCTGCCTGTTCTGCGGCTTCGCCTTCGCGCCTGGATACGCGACCGTCGCCCCGGGTGTGGCCGCCCGGGCCATGGCCGCCCACGCGACCCTGGTCACCGCCCTCACCGAACTCCAGTCGATGACCGGTGACCGGCTCCGCCTCGACCAGGCCACGCTGGTCGGCCCACTCGCCAACGCCCTGCCTGCGGTCGACGCCAAGGCCGAGGATCCTGCTCCGGCACGCCGCCGCCGTGCCCACCGGCGGCCCTGGGACACCACCCACTACCGTCGACAGCCTACGACGGGGACGGCAAAGGAGCCGAACGGGAGGATCTCGGCTGGGCTCGGGTCAGGCGTCCGGGGCTGAGGCCCGCCCGAGCTGCGCTTCGGCCCGGTGGCAGTCCGGCTCCAGGTAGATGACCCGCGCGGCCGGCACCCTGGCCCGCACGCGCCGCTCGGCCTCGTCGATCGCCTGGGCGACCTCGGCAAACGAAAGCGCCGGGTCCAGCTCGACCTTCGCGCCGACCAGCAGCTCGTCGGGACCAAGCTGCAAGGTACGCAAGTGGATCAGCCGGCGGACCACAGGGCCGTCGCTGAGCGCCGCCCGGATGGCGGCCACTTCGGCTTGGCTCGCCGCCTCGCCGATGAGCAGGCTGCGCATCTCGGTCCCCAGCGTCACCGCGATGACCCCCAGTAGCAGGCCGATCGCGATGCTGCCCACCGCGTCGAAACGGGACTCGCCGGTGACGGCCGCAAGGCTCACTCCGACCAGCGCACATGACAGCCCGAGCAGCGCCCCCACGTCTTCCAACAGCACGACCGGGAGCTCCGGGCTCTTGGAGCGGCGGATGAACGTCCACCACGACTGCCCGACCCGCACCTTGTCGGCCTCGCGCACGGCGGTCCGCAGCGACCAGCTCTCCAGCGCGATCGCCACCAGCAGCGCTCCGAACGCCCAGGCGGGCGACTCGACCTGCTGGGGGTGCCGCAGCTTCTCGTAGCCTTCGAACAGCGCGAACAGCGCGCCGAGGGTGAACAGCACGACCGCGACCAGGAACGCCCAGAAGTAGCGCTCGCGCCCGAAGCCAACCAAAAGGGTGCTCGGCGGTGGGCGCCCGACGCCCTGACCGGCCGCCGAGGGCGAGCAGCGCCTGGTTGCCGGTGTCGGCCACCGAATGGATCGACTCGGCCAGCATCGAGGCCGCGCCAGTGAACAGGAACGCGACGAACTTGACGATCGCGATACCGAGATTGGCCAGGAACGCGGCCAGGATCGCCCGGGTGCTGCCCTCGTTCACCGCGGCCGTCCGCCGGCGACCGCGGCGCCGTGGCCGTGACCGGCCGTGGTGGCGACATGACGACGATCCATACCGGCTACCTTCTCGCCCGAGACGCTTCCCCGCAAGAACCCCCGCACGGCGGATCCGGTATCCGACTACCCGGCCGGGCCGGCCAGAAGAGCCCCGCCTGGCTCCAGGCGCCGGCCGGCACGGCCGGTAGCCCCAGCGGGGGTTCTCGCGGGCCAGCCGCATCTTTGGCGTGCTGGCTGCGGAGGCGTCCCGGGAGCATGCCGACGAGCCGGCGCGCCGTGAGGTAGCGGAAGGACAGGGCCATTGGTCGATTCTCCCGACCCGGGATCCTCGCCGCTCAGCGCACGCGGCCCGGTTTCTGGACCCCATGGGCCACCGCGTCGCCATGCCCCGGCTCGGAATGCCTGTGGGTTTGGTGCGTTAGCCTTTGTGCGGGGTGGTGGGGGTTGGGTGCTGGTCGGTGATGGAGGCGATCGCTGGTGCGGTTTCGGGTTTTGGGGCCGCTTGAGCTTCGTGATGGTCGGGGGCGGCTGGTGGCTGTAGGCGCGCCCAAGCAGCGGGTGCTGCTGGCGGTGCTGCTGTTGTCTGCCAACCGGGTAGTGGGTGTGGATGCGCTGGTGGAGGCGCTGTGGGGTGGGCAGCCGCCGGGTTCGGCGGTGGCTGGGCTGCGGACCTATGTGTCGGGGTTGCGTCGGGTGTTGGGGATGGGTGGGGGGGTGGGTGGGCCGCGGATTGTGGCGTTGCCGGGCGGCTATCAGCTTTCGGTGGCTGGGGAGGAGTTGGATCTCCTGGTGTTTGAAGGGTGTGCCGATGCGGGGTTGCGGGCGTTGGCGGCTGGGGAGATGGCGGTGGCGGCGGCGCGGCTGGGGCAGGCGCTGGGGTTGTGGCGGGGTCGGGCGTTTGAGGATGTGCGGCTGGATGGGGGGTTGGAGGGGGAGCTTGCCCGTCTGCAGGAGCGGCGGCTGCTGCTGGTGGAGGGGTGGGCGGAGGCGTGTCTGGCGCTGGGACGCCACGGTGAGCTGGTACCGGAGCTGCGCCGGCTGGTGGCGGTGGAGCCGTTGCGGGAGCGGCTGTGGGGGCAGTGGATGCTGGCGTTGTCGCGGTCGGGCCGCCAGGCTGAGGCGTTGGCTGCCTACCAGCAGCTGCGGGGGCGGCTGGTTGAGGAGTTGGGGATTGAGCCCAGCGGGCCGGTGCAGCAGTTGCAGCGTCAGATCCTGCGTGGTGAGGTGGCGTTGCCGCCAGGCCGGGCAGGCGCCGACCGGGCAGGCGCTGTGGTGGTGCCGCGGCAGCTACCACCTGATATTGCCGATTTTACCGGCCGTGATGGTGCCCTGGAGCGGTTACACGCTCGGGTGCGGTCTGGTGGGAGCGGGTCGACGGCGCTGGTGATCACGGCGGCGGTGGGCAAGGCCGGGGTGGGCAAGACGACCCTGGCGGTGCATGCCGCCCATCAGCTGCGCTGCTTGTTTCCTGATGGGCAGCTGTATGTCAGCCTGCGCGGGGTGGAGGCCCAGGCGCTGGACCCGGCTGGGGTGCTTGGCGGGTTCCTGCGGGCGCTGGGGGTGGAGGGCCGCGCGGTCCCCGATGACCTGGACGAGCGGGCCCGCTTGTACCGTTCGCTGCTGGCCGATCGTGGGGTGCTGGTGGTGTTGGACAACGCCGCCGATGCGGCCCAGGTCCGTCCGCTGCTGCCGGGCGGTGCTGGCAACGTGGTGGTGATCACCAGCCGCTCCAGGCTGGCTGGGCTTGCCGTGGCTGAGGTGATCGACCTGGATGTGCTGCCATCGGGGGAGGCGGTGGAGTTGCTGGGCAAGATCGTGGGTGCCGATCGGGTTGCCGGCGAGCCCCAGGCGGCGCAGACGATCGCGGCGTTGTGTGGGTATTTGCCGTTGGCGTTGCGGATCGTGGGGGCGAGGCTGGCGGCCAGGCCGCACTGGCGGCTGGGGCGGTTGGCTGAGCGGCTGGGCAGCCAGCAGCGGCGGCTGGATGAGCTGGCCAGCGGTGATCTGGAGGTGCGTGCCAGTGTGGCGTTGAGCTACCAGGGGTTGGCGGCGACCCAGCGGCGCGCGTTTCGGCTGTTGGGCTTGTTGGAGGTGCCCGATTTCGCGGCCTGGATGCTGGCGGCGCTGCTGGACGCTCCGGTTGCGGCGGCTGAGGAGGTGGTGGAGTGTCTGGCCGATGCGCAGTTGCTGGACAGCGTCGGTGAGGACGCTGCTGGGCAGTTGCGCTACCGGTTCCATGACCTGTTGCGCTTGTATGCCAGGGAGCGGCTGGCCCAGGAGGACACCCTGGCGACGCGGCGTGCGGCGCTGGAGCGGACGCTGCAGACCTATTTTTCCACCGCGCAGCAGTGGGTGGGTGGACTGCGGTTGCGGGCTGCGGATCTGGGGGGGCAGGCCACCGCGGCGGTTCCGGGTGATGTCGCGGCGACGCTGGCGCGGTCCTACCGGTGGTTGGCCGCCGAGCACACGGGCCTGGTGGTGAGCCTGGAGCAGGCGTGGCGGGAGGGATGCCAGCGCCCTTGGCCCAAGGTCACGCGGCTGCTCGCCGACTTCTTCGAGGTGTCGGGATGCTGGGACGATTGGGAGCGTACCCACCAGGTGGCGCTGCGGGCCGCGCAACGGGCCGGCGACCGGCATGCCGAGGCGTCACTGCTGGGTGGCCTGGGTGATCTGCGTCGCCTCCAGGACCGGCTGGCGGAGGCGGTGGCGTTGTGTACCCACAGCCATGCCATCTTCTGCCAGTTGCACGACGTCGCCGGTGAGGTCGACAGCCTGATCGGGCTGGCGCGTGCCTACCGGCGTCAGGGCCGGCTGGCCGACGCGGCTGGCTGTTTCCAGCAGTGCCTGCAGCTGTGCGGGGGACTGGGCGACCGTGACCGTGGCGCCAAGGCGATGCTGTTTTTTGCCAAGGTACGCCGCCAGCAGGGCCGCTTGGAGGACGCCGTGGCGTTGCTGAGCGGCTGCCGGGAGGTGTTCGGGTCGCTGGGCAGCCCCGGCTATGTCGGCTACAGCGATCTGATGTTGGGCATCGTGCGCCACGAGCGCGGCGAGTACCAGCTGGCCGCCGACCATCTCCAGCAGGCGCTGAGGTTCGCCCGGACGCTTGGCGACCCGCGCTGGGAGGCCTACGGGCTGCTCTACTTGGGGTTGACCGCCCAGGCCCAGGGGGCCGACGAGCAGGCCCGCCAGCACCTGGAGCAGTCCCTGGTCATGTTCGAGCAGGTCGGCGACCGCCACGGAGCCGCCCGCGCCCGTCAGCTGACCGCCGGCCTGCTCCACCCCGCAACCACCCACCCCTGAACGGGATCGAACAGCCCACCACACAAAGTTGGCGGGCGGGCTTCGGTCCGCCCCGTCGACCGCCAGCAGCGCCGCCTCCACGACAGTGACCATCCATGTGCTCGGCCCTTGCTCAGCCTCAACGAGATGGAACCCGGAGAGCGTTCAGATCATCCGATGAGCGGCAGGCGGGGGTCGGCGTGCTCGGCCCTTCCTGACGCAGCCCGCACCCAAGCCACGTCGTCCGCCAGGTCCGCCGGGCGTCCGGCGACCGTCTTGCGCGCCAACAGGTCGTCCAGGATCCTCGCGGTCAACGCCACCCCCTCCGGGGTGGCGATCGACTCACGGCCGACCGCGTCGGTAAGGTCCAGGCCATGCACCACCGCCTCCACGACCCGGCTGGGGACGAACTCGTCCAGCCGCATCAGCGCGTAGTAGCCCGGCCCGACCGTGTCGGGCGCCATCGCCCGCGCGCCCTCGATCGTCTTGGTGAAGGTCTCGTGGAGGACGTCGGGCATGTCCTGCGGCCGCTTCCCCTCAACCATCGTGTACGCGTAGTCGTAGACGACCGGGGCGACCTCGGAGCGGGGAAAGATGAAGAAGCTGGTGCGGTCGCGACCGACCTGACCCGATTGGGGCTCGGCCATGAGCATGAGGGTGAGACCGATCGAGATGTCGAAGTGCCCGGCCAACTCAAACAGCGTCCAATGAGGTTGGGTCTCGTCGAGCGGCTGCAGCTTCGTCGATGTCTGCCACTCCGCATCGGTCAGGTCGCGGAAGGCCTGCTCCACCCCGCCAAGCTCTACATCGAGGGTACGGACGGCATCCTCATAGGCACCCATCAGCCTCTCCCCACGCTTGACTCTCTTGTCCCCGCGTTCTAGGGCGTGCAACCCGGAACTGTCAACGCCAGCAACCTTTGAGATGGAAGTGTGGGCCCCCAAGGCCGCGGAGGCGGAAGAGGAGCTGGCATGGAACGCGCCCGCTCTTAGCATCGCCGAGCCGCTCTACCTCGGCGCCTTCATCGCCGCCGGGATCCCCGCCATCTCCATGCTCGCCGGCCTCACGACCCTGATCCAGACTGGCGTCAGTGACCTCTACCTCGGCCGCGTCTTCGCAACCTTCGTGACCACCTCCAACAGCTTGCAGGCCTCGGCATGCTGCTCGGCGGCCTGCTCGCGGACCCCATCGGGGTGGTGCCGGTCCTCAACGGCCAGGCCGCCCTGTACCTGCTCTGCGGGGTGATCGCCCTGCTCACCCTCAAGCCACCGCCTGAGCGGACCGTCACATGCCTGACGCCGGCCGCCGAGGCGGCCCGCCCGGGCTCCACTCGTGGACCCCACGCCGGAGCATCTGGTCGGTCAGCAACCCGAACCACCGCTCGATCTGGTTGATGGACACCCAGCTCCTCGTTGCGCGCATAGTCATGGGTGCGGCGCTCGGGCATCCCGGGCAGCATCGGCAGCACGACTGCGAGCGGTCCGGCGCCTGGATCTGGGGCTCTCGTCCACGCACAGCACCACCGCACGCTCGGGCGGGTTGTGGAAGAGCCCGACGACATCGACGACCTTGTCCACAACAGCGGATCGGTTGGCAGGCTTTGAAGGCCCCGACCCGTCTCCCGGAGCGGTCACCAGCCGTGGTGGCCGGCCCACGGCCGACCACGACGCTCGCGGCGCGTGCGCCGCAGCAAGCGCGAAGATCGCCTGGCCATCGTGCCGCTGGAGTGCGCTGTCAGGCGACCCATGGGCGTTGTCGCCCTCATTGGGGAGACCCTGACTGGATTCTGACAACGGTCTGATAGCGGGCTGGCTGCCGGTTCTGGGATCGAAGAGGTCGCAGGTTTGCTCCGGCGGCACGCAACCACCCAGAGATGCAACCCAAGGTCGTGCGCCTCACCGCAGGGACCTTGGCCAGCCTCAGGATCGGCGACCGGTCCGCAGCAACCACCATGCCAAGCTCAACCACCTGGACGGCCAGCTCGGGACGGTCACCGGGTGGGCTGGGCAGAGCGTGATCATCCAACTCGACCAGCCGGTCGGCCGGTTTACCACCGGCGAGCCGCGCTGCCCGCCACTCACCCTCAAGCCATTGGCACCTGAAAAGTCAGCGTGGATCCGCCCTGCCGCCGGCGCGAACCAGCTGGCCGCAGACGCAACCGAGCCGGTCCTCGAGGTCGAACAGCGCGGCCGGTTGCGGGTCCAGGTCCGGCAGCATCGCGCGGAGCGCCATCAAGGTCTGGAGTTGCCTCGATGCGACCTCGGCGTCGGCCGCGTCGCCGTGAGGGTGGTCAAGAGCGCGCTGCAATGCGCTCCGAACGTCGTGCAGCGTGCCATGTACCGCGCCGTAGGACGCATTCTGCACGCCGCCGAGGTCGGGAGCGAGCCACACGTCCAAGCCGGCCAGCTCGCTGATCGCCGCTTCAAGCGGTTGTCGGTGTCTCGCCATTCGCCGACCCTCGCAGTCGCTGGTGACCGGTCGCCCGAGTCGTATTGCCAGCGACCGAGGCCCGCCGGCTTGGCGCGGGCTGCTTGTCGCGGTCCTTGCCCGTTGTCCATCTTCTCGCTGCCGATTGAGACGCTGACCGCCTTCCTGACCGAAACTTGGACGCCGGTCGAGACCGTTGTCTAGAGAGCCGGACGGGTATCCGGTTCAGGCGGCTTGCGGTGCTGACGCAGCCACACACAACCAGCTTGCCCGGGTGGTGCGGTCCCAGCGACCTCTGCCGCGCGCATGGTCGTGCTCTGCCGCGTGGGTGCGGCTTTGCCGCGCAGGGTGTCGCTCGGGCGCCTGGTTTGGGGGGTTGGTGGAGCGATCTGCGCGGCAAAGCTGCACTGGCGCGGCAGCGCACCACAACCGGCGCGGCAAAGGACCACCACCCACGCGGCAAGGCCTCGGAAGTCGCCGACGGTGGCCGCTGCAAGCGGCAAACCTACCCGATCCGGATACCCGTCCGGCTCTCTTGGCGACACTCGATCAGGGCCAGGCAGGCGCGGTGGCGCGACGCCGCCTCGGCGGTGCGGCCGAGGAGCTTGGCTCCTCGGCCGCACTGACTTGTCCTGCATGCGCCTCCCGCGTGATTACTGGATGAGGGTCCACAGCGCCGGGGTCAGATCGGGCGTGGATCCGGGTTGTGACGTGTGCGCCTGGGTGGCGCTGTAGATCTCGCCCTGATAGTTCACCAGCGCCCCAACCGCGTACTGGGCTCCCGTCGTCCAATGGGGCACGTTGACCGGCGCGATGCGGCTGGTGCGGCCGTCGGCGGCACGGGTGCGGAGCAGCGCCGACGCGCCGACGCTCACCGGGCCGGTGTAGGTCGACCAGCGCGCACCATCGACCGAGTACTCGATGGCCATGCCCGGGTTCCGCACGTTCGCGCTCAGGACGCCGCCGTCGATCTTGCCGCCGGGCAGCGGGATGCGGTAGTTGACGCCTACACCCGGCAGGCCGACCGGCTGGTAGTACGACAGCAACGGGAAGGTGACCTGGCCGAGCGTGTTGACGAATACATCCCAGGCCGCCGGCATCTCCTCCGGGGTGGGCGTGTCCCGGTTCCACGCGCGCTCTGCGACACCGAGCAGCTTGGGGAATGCCTGGTATTCGCGGAGCTTAGGGGACTTGCCGTTCTCGCCCCAAAGCTGGGCCTCCATCCCGAGGATGTTGTGCTTGCCTTCCTCGGTGAGCTGCTCCCAGTTGGGGTCGGGGGTGAAGGGGTTGCCCCACCGGTCGTGCGTGGCGTTGGCGTAGACGTTGAACGGCTGGTAGGTGAAGGTCTTCTGCTCGTCCACGAAGTTGGCCCAGTAGTAGCCTGGTTCGTCCGGATCCTTGTTGTACGCAAGGTCCATGTACAGGTTCGTGGCGTGCGCCAGGATGACCGGGATGCCAGCATTGGCGAACTGGTAGGCGATCTGCTCACGGCCCCAGCCCCAGACGTTTTGCCACGGGAGCGCTACGAAGTTCTTGAGCCTGAGGTCGCCGGTGCCGGCCAGCAGCACGTCCTCCCAGCCGGCGGTGCGTGGGGCGACCCCCAGCGCAATCTCGTGCCAGCGAGCAAAGAAGTAGTCGATGAGCTGCTTGTCGCTCATGCCGGCGGTGACCGGGTTGCTTTGGCACAGTGGCGAGTTCTGCCAGCGGTTGGGGCCCGGTGCCTCATCCCCACCAAGGTTGAATATCGGCAGATCCGCTCCGGCGGCGTCGTACATCGCCTTCACCTCGTGCACGACCTTGGTCAGGAACGCGTAGGTGCTCGCGATGCACGGGTTGACCAGGTTGTCGGTATAGTTCTGGACGCTGCGGTGCTCCGAGGTGTCGTTTGGGTCCAGCAGCCGGTACTTGTTGGCCTCGACCGGATCGCTGTCCTTGTAGTGGTCGTAGCGGTACTCCATCGCCTGGACGGCGGCGCGGGCGTGGGCGGGGAAGTCGAACTCCGGGATGACCTGGATGTGGCGGTTCTTGGCATAGGCGAGGATGTTCTCGAAGTCTTGGGTTGTGTAGTACCCGCTGCCCTTGCCGACGAAGTTCAGCGTCGCCTGCTCGAAGCCCTGGTAGGCGGGAGCGCGGCCGAGGTTGGCCGCCGTCTCGTCGGCCGGTTTGGCGGCGATGTTGTCGCCGGGCTGCAGGTCGTTCCCCGACCCCAGAGCCTGGTGCAGCATCGTGTCCTCGGCGAGATCGAAGCCGCGCTTTGCGCCGTAGCTGGTGAGCTCCGGGATGCCCGGGATCTCAAGGCGCCAGCCCTCGTCGTCGGTCAGGTGGAAGTGCAGCCGGTTGAGCTTTAGGAAGGACATCAGATCCAGGAACTTCTCGATCGTTTCCTTGGTCTGGAAGTGGCGGGCCACGTCGATTGCCATGCCGCGATAGCCAAAGAGCGGGGCGTCAGCGATCGTGGCAAGGGGGACCGGCACGGTGGACCGCTTTGCGCCTCCAGCGGCTGACCGGTACGCCGAGAGCGGTATGAGCTGGCGCAGCGTCTGGATGCCGTAGAGCAGCCCCGCGCTGTCCGTTCCGACGATGCGGGTGCCATTGCTGGAAACGCCCAGGACGTAGCCCTCGCTGTCGGCCCGACCGTCGCCGTTCACATCCAGGTTCGGGTCGAGGCTGAGGTCGATGATCTCCGGCCCGCTGGCGTGCCCGCCCTCGACCAGGATGACGTCGCCCCTGAGCACGTCCTCGAGCGCCGACTCCAGGTACTCCGCCTCATTCCGCAGGTTGGGCGAGTACTGGATCCTGGCCTCCCGACCGTCGATCGTCACGACACCGGGTTGTGTGGTGACACTGAGCGGCCGCGGGAGGATCCTGTCCTGGAGGCTCAGGCGCAGCAGCGGGGCGGTGTTCTCCACATAGCGGGTGCCCGCGGTCTGCACTTGATTGTTGTCGCCCGCAAAGGCGGTGGTCTGGTTCGGATCGGTAGGGTCGAGCAGTGCCTTGGCGGGCACCCACCGGGCGGGCTCACCGTCGAAGACGATGTGCCAGCCGGCCGGCGCGTCGCTCTTCAGGATCGCCCAGAGCTCAACGTTCAGCGAGATCCTGCGCCGCTCCCCCGCCGCCAGCGGATGGAACTCGCCGGTCGGCGCAAGGACGTAGTAATCGCCGCTCTGGGCGTCGTCGGCGCGCGTCAGGGACAGGCCCTGGTCGGCCAGCTCTTGGCGCGCCGCATCGCCAAGCTCGCCCGGCGGATAGACGGCCAGTGGCTGGCGCACGAAGTTGAAGTAGAGCCTCCAGCCGCTGCTGCCCAGCTCACAGGCGGTGTCGCGGTTCGCCAGAACCAGTTGCGCACGGTAGGACTGTCCGCTGTCGCTGTGATCGACCGGCTGATAGGTGATGAACAGGTTGCTCGGGTCAGGATGGCAGGAGGCAGGCTGGGCGCCCGCGCTCGGGAGCGGTGACGTGAGAACGAACGTCGAGGCCAGCACGGCTGCAGCAAGTATGCGGAAGATGGGCGATGTGATCTGTTCCTTCACCGACGAGAGCACAGTTGCCTCGCTCCTCTCAGCGGTCGTAGCTCAGCCCGAAACCGTAGGGGAACAGCACCCTGACCAGCGCCCGCAGCGACACCGGGTTGAAGCCGTAGGTGGCTAGGTAGGTTGGCGCGGCGGTGAAGTAGTGGATGGGGCGAGGCACCTCGCAGTCCCCTTCCTGCCCGGAGCGGCCAGGCTGTCAGTACTGCCAGGCCCAGGGCGGGGCGAGCCACCGCCGGGCGGCTCGCCCCTTGCCGGCGGGCTCAGCTGGGTTGGGTCCCCCTATCGCCGGGCTCGGGTCTGGGCGCGGCCTCGGCCCGCACAGGCTCGCGTTGGGTGACCTCCTCGGCTGCCGCCTCCTCCGGCTCCCGGCCGGGCGTGGCGATGTTCAGCCGCTTGATCAGGAAGCTGAACACCCCGTAGTAGACGACCGCGTAGATCGCCCCGAGCAGGAGCAACAGCAGCGGCTTGGCCGTGTTGGACTTGGTGTAGTTGAGGATGTAGTCGATCAGGCCCGCGGAGAAGCCGAAGCCGTCATGGATGCCGAGCGCCGCGGCCAGCCACAGCGACACCCCGGTGAGCACGACGTGGATGCCGTACAGCAGCGGGGCCACGAACAGGAAGGAGAACTCGATCGGCTCGGTGACGCCGGTGATCAGCGAGGTCAGCGCGGCCGAGAACAGGAAGCCGCCGACGACCTTGCGCTGGTCGGGACGGGCGTGGCGCCACATCGCCAGGCAGGCGGCCGGCAGGCCGAACATCATCACCGGGAAGAACCCGGCCATGAAGGTCCCGGCGCTCGGGTCGCCGTTGAGGAAGCGGTTGAGGTCGCCGTGGACGGCCGAGCCGCCCGGTGGCGTGAAGGTGCCGAACACGAACCAGACGATCGAGTTGATGATGTGGTGCAGCCCGAACGGGAGCAGCAGGCGGTTGAACGCGCCGTAGATGCCGGCGCCGATCGCGCCGTGGGAGGTTATCAGGTCGCCGAGGTTGTTGATGCCGGTACCGATGGGCGGCCAGATGAAGCCGAAGATGATCCCGAGGACCAGCCCGGCGAACGCAGTGATGATCGGCACGAAGCGGCGGCCGCCGAAGAAGGCCAGCCAGCTCACCAGCTTCACGCGGTAGAAGCGTTGGTAGAGCAGGGCGGCGGTGACGCCCATGACGATGCCGCCGATCACCCAGGTGGGGTTGGGCAGCGGCTGCTCGAACAGCGACTTCGGCCCCTTCGGCGCGGTGAAGTCCGCAGCGGTGGTGAGCACCTGGCTCTTGAGCGACGACCCGGCGAACATCGTCATCGTGACGGCGTTGAACACCAGGTACCCGACGGCCGCGGCCAGCGCGGTGGATCCGTCCGACCGTCTGGCGAAGCCGATGGCGACTCCGATGGCGAACAGGAGCGGCAGGTTGTCGAGCAGGATGCCGCCGGCCTGGGCCATGACCGCGAAGTTCACGAAGTGGTACTTGCCCAGCAGGTCCGGCTGGCCGAGCCGCAGCAGCAGGGCCGCGGCCGGCAGCACCGCGATCGGCATCATCAGGCTGCGCCCGATGCGCTGCAGGACGGCGAGCACCGACGACCGCGGGGTCGGCGCGGCTGGCAGGCCCTCGGTGACGGATGCACTCATGCGATCCCTCCTTGGGGATGTGCCCGTGTGGGCGCGTCGAGGGCGACGCGGAACTGGTAGCGGTCGCCTCGGTAGGTCGAGACGACGAACTCGGCGGGCTGCTCCCCCGCGAACGAGGTCCGCTGGAACTTGAGGACCGGCGCGCCGACCGGCAGGCCCAGCAGGCGGCCGTCGCTCGAGTCGGCGCTGCCGCCCTGGATGGTCTGCTCGCCATGGTCGAGCACCATCTCGTAGCGCTCGGCGAGGAGCGCGTACAGGGACTGGTTGGCCAGGTCGGCCTCGAGCAGCCCAGGTGTGAGGTCGGCCGGCAGGTGGGTGCGCTCGATCGCCATGGGCACGCCGTCGGCGGTACGCAGCCGCTCGAGCATGTGCACCTCGGCGGTGTGCGACAGCCCCAAGTGGGGGCCGACCTCCTCGCCGGCCGGGATGCGCGCGGCCGCCAGCGTCACCGCCCCGGGCTGGAGCCCCAGGCGGCGCATGTCCTGCGTGAACGAGGTGAGCGTCAGGCGCAACTGGATCTTCGGGCGGGCCACGAAAGTGCCGCGCCCGGGCACCCGGTACAGGCGGCCCTGGCTGACGAGCTGGTCGACGGCCTGGCGGACGGTCATGCGGTGCAGGCCGTGACGCTGAGCCAGCTCGCGCTCGGAGGGGATGGGCGCGTCCGGCGCCAGCTCGGACTCGATCAGCTCGAGCAGGACTTCCCGGAGCTGGGAGTACTTCGGTACCGGGCTGCGCGGATGGATCGGCGGAGCGATGGGACCCACCCCCAGGCTCGACACGGCGGCTGGTCTAGGCCACACTAGATCGAAGGCCTCGCGCGGTCAATGCCGGATTTGTCGCGCGGTCAATGCCGGATTTGGCGAGTCGGCTTGAGCTGCTGTTTCCCTAGGCTGGTGGTCATGACTGTTGTCTCCGCTCCTCGGGTGGTCGCCGGGGGAAGGGTCTTCGCCCCGGGCGCCGTGGTCGTGGAGCGCGGCCGCATCGCCGCGGTGCTCGACGCCCGCCCCGGCCCTGCACCCGACCACCTGGCGCTGGACCGCGGCGTGCTCGTGCCCGGCCTGGTGGACCTGCAGGTCAACGGCTGCTTCGGCATCGACTTGGCGGATGCCGACCCGGCCGGCTGGGAGCGGGTCGTGCAGGGCCTTCCCGCCACCGGCGTGACCAGCTTCCTGCCCACCTTCATCAGCGCCCCGCTGGAGGCGCTGGTGGCCGCCATGGGCCGGGCGGCCGCAGCCCGGGCTGCGACGGTGGGCGCGCCGCGCGCCCGCATCCTTGGCGTGCACCTGGAAGGGCCGTTCCTGTCGGAGCGCCGGCGCGGCGCTCACGACCCGGCCCACCTGGTCGACCCGACTCCCGAGCGGGTCGAGTGGCTGCTCGAGAGCGGCGCCGGCCTGCTTCGGCTCGTGACCCTGGCGCCGGAGCGGCAAGGCGGCCTCCAGGCGATCAAGCGGCTCGCCGGGGCGGGGGTCGTCGTCTCGGTGGGTCACTCGGACGCACGTGCCGAGCAGGTGGCCGCGGCCGCGGCGGCCGGCGCCCGTATGGTCACCCACGTCTTCAACGCCCAGCGTGGCCTGCACCACCGCGAGCCGGGCGTGGCCGGCCAGGCGCTGGCCGACCCGCGCTTGGTGGTCGGGCTGATCGCCGACCTGCGTCACGTCCACCCGGCGGTCTGTCGGATCGTGATGCGCGCCGCGCGGGGCCGGGTCGCGCTGGTCACCGACGCGGTCGCCGCTACTGGCATGCCACCCGGCCGCTATGAGCTGGGCGGCGAGCCGCTCGAGCTGAGCGGGGACAGCCCGCCGCTGCGCGCCGACGGCACCATCGCCGGCTCGATGCTGCGGCTGGACCAGGCGATCGGCAACCTGGTCGGCCTGGGCATCGAGCCGGTGGAGGCGGTCGAGGCGGCCACCAGGGTCCCCGCCGACCTGCTTGGCCGGTCCGACCTGGGCCGGCTCGAGCCGGGCACCCGCGCCGACCTCGTGTGGCTCTCCGACGCCTGGAAAGCGCTGGCGACCTGGATCGACGGCGCCGAGGTGTGGCATGACCCGAGCGCCTGACCCGTCGCTCGAAGAAACAGGGAGGCACGCGATGGCGCCCACCAGCACGATGGCGGCAGAGATCGCCGAGCAGCCAGCCGCCGTGGCTCACACCCTGGAGGCGCTACGGCCGCTCCGCGGCGACCTGCGACGCCTGGCCGCCGGCACCCGGCTGGTGACCTTCATCGCCCGCGGCTCCTCCGACAACGCCGCCGCCTACGGCCGCTACCTGTGCGAGGTCCACGCCGGCCGGCCGGCGAGCCTGGCGGCGCCCTCGGTCGCCACCCACTACCACGCCAAGGTCGACCTTGGCGGGACCCTGGCGGTGGCGCTGTCCCAGTCCGGCGAGACCGGCGAGATCGTCGAGACGCTGCGTTGGGCTGCCGCCCGCGGCGCCCGGACGGTGGGCATCACCAACGACGGCGCCAGCACCCTTGCCAGTGCCGCCGACCTGGCGCTGGTCACCCAGGCCGGGCCGGAGCGGGCGGTGCCGGCGACCAAGACCTACACCAGCCAGCTCGCCGCGCTCGCCGAGCTGGGCGCCGCGCTCGGCCCGCACGACCCCGCCTTCGACGCGGCCCTGGCGGCGGCGCCAGCGGAGATCGAGGCGATGCTGGCCACCGCCGCGGACGCGGCCGCAGTGGCCGGTCAGCTCGCCAAGATGGCGATCCACAGCATGGTGGTGTCCGGCCGCGGCCTCGCCTACTCGACCGCGCTGGAGCTGGCGCTGAAGGTGAAGGAGACCTGCGCGATCGCGGCCATCGGCATGTCCCACGCCGACCTGGAGCACGGGCCGATCGCGGTGGTCGGCGAGGCCGTCCCGGCCCTGCTGGTCGCCCCCGGGGACGGCCCGGTGCTGGCCGGCATGGCCGCGCTGGCGCGCACGGTCGCCGCTCGCGGCAGTCGCGCCTACGGCATCGGCGGCGACGCGGCCTTCGCCGCCGCCTGCACGGCCACCTTGCCCGGCCCGGACCTGCCGGAGGCGCTCGCCCCGCTGGCGCTGATCGTCCCCGGCCAGCTGCTGGTCGAGGCGCTCGCCCGCGACCTTGGCTTCGATCCCGACCGCCCGGTCGGCCTGTCCAAGGTGACCCAGACCAGCGGCGCGGTCCGTGCAGCGCCTGGCAAGGACCGCGGACGATGAGCTTGCCTGCGCGGCTGCTCGACCTGGACCGCGACGCGCTGGCCGGGCTGGCCGGCCGCGAGCTGCTCGACGTGATCGCGGCGGCCGAGGGGCGCACCCTGGCGGTCGAGGTGATCGCCGGGGCCGCCCCGCTGGTCGACGGGGTCCACAACCTCGAGGTCGCCGCGGCCATGGGCGCCGACCTGGTGCTCCTCAACCGGGTCGAGGAGGCGCTGGCCAGCGACGGCTGGGCGTTCCCGGCGATCGGGCGCAGCAACGACCTGGCCGACCTGGCCCGTCGGGTGGGCCACCCCATCGGCGCCAACCTCGAGCCGGGCGACGTGCCCGCCCCCCGCCGTGCCACCCCCGAGGCGGCCAAGCGGCTAGTGGACGCGGGTGCGGCGTTCCTCTGCCTGACCGCCAACCCGGGCACCGGCACCAGCCTGGCCCAACTGACCGAGGCAACCGCGGCGGTGCGGGCCGCCCTGGGTCAACAGCCGGTCATCTGGGCCGGCAAGATGCACCAGGCCGGCGCCAGCGAGCCGCTCACGCCCGAGGGGATCGCCGCCTTGGCGACCGCCGGCGCCGACGGCGCCCTGGTACCCCTGCCGGGCACCGTGCCGGGAATGCGCCGCGAGACCGCGGCAGCGATCGTCGAGGCGGTGCACGCCGCTGGCGGGCTGGCCATAGGCACGGTGGGCACCAGCCAAGAGGGCGCCCACACGAGCGTGGCGGTACCGCTGGCCCTGGTCGCCAAGGAGATCGGCATCGACATCCACCACTTGGGCGACGCCGGGCTCGGGGGCGGCCCCGACCCAGAGCTCGTCTACCACTACTCGGTCGCGATCCGGGGCCGACGACACACCTGGCGGCGCATGGCGCTGGGTGGGCGCGCCCCGCGCTCGCCCGACGGCTCGGACCGCGTCCGCCCCGACTGACAGGTCCCACCAGGAGGTCCGCCATGGACAAAGCACAGCAGATCATCGACGGGCTCGGCGGCCCCGACAACATCCTCGACATCGAAGCCTGCATCACCCGGCTGCGCACGGAGGTGCGCGATCCTTCGCTGGTCGACGACACCGCACTCAAGGCCGCCGGCGCCCACGGCGTCATGCGCAGCGGCCGCGCGGTCCAGGTGGTGGTGGGCACGGAGGCCGACACCCTCGCCAGCGACATCGAGGACCTGATGCCATGACCCTCCAGGTCCGTGCGCCGGTCGCCGGCCGCGCAGTGCGGCTGGCCGACGTGCCCGACGAGGTGTTCGCGCAAGGGCTGGTCGGCCCAGGCACCGCCATCGACCCGAAGCCAGCGCCGGATGATGCACTTGCCCCGGTCAGCGGGCTGCTGGCCAAGCTCCACCCGCATGCCTTCGTGGTGGTCGCCGAGGGCGGTCGCGGCGTGCTGGTCCACCTTGGCATCGACACGGTCCAGCTGCGCGGCGCCGGCTTCGAGCTGCTCGCCAAGGAGGGCGAGCCGGTCGCCGCCGGCCAGCCGCTGGTGCGCTGGGACGCGGCCGCGGTGGCCGCGTCGGGCCGCTCCCCCGTCTGCCCCGTGGTCGCGCTCGACGCGCCTTGGTCTGCGCTCAGCGCCGTCGTCGAGCAGGGCGAGGTGGCCACCGGCGACCTGCTGTTCGTCTGGAGCAGCCCCTGACCCGCGCTTGCCCCCAGACCGGTGCAAGCAGGCATGATGGCATGACAGGCCGGTTCAGCCATGGGCGTTGGTGACGATCTGCTCGCAGATGGCGTGGGTGGCGAGGGCGTCCTCGGCGGAGAGCGGGCTGCCGCAGCGGACGGCGTCCAGGAAGGCCGCGCAGATCTGCTCGATCCCACGTTGGCGGGCTACCGGAGTCCAGTCGCCGCGCCGGGTGATGGTGATGCCATCCCCGTGTCCGTCCCCGTAGCGGACGACCTGGGCGAGGTCGATGACCCGGCATCTGCCGCCGTCGCCCATGACCTGGAGGTGCTCCTCAGCCGCCCCACTCACCCGATGCATGATTCCAAGGGCGGTGAACCCATCTCCGGACAGCTCGAGCGTGACGTGGTGGAGCAGGCCGTCGTGGACGCGCACTCGGACGTGGGTGTGCTCGATGGGGCCGGGAGCCAGGAAGCGCAGCGTGTCGACGACGTGGATGAAGTCGTCGAAGACCACCGATCGGGGGACGGCGGGCAGGTTTGCGCGGTGCTTCTCCATGACGATGAGGTCGCGGGGCAGCGCGCGCAGCTCCGCATAGGCGGGGGCGTAGCGGCGGTTGAAGCCGACCATCAGCGAGCACTTGTGCCGTTGCGCCAGCCGGACGAGCCTTTCGGCATCGGCGTAGCAGGTGACCAGTGGCTTGTCGACATAGACGTGCCGGCCGGCATCGAGGAGCCGTTCCACCAGCGGCAGGTGCGCGCTGGTTGCCGCGTGGAGGAACGCTGCCACGACGCCGGCATCGAGGAGGGCGTCGAGCTGGGTGTAGCGGTGGGGGATGCGGTAGGCGTCGCCGATGCGGTCGAGCTTGGCGCGATCACGAGTGAGCAGGTGCAGCTCCAGATCGGGCCGGGCGCTGAGGACGGGCAGGTAGGCCTTCTGCGCGATGTCGCCAAGGCCGATCATGCCAACACGCAGCGGCGGTGTCGGGACGCCGTGCCCGGTGGTGTCCGGCATCCGCATGCGCCTCCTTGCGGCATGGTGGAAGTCCCGCCGGTGAGGGTAAACCCACATCACACGCCTGAGGGCAGGGCCGGCGCAGCGCACGCCACCTAGCGTCGTTAGGGCAGCAGGAGTAAGGCATCGCCGATTGGGCGTTCGCCCGTCGTGTCGGAGGGGTGGTTCACCAGGGTGCTCCCGATCGTCATGGTGCTCGAACCCCCACCGTCCAGGTTCACCGCGTCGCGCATCCCGAAGGCTTGCATGATCCCTGCCTCCTCCCCGAACGACAGCCCCACGCTGATGTCCGGGTAGCGCCCATCGGCCACCACCAACACGATCGTCCCATCCGGCCTCACACCCGCCAGCGTCCGCGGGTTCCGGTGCTCGCCGAAGTGGTAGTAGAAGCTCGGGTCGCCGGGGTGCACGAAGCCCTCGGCGTAGGCCGTGATGTCCGCGGCCCCGTCGCCCAGCAGACGCGGCCCCCCGTTCACGACCCCCGTCTGGGCCGTCGGCTGGAAGACATCGCACCCGAAGCCCGCCGCGCACAACGGCTGGCCTCCGGACAACAACTGCTCATTCACCGTAATCTGGTCGCCCACCTGCGCGTGGTCCCGAAGCCACTGCGCGCCCGAGTCCGTGCCCGCCAACACCGATCCACCAGAAGGAACAGACGTTCCCCGCTCCTCGTGCGCGTCGACCACCACGCCCGAGGAGTCCAGCGTCACCTCGTAGCCGTCCCCGCTCGGAGTCGTCGTTCCGAAGTCGGGCGTGTAGAGGATCACCTCGCTCGAATCCATGCACGTGAAGTCGTGCAGTGGGTTCTGCGTCGGCTCGTCACCGCCCACGCCACCGCACGAGCGGATCAGTCCCGGCACCCGATTGAGCCCGTCCAGTTCCCTTTCCGCACCGTCCGAGGAAGCAATCGCGTCGATCGTGCTGAGCCGAGCCACGCGCGCCGACACAGTGGGCCCATCGGCCACGACGAAGTCCGTGCGGCCATTCACCGCCTCGCTTATCAGCTGTCCGTCGATCACAGACAGGCCCGCGAGGTCGCCCGGCGTGCCATCCTCCGGCCCCACGACAAAGTAGCCTGCGTTGATCGCCGCGATCGCGCCGGTGCGCGCCGCGATGCTCGTGAGCTGCTCCTTGCCTGGCACGATGTCGGTGGCGAGATGCGGCTCGAGCCTCCCCTGGAAGCTCGAAGGGTCGATCGTCATAACGTGCAGAATCCACGGCCCGGTGGTCGTCGAGCCGTCCAGGCTCGTGTAGTCGGTTCTGGCATGGGAATAGCCGGCGACCAACAACCGCTGCCTGCGGGAGTCGGCCTGAGCCTGCGACGAAAAGTGCCCGCTGCGCACGACGTAGTCCTTCGCCCCCGAGGTCGGGTCATCGGGCGCGGTCGGGAACGGGTGTACGTAGGCGTCGAAGCCGTCGGCCTTCAGCCGCGCCACCAGCGCATCGGCCTCGGCGTTCGTGCCGACCACGTCCACCTCCACCGTCCAGAAATCGGAGGGGGACATATAGCCGCGCTCGATCCGCGTGTACGTTACCCCGGGCGCGACCTGCGTCATGGTCTGGCTCTGCGGCAGGCTGGAGGGACCGAGCGGCAGCCCACCGGACGGGTCGCTCATGGGTAGGGCGTCGATCGTGCCGCGAGCCGGGGAAGCCGCGCCGGCTGGCAGCATTCCGAGCGCAAGGACAACCGCCGTGACGAGACCCAGAACGATGCGATGCATCCTCAATACGAACACGCCGCCTCCCCAGAAACGTCGCTTGGGGCAGAACTTGGCCCGGAGCTACTCTTTCGAACCTCCCGGCACGAATGAAGTCCCAATCGCCTGCCATCATGGCCAGCAGGTATTCGATTGACAAGAGCGTCAGACCTCAAGTGGGACGCCAGCCCAGACCGCAAGCATGCTGCCATCTCCCCAAACAGCTCGCGCAGGTCTTGGAGGGTGGCAACGAAGGTGCCATCGGGCTGGCAGAACCCAGCGCGCCCAGCGCGCCGAGCAGCAGGCCGAGGCTGTCCTTCCATTCCTTGCGACCGTTAGCCGACCGGCCAAGCACCACCCGGCGGCCGGCCATCAGACTGCCGCTGATCCGACACTCGCAGGCACGCTGACCAGCGGCGATGGCATCGGCTGACGGCCATGTCGTCGGCGAAGATTGCCGGGCGTCCACGGATTTTGGCCAGCTCGGCTGGTGTGAGCCACACACTGATTGATTCAGATTCGTGGCGGGTGTTACGGTTGGGTTCTGCAGCTCCCGTTGTCCGCTCTAGGAGGCCAGAGTTGCTGAGAGTTGTCGATGTTTGGCCACAACCGGGGGTAGCGTGCGCTCGCGGAGGAACTGACCCGTGGCACTGACGGATGACTGCGACCTGTTTGGCTCGATCCACGAGGACGGCGTCAACCTCGTCGCCCGCCACGTGATGCGCCAGCGCCCGTCCCTCTTCAACTACGGGACGGCGCAGATCGCGGCGAACAAGCAGCTTTGGTGTCGGCAGGTCGAGGTTGTACCGGACGTCCTGAACTTCAACGACCCGATCATGACCGTCGTGCCGCCGCTCCCTCTGGCGGATACGGGGTACGGCGTCAACTACTCGTTCCAGATCACAAAAGCGGAGATCGACTTCCATCCCGGAAACGTCGTCACGCTGCCGTCGCAGTTGAGCCCGCCGCTCAACGCCCAGCACTTCGCGGCGCACGCGGAGGTTTGCGGTGGCATCGGCTGCCCGCCGAAGGAGATCGTCGACCGTCTTCCGCCCGCACGGCCCCGGCCTGGGAACCACGATCGGCCGCAGGAGCCAGTGACGCCTTTGCCCACGCGGAAGCTCGACTGCTTCTGCCTCGAGGTCTTCATCGTCGGTCACGTCGAGGTCGAGGGCGATGAGCTGGCGGCGAAGCTGGACGGCCTTGAGATCGTCGACATCACGCCGGACGGGCTCGAAAGCAGCCTTGAGTGCTACCTCGAGCTGCTGCTCAAGCTAGCGATCCTCCCGCAGCTCCGCGTCGCCCTGTCGAAGCTCGTCTTTGACCTCCTCGGCCTGGGCACGGTCACGCTCGCGCCGACGGTTACGTCCGCTGCCGTTCCGAACAACCCGGCGATCGAGAACGACGAGCTTAGAGGGTGTCTGAAAAGGGATTACCTGCCAGCGAGGCGGCGCGTCAGGATCTGGGTCATGGCCAGGTAGATCACCGCCTCGGAGGTCGCCGGCAGGAACTCGTAGTCCTTGC
>WNFV01004114.1_pt1 | contig 21524 bp, 22 predicted proteins | sample 5400101 | NCBI WGS metagenome assembly WNFV01 (sample SAMN13153361, study PRJNA577476) | soil metagenome | isolation source: 115 cm soil or saprolite under grassland replicate 1 | place: USA:California | collected 2016-06-15 | reverse complement strand
CGCGTGTGGCGCCCCGCCGCATCGGTCAGGACGCCTATCACGTCTGCCCCGGTCGGCGGGCCGGCGGGGGTGGCGGGGGCAGCCGGGGGGACGGAGGGGGCCGGGGCAGCGAGGGGAGCGGCGGGGTGCTCGAGCACGAACACCAGGCCGGCGGCGTGCGCCGAGACCGCGCTGGTCAGCGTGGCCCAGCCGGCGTCGGCGGGCTGCGGCCGCTGGGCGACGACCAGCGGGCAGGCGTCTGCGTCGAACCCGGTGCGTGTCACGAGCGGCGCGTCCAGGGCGTCCGCGATGGTCTGCCAGACGGGAAGCGCCGGACCCAGCGCAACGATCTGCCCGAACCGCCACCCTGAGTCGCGCGCCAGCTCGAGAAACGCGGCCGCGAGCGTCGCGTCGTCGGGCGCGTCCCGCGCCTCGTCCGGCGCGAGGACCACCGTGCCCGTCTCCGCGAACCAGCGTTCCGCGGGCGTCAGGTCGGCGGGACGGCGCGGGGCGTAGAACGCGTAGCGCCGCGTGGCGGCGATCTCGCGCTCCGCCGCGTCGCGCTGCTCGGGGTGCTCCGCCGCCTGGGCCGCCCCCTCGTAGGCGACCTCGGCGGCCTGGTAGCGGCCTCCGTCCCGCAGAATGCGGCCGCGCAGCCGCAACGTCTCGGTGTGCGGCTCGAGCGCGAACGCGCGGTCCAGCGCCAGCAGGGCGCGGTTCCGGTCGCCCAACCGGAACGCCGCGTACCCGAGCTCGTGCCACACCACCGCGAGGTCGGGATCGAACGCGAGCGCCTGCTCCAGGGTTCCGATGGCCTCGCGATAGCGCTCCAGCTCGATCAGCGCCGCGCCTTTGAGCGCCAGCGCGAACCCCGAATCACCGAACTGCGCGCGGGCGCCCTCCGCGAGCCGGAGCGCGTCCTCGGTGCGCCCGTTGCTGCGCAGCAGCTCGAAACATTCGGCCCAGCACGGCTTCAAGTCGGGGTGCTCGGCGAGTACGGCGCGGTAGGCCTGCTCGGCGTCGGCGACGCGCCCCTCCCGGGCGAGATAGCGGGCGCGGGCCATGGCCCGCTCGCTCGGCGCGTCCGGGAACAGCTCGTATGACGCGGTCGTCCGCATGGCGCGAACGAATATATCCGCCGACCGGTCGCTGGCTAGGCACACCCTGCGCGTCTAGATTTCCCGCGCCATGGACACCGACCGGCTGCTCCGCGAGCTCACCGACTTTCTCCGCATCCCGTCCGTTTCGACGAGCCCCGCGCACAACGCCGACTGCCGCGCGGCGGCGGAGTGGGTCGCGGGCGAGTTGCGGCGCCTCGGCTGCCGCGAGGTACAGTTCCTCGCGAGCGGTACGCACCCGGTCGTCTGGGGCGTGGGACCCGAGGTCCCCGGCGCGCCGACGCTGCTCATCTACGGCCACTATGACGTGCAGCCGCCGGATCCGCTCGACGAGTGGACCACGCCGCCGTTCGAGCCCACCGTGCGCGACGGCAAGTTGTTCGCGCGCGGCGCCGCGGACGACAAGGGCCAGGTGTTCTGCCTCCTCAAGGCGACCGAGACCGCCGGCGGTCGGGGGGGCCCGCCCGTCAACTTCCGCTTCCTGATCGAGGGCGAGGAGGAGCACGGCAGTCGCGTGCTGTTCGAGCTGCTGCGCCGGGAGCCGGAACGCACCCGCGCCAACGCGGTGCTCATCGCCGACATGGCCTACGTCGCCCCGGGCTGGCCCGCCGTGTACACGACCCTGCGCGGGCTGTGCTACGCGGAGATCACCGTGCGCACCGCCAAGTCGGACCTGCACTCGGGCGAGTTCGGCGGCGCGGCGCCCAATGCCCACGAGGAGCTGCTGCGGTTGCTCGGCCGGTTGAAGTCCCCCGACGGCAAGATCCAGGTTCCGGGGCTCTACGCGGCCGTCAAGCGGCCGTCGAAGACCGAGCTCGCCACCTGGAAGCGCCTGCCGTTCAAGGAGAGCGAGTTCCTCAGGCACCGCGTGCAGGCGAAGGCGCTCACCGGCCTCAAGCCGTACTCCGTGCTCGAACGGCTGTGGGCGCTGCCGACCTTCGAGATCCACGGCATCACGGGCGGCTTCACCGGCGACGGCGCGAAGACCGTCATCCCGGCGGAGGCGACGGCGAAGGTGAGCCTGCGGCTCGTCCCCGATCAGAAGCTCAAGACCGTCGAGCGCCAGCTCGCCGCCGCGGTGAAGCGCGCGGCGCCCAAGTACGTGCAGACGCGGGTCACCTTTCTCCACGGCGCGGACCCCGCGACCGTGAAGGTGACGCACCCCGCGTTTCGGCTGCTGGACCAGGCGTTCCAGGACGTCGTGGGGCGGGGGACCGTCGCGGCGCGCGCCGGCGGCTCCATCCCCGTCGTGCCCGCGCTCGGCAGGGGCGGCGCTCCGGTGATCCTCACCGGCATCGGCCTCCCCGACGACCGCCTGCACGCGCCAAACGAGAAGCTGGACCTCAAACAGTTGTGGGATGGCATCCAAGTGTTTCGGAGATTCTACGAGCTGCTTGGAAGCAAAGACGTGTAGCCGAAGGCGTTTCACGTAGGCGTTTCACGAAAGCGTCGCACAGAATCGTACAGCGACGTTTTCGCGTGACGGTGCTCGTGAAACGCTTCTCGTGCTACGCCTTCTTGCTCAAGTTTCTCAGCCGGTTGATTTCGTGCTGCGTGATCGCCCTGCCGCCGTAACGCTCTTCTTTCCACGGATCGCCCCGCATGTGGTAGCCGTTCTGCTCCCAGAACCCGGGGACGTCCGCGTCGAGCAGGGTGAATCCACGCACCCACTTGGCGCTCTTCCAGAGGTAGAGGTGCGGCACGAGCAGCCGGGCGGGCCATCCGTGCTCGGGGGCGAGCCACTCGCCGCCCCACTGGAGGGCGATCAGATTGTCGGGCCGATCGAGGTCCGCGAGCGGCAGGTTGGTCGTGAACTCCTGCTCCGCGAGCACGAGGCAGTATCGCGCCTCGGGCTTCACCCCCGCGCGCTCGAGCAGGAGCTGCACCGGCACGCCCTCGAACGTGTTGTCGAGCCGGCTCCAGCGCGTCACGCAGTGCATGTCGCAGTGCACGGTCTTGCGGGGGAGCGCCAGCAGCTCGTCGTAGCTGAGCGTGAACGGCCGCTCGCCGAGGCCGGAGACCGCGAACGTCCAGGCGCGCGTGTCTACCTGCGGCACGGTGCCGTAGTGGAGCACCGGCCACTTGACCGTCACGACCTGGCCGGGAGGCAGCCGATCGTCAGCCACGGGATGCCGCGGACGTCGCTGCCGTGACGCGGAAGGCCTGCTCGAACCCTCGGATCACCCCCTTCCCGTTCGACGGACGTCATCACCACCCCTGGAATCCCGCACGGGACGATCCCGTCGAAGTGGGAGAGATCGGTCGTGACGTTGAGTGCGAACCCGTGCCACGTGACCCACTGCTTCACGTGGATGCCGATGCTCGCGATCTTCCGGCCCCGCGTCCACACGCCGGTGAGGCCGGGCCGGCGTTCGGCGGGGATCCCGAGCTCGGCGAGAGCGGCGATCAGGGCTTGCTCGAGGGTGCGCAGGTACCAGTGCAGGTCCTGGTGGTGGCCCCCCCCCTCCCTCCGCAGGTCGAGGATGGGATAGCCGACGAGCTGTCCGGGCCCGTGGTAGGTGACGTCGCCGCCGCGCTCCACCTCGAAGACCTCGACGGCATCCGGCCGGAGCACGTGCGCCGCCCGGGAATTCCGTCCCAGAGTCACGACGGGTGGATGCTCGAGCAGGAGCAGCACGTCGTGGCTCAGGCGCCCTTCGATACGGGCCTGAGCGAGGGAGCGCTGCCACTCGAGGGCTTCAGCGTAGGGGACGAGGCCGGCTTGGATCACCTCGAGGACGGTCTCTGTCATGTCACCTCCCCGATCGCGCGGCTGAAGCCGCGGCTCGGCATCGTCTGCTGAAGCAGAGGTGTACGCGCCCGTTCACGGGCCGAGGCCGAGCCGCGAGTTCACTCGCGCGTCTCATCGCCCCTTCCTTCCGTCACCCCCGCAATCGCCCACCGGCTCCCGGCGACGCCGAGCGCCAGGCTCGCGGCGCTCCACACGAGCAAGCCCGTGAATCCCAGGAACCGGTCGGCGAGGGCCGCGAGGAAGCCGACGAGCAGCGCGCCCACGCCGGCGAGCACGCCGATCACGCCGCTCTGCCACAGGTTTTCGAGCGGCAGGCTGCGGCGCCCGCCGAACAGGGCGGCCACGGTAATGCCCGCGAGCAGGCCGGCGAGCAGCGGGTCGGCCGCCGCTTCACGGTAGCCGGCGGGATCGATGCGACCCTGGAGCAGCTTCACGAGGAGTTGGGCGAACGTGATGGTCGCGCCGCCCAGGCCCGCGCCGCAGGCGAGGGCGCCGAGCCCGATGGCGAGCGGGTCCTTTTGGACGTCGCTCACATGTGCACGACGCGGCCGAGCGAGTCGAGTGCCGCCTCGGCCACCGCTTCGGCCATGGTCGGGTGCGCGTGGATCGCCAGCTCGACCTCCTCGACCGTGTACTCGTTCTCGCGCGCGACCGCGAGCTCGTGAATCAATTCGGACGCGTGGGCGCCCACGATGTGCGCGCCGAGGATCTCGCCGTACCTCTTGTCGCGGATGATCTTGACGAAGCCCTCGGTCTCCCCCGACCCGCGGGCGCGCCCGTTCGCCGAGAAGGGGAACCGCCCCACCGCGTAATCGAGCTTCTTCTCCTTGCACTGCTCTTCGGTGAGCCCGATGCTCGCCACCTCGGGGTGGCAGTACGTCACGCTCGGGACGTTGTCGTACTTGACCGGGTGTGGCTTCTTCCCTGCCACCAGCTCCACGACGTTCACGCCTTCGCGGCTGCCCTTGTGCGCCAGCATCGGCGGGCCGGCGACATCGCCGATGGCGAAATAGCCCGGCGCGGTGGTCTGCAGGGTCTGATCCACCTTGATGAAGCCGCGCTCGGTGAGCTGGATGCCGCATTCCTTCAGGCCGATGTTCTCGGTGTTCACCGCGCGGCCTGCGGCCATCAGCACCACTGCTACCTCCACCTTCTGCTTGGCGCCGTTCGCTTCGACGTCCAGGGTGACGTGGTCCTTCGTGACGGTCCCCTTCGCCACCTTCGCCCCGGCGAGCACGTCGATGCCCCGCTTCTTGTAGCTCTTCGTGAGGACGTCCGAGGCCTCGGCATCCTCGACCGGCAAGATGCGGGGCAGCACTTCGATCAGTGTCACCTTCGTGCCGAAGGCGTGGAAGATGTCGGCGAACTCCATCCCGACGGCGCCGGCGCCGATGATCGCCATCGAGGGCGGCGCCTTCTCGAGGAACAGCGCCTCGTCGGACGAGATAACCGTCGTCTTGTTGATCTCGAGCCCGATCTGGGGCAGGCCCTTGACCCGCGAGCCGGTCGCGACGACCACCGCCTTCTTGGCTTCGTACACGTCGCTCCCGACCTTCACCTTGCGGCCGGGCTGCAGCGTGCCGCTGCCCTTCACGACGGTGATCTTGTTCTTCTTCATCAGGAACTCCACGCCCTTCGAGTTCTGGTCGCTCACGCGGCGCGAGCGCTGCATCGCGACGCCGTAGTCGGTTTTCACGGCTCCGGTCTCGACGCCGAACTCCTTGGCCTCGCGCAGCAGGTGCGCGACGTAGGCGGAGTGCAGCAGCGCCTTGGTGGGGATGCAGCCGATGTTCACGCACACGCCGCCGAGCTTGTCCTGCTCGATCACCGCGGTGCTCATGCCGAGCTGCGCGGAGCGGATCGCGGCGACGTAGCCGGCCGGCCCTCCCCCAAGGATGATCACGTCAAATTGACTGGCCAATTTCCCCCCTCCCCCAGTGCGGAATGGCGAATGCGGAATGCGGAATGTCAGGGCGAGCGTCGAATCCCGTGACCGCGCGTCGACGCCGGCCCCTCAATTCCGCATTCCGCACTCCGCATTCCGCATTACAAGAGCATCGCCAGCGGGTTTTCCAGCATCTGCTTCAGGGTTCTCAGGAACGCCGCCCCCGTCGCGCCGTCGATCACGCGGTGGTCGCAGCTGAGCGTGACGCGGAGGCGGCGCCGGGCCGCGACCTGACCGTCCACCACCGCCGGCTTCGGAACGATCGAGCCCACCGCCAGGATCCCGGCTTCGGGCGGATTGATCACGGCCGTGAACTGGTCGATGTCGAACATCCCCAGGTTCGAGACGGAGAACGTGGAGCCCGTGTACTCGTCGGGCTGCAGCCGCCGGTTCCGGGCCTTCTCGGCCAGCGCGCGCGCCTCGCGCCCGATCTCGGCGAGCGACTTCAGGTTCGCGTTCCGAATCACGGGCGTGATGAGACCGTCCTCCACCGCCACCGCCATACCGATGTGCACTTCGTTCCAATAGCGGATGTGATCGTCCTGGAACCAGGCGTTGCAGGCGCGGTGCTTCGTGAGGGCGAGTGCCGTCGCCTTGATGATGACGTCGTTGAACGACACCCTGCCCTGATCGCCCTCCCCGAGTTGCCGGTTGAGCGCGTCCCGCGCCTCGGCGGCCCGCTCCATGTCCGCTTCCGCCGTGAGGAAGAAGTGGGGGATCGGCCCGAGGGATGTGACGAGCCGCTTCGCGATCGTCTTGCGGATCTGCGTCAGGGGGACGTCTTCGTAGGCCACCCCGCCCCGCGTCACCTCCGGGGAGCGGGGAGCGGGGAGCGGTTCGCTCCGCTGCACGGCGGGCTGCGGCGCCACGGAGCGAACCTCTCCCCGCTCCCCGCTCCCCGCCGTTTCGAGGTCGCGCTTCGTGACCCGGCCGCCCGGCCCGGTCCCGGTCACGAGTTTGAGATCGACGCCCGTTTCCTTGGCCATGCGCCGCGCGAGCGGGGAAGCCTTTACGCGCGTAGCATCGGCCGGCGCGACCGACGTGGCTGGGGCTGTGGGCAGAGGCTGTGGCGCGGGCGCGCTCGCCGCCCCTGCCGCCGTTGCCGCCCTTGCCGCCCCTACCGCCTCCCCCGGCGCCGCAATGACCGCCACCACGCTCCCCACCGGCACCGTCTCCCCCTCGGCGACTGCCACCTGCCGCAGCACGCCGTCGGCGCGGGCGACCAGGTCCATCACCGCCTTGTCGGTCTCGACCTCGGCCAGCGTTTCCCCGGTCTTCACGGGGTCTCCTTCGCGCTTGTGCCACTTCACGACGCGCCCTTCCTCCATGGTGGGGGAGAGCGCTTCCATGTAGACGTTCGTGGCCATGGTGATCGATCAGTCGAGGTAGAGCACGCGGCGCGCGGCGGCGACCACACGCTCGGGGCTGGGCTTCGCGAGACGCTCGAGCTGCTTGTTGTACGGCATCGGCACGTCGGCCTGCGTGACCCGCAGCACCGGGGCGTCCAGCTGGTCGAACGCTTCGCGCTGGATCACGTCCACCACCTGGGCGCCGATCCCGCAGTGGGGCCAGCCCTCCTCCACTACGACGGCGCGGTTGGTGCGTCCCACGGAGCCGACGATCGCCGCCTCGTCGAGCGGCCGGAGCGAGCGCAGATCGAGCACCTCGGCGGACACGCCTTCGTGCTCGGCGAGCTGCTCCGCCGCCTTGAGCGCGACGGCGACGGTCTTCGAGTGGCAGATCAGGGTCACGTCCCGTCCCGGCCGCTTCACGTCGGACCGGCCGATCGGCACGAGGTGCTCGCCCTCGGGGACCTCGCCCTTGATGTTGTAGAGCATCTCGCCCTCGAGCACGATCACCGGGTTGTTGTCCCGGATCGCGGACTTGAGGAGGCCCTTCGCGTCCGCCGGCGTCGCGGGCGCGACGACCTTGAGGCCGGGGATGTGCGAGAGCCACGACTCCCACGCCTGCGAGTGCTGCGCGGCGAGCTGCAGGGCCGCGCCGTTGGGCCCGCGGAACACGATCGGGATGGGGAGCTGGCCGCCGGATTCGTAGAGGATCTTGGCCGCCGAGTTGACGATCTGGTCGAGGGCGAGCACGGCGAAGTTCCACGTCATGAACTCGATCACCGGCCTGAGGCCGGCCATCGCCGCCCCCACGCCGATCCCGGCGAAGCCCAGCTCGGCGATCGGCGTGTCCACGACGCGCAACGGCCCGAACTCTTCGAGCAGGCCACGGCTCACCTTGTACGCACCCTGGTAGACGCCGACTTCCTCGCCCATCAGGAACACGTTCGGGTCGCGCTGCATCTCCTCGCGCAGCGCCTGGTTCAGCGCATCGCGGTATGTGAGCGTCGCCATCAGTCGGCGAGCACGTGTGTGGTGAGCTCGGCGGGATCGGGGTCCGGGCTTTCGTCGGCGAAGCGGGCCGCCGCTTCGACCTCGGCCCGCGCCTCGGCGTCGAGGGCGTCGAGCGCCGCCTGATCGAGCACGCCGTCTTCCTTGAGCTTCAGGGCGAGCTGCGAGATCGGATCGCGCTTCTTCTGCTCCTCGACTTCGTCCTTGGTGCGGTACACGCCGTGCAACGGGTCGGACATCGAGTGGCCCATGTAGCGGTACGTGCGCACCTCGAGCAGCGTGGGGTGGCCGCCCGTGCGCGCCCGCGCCACCGCGCGCTCGGCCGCGGCGTACACCGCCAGCACGTCCATCCCGTTCACCAGCTCCGCCGCCATGTCGTAGCTGCACGCGTGCTCCACGACGTCCGTCACGGCGGCCACGCGCTCGAACGCGGTACCCATGCCGTACCGGTTGTTTTCGCAGCAGAAGATGACGGGGAGCTTGTAGACGGAGGCCATGTTGAGGGTTTCGTGGAAGGCGCCGATGTTCACAGCCGCCTCGCCGAAGTAGCAGAGACAGACCTGGTCGCCGCCCTTGTACTTGATCGCGAAACCGACGCCCCCGGCCAGGGGGATGTGCCCCCCGACGATCCCGTGGCCGCCCAGAAACCGCTTCTCCACGTCGAACAGGTGCATCGAGCCGCCCTTGCCCTTCGAGCACCCCGTCGCCTTGCCGAACAGCTCGGCCATCACCGCGTTGGCGGGGACGCCGCGCGCCAGCGCCTGGCCGTGCTCGCGATAGGAGGAGATGACGTAGTCGTCGTCCCGCAGCGCCGCGAGCGACCCGGCGGCGACCGCCTCCTGACCGATGTAGAGGTGACAGAACCCGCCGATCTTGCCGAGCGCGTACGCCTCGGCGGCCTTCTCCTCGAACCGGCGGATCAGGAGCATCTGGCGCAGCATGCGCCGCTCGAGGGCGGCGTCGGCGGCGGGTTTGGAGGTCTGAGCGGTCGCAGTGGCCATGGGGGACGAGGGACGGGGGACGGGGAGAAGGCTAGGCGGACGCCGTGGCGCGCTCGACCTGCTCCCAGGCGTGATAGCTCGAGCGCACCAGCGGTCCGGCCTCCACGTGGCGATATCCCATCTCGCGGCCGAGCCGGCGCAGCTCGGCGAACTCGGCGGGCGTGTAGTAGCGCGCGATGGGGAGGTGCTGGCTGGAGGGGCGCAGGTACTGGCCCACGGTCAGGATGTCGACCCCTTGCGCGCGCAGGTCGCGCATGGCGCCGAGCAGCTCGTCCCACTCTTCGCCCAAGCCGCAGATGATCCCCGACTTGGTCAGCATCTCGCCGTTCAGCTCCTTCGCCCGGTGCAAGAGCTCCAGCGCCCGCGGATAGCGTCCGCCCGGCCGCGCGAGGCGGTACAACCGCTCGATCGTTTCCAGGTTGTGATTCAGGATGTCGGGGCGCGCCTCCACCACGAGACGCAGCGCCCGCTCGCTCCCCTTGAAGTCGGGGATCAGCACCTCGACCGACGTGTCAGGCGTGCGCTGGCGGATTTCGGCGATGCAGCCGGCGAAGATCTCGGCGCCCCCGTTGGGGAGGTCGTCCCGATCGACGCTCGTGATCACGACGTGCCGCAACCCCATGCGGGCGACCGCGGTCGCGAGCCGGACGGGCTCGTCCTGGTCGAGCGTCGCCGGCGTCCCGTGGGCGACGGCGCAGTAGGCGCAGTTCCGGGTGCACACGTCGCCCAGGATCATGAAGGTGGCCGCCCGGTGCTCCCAGCACTCGCCGATGTTCGGGCAGTGGGCCTCCTCGCACACGGTGTGGAGCTTGAGATCCCGCATCAGGTGCTTCAGGGCCAGGTAGTTAGGCCCCCCGGGAGCGGGGACCTTGAGCCACGCCGGCTTGCGTGGGCTGAGGGGGGTGAGGGGGGTGGCCATGCGGCTTGGAGAAGATAGTGAGGTGGGGGAGGGTGCAAAAGGCCGAAATTCAACTAGACGGTTGATCGCTCTCCCCGGCCTTCGGATGCTTCAAACGGCGCAGTTCCTCTTCCAGTTCCGCATTCGTCGACAGCATGCCGTCCGCGATCTCGGCGATCTCCTCGGCTTCGCGCCACCGGCGCTCGAGCTCCGTGACCTCGGCCTGCTCGTCGACCGCCATTTCGAGCGCGAGGCGCCGCTCCGGTGCGAGGCTGCGCAGGGTGAGTTCGCGCCGGGCCACATCGCGAATCAGCTGCTCCGGTCCGCCGGCGCCCTCGACGAGCCGCGCCGCGTCTTCCGCGCGGCGGTGGTCGCGGCGTGCGAGCGCGAGGTAGGTGAGTCCCTGCCGCAGGGCCGCGTGCGCGTCGGGGCCGACGAGCAGCGCGCCTTCCGCGTGGCAGTTGGGGCAGCTCAGGAGCAGGGCGACGTCGGCCTGCGCCTCGCACACCACCCGCGCGTGCGCGACGTGCCGCGCCCGAAGGTTCATGACGCCGCCACAGCGCTCGCAGATCGGCGGCTCGACCAAGCCGATCCGCCGCCGCCCGACCATTCCTTTGTACATCGCTCGCGCGATGTTCGGCACGTTCCAGACGAACACGCCGAGCGACCCGCCAGCGGCGACGTTCACCGCCACCGCGAGCCCGACGGTAGCCACGGTCATCGGCACGACGAACTTCAGCTGCTCCCGCCGGCGGGCGCGCAACCGCTCGCCGTAGCGCCACGCGGCGAACTCGAGCCGCGGCGGCTTCCCCACGCGCACGAAGTCGTAGCCGTTCCACCGGATCAGCGTGACCTGCGCGGTGGCGGCGGTCACGCGCCCCGCGCCCGCCGCCCGCGCCAGCGCCTCGATGCGCTCCAAGCGGTCGTCGAGCGGCGCGAGGTTCCACCGGGCGCACTTCGGGCAGACGACCCACAGCCGGCCCTTCCACTCGTCGAACGCCAGCCGCTTCCCGACGCCGAGGCCGGACGGGCCGCCGTCGCCGGCGAGGTTGCCGTTGCAGAAGGCGCAGGTCTTGTACATCACGTCACACGTTGCAGGTCACACGCCGCACTCACTCGGTGAAGCGCTCCACCCGCAGAGAAGTGATGTCGACGTCGGTCGTGCCCACGGTGAGCAGGTCGGCGAGGATCTCGCCGCTGAGCGCCGCCAGCAGGATGCCGTTGCGGCCGTGACCGGTGGCGTACCACAGCCGGTCCACGGCGGGGTCGCGCCCGAGGATGGGACGCCCGTCGGGCGTCACGGGCCGCAGCCCCGCCCACATCCGCGCGACCGGTTGGGTGATCACGGCGGGCAGCAGCCGGACGGCGCCCCGGAAAATCTGGGAGAGGCCCTCGTTGGTGACGCGGGCATCGTAGCCGGCGCGCTCCATGGTGCTGCCCAGCACCGCGTCGCCGCCGCGCGCGAGTACGTACCCGTGCTCGTGGTACAGGATCGCGGGCGGCGTGCCTTCGGGCCAGGCGGTGGCCGCCATCTGCCCGCGCATCGGCTCCACCGGGAGCGGGCGGGGGAGTCCGCCGATCCGCGGGGACCAGACTCCCGCCGCGAGCACGACGTGGTCCGCCGCCTGCGTGCCGCGCGCCGTCACGACGCCGGTGGCGCGGCCGTCCCCGACCTGCACCGCGGTGACCGCTTCGGCGCGGAGGGTGGCGCCCAGGCGGCGGGCGTCGGCGAGGCAGGCCCGGGCGAGGGCCTGCGGATCCACGGCGCCGTCCTCGGGCGCGAACAGGGCGCCGAGGCACTCCGGCGCGGCGCCCGGCCAGCGCTCGCGCACCTCGTCGCCCTCCAGCCAGTCGCAGCGCAGCCCCGCCTGGCGCTGCCGCGCCACGTCGTGCTTGAGCGCGGCGGCCGCCTCGTCGTCGAAGGCGACCGCGGCGATGCCGGAGCGCCAAAACGCGATGTCGATCCCGGTCGTCTCCTGCAACGCGGGCGCGAGCGGCTCGTACAGGTCGCGGGCGCGCACCGACAGGGCGACGAGGACATCGTCGCTCGGCTCGATCTGGGCGGCGAGCATGCCGGCCGACGCGGGCGACGCGGCGGCCGGGTCCGGCCCCGGCTCGAAGATCGCGACCTCCAGCCCGCGCAGGGCGGCGGCCCGGGCGCACGCCGCTCCGACCGCGCCGCCGCCGATGACGGCGACGTCAACGGCTCCCCCCGTCATGCGCTGGCGCTCACCTGAAACCGGCGGCTACATTGCGTCGTACGGCCCCTCGCAGTCGGGGACTCACGGAGGTATACCCCATGTTCCGGAGCATCTTCGGGTTCGCGATCGTCGCGGTCCTGGCGTGGATCGCGCTCAAGATCGTGTTTGGCATCCTCGGCGGCCTCATCGGTCTCGCGATGACCGTTCTGTGGCTCGCCGGCATCGGCTTCCTGTTCTACCTGGTGCTGCGGCTCGTCAGCCCCACCACGGCGGACAAGATCCGCGACATGATCAAAGGCCGGCCCGCGGACGCTTAGCGGTCCCACGGCAGGACCTGGCTGGAGTGCACGTGGACGATCTTCCAGCCCCGCGGCTTTTCCTCGCACACGAACGTGGCGCGGCCGGCCTCGGCCTGATTCTGCTGTGAGTTGATCCACCGGTAGTCCACCATCACCCAAGCGAACCGTCCCTCCAGGGTCACCGTGGCCGCGGCCACGGTGACCCGACCGCCGTATCCCATGCCCGCAAAACGCGGTGCCGCAAGCCGCACGCGCGCGTTCGCCACGACGAGCGCCTCGGGCGCGTAGAACGTGTCGGCGGCCCGGCTCCCCGCGGCATCGAGCAGCAGGGCCTGGCGCACGACCTCCTGGATCAGCTCCGGCGTCCCGAGCGCCGCCGTCCCGGACGGAGGCGTGGGCCGGTGGCTCCGCGTGACACAAGCGCCGAGCAGCGCCGCCGCGAGGGCCAGCGCGCCGCGCCCGTCAGCGCGACGGGGGGGGCGCGGGGGGCGCATCGAGCTGGCGGATCACGGCCCAGCACAACAGCGGGATCAGGATCTCGTGGTGGCCGGTCAGCTGGATGCCGCGCCCGCCGGCGAGGGTCGGGCGCTCCACCACGTTCATGCGCGGCCGGTAGTGACGCTGCATGTCGCAGTCGCAGGCCGTGAACCCGCTCGGCTTTCCCCCGTTGAGATTGCGCGCCACGGTGAGCGCTTTCAGGAACACCTCGGGCATGACCACCGCGCTTCCGAGGTTCAGGACGACGCCGCCGTCGTCCAACGCCGGGAGCGACGCCGCGAGGCGCTTGAAGTCGCGGTGGCTGGTGGCGCCGAGGGCCGCGCCGTCGGCCGTGGGGTGCTGGTGGATGATGTCCGCGCCGAGCGTGGCGTGCACCGTCACCGGAATCCCGCGCTCGGCGGCGGCGAGGAGCAGGGACGCCTCGGGCGCGGCGAGCGTCGCGCGGCCCCGCAGGCAGTCCGCCAGCGCTTCGCCCATGCCGCGCCCCGCCCGGGCGCCCGCCGCGATCGCGGCGTTCATCTCGCGCCCGGTCTCCTCCGCCATGCCGAAGGTGCCGTCCGCGAGCCCGGCGGCGACGTCCTCGCTCGTGCCGCCGTAGGCGGTGAGCTCGAAGTCGTGGATCGCGGCGCTGCCGTTCAACGCCAGGTGCGTGATGACGCCCCGCCGCACCAGCTCCCCGAGCAGGGGGCCGAGCCCGACCTTGACGACGTGCCCGCCGAGCATCGCGACGACGCCCCGTCGCCCGGCCGCGCGCGCCAGTTGCTGCGCGACGTAGCGCACGTCTTTCGCGGCCAGGATGTCGGGGAGGGAATCCCAGAAGGCGGCGAAGCTCTGGTCGCGGCCGGGGACGGGAGGGTGCGCGAGGAGGGACGGATCGACCTTGTTGGGGCGCTGCGCGACGGGGACGGTCTTCAACCGAGAGAAGTCCGCCTCGCGGTAGTCGGTCATGGGTGCTCCGGACGAGGGTCGGAGTACTCCTTGAGCTTGAGCGTCACCTGGCCGAACGAAAAATTGGATTGCAGTGCGAGCATGATGCGGGTGCTGTCGTCGGCGAGCCACATCCGCGCGTCCGCTTTCTCGGCGAAGATGCCGCCGCCGTTCGGGATGCGCGGGCGCACGACGATCGCGTTCCACTTCTTCCCCGCCACGCCGACTCGCTCGCGCTTCAGCACCTCGACGATCACGGGATTGCGCTCCGGCCGGAAGTAGCGGTGGTACTCGTAGCGTTTCCCGATCTCGAGCGGGACGGTGCGGATCCAGTAGAGGAAGGCGGCGTCGTCGAGCGGATCGGCGACGGTGGGCCGCGTCGTGTCGCGGCCCGCTTCGCGGTAGAACCCGGAGTCGGGGAAGATCTCGAACTTGCGCTCCCACGCCCGGCCCTTTTCCTCGGTCTGGTTCCAGTAGCGGCGCGACTGGAAGTCGCGGCGCCCCACCCAGGACTCGAGGTTCTGGTGGATGTGGTACCAGAGCGCGCCGCCGTCGATGAGGAACACGAAATGGACCGTCTCGACGCCGCGGATCGTGTCGAGCCCCGCGACCTGCATCGTTGCCGTGCCGACGCTGAAAGGTCCGTATCGCGCCCCGTAGACCAGTCGCTCCCCCACGGGGAACGGGACGGCAGGCGTGATCGCGCCGAAGAGCGACCGCGTGGCGGCGACGCCGGCCGAGTCCGAGCGGGCCGAATCGGACTGGGCGAGCAGGCCCCCTCCCAGGGTCGCGAGCAGCAGGCCCCCCCCCGCGGCCGCGGTCCGCGCCGCGCGGATGAGCGGCCGGGCGCGCCACGCGGCCAGCAGCTGGCGCCACGGCTGCACGCGGGATGGCCGCTGCGCCAGATCATACCGGGCCGCGGCCGGCACCGCCTCCGTGCGCCGGGCGTGCGGCGTGAGCCGCGCGAGCAGCTCCGCGCTCGCGCACCAGCCGTCGGTGAGGAGGAACGCCGCGTTGTCGCGGCGCAGCGCCTGGCGCAGCACGATGAGCCGCAGGGCGAGGAAGCCCGACACCGTGTCCCGGAGTCCCGGGAGCGCGAGCAGGCGCGACGCCCAGCGACGCGCGAAGCGGAGCGCCCGGGAGGCCTTCCCCCGCTGCTCCATCTGCTCCGCCACGACGAGATCGGCCCCGGAGTCGACGCGCTTCACCATCTCCTCCATCGCCTCTGGAGAGTGAATGAAGTCGGCGTGCAACGTGATGGCGCAGTCGCGCTTCGGCCGGTCGGTACGCTGGAGGGCCAGGCGCAGCAGCTCTTCGAGGCTCCGGGCGTACCCGCGGCGCTCTTGATGCGTCACGACGGTCATGGGCAGCACCTTCGCGTACGACGCGAGCACCTGGGCGGTGTCGTCGGTGGACGCGTCGTCCAGCACGAGCAGCTGGTATTCGCGCGGGAAGGCGGTGAACACCTGGCGCACCTTCCAGAGCACCAGGCCCGCCGTGCGGGCCTCGTTATGCACCGGAACGCAGACGTAGATCATAGCCCTGCAATCTAGACGAGCGAGCGATACAGGGCCAAGACGCCGGCGGCCATGGCGGGGGCCGTGAACCGCGGGGGAAGGGGGACGGGGGAGGGGTGGTCCAGCGCCGCAACGACTTTCCGGGCCAGGGCCTGCGCATCGCCGACCGGCACGAGCCACTCCGCGGGCACGATCTCGGGCAGCCCGCCGCCGCGGGTCGCGACGACCGGCTTGCCGAGCGCGAGCGCGTCGAGCACCACGGTGCCCAGCCCCTCCTCCTGCGACGACATCACCAGCACATCGGCCTCGCGAATGAGCCCATCGGCCTCGGGAATGTACCCCACCAAATGGACGCGGTCCCGAACGCTGAGGCGTGCGCTCTCGTCCTGGAGGGCCCGCCGCAGCTTTCCCTCACCCGCGATGACCCAGTGGAGATCGGGGCGGAGCTCCCGCGCGGCGTGCGCGGCCCGGACGAGCGTGCGCTGGTCCTTGGGGGGCTCGAGGGCGGCGACATTGACGGCGAGCGGCGCACCCGCGGGCAGGCCGAGTCGGGACCGGATGGCGAGCGGCGTGGCGGCGGCGGCGCGCACCTCGTCCGGATCGATCCCGGAGGGGATGACCACGATCCTCGCCGGCGGGACGCCCCCCGCGAGGAGCGCGGCCCGCACCGCCTGCGAGATCGCGATGACGGCGTCGGCGCCGCGCAACGGGCTGCCGCGGTGCACCGGAAAGCTCACGCGCCGGGTCGCGACGACGCGGGAGGCGCGCCGGCCTCCGGCCCAGCGCACGAGGCGGAGCGCGTGGCCGTCATGGGCGTGGAGGATGTCCGGCCGGAACGCCCGCGCCTCGCCGCGCAGTCCCCACCACGCGCGCGGATCGAGGCCGATCGTCCAGGGGACGGGGACGACGGGGACGAGGGCCGCGACCCGGCGCGCGAGCTCGCCGCCGCCGCTGGTGACGAGTCGCTGCTCCAGGCCCCCCCCCTCGCGGGCGAGCTCCCGGAGGAGGAGCCGGACCTGATTCTGACCGCCCCGGTACGCGCGCCCCGAGTCCACGTGCAAGACGCGCAGGGGCGGGGGGAGAGGCATCAGGCGGGCTGTTTCGCGGCGTGACCGAGGGCGGTGCGCAGCTCGGCGAGGGTGAAGGGCTTGTGAAGGTAGGGCCGGCCCAAGCCCTCGAGGAACTGGAGCGTGTCGCCGCGCACCGTGTCTCCGGTGGCGAAGATGATGCGTTCGGCCACCCGCGGGTCCTGCCGGATGAGTTTCATGTACATGTCCCGCCCCGAGAGGTGCGGCATGCGGAGGTCGCAGATGATCACGTCGAACGGCCCCGCGAGTGCGCGCTCCAGTGCGTAGGTGCCGTCGGTCGCGACCTCGACGGTGTGGCCCCAGCTCTCGAGCGTCGCGCGCATGTAGTGCAGGATGTGCGGCTCGTCGTCCACGACGAGGACCTGGAGCGGCCGTGCGGCGCCGACGGGCGCCGGAGCGGCTTCCGCGCGCGGCGGCGCGGCGCCGGCCGGGAGCTCGACCGTGAACGTGGCGCCGGCCCCGACCTTGGTGTCGAGCGAGATCCGCCCGCCGTGCTCCTTCACGATCCCCTGGCTGATCGACAGCCCGAGGCCCGTCCCCTGGCCCTCCCCCTTGGTGGTGAAGAAGGGCTCGAATGCCCGGGCGGCGACCTCCTCCGGCATCCCCGGCCCCGAGTCCGTGACGCCGACGGCGATCCCGTCGTGCACGCGCTTCGCCGCGATCCAGATGCGCCCCGAGGGGGCGTCGCTCGCGATCGCCTGGCAGGCGTTGTTGATCACGTTCACGAACACCTGCTTGATCTGGTTGGCGTTCACCTCGACCTCGGGGAGCTCCGGCTCGACCTCGAGGGTGGCCTCCACCTTGTGCGCCATCAGCTGGTTGCGCAGCAGCACCAGCGTCGACTCGAGGATCGGCCTGAGGGGCTGCAGCTTGCGCTCCCCCTCCTGGGTGCGGGCGAACGACAGCAGGTTCTTCACGATCGTCGCCGCACGCTCCGCTTCCTGGCGGATCACCTGGAGCGGCTCGGCGAACGAGGCCGGAATCTCTGCCGCCTCGGCCAGGAAGTCGCTGAAGCCGACGACCGAGGCGAGCGGGTTGTTCAAATCGTGCGCGACGCCGGCGATCAGTTGACCGATCGCGGACATTTTCTCAGACTGTATGAGTTGCTCCTGCAGGCGGCGCCGGTCCGTCTGGTCCTCGAACACCAGGACCGCGGCTCCCGGCTCGGCCATCGGGATGGCCGTGAGCAGCAGGATGCGCTCGCCGGACCGGATCTCGACCGAGGTCGCGGCCGGCTCGGCGATCGCACGGGCGATCGGGTCCGACCACGCCGGCGGCAGCAGCCCGAGCCAGGGCCGGCCCGGGATGGCGGTGACCGGCGTCTGGATCAGCTCGGCGAAGACGCGGTTGGCCCGGCGCACGGTGCCGTGCGCGTCCACGATGCAGATCGCCTGAGTGATGGCGTCCACCGTCTTCTCCCACTCGCGCTTGGCGGAGGAGAGGAGCTCGACCAGGCGGGCGTTCTCGAGCGCGATGGCGGCCTGGGCGAGCACCGCGGACACGAGCGCGAGCTCGGCCTTGCCGAGCGTGCCGGGCCGGTCGCTCGAGAGCGAGACCGCGCCCATGGTGCGGCCGGCCGCGACGAGCGGCGCGCCGAGCCACGACCGGGGCGGCTCGTCGGCGAGCTCGGCCCCGCGCCGGCGGGCCTCTTCCTTCACGTCCTTGGGGAAGACGAGCGGCCCGCGGCGCAGCGCCAGCTGGAGCAGGGGGTCGTCGGTGCGCGCCGGGACCGCGTTCGTGTCGTAGGTCACCGCGAGGCGGTTGGTCTTGGTGTCAAGTAGGATCACCGCCAGCCGGTCGGGCTTCAGCAACTCGATGAGCGCCCGCGCGACCAGCTCGATCACGGTCGCCGGGCGGAAGGCCCCCGCGAGCTCCCGGGCGAGCGTCGTGAGACGCGCCAGCAGCTCGATTCCGGGGGTCGGAGGGGCGGCGCTAGAAGGAGGCTTGGGCATGATTCTGGCCAACGTTCGCGGTCGCCTGCGCGCGCAGGACCTTCGCCTGATCGCGCTGGCCCTCGCGCGCGGCGACGCGACGGAGCGCGAGCGCTACGAGCGCCTGCTGCTCGAAGACGGCCCCGACCGGCTGCTCGACGAGCCGGGGCTGCTCGAGGCGCTGCTGGCGCTGCGCACCCTCATCGTGCCGTCGCCGGCGCTCTTCACCTACGTCGCGGTGCGTCACAACCTGCGCGCCGCCGGAGTGGACGACCGCGAGCTCGCGGACTACCTGGCCGCGCTGCTGCTCGAGTTCGGGGACCACGACCGTCACACCCGCATCCGCCGCGCCGACGACGAGACCTACCACTACCTCGTCGACGTGGTGGAGGACCTCACCGGCGCGGACGACGCCGGCGAGCGCGGATTCCTGCTGTGCGTGCATCTGGGCAACTACAGCCTCTGGCTCGCCGGGCTGTTCCCGGACTTCATCGCGGCGCGGCGCTCCCGCCGGGGCGGCCCCGACCTGCCGTATTACGACGAGCTGGGCCGCCAGGGGTATCAGCTCGCCTCCGAACACCGGCTCGCGGAGCGCTTCGGCGTCGCCGGCATTTACCGGGCCGCCGCCGAGCGGTTCCCCGCGCTGCGCGTGGCCTTCAACCGGCTCAGCGACCGCGTGTTCTTCCCGAACATATCCACACCCGACAAGATACTGCGCAACCTGTAGTCATTCGTCGAGGAACTTCGTCGGCACCCGTGTCGCCGCCTCGACCAGCTGCTCCGCAGACTTCACGAACCGCACGACGATCGGCAGCGAGCCCTTCAGGGTCAGCTTGCGCTGCATGATCCCGGCGATGGGGCCGAGCTCCTTCCGGATCACGCGCTTCCAGTGCGCGTAGTCGCCCGAGATGACGAACGGCGCGTGGTCGGCCTCGCCCTGCGACACCATCTTGGCCTCGCGGCAGGCGCCGCGATCGAGGTCGAGCCAGATCCCCACCGGCTGCGCGATGCCGATCTCCGGCTGGGGATTCACCACGAGCGCCACCGCGCCGTGGGTCCATTCGGTCGACGCGGCGCGATATCCATCGCTCGCGTTGATCGCCGCGCCGTAGGCGCTCACCCATTCCGCCGACGGGAAGGGGAGGCTCATGCCAGCGCCTCCGCGAACCCGCGGAACAGGGCGCCCTCCACATCGTCCTCGGGATGCCACTGCACGGCGAGCATCCACGGCTCCGCTTGCTCCCTCGGCTCGGCGCCCTCGATCACGCCGTCGTCCGCCCAGGCGGTGGCCCGCAGCGAGGGCGCGAGGTCGCGGATCGCCTGGTGGTGCCGGGTGTTCACCGTGGTCTCGGCCGTGCCGATGGTGCGGCGCATGAGCGAGTCCCTTTCGACGGAGAGGCCGTGGCGGGCCTGCCGGTCGGCATGATCGATGGCGCCCGGTCGCTCGCTCGCCAGGTCCTGGTACAGCGTGCCGCCGAGCGCGACGTTGAGGATCTGGATGCCGCGGCAGATCGCCAGGATGGGGAGGCGGCGCCGCCGCGCGCCGGTGATGAGCGCGAGCTCCACGGCGTCCCGCAGGGCGTCGGTTTCGCCGAGTTTGGGGTGCGGCGGCGTGTGGTAGCGGGCGGGCTCCACGTCCTCGCCCCCCGTCAGCACGAGGCCCTGCACCCGGTCGAGCACCGCGCAGGCAGCGTCGGGGGCGAGCATCGGCGCCACGATGACGGGGACGAGCCCCGCCCGGGCGAGCGCGTGCACGTATGCGGTGTTCAGTGCGACGCGCTCCCGGCCCCCATCGGTGCGGCGCGTGGCACTGACGGCGACGACCTTGCTCATCGCTTCGGCGCGGGGGCGGGGGCCGCACCGAGCAGGGGGCAGCGCGCGTTCGAGACACTGGGCCAGTCCACGCGCACGCCGTACAGGGGAATCGTGTGGCCCGCGTCGGTGAGGACGCCGAGCTGCGGGTAGGCCGGCGGCGGCCGGCGCGACTCGTAGATCAGGACGCCCTGGGCCCGCTGCGTGGAATCGTCCACCACCAGCAGGGCGTATCCCGTCGTGTCGCTGATCGCGCCCGGCGGGAACGCGGGCCCGTCGTACGCAAGCGCGAGCGCGTCCTTCGTGTACGTCACCTGGACCGAACCCTGCGGCGACCCGATCAACCGGGCCGGCAGCGAGCCGGGGAGGCCGCGCGGCGGGTCGGTCAGCACGTACGGCGCGATCGTCATCTGCTGCTGGATCAGCGCCGGGCCCGCGACCTGCGCGAGCCCGCACGTGGGAGAGTGGGCGCGGTCGCCAGCACAGGCGGCAGGGGCGGCAAGGGCGGCAAGGGCGGCGCGGGCAAGCAGCGTGTGCGTGACGGCTCTCATCGAGGCGTTACCACATCCAGGACGGTCGCAGGGTACGGGGCGTCGGGGCTCACGCGGCGGAGCTCGAGGCTGTCCGCATCGGGGACGAACGACGTACCGAAGCGCAGCGTGTCGCCCGCGAGCCAGGCGGCGGTGCGTGCCTTCGCCGACGCGGGGCGCTCGAGATCCACGCCGAAGATGTATCGCCCCGTACCGCGGAGCGGCCCGCCCTCGATCTTCGAGCGCTCGTCGGCACCGTGGTAGCGGCGGTACAGGCGGCCGGAGATCCAGTCGCCGGGGTGAGACTCGAGCGTCACGCGGATGTAGACCGTCGAGTCGAGCGGGACCGTGCGGGCGGCCGGCGCTGGCCCGGAGCGAAAGATCCGCGTCGACTCCCAGGTGCCGTCGAGCGGCGACGCCTGGAGGCCGCGGACCAGGACGGCGAGGAGCAAGGTGTACGGGAGCACCGTACGAATCTAATACGTCCAGGTGAGGGTGGCCGTGAGCGTGCGGACCGGGGCGAGCGTGCGGGGCACCTGACTGTAGATGTAGTTGAGCGCGTTGGCGAGCTGGGCGCGCAGCGTCCACGGCCCCCACGCGGCGCTGGCCCGCAGGTCGAGCACCTGCTCCGCCACGCGGCGGTCGGGCTCGTAGATCTCCACCCGCTCGAG
>WNFV01011463.1_pt1 | contig 21527 bp, 14 predicted proteins | sample 5400101 | NCBI WGS metagenome assembly WNFV01 (sample SAMN13153361, study PRJNA577476) | soil metagenome | isolation source: 115 cm soil or saprolite under grassland replicate 1 | place: USA:California | collected 2016-06-15 | reverse complement strand
TACCCATTATCGCGCCGGCGCGTGTTAATTGCGTGCTCATCGTCTTGGCTACGGAGACCGTGGCGCCTGGTGAGTCGGAGTTGCTTTGCCCGTTTGCTTGTTCAACACTCAATGCCAAGGAAGCATCGTTATCAATGTCCTGAGACGGATTTGGTTGGGCCAATTCGGCAAGCGAGTCTCCGGGTTGTGATCTGGTCGGAGCCGGCGTTAGCAGTTGTGTGTTTTCAGGGCCACTTAAGCTGGGCGTGTCGGTTCCTGCTTGTACTTTGCGTACGGCATGAACTTCATTAGGTTCGCTCTTTGTATAAAGCAGCGTCTCGTTCTCCAAGACCTCCAAATTCGGGACTGATGACGCGGGATCTGCTGGTGCGGCTAAAATGCGCTGCACCACGTTTGCCTCTTCCCGAATCGACAGAGTCTCAACGGCTTGCATCGGCGAATCGCCACTTGCCAATTTTGCAATGCCAAAGTCGAGCACCTTGACGCGATACCCACCAAGTCTGTTTGGTTCCAGCCAGATGTTTTCCGGTTTAAGATCGCGATGAACGATTCCTTGCTGATGGGCCTCGTGCACCGCAGAACAAACCTGTTCGAGAATATCGACGACCCATTCCAGGGGCAGCTTTTTCTCTTCTTTCAATACGTCAGCAAGTGTGCAGCCGTCGAGATATTCCATGACCAGATAGGCAAGGGACTCTTCGCCAGCACTTGCAAAACCGAAATCTGTGACGTCAACCACATTAGGGTGACGTAAACGCCCGGCTGCGCGGGCCTCGCGCTGGAAACGCTGGACGAACTCGTCGTTACGCATTAACTGGGGCGTGATCAATTTGAGCGCGACGTAGCGTTCGGTGCCGAGGTGGGTGGCAAGGTAGACCGCGCCCATACCTCCCTGGCCGAGCAACCGCTCAAGTTGATACTTTTCGTCGAGGACCTGACCTACGAAACGATCTAATCCCATCATGCTGTGTATGCTAACAGCGGGAAGATGGAAACAGAAAACCGGCATTGTCTTATTCTGCAGAAACCGATTTAACGTCAACCGTTCCTCGCTCTGACGGGCTTTAGCATTTCGCGCCTTGACGCCGGCGCTGACCGTTGCTATCGCTTAGGGTACGTTCGCTCATTTTGGCCAGATTTTTAGGTGAGGCAATTCGGCCCCTTGACTTTTAAGCCCACTGGAATACAGTCAAGTAGTTGTCGGACCATTTCTCCGTCCCCCGACGCAGAACATCTCACTTGCTTCAGATACAAGGAAAGTGTCCTTGGTAAACAAGCCACAGCACCAAAACGAACTTTTGCAATCGCTGCTTGAGGCCAGTCTCGACGGCATAGTTGCCTTCGACCGTGAATGCCGTTATACGGCTTGGAACCGGGCGATGGAGTGTATCTCGGGTGTGAAACGCCAGGAAGTGCTCGGAAAAAGTGCCTTTGAGGTGTTCCCTTTCCTGAAAGAGACTGGCGAGTTTGGATACTTTCTCGAGACTCTTGCCGGAAAAAGCATGGTCGCCGAAAACAGACCTTATACCGTGCCGGAGACGGGAAGAGCCGGGTTCTTCGAAGGCCATTACTCGCCACTTCGAAATGAAGCCGGAGAGGTCATAGGCGGAGTGGCCGTGGTTCGCGATATCACGCAACGCAGACGTGCGGAGGAGAACGCGAACGATGCCCATCAACGACTGAAGTTCCATGTGGAGAATACTCCGCTCGCTGTCATTGAGTGGGACAAAGACTTCAGGGTATCGCGTTGGTCGCCTTCAGCGGAGCGGCTATTCGGTTGGAAGGCCGAGGAGGTAATGGGGAAGCGTGTAACCGACTGGGACTTTGTCTTTCCTGAAGATATGGATGCGGTGTACGAAGTGGCATATAGACAACGACAGGGAATAGAACGTCATGGCGTCTCGCGCAACCGTAATTACAAGAAAGATGGCTCAGTACTTTACAGCGAGTGGTACAACTCCACTTTGTATGACAAATCGGGAACCCTGGTATCGGTTCTTTCCCTGGTTCTGGATGTCACTACCGCGAAGCGAGTTCAGGAAGCGCTACGTGAGTCAGAAGAGCAGTACCGTTTGCTTTTTGAATCTAACCCGCACCCCATGTGGGTCTATGACCTGGAGACACTCCGCTTTCTCGCTATAAATGATGCAGCGGTGTATCACTATGGCTATACCCGAGATGAGTTTCTGTCGATGACGATCGCGGAAATCCGGCCTCCTGAGGACCTGGCAATGCTCTCTGAATATGTGGAGAAAGCGGGACCGGAAATCGATCGAGCAGGCGAATGGCGGCACCGAAAAAAGGACGGTACGGTCATTAATGTAGAGATCACTTCGCACCAGCTCAATTTCGCTGGCCGGCGCGCTGAATTTGTCCTGGCAAACGATATCACCGAGCGCAAGCTTGCCGAGACAGCCTTACGCGAGAGCGAAGATCGTTATCGAGATTTGGTTGAGAATAGCCATGAGCTCATGTGCACACATGATCTCGACGGACGAATTCTTTCTGTCAATCCCTGGGCGGCTCGGGTCCTCGGTTATGACCAAGAGGCACTGATTGGCTTGAACATCCGTGATGGTCTCGTACCGGAATACCGAAAGGAATTTGATAGTTACATTCGCGCGATAAAAGCGAACGGCTTTGCGCGAGGCGTGATGCAGGTGCGGACAGCAAAGGGCAAGTCAAGATTCTGGGAGTACTACAACACACTGCGCACAAAGGGAGTCGAATCGCCGATCGTTCGCGGCATGGCTCATGATATTACCGAGCGCCGCCAAGCTCTGACTCGGGAGAAAGAAGCGCGGATTGAAGCTGAGGTGGCCAATCGTCTTAAAGACGAGTTTTTATCGACACTGTCGCATGAGTTACGCACCCCGCTCACCGCTATAATCGGTTGGTCTAACCTGCTGCTCCAGGGTGATGTCGAAACACAGAAACAACAACAGGCACTGGAGACAATCGCCCGCAACGCCAAAGCCCAGGGACAATTGATTGATGATTTGCTGGAGGTTTCGCGCATTATTACCGGCAAGCTGCGCCTGGAATTCAGCCCCTGTCATCTGCAACCCGTTATTGAAGCAGCGGTGGAAAGTGTGAGACCGACCGCGGCAGCCAAAGCGGTCCGACTGCAACTGCTGCTTGAACCTCGTGCCGGTTTTGTTTTCGGAGATCCGGATCGTCTGCAACAGGTCGTCTGGAACTTGTTATCGAACGCTGTCAAATTCACTCGCCGTGATGGGTTTGTACAAGTGAAGTTTCAGCGGATCAATTCTCACGTGGAGATTTCTGTGAGCGATTCTGGCGAAGGCATCAAACCAGATTTTCTTCCCCACGTGTTTGACCGTTTTCGGCAGGCCGATGGATCGACTACGCGAGCACATGGCGGACTTGGGTTAGGATTGGCGATCGTGCGCCATCTGGTGGAATTACATGGGGGAAGTGTGCGGGCCGAAAGCGCGGGTCAGGGTCAGGGAGCAACTTTCATTGTACGGCTGCCACTAATGCTGACGCATGATCGACGAGTTTCGCCAACCGACGAGAGCGCCGACCACAATGCTGAGCCAGTCGAGTGTTCGCCGACTCTCGCCGGATTGAGAGTGTTAATAGTAGATGATGAGGCTGATGCCCGAGAACTGGTTACCGCCATGCTGGAACGTTATGGTGCAGACGTTAGGGCGGCTGCCTCAACTAATGAAGCGTTCGAAGTCATCGAGAGTTGGAAACCAAGTATCATAATCGCAGATATTGGAATGCGGGGAGAAGATGGGTACGCGCTGATACGCAGACTGCGCAGCCTGTCGCAAGAAAGTGGCGGACGTACCCCGGCAGTGGCACTAACGGCTTACGCAAGAACCGAAGACCGAGTGCGTGCCCTCTCGGCCGGATATCAGGTGCATCTGGCGAAGCCTGTGGACCAGACCGAGTTGGCCGCCGCTGTGGCAAGTCTGGCGGGCCGGATTGGAATAGCGTAACACCTCGCCCGGCTAAGGCTGAGGGAAAGGCGGTGGTGCAAAACCAGGAATGAAAGCAATCCGCTTTGATAAAGCCAAATGGATCAGGATCCGTGTAGGTTCGGCGGAAGGCGCAGCCTATCACGGGCAGGCTCGATGAGGCAAGAAGCAGCCCCGAAGGGCCCGAAGGGTAGTGTCCTAGCAGGCTGCTGAAAAACTCAGACTTCGATTAATACCACCGGGGCCGGAGACCATCTGACAACTCAGGAATCCCACCCACGGGAGTGGGTGGATTATTCAGATCCAGCCTACAAACAGATGCTTTCGAAATTTGAGAATCCCACCAACGGAAGTTGGTGGATTGTTCAGATCCGGCCTTTCGACGGCCGAGAATGACTGCAAAATAACGCGACGCGTAGGCTGGATCTGAACTATCCACCCACTTCCGTGGGTGGGATTCTCCGAGTATCGCGCCCGCATCTGGTAGGTTGGAACTGAAAACATCCACCCACTCCCGTGGGTGGGATTTCTGCATTTTCACGATCTGCTGCCGATGGTTTTCACAGCACGCGACCTTGTTATAATGTGCTTAGTGCTTTTGAGGAATCACTTACTGGAGATTAACCAGCCACGCAAGTTGTAGTAACTTCAATGCGTGATGGCTAGCGGGACGCAGCTAGAGCTTGAATGGTTTCTTTAGGAAGCGAGCAGTTTTTTTCAAGATAGAGCCTACTCTGGACTCTTTCGCAGGTCCATTCGGTGACACGGATTCCGGTTTCGATTTCTTGTCTTCCCGATTAGTCGTCGACAACTGGTTACTTCTCGAGGGTGTAGCAGGAGCCGAAGATCGGCTTGCCTCAGCTCTTTGCTCTCTCTTGTTCCGCCTTCCACCAGGCACGCTTCCGAGGGCTTTGCCTGCGATAGTTTCGCTGGAGTTTGCAGTATTTGGTGCGGGATCTCCTGAGGTGATTTCCCCAGTATTTGCTGGCGAAGGAACAAGTGCAGGTTGTTGCTGAACTGGCGCCGATCTCGTTTTATGTGACGCAATTCGTCGCGTAAAACCGTAAAAGAAAAGAAGCGCGAGTAAAAGACGTCGGGCACTGCACGTGGATCGTCCACGAGCTCCGCACCATCCATATCACAACGAGGCTGGTCGTCTTCGTAAAGAAAATCACATTGAGGACAGCGCTTCATAGCCAGCTGATTATGCCCTAATCCAGCTATTTGGTGCACAAGAATTTTTAACTTCTGTAAATAAAGGACTTGTGTCCGTCAATCGCGTCAGACGCGTAGACCCAGAAATGATCTGGCTTGAAAATCCAGATCCTGGAATCAGTCCTTATTGAGCATGGCCGCAACGCGCTCGGCTTCACGTGTGAAGCGAGGCGATTGGCAGTCAGCTACCAACTGCCGGTACTCCTGCAAATACAATTTTGCGTGCTCACGCTTTCCCGCTCTCAAAAGCACTTGAAGGTACAAGGATCCCAGCCATAACTTACTCACACTGGACTGTGTTCCAGACACTAATTCCAGTGCCCTCACACACAGCCGCTCCGCTTCTTTAAACTCACCCCGCCTAAAGCGCACGTGCGCAAGAGTCCGGTGACCCTCTGCGCGTGAATACAGCAGGCCCAAAACTTCGGCCTGATCGAAGTTCTCAGTGGCCGTTTTCAGCGCCTCATCAAGGTGTACGCGATCGCTTATTGTGCCAGTCCGCTCGGCTTGAAACACCGCGAGATTGCCTTTCAGCAAAGACTCGACGCGAAGATCACCGATGGACTCTGCTAAAGTTATTCCCTCGGCAAATTCCTGCTCAGACCGCTCTCGATCCCCAAGTTCCATGGCGCAGAGCGAAGCAACCAGATGGCTCCAGGCGCGACGCTCGCGTGAATGAAGTCTGGCGGCAATTTCGCGTTCACGTTCAGCGTACTGGAGTCCGGCGGCAAACTCGCCGGTATGAATTGCGTCTTCACCAAGAAACTCAAGTCCGATTGCCTGGGCAACCAACACGTTGTGCGCTTTGCCAAATTCAATGTCTCTCCTTGCCCAATGGTCCGCGTCAGCAAAGCGCCCGGAATGTTGGTAAGCACCGGCGAGATATGCGTAGACCGTAGATATTGTGGACGCGGCAAACGTTTCGACGCTCTCCGATTTGGCGGCCGGAGCAACTAGACTTGCAGCCCGTTCAAGTAGCTCAATGGCTTTCTGATGACGTCCAGCGAGGTGATGAAAGCGTCCTTCAATTGCGAGTGCGTTCGCAGTCTCCAGCGGGTGGGTGACCGGATCAAGTATCGCCAGCGCCGAGCGCAAATAGTCGAGTCCTCTTTGGTCTCCTGTCACTACGAGTGAGCTTGCTGCCTGGCATTGGAGTCGCGCGCGCACTTCCGGGTCAGTAGCCAGGGACAGAGCTTGCTCGAAATGTTCACCTGCCGAAATCATCTCACCATGAAATATGTAAACCTTGCCCATCGCTTCCTCTTGAGCCAGCTGTTCATCCTTCAGTCCCAACGCTTCGGCGCAGTCGCGCGCACGACCGTAAGCAGCAATAGCCTCATCAAAAGCAAAGACTCGCTCCGCTTCGGCAGCCGCCTGCTTTGCGTAATTGAGTCCCTGCTCGTACTCTCCGGCGAGAATGTAGTGGTGGGCCAGCGTCTCTACAGCAACCTGTGACTTGGTTTGTTGGCGTTCCAGGCCTTCAGCGGCTTGACGATGAAGGCGGCGGCGACGTATTGGGTTGAGTTCTTCATACAGCACTTCGCGAATCTTGTCGTGAGTGAATGTGAACGCATCGGAACGGTCCGCCGTAATCAACTGTGCTCCAACAGCTTCATCGAGCGCATCGAGTAGCGCATCTTCACGTTTGTCCGCGAAAGTAGCCACTAGATCTTCGAAGGTAAAAGTCTTTCCCAGCACTGCGGCAGTACGCAACACCTCGTTGCATTCCTGGCCCACCCGATCCAGCCGATTGCCGATGGCCTCCTTCATGCTTTGCGGCAGGACCAGCTCCGTGAGCTCGCAACGTTTCCAGCGACCGCTTTCCCGCCGGACTGAGCCCTGTTCGATCAGTGCTTTCAAGACCTCTTCGACAAAAAAGGGATTGCCTTCAGTTTCTCGATGCACAGCATCCCCAAATTCCGCGCTAACATTTTCTCCGAGCAACGCTCCCAACTGCGCACAGGTTTCTGTGCGGTCGAACCGCCGCAGAACTATGCGTGTGACTAACCTTTCACGATTCCAGTCGACCAGGGCCTTGGCAAGCGGATGAGCGCGATCCAGCTCGGCCTCACGGTAAGCTCCGACAATCAGCACCCGTTCTTCGCGAAGTTGTCGCAGCAAGTGACACAGTAACCAGAGTGTGCCCCGGTCGGCCCAATGTAGGTCGTCGGCATAAAAGAGTAAGGCTCGGTGACGAGCGAAATTTGCAAACACTTGGGCCACCGCGTCAAAGAACAACAGCCGCTCCTCGTGCGGCGGTAGCTCCTGACGTTCGGGAAACCGACCGAGGCGAGCCTCGATATCCGGGGCGAGTTTAGCGATCTGGGTGGCCGCATCCCCGAGTATTCCTCGTAGTGCCTCGTCATTCTTCTCCTCTCGGACCCAGCGACGGAAAGCCTCTACAAATGGCAAGTACGGTGTGGTGGCTTCGTATTCATAGCACCCCCCACTAAGAACCACGGCACCGTCAACGGCAGCTTGTATGGTGATCTCCCTCGCGAGACGTGATTTGCCAGCACCGGGCTCGCCACTTAGTAGCACCGCATGACCGAGCCCTTCACGCGCCCGCTGCCACAGCTCCCGGACCTCTGAAAGCTCGGCGGTTCGACCTACCAATCTGCCGCGGGAGAGCGCATCCAGAATCGCTACCGCTGCGGGGGAATCTTCTTCAGCAGAATCAGTTGCTGCAAGGGATAAGCGAAGTGCCGCGCAAGTTTCACCTGCTGTCGCGAAGCGCTGCGCTGGATTCTTAGCCAGCAGTCGTAAAATGATCGCCTCCAATGCGTGCGGCAGGTCTGGTCGCAGGTGGCGCGGCGGCACCACTGGCGCATGGACATGTTGAGAAACAACAGTTAACGGATCATCTCCAGTGAAGGGAAGACGACCCGTAGTCATTTCGTATAGCAGCACACCCAGCGCGTAGAGATCCGCGCGTCCGTCAATGGGCTGTCCCAGGGCTTGTTCGGGGGCCATGTAAGCAGCAGTGCCGACGACAACACCCGCACGAGAAATCCGCGTGGCGTAACCAGGCAGAGCGAGTCCCAGATCGGCGAGTTTCACACTCCCGGATTCACCCGCAGCCGACAACAAGATATTGTCAGGCTTGAGATCCCTATGAACAATCTTATTCGCATGTGCGTGATCCAGAGCGGAACAGATCTGGCAAGAAATCTCAACAATCCGTGGCAGGTCCCACGGCCGGGCACGTAAGAGGCTGGGGCCTTGCACTAATTCCATCACAAAGAAAGGTACGCCTAGTACTTCGCCGACGTCGTACACTGAAACGATGTGCGGATGGTTCAACGCTGCGGCAGCACGAGCTTCGCGAAGTAGGCGCTGCCGAGCGTCGAGAGAAGAGGTTGTATTTGGTAGGACCTTTACCGCGACTTGCCGCATTAGTTCAAGATCGGTGGCGCGGTAGACGACGCCCATCCCCCCACGGCCAATTTCACTGTCCAGACGGTAACGCCGACCTAAAACACTACCGGCAGTGATGGTGCTGCTTTTGATGTCCCCGGAATTCAGGATGCGAGTTGCCTGTGATTCGTCCGCCATGCACAAGAAAGCATAGCACGAGGAGAAGAGCGGCGAACCCCGGACGTAGGCTATTGAATGAAACCAGCTGCCTTGTCTTCGGCGCCAAGAGATTCAGAATCCATGAACTGTCCCTTGTTTTCCTCCCACTCTTGATCAAATTCCTTTCTGAATTCTTCCCAGCGGCGCCGTTCAGCTTCCCATTCCCCAATCGTGCGACAGCATGAGAAGGCGAAATCTTCATCGAAATGACTGCTGTCCAGATGCCAGAAGCAGGGAGCGACGCCCAACGATACCTCTTCAAACATTGCCTGGCATGCCGGGCATTCTTCATCGATCATTACATCGGAGGCAGCCATTGCGATGGGAAACCGCCGGCGTTCATTTTCAATAATGAGGGCCGGAATTCTGTCGTCGTAATCAGGACGTGGCAGACCCAGCCAGTTTCTCTTGCTTACCTCCAGCCGCGCGGTTTCCATTTCTCTGTCGAGTTCGCGTCCTTCACTTAGCCGCCACCAACATTCGCGCAGCAGGTGACGCACAAGGTCGTAGTAGACCACCCACTCGTGAGTGCCAAAGCCTGCGAACCTGAAGGCGTGCGCCTCTTGTGGAAGGCACGGTGGCCCTTCTCCCAGGAGGCTCCATTGCAGCTCACGCGTATGCAGATCGAAATCCAGGAACTCACGTTTTGCCAGTAGCACATCTCTGGGAGCCTGATCAAATAGATCTTCCCGCGAAGTTATCAACCAACGGGCGTGAATCATGCTTAGTATTGCCTCAACATCAACAAACGAGTCTTTCTCATTATTTATCGAGTCAGCCGGGGGATCATGCGGACCCTCCCATCCCGCTTTGACATTCGTCATACCCACTTCTGCCGGTGCGCTCTTTCTCTGCTCACAAAGGCATTCGTCCCGAATAAAGTCGAGCAAAGCGCTGCCATAAAGGATCGAACGGACATCCAGCGGAGGCTGGCCCACGCGTTCATTTATTCGCGCTGCACGGATGCCTTCGTAGGCATCGAGTGAACTAAGGAAAAGCCAGTCATGCGGCACCCAGTAAGGAAGCAGTATCTCAGTGGCCTGCTCACCACGCTGATATTGGATCTGACCCTGACGCGAAGGCAGAGAGTAGCTCGATTCGGCCACCACCATTCGGGCGGGAAGGTCAACGATGAGTATGCTCTTAGACGGACAGGCTGGATCCAGTACCTTCTCGCTTAGAGAGTCAGGGAGACATTCGACGCGTGTAATTGCCACAAAAGCAGAGATCGAAGATGGAGCACGGCCGACACGAAAACCGACCAGTGGATTTGTCTCTTCTGCCGATTTTATGTAGCGCCCCAAAGCCTTCTCCATTTCAGCAATAGTCTCTGGCTCCGCCGAAAGCGCAGCTATTACTGTTTCTGCCATCCAACGATCTACTGAACCTTGAATGGATTGTGCTGCATCAATAATGCTTAATCTTACTTTGTTCATTGTGATCACCTTTCTCTGCGGGCTGGAGCGTTTGTCACTTTTACTAAAAACGGTTCCACTCGTGTTGGTTCCAGACCATACACGGTGTAGTCAAAGCTTCATGACCGAAAGAGAGGGCAACCTTGCGTCCTCAGTTTTGGATCCAGGAATTTCTTTGTAGCCTCAATTTTCCGAGAGAAGTCGCATGGCCCTACGGGATTGAGGCACAGGGTTCAGCACTAGTGACAAATGCGCGAATTTAGTTTGCATGTGGGCCGCAGAGGAACGGCAAAACAGAAGTATGAGGCTAATTGAGAAAGCCGTCAGCGTTTATTTGAGGCTCTGCGGCTCGGCTTAATTTGACTGTTCGAGCGGCGCAGACTCTATCACGTATGAATAGCAAAGCAAAGAAAAAAACACACCACTACGGCGAAGGACTCTGAGCGGGTGTTGCCTGAGGCGTTGCCTGAGGAGGCGCAATCCGCTCGATCGTTTTGACTTGATCGCGTGGCAAAAGAGTCACTATGCCTCGTCGTCGATACCAAATGCCTTCTCCAGTTTCCCAGGCTTCATCAGCTTCAATGCTGGTACCGTCGGTGAGCCGGATAGTCACACCACTACGGGCAGTCTTGTCGGCCGCTCCGGTAGAAATGGCACTGGAACTCAGGGCCGCACGCACCGGCGATGCAGATTGGGAAGGAGCTGCTAGTGGACTCGGCGAAGGTGATTCTTCGGGCGAGGGAGAAACTTCAACGACCGGGGATGGAACTGCAGAAAGGGGACGGACCGGCTGATTGCTAGCGGTGTTTGATGATGCATCGCTACGAGCGGCCGTTGGGCCTTGCTGTGTAAATCCGCGGTAGATAAGAAACACCAGAACAGCAACAACGAGTCCGGTCACTGCTCCAATTGCCAAAATCTTGTTCTCTGCGTGTGGCCGAGCGTCCGTTAGCGCCAAAGATTGCGGTGACCGCTGCCTCTCATGGTCGTCGATCGGGGCACTTGCCGCCGAATCTTCGGGTGTCAGGGGCAGACCGTGGAGTTCACAGAACTTGTCAGAATCAGGAAAAGCTGAAGCACACTTAGGGCAACGTTTCATTTGCACCCCCTGCTGCGAAAAATCGACGATAGCGCGCCTGCCAAAGCCATGGTTCCTCTATCTTCGCGAAAACGTGCAACTCTTCGATTCATCAAAATTGGCCGGTGGTGGCAGGTGAATCTAAAGGCGGTTAGACGAGAAGTACGATTTGGCTTCAGGGGTCGAGCTCTTTCGCAACCCGCAATGGCGCCGCAACGCGGTCGCCACATGGATCGCAATCGATCACCGATTCAAATAATACCTTACTTTTCACCGTGGGAATATAGAAAAAGGAGGTGCGTTTGACTGCCTATTGCTAAGGGTTAATTGCTGACTGCTGATTCCCTATGATACTTTGAGCCCCGGGGGCCAGAGCCTCACGACTATTCATACAATGAAGAAATCTGACGCGCGACCGGCGCCGAAACAATCTCACTCCCGCCTTCGAGAGTTAACTGCCGAGTTGGAGCAGCTTCAGGCCAGGCTAAGGCTGGGTGGTGGTCCCGAAAAGATAGACCGGCAACATCAACAGGGAAAACTTACCGCTCGTCAGCGCATCGATCTACTACTCGATAAACAGTCATTTGCAGTGGAGATCGGCTTGCTCGTTGCCTATGACCAGTATGACGGTGGCGCACCAGCCGCAGGCGTAGTTACTACAGTGGGCCGCATCGAAGGACGGGAAGTTGTGGTTGTCGCCAACGATGCGACTGTGAAAGCCGGTTCATGGTGGCCTGAGACTATTAAAAAGGTCTTGCGAGCGCAGGAGATTGCTATGCGTTCGCATGTGCCAATTATCTACCTGGTAGATTCAGCGGGTGTAAACCTGCCCTATCAAGGTGGCGTTTTCCCGGGGCAGTATGGTGCTTCCAGAATTTTTTATTACAACTCGATCATGCGTCGATATCTCAAGATTCCGCAGATTTCGGCGGTCATGGGACCATGCATAGCCGGGGGTGCATACCTGCCGGCTTTATCTGACATCATCGTGATGGTCGAAGGAACCTCTTTTATGGGACTTGGCGGTGCAAATCTTGTTAAGGGCGCCACCGGTCAAACCATAGATAATGAAAGTCTCGGGGGAGCACGGACGCACAACGAGCTTTCGGGAGTGGCACACTACCGCGTCGCAAACGATCAGGATTGCATAGGCAAGATCAGGGAATTCGTTTCGGAGTTACCGATAAATTCCGCCGGCTTGGCTGGTGTTGACGACGAAGTGGAAGCCGCGCGTCCCGCAAGCGGGCTCTACGAGATTATCCCCGCAGACCATCGCCAGCCATACAACGTCAGGCACTTATTAGATTGCATTCTGGATGATGGTCATCTCGATGAGTTTCAGGCTGATTACGCCAGGGAGATGATTACCGGTCATGCCCGGATTTGCGGCATTCAAGTGGGTTTAATCATAAACAACCGCGGCATGCTTCGTTCAGCCGGCGGTGGTCCACCACGTTTTGGTGGCATCATCTACACCGAGTCGGCGGAGAAGGTCGCTTATTTTATCGACACCTGCAGCCGGCACAAGACCGCGTTGGTCTTTATTCAGGACGTTTCGGGATTTATGGTCGGTCCGGAAGCTGAGCACTCCGGGATAATTCGTGCGGGTGCGCGTTTCGTTGAGGCGATGGCCACTGCCACAGTTCCCAAAGTAGTTTTGACCCTCAACCATGCTTCGGGCGCCGGCTATTACGCGATGGCCGGTCAGGGCTTTGACCCGGATTTTATATTTAGTTGGCCCTCGGGACGCATGGGGGTCATGGAGGGCGACTCGGCGGTGCAAGCCGTTTTCGGCAGCCAACTGGAGAAATTAAAACAGAATGGACGAGTGCCAGACGAGCACCTTAGTGATGAAATGGATAAGGTGCGTGATACCTACGAGCGGGAATTGGACGCCAAATATGCCGCAGCTCGTGGCTTCGTTGATGCGGTGATCGCTCCAGAGTTCACACGCGATACGCTGGAACTAGCATTGCGCACCAGTATGAATTACCGCGGCCCCCACCTCGGGCAATTTGTGTTGCCTGCTAACCTGGTCTGAAGAAATTGTGACTGTTCTCTGTTTACATCAACCTGGTTTCCGCTCTCCGCGGTTGAGATCTTGTCCGAACTAATGTTACAAGATCCTCATACCCTACCCTGCTTGTGAATTGAATCCCCTGAAAAAACTTGATTTTGAGTTGCGCCTTAGTGAATGTGCGCAAATCGAACACGTGGGAGGAGATTTCCATGAGCAAACACGTCTTTCGTTTTCTACAAATTCTAGTTCCGATGCTCTTTGTGGTGGCCCTTGTGGGCATTAGTCCGATTGGACAGGCCCAGGATCCGTCAAGCCAGAACAGTAACGCGAACTCAAGCAAAAAAAGCGGTAGTCCACCGCAACCCCAGCGGGACACGACTGCAAAGCCATCTGAGGCAAAACCCGAAGTAACTGTTGAGACTAATGCCCCCAAGCAGGTAACGACGCCCGCAGACCAGACAATACAAAACACAATGCCGGGAACGGAGAATGGTACCAATGTGACTCGTGCAAAACGACGTGGCAGGAAAGAGACTGCCGGCGTCATTTCGCAGGAAACTAAAGCAATGCCAGCGGGCGCCATGGTAGCGACCGAGCAAGCTGATTTGTCGGGCACTTATGCTGGTGTCTTTGACTGTGCTGCAGCGGGAGTGACTGGAGATACCACACTCACGATCACCGGCAATCAATTTACCCTGGCTGACGGCAAGTCCGGCCGTATCACAGCCGCTAAGACCGCTGGATACACAGCGGTGGCGATGCAATTTGGGGCCACAACGGGAGAGGCTGGCCAGCCGGCAACTACTCCCCCCACGATAGTCTCGATGACAGCGAAGAAGAGTCGTGATCGGTTAACGCTTAGTCCGATTTCGGGTGCTGTGCAGCAGTGTTCGTTTATGCCTGCCGGGACTGCACGCAATCGAGCAACGCGACGCACTCGCCAAAATGCATCTACGGCTAGCGGTGCCGAAACTGCGAATCCGGCGAACATCCGGGCGACTTCAACGGAACCCTCGGCTTCAGTTGAGATTGTCGCACCCAACCCGGCTGCTGGTCCTGTTCCAGGTTCTAAATCACCTCAGCCAGGAAGAACCAACAAGAAGAGTGCGAGCAAGCGTGCGAATACTGGAGAGAACGCCACTAGCAACCAAAACACTGTTACTAATCCCAGCGCTAATCCAACGGTTAGTAATCCGAGCGCTAATCCAACCGCAAGTCCGAGTCCCACACCATAATGATTCGGTAGACCGGTCTTATGATCCTGGACTTGTATCGCCGCGACCCGGTAGTGACCTAATTTGAGTTTTTCTCTGCGGCGCCTCCGCGTCCTTTGCGTCTCGGCGGTGAATTAGGCAAAAAAATAACCACCGAGGCAAAGGACGCGGAGGTGGCGCAGAGAGTTGAAACTAGGACACCACCCGCGAGCCAGCTGTGAGAAAGCTAGCGCTGGAGGGCTAACCAAGTCTTTGACCTCGGAGGTAAACACCTCTTTGACCTCACCGTGCTAGACTATCTAATCGAACTGATGCCAGTATTTTTCTAAATCGGAGCCCTCTAACCGCCAGTGTGAGCGCAAAAGTAACGCTTTCAGGGCGCCAAGAACCCACGACTCGCGACTCCAACTGACCTGGATGAAAAAACAAATTCGCATTGCGGGCGGACAGGGCTTTTGGGGGGACCTACCAGACGCCCCGATCAACCAAGTCGAAGGTGGTCCGATCGATTACTTGATGCTGGATTATCTCGCTGAAGTCACCATGTCGATCATGCAGAAGCAGAAGGCTCGCGATCCTGCTGCTGGCTATGCAAAAGATTTCATTCCGCTGATGCAAAAGATCCTGCCGGCTTGTCTGGCGCGGAACATTCGGGTCACCGCCAACGCCGGCGGAGTAAATGTGGAAGGCTGCGCGACGCAGGTGCGTGAGGTAGCGCGTAAACTGGGCATGTCTGGCAAGATCCGCATCGGAATCGTTACGGGAGATGACCTCATGTCTCGCCTTGATGAACTGCTTGGGCGAGGTATTGAGTTGCGCAATATGGATACAAATGTGCCACTTACTACTATCCGTGATCGAATACAGAGTGCGAATGCCTATCTGGGAGCCGCGCCAATTGTGGAAGCACTGGATCGTGCCGCACATGTTGTGATTACCGGTCGGGCTACAGATACAGGCCTCAGTCTCGCGCCAATGATTCACGAGTTTGGATGGGCCAGAGATGATTGGAACAAGTTGGCTGCGGGGACAATAGCCGGGCATATTATTGAGTGCGGCGCGCAGGCGTCCGGCGGGAACTGTCAATATGAATGGCGCAACATTCCTGACCTGGCAAATGTCGGATTTCCGATTGCAGAAGCACGCTTAGACGGCACTTTCGTTATCACCAAACACGAAGGCACCGGTGGTCTAGTGAACATTCCGGCAGTCAAAGAGCAGTTGGTGTATGAGATGGGTGATCCACGCGAGTACATCACGCCGGATTGTGTCGCTGATTTTACCACCATACAGCTGGAGAATTCGGGCCCGAATCGAGTTCGCGTCTTTGGCATTGAAGGCCGCCCGGCAACGGAGTTTCTGAAGGTTTCAATCAGTTACGCAGCGGGGTTTAAAGCAGTGGGCACACTCGTGTACGCCTGGCCCGATGCCTTTGCAAAAGCTCACGCTGCCGACCAGATTCTGCGTTCGCGACTCGAGCGGCTCGGCCTTCAATTTGATCAATTGCTGACCGAGTTTGTTGGCGTGAATGCCACCCACGGCCCGTTGGCAGGAGCGCCGCGAAGCGATTTACCAGAAGTTCAGTTGCGAGTTGGCGTACGAAGCGAGAACCGTCAATCGGTCGAGAGATTTACGAAGGAGATTGCCCCTCTGATTCTTACCGGGCCACCTGCTGTTACCGGTTTCGCTGGCGGCAGACCAAAAGTGGAGGAGATTGTTGCTTATTGGCCTGCCTTAATTCCCAAACGAGAGATCACTGCAAAGGTAGACGTTATTCAGGCGTAGAAAGTGCGCATTCAACTGACAAAACTTGCTCATGCACGTTCCGGAGACAAGGGCGATACCTCATGACAGATGCTCAAGGTAAAACGTTCTCTACGGCATTGCTGCGAATGGAAGTTGAGATACCAGACACCGAAGCTGAACGGTTGGGATTGAAAAACTGACTGCACAGTCCGATTCTTTTAAGAGTGAGCACCAACCGAGATTGTGTGAAAACTTCGAGTGCGAGGGGCAAGAGGTCGGTACCACCACGCGGTAGAGATTCTGTGAAAACCCTTAGTCTGCCTTGGAGCTTTGAAGCTGAAGATTTGAAGAATTCAAGATGAGTAAATTTGCGGGTTGGGAAGGGGGCAGTCATTAGTTTCAAGGTGCGGTAATTCAAGGCGCCCCCGCTCAAGTCTCAGAGGCTTCATCGTCGAATCAATCAGTCAATGTAATTTAGGGCTGAGGCTTGCGTGATGGGGATAAGCACTGGCATTCAAGGTTGAGCGGGGGCGCCTTGAATTTACCGGACCTTGAAACTAATGACTGCCCCCTTCCCAGCCTGCAAATTTACTCAGCTTGAATTGTCCCTTCGCAACTGAAGATTCCTACTTGATAAACGTTAACTCTCAGACTCCCGACTCCATTCGTCACGACTATGCGCTCGTGAATGGCATCCGGTTGCATTACGCGGAGTCTGGTCGGGGAGATAATCTTGTCATATTGCTTCACGGTTTTCCGGAATTCTGGTATTCCTGGCGTAATCAGTTGCCGGTCCTGGCAGAGCACTATCACGTCGTTGCACCCGACCTGCGTGGTTACAATCTGAGCGATAAGCCTCCACGAGTAGAGGACTATCGAATTGAGTCGGTTGTCGCAGATGTCGTTGGCCTAATAAAGCATTTCGGCACAAAAGAGGCGGCCATCGTCGGTCATGATTGGGGTGCGGGTGTGGCATGGGCAGTGGCTCTAAAATATCCCGAACATCTTTCACGGCTCGCCGTAATGCAGGTGCCTCCTGCTGCTGTTTGGCGCGCAAATCTCACTCTTCGGCAAATGCTGCGAAGTTGGTATATGTGGTTCTTTTTACTCCCGCGCATTCCTGAGTGGTCAATCAAGAGAGATAATTTTGCCGGGTTGGATCGGATTTTCAAAGATCAGGTTATAAGAAAGGGAGCCTTCTCTGATGTCGATGTGGAGTTGTACAAAGAAGCGCTGCGGAAGCCGGGAGCACTTACTGCCGCTATCAATTACTATCGTGCAAATGTGGGCCGCCTTTTCGCCCGCGAGCGCCGACGTGATGACAAAGGAGTTGGGCCGGTGCGGGTTCCCACACTTTTCATTTTTGCTGAACAAGACTTCGCAATTATTCCAGACACGGTGCGAGGAGTAAAAAATTATGTGGATGCACCTTATCGCGAAGTCCGCATCGCGGATAGCGGTCATTGGGTGCAAAATGAGGCGGTCCAGGAAGTCAATACTGCATTACTTGATTTTTTGGCGCCGACTGGCACCTAGCGGCAGAAAATTCTATGAGTGAAGAACACCAAACTGTGCTTTACGGAGTTGAAGGGACCATTGCAAAGATAACCCTCAACCGCCCAGAGAAAAGAAACGCACTAAACGAAGCTTTAATATCTGGACTGAAGGCTGCCCTCCTTGAGGCCGATGGTAAGGAAGAGGTCAGGTCGATCGTTATTGCAGGATCGGGATCGGACTTCTGTTCCGGAGCCGATCTTTCGGCTTTGCAGAAAATATCGGGCGCGTCGGTGCTGGATAATGCGGCCGATGCGCGTTCCCTGATGGAGCTCTTTTTACTGATTCGGCGCGTGAAGGTACCTGTTGTGGCGGCGGTGCGCGGAAGAGCACTGGCTGGCGGTTGTGGATTAGCCAGTGCTTGCGACATTGTACTGGCCGCGAGTTCAGCTCGTTTTGGTTATGCTGAAGTGAAGATTGGATTCGTGCCGGCAATGGTGATGGCCATTCTCCGCCGTGCTGTTTCGGAGAAGCTCGGCTTTGAACTACTGGTCCGGGGAAGTGAGATTAGCGCCGAGGAGGCAAAACTTCTTGGTCTGGTAAACAAAGTCTTTGCGGACGAGAGTTTCGAGAGGGAAGTGAACGCCTACCTTCAAGGATTTGAGAAGGTGAGCAAATCTGCGATTGCGCTCACGAAGTCGCTCTTTTATCAAATCGATGGGATGGACTTTTCCACAGCACTGGCAGCTGGAGCTGATGTTAACGTGATCGCTCGCATGACCGAAGACTGCCAGCGAGGCGTTGAGAAGTTTTTAGAACGGACCAGACGGACTACCTGAAGCAAACAAGGCACCGACGCTCCTAACCGAATACCCTCAACGGCAGAGACTGTCTAAAACTCGTGTGGGAGAGCAGGTCAGTACCACCACGCGGTAGCGGGTGGGTCTGTGCTCATTACACGCGTCCTTGGCAAGTAGAGACCCACCCGCTACGAAGCTATGAAAAATTGAAATCGATCGAGGCTACCACTCAAGAGACAGAAATTGCAGGTTGGGAAGGGCGGTTTACCCCCGCTGGTCCGCTACGCTCAACAGTAATGGTAAGCTCTAATTTCCCAATTCCGATCTGCGGATCGGCGGAGCGGGGGTAAACCGCCCTTCCCAACCTGCACATTTTCCTATGTTGAATAGTCTCTTGGATCGATTCTATTTTTTCACAGCTTCTACCGCGTGGTGGTACTGACCTGCTCTCCCGCACGAGTTTTAGACAGTCTCTGCTGTTGGGGACTTGGGCAAAAGGGCTGTCGCACGCAGTAGCCGGAAGGTTTATCGGCCTCGGAAAATCCAAAATTCTGAGGAATTATCCAGAAATTAGTATCGAGAGGGCGGTCTTAAGAGGCTGGTCGCTCACGGCGTTGACGAGACCAATCCGCAGAGCTTCGATCGCATCAACCCTTCGGGCGGTGAGAAAGAATTCCAAGGCCCGTGTTCTGCCGATCAGGCGCGGCAGTCTCTGAGTACCGCCCCAACCTGTGATAATTCCCAGCCGGGCACCAGGATGTGCAAAGGTTGCATTGCTGGAAGCGATGCGCACTTTGCAGGCGAGAGCCAAATCCACAGCACCACCCATGCAGTAGCCGTTAATTGCGGCAATCGTCAGCTGTCGTGCATCGGCAATTCGTTGGAATAGCGCCTGGCCAAATCGGGAAAACTCTTCCGCCGATTGCGGAGTTAGGGTGGTTAATTCGCGGATGTTTGCTCCAGAGGCAAAGACATCATCCGTTCCCGTGAATATGAGGCGTTCAAGATCAGCGCGAGTGACGGATGACGATAGGATAGCGTCGAGTTCTTTCAGGACGGCTAAGGACAGTGGATTGCGTTCGGTTGGTCGATTGAAGCGAATAACAAGCGCAGAATCAATGAGCTCTGTGATTATGGCCGAGGCTTCGCCGCTCATTTCATTCGCGAGGTTTTACATTCTCTCGCAAGAATTTGACGATCTCTTCAGTGGATGTTCCGGGCAGGAATACTTCGGCGATGCCTTCTGCTTTTAGCCTGGGAATGTCTTCCTGCGGGACGATACCACCTAAAAGAACCAGACAATCATCCATTCCCTGCTCGCGGAGCAGGTTCACGATTCGTGGACAAAGTGTATTGTGAGCGCCGCTGAGGATGGAAACGCCGACCGCATCAACATCTTCCTGCACAGCCGCAGCGGCAATCATCTCAGGGGTTTGCCGCAGGCCAGTGTAAATGACTTCCATTCCCGCATCTCGTAAAGCTCGTGCGATAATTTTGGCGCCCCGATCGTGACCGTCGAGCCCGGGCTTCGCCACCAGGACGCGAATTTTTTTATCAAGCATATTTTTTATTCTAACAACGACGATCAGAAAGCAGGTTCTTCGTAAATGCCAAAGACGTCTCGTAATGCGGAGCAGATTTCACCAAGTGTGGCGTAGGCCCGAACGGCGTCAATTGTGGCGGGCATTGTATTCTCGTTCCTACTGGCCGCGACCTTAAGCTTCTCCAGCGCTCTGGCCACAGCGCCGGCATCTCTCTGATGACGCGTGCGCTCCAACCGTGCAACTTGATGTTCACGCACCGCGTCATCAATCACCAAAAGCGGAACGGTACCGGGTTCGTCGGTCATCTGATATTTGTTTACGCCGACAATAACCTGCTCACCGCGCTCGACGGCTTTTTGATAAAGGTAGGCTGACTCCTGGATTTCTCGCTGTGGGAAGCCTTTTTCAATAGCGGCAACCATGCCGCCCAGGGAATCGATTTTACGAAAGTAATCGCGCGCGCCCCGCTCCATCTTGTCCGTCAGCGCTTCGATAAAGTACGAGCCTCCCAAAGGATCCACAGTATTTGCCACTCCGGTTTCGTCGGCGATGATCTGCTGCGTACGGAGAGCCAGAAGAGCGGCTCTATCAGTTGGCAATGCCAGAGCTTCATCATACGCATCGGTGTGCAGACTCTGAGTGCCCCCGAGCACTCCTGCCAGCGCCTGAATAGCCACTCTGATAATGTTGTTTAATGGTTGCTGAACGGTGAGTGAAACTCCGGCTGTTTGTGTATGGAAGCGTAGTTTGAGCGTGCGCTCATTCTTCGAGCCAAAGCGGTCCCGCACCTCTCGAGCCCAGATGCGGCGTGCTGCTCGATACTTGGCGACTTCCTCGAAAAAATCGTTATGAGCATTGAAAAAGAAAGAGAGGCGAGGCACAAAGCGATCGACATTCAGTCCGGCTTTCATTCCCCATTCAACGTAGTCCAGTCCGTCACGTAGCGTGAAGGCGAGTTCCTGAACGGCCGTAGCGCCGGCCTCCCGAATGTGGTAGCCGCTCACAGATACGGGATTGTATCGAGGCACATTATCAGTGCAGAACTCGATTGTGTCAGTCACCAGCTTCATTGCCGGCTTGATGGGATAGATCCATTCTTTCTGGGCGATGTATTCCTTGAGTATGTCGTTTTGTAGCGTGCCGGAGATTTTGGTCCAGTCGGCATTCTGTTTCTCGGCGACTACCAGATACATAGCTAGGAAGACCGAAGCCGGCGCGTTAATCGTCTGCGAAACTGTGACTTTTTCAAGGGGAATACCTGCAAAAAGCACTTCCATGTCTGCCAGCGACGAAACAGCGACGCCGCATTTGCCCACCTCGCCTTCGGCCAGCGGCGAATCCGCGTCATAACCCATTAATGCAGGCAGATCATACGCGACCGAAACTCCGGTTTGACCCTGGTCCAACAGGTATTTGAATCGGGAGTTTGTCTCTTCCGGGGTGCTGAACCCGGCGAACTGACGCATGGTCCAGAG
>WNFV01005553.1_pt1 | contig 21527 bp, 18 predicted proteins | sample 5400101 | NCBI WGS metagenome assembly WNFV01 (sample SAMN13153361, study PRJNA577476) | soil metagenome | isolation source: 115 cm soil or saprolite under grassland replicate 1 | place: USA:California | collected 2016-06-15 | reverse complement strand
TATTTCTCAAACCATCCAGCTCCATCATCGGCGATGGCGACGACATCATGCTCAGCAGTGTGAACGATACGGTCGGCTGGGAAACGGAGCTAGCCGTTGTTATCGGCAAGCGCGGCCGAAATATTCCCGCCGAGAATGCTTATGAACATGTTTTCGGCTACACCATCCTGAATGACGTTTCCGAGAGGCGCCTGAATTCCCGAATCGAAAATCGGACCAAGCGCGAGATGGATGGTTTCTTCGATTGGCTGGCCGGCAAGTGGTTCGATGGTTTCGCGCCCTGTGGCCCGTGGATAGTCACCGCGGATGAGATTGAAAATCCGCACAACCTGGAGATCAAACTTACCGTTAACGGGCAAACACGTCAGCAGGGAAATACCCGCGGGATGATTTTCAGGATTCCGGAACAAGTCGCCTACATCTCTTCGATCATGACGCTTGAACCCGGAGACATTATTTCCACCGGCACACCGGTAGGTGCTGGAGTGGGTGGAGCTGCGTCGTTGAGCGATGGCGATGAGATGGTTTGCGAAATAGAGGGCATCGGAAAGCTGCGGAATAAAGTGAGGACGGGCAGTTGAGAACCCTGGATTGGGCCGTTGTCGGCCTCTACTTTCTTTTCATGCTGGTGGTGGGCCTTTACTTTATGCGCCGTGCCAGCCGTAGCCTGGCCGACTATTTTGTTTCCGGGCGAGACCTCCCCTGGTGGGTAATTGCGCTGTCGGCTGTAGCCACCTACACAGATGCAGGTCTGGCGCCGGCGGTCACCATGCTTACTTATCAGGGCGGTTTGCTTGGTAACGCAGTCTGGTGGATTCCCTACGTGATTTGGATGCCGCTCGGCGCTGTGCTCTGGTCGAAGTATTGGCGCCGGCTCGGCACCGTTACTTCGGCGGAGCTCCTCAATATCCGTTATAGCGGCAAAGTCGCACATGTTTATCGCGGCATCTACTCCGTCTTCATGAGTTTTGGTTTCATCGTGGTGCTCATGGGTTATGTGTCCGGCTGGCTGGGCGCAGCGCTCGGTCCCATCCTCGGGTGGGAACCGCTTAGTCTTATTCTATTTTCGGCAATCGTGACCGCTGCTTATACAGTAGCTTCCGGTCTCTCCGGAGTCGCTTACACCGACGCCTATCAATTCGGAATTTTTCTCATCGGCAACATTATTCTCGTTCCGATTGTGCTCTTTGCGGCCGGCGGGATGGAGCATGTCTTTCAGACAATCGAAACAACGCGCGGGGCCGCGGAGACGGCATCGTTCTTTCGCGTGCTGCCGCCGGTGAAAGGGCTGGATGTCCTCACTGTTCTCGCCTTCGTGGTGCAGGGACTGTTTTTCGCAGCCTCACCGACCGGCGGAGAAGGGTTTACCGCGCAACGCTTCATGGCGGCCCGCAATGAATTCCACGCTCAGGTAGGCCAGCTCTTTAACGCAATCCTGACCCTGATCGTGCGGGTTGTGCCATTCCTCTTCTTGGGCGTGATTGCCGCGGCTCTCTATGCGCCCGGAAGCGTGGCCGAGCCGGGGGAGATATGGGCCCGTATGGTTCGCAGCTATGCTCCGGTTGGCTTGTTGGGACTTTTGGTGGCCGGCATTTTCGCGGCTTACATGTCCACTGTTAGCACCTTGATGAACTGGGGCGCGTCATACATCGTAAATGATTTCTACAAACCCTTTGTGCGGAAAGAAGAAAGCGAGCGTCACTACGTTTGGGTGGGACGCAGCGGCTCGGTGGTGATCTTCTCGCTTTCGCTTTTGGTTGCTTACTATTTTGTTGAGGGCTTGCGGGCCTGGTTTCTCTTCATCAACTCCGTCGTCTTCGCTTTCATCCTGCCACTTTCGTGGCTCAGGTTCTTCTGGTGGCGGCTTAATATCTATGGCGAAGCGGCAGCACTCATTATTGGACTCCCGCTCAGTTACATCGTGTGGTTTCCGCTGGGCTTCTCAAATGAACAAGCGCACCCCTTCTGGCAGGGATTTCTCCTCTTGTTCGGTCTGGGCATGGCAACGATCATCGCAGTGACATACCTAACCCGTCCCGAGCCAATCGAAACGTTGCGGGAGTTCTACGCTCGTTGCCGCCCACCAGGATTCTGGGGTCCCGTGGTTCAGGACTTCGAGCCGCAGATGAGAAACGAAATTCGACAGGAAACAGTAACGGACCTCATTGATTGTCTGTTGGGAGTAGTCTTTTGCACATCGGCTATCGTTGCGGTCATCAGCCCGCTCGGATGGCATTGGGGGATCTTCGCTGCGGCGCTGGCTATCTGTCTGATTAGCGGCGGGTTTTTCATCGTTCGCTGGTCGCGGCGCGGAGTCTTTCGGTCGCTTTCGTCCAACGCGAACTAAAACTTTTGGAGTGCGCCGGCAAAGCGCAGCGGCGACGGCGCTTTGATCTAGATTGGCCAATAGTAGTTTAAGAGGGCCATGGCAATCACTCATGGCTCCGCCGCATGAGTGTCCTGCGAGGGGGCGCTCAGGAAAGCCTCAGAACTTAATAAGATTATGAAACGAGAAAAACGTATGAGTGCAGGAAACCATGAACAATTTCGCTTGCCCATATTAACTCACAACGTAAAGCGGGCGCTGAGAAGCGCCGGGATCTTTGCAGGTACATTGTTGGTGTTGACCGCGCTGACTTTGTTATCGACTCCTGCCCGGACACCCGGCCTTGTGCAACCGCGGGAGGGTCACGCTGTGTGGGCTCATCCCCCCGATGTCGGTAAAAGCGCCGCCTCAACGCGGGAGTTTGTCGCGAAATGTAAACGCGCAAACATTGACACCATTGTCATGGACATTAAGGGGATGAGCGGGGAGATCTACTGGAAAAGTAAAAAGTTTCCCCAGACCATCGCCAGGGGTTACGAGTCGTTTGACGTGCTCGAACACCTCACGCGGGAAGCCCACGCACAAGGCATCAAGGTCGATGCCTGGCTGGTTGATTTCGCCGAAGGTGAGCGCGGCGCAGCGTTTCGGGAGCATCCCGAATGGGCGATGCTTAATCCCGACGGCACCACCACCGCGACCGAAACTTTAGGCGTTGCCAAGCGACGTTATCCTTACGTGTGGATGTGTCCCGCGCGGCGACCCGGCTACACGGACCAGTGGCTGCTACCGATGATCGAAGAGATCGCAACCAACTACGCGGTCGACGGTATCCATCACGATTACGTCCGCTACCCTGGCGACGTTTCACCTGAGGGTTATTGTTTTTGCGACTACTGCCTGAAACACATTCCGCGCTATGCGATGCTTAGTTATGAGACTCGTGCCGCTGAGCGTTTGAACGTTAAGCATATCCAGGAGCACATAGAGGCCAACTGGAGCGACGTGACCATGATCCTGTCAGACTGGCAGCAACGCGACCGAAGGGAAATGGCCGACTATATCCTGAACGGGCGCACTATCCCCGGTGGCCCGCCTGACATGCGCTATTACTTTTACGACTATCGTGTTCATCAGATAGATACCTTCGTCCGAGAGGCACGCGAGCGAATCCAAAAGATCAATCCGAAGATCAAAATCTCGGCAGCGGTGTTTAAGAATCCAGTGCAGAGTGCGCGCTTCATTGGGCAGCGCTGGCACGAGTGGTCGCGTTGGGTAGATGTTTATATGCCAATGACCTATCGGAGTTTCTTCGCCGGTAGCTTTGAAACTTATCTGGACCACTATACTGAAACTACCGAGCGGCAACTTGAATGGACGCGCGGTGAGAAGCCGCTTTATGCGGGTATCGCCTCGACCTATCTCTATCGCGAGGAGATGCAGCCGCTCGAGGATCTTCGTGAGCGAGTGGGGGAGCTAAAGAATCTGCCGGCAACAGATGCGACGGGGCGGGCCGACAAAGCGCGCGAAATTAGTAAAACCTACGAAGCGCTGCGAAAACGCCTGGCACAATTCGCTCCGGAGCGGGAGCGAGAGCTCGGATTGCTGGTTGCTGATGTGGGTGCCGACGGCTCCCGCACGGCCACGCCCGAAGCGATTGATAAGCTGGCGGCGGCGCTGCTTCAATTGCGCCGAGATCTTCCGCCTGGATTCTGTCCTCCTGAAAAACTCACTCGCGCGATTGAAGCGGCACGGCGCGCCAAACCGAACGGGATTGTTATTTTTTCCGCAGGTAACCTGACGATAGAAAAACTCTGGTCCACATTGGAAACAGCCTTCAAACGGTAGCGTGTAGGCGTCCCTCCGTGGTTAGAGTGGTGGTGTAAATGTGAAGAGGGGCGCCCACGGAGGGGCGCCCCTACAATGATATGAGCGGGACCTCGCTCCGGAGGAGCGACATGTTTACAGCTACGGCATTCAACTAATGTTCCCAGCTTCTTTAGAAGCGATGTTCTGTTCATTCACATCCCGCTCCTAAAGGAGCTTGACCGACTTAATGTAGCCGTAGCTATTAACATCTCGCCCCGCTGGGGCTGTGGATCTCAAAGATTTTCTTATGGTGAACTCGACCAGGCAAACATCTCAATCAAGTCTGATCACACTACGTTCGTTGAGCTTACTTCTGTGCGCTCTGGCCTCTTTCCTTCTGACGATAAGCGGAAGCGCTCAGACCAATGTCCCAAGTCCGAGGCTGACCCAGCCCCACACGCTCCGGGAAGATTTTCAGGGAGACAGTCTGGGCCAGTGGGCCAGCTACCCACCCGCACAGGATGTCGGCTACGAACCCAGCCTGTCCCCCACTTCGCTATACGAGGCCCCGGGCGGTCGCTCGTTAATGCGAGTTGTGAAACCGAATATCCCTGGGGCTTTGCGTTTTGGTTTCATCAGGAAGATTCGAATAGTAGTCGACGAAGGTGCGGCGCTAAGATTTCCTTATAGACTTAACGCCTCAAAGACCGCGGCCCAAATCGAAGTTGGATTGGCAGGTACGAATGGCATCCTCTATACGAGAAGAATAAGCGCGCAGCCAAACCGATGGGCCATTGCTGACGTGCGACTTTCTGAGTTGCGTGACTCGCGCGGGCTCGCGCCGCCATTCGGGTTGAGAGTCGAAGCAATTTATCTGGTCGCCGGCCTGGCCGAGGCCGATCCCGACACGGCCTATCGATTCATGATCGACGATCTATCACTTAAGGCTGCGCGCGAGGCTCAATTCAATGTCACGACTCCGGCCACCGAGGCAATTGACCCGTGGCCGGTGTTGGTGAGTCATCGAGGTTATCGGAGCGCAGACAAGTTAACGTTCGAGACCACCGCGCCCGTGCCACTCACGCGCGTCAATTGCACAGTGAAAGATCCCGGAGGTCGCATCGCAAGCACGCAGAAGCTTTACGACGATGGCACCCATGGTGACCGGCGCAGCGCCGACGGCATCTGGACAAACCTGGACGTCTATTCATTCAGCGCCGCCGAGCAGACCGGCTTGTGGAGTGCTCAATTGGATGGCTCCACTGCCGGCGGCGAAACGGTCAGCACGGTGGTCCGCCTGATCGTTCATCCGGCAAACGCCGGGGCTCATCCGCACCTCTTTTTTGCGGCCTCAGATCGCCAAAAACTAATTGAGCGTTCGCGCGATCCAAAACTGGCCAGCCTGTGGGCTTATCTTCAAACCACCGCAAAGAACACTCGCGCGTCGGGAGAACTAGCCCATGGCGGCGCAGTTTTTGAACTGTTGGATTCAGAGTATTTACTACCGTCCTTATTGGCCTACTTCGATGTGCTTAATCGCGCCCGCTCTCGGATCGCTCACAATGCTTTTGAGGCTTATGTTACTGAAAGCGCAGAAGCCCGTGCAGCGGCAAAGACTGCGATGCTCGAGGTTGCAAACTGGAAGCGCTGGCAACCCCCCTGGTTTAATGCGCATGGCCAACATACCTATTATCCAGCCGGACTGCTCGCAGGTGATGTAGCGCTCGGCTACGATCTTCTCTATAACGATCTCACGGAAACTGAACGGGCACAGATCCGCCGCGCGTTGATTGAAAAGTCCATCATTCCAACCTACCAGGAATACGTAGTTGATAATCGGGTGATGACGAACACAAGCAACTGGATTGCGCACACCGTGGGTGGCGCGCTGATCGCCGCCGCCAGCATCGCCGGTGACGTTCAGCCTGCAGAATCAAATGGCAGGTTCGAGGTCCTTCTCCACGGACTGCTGCTCAAGTTCGAAGACCACATGGCGGCAAGCCATCTTGCGGACGGTAGCTACGGCGAAGGGATCAGTTATCACGAGTTTGATATGGAAACTCTGGGGCCGGCGCTTAATGCTCTGCGCCGGGCGTTTGGCATTGATTACTGGAAGCAAACGCATGTGCTCGAGTCGCTTAACTATCCCCTTTACACTTTGACCCAGCCGACGAGCGGCAGTCTTGATATGGGTGATACGCACCCGCCGGCGGGTCATGGCATTCCGCCGCTGGTTTACGAATCGCAGGACCCGGTCGTGCGCTGGTACTATTCGCAGTTCGATCGACCGTCACTCAGCAAGTTCATCTTCTACGATGATTCAGTCGCGCCCCAGCCACCTAAGCTACCGTCTTCGCGGATCTTCCGAAACAAGGGCAACGCGGTGTTCCGCAGCGGCTGGGACAAAGATGCAATCGTCTTCCTTTATCGCGCGGGACCAAACTTTAACCATCACCATTCCGACCAGGGATCATTTCTGCTGAACGCGTTTGGCGAGAGTCTGGTCAGTGAAGCAGGCTGGTCCGACTATTATAAAGATCCTTACTACGCCACCTTTTTCACCCAGGCCATCGGGCACAGCACGGTACTCGTGGATGGGAACCCGGAAAGCCAAAACATTCCGGACACCCCGCAGTTTGCCGCGCTCAACTATTATCCGCGCATTACGGATTCGATAACGAGCGAGTTTTATGACGGCGTGGGAAGCGAATTGTCGTCCGTTTATCAAAATCGTTTAGCTCGATACGTGCGGCGCATTACTTTTATTAAGCCATTCTATTTTGTCGTTTTTGATGATTTGAAAGTGAACGGAAAGGCCGCGCAGTTCGATTTCTTATTGCATCTCCCCAATCGCGACAAAATCAAAACCGAAAGCTTAACTGCGATTTACAACGGGGAAAAAGCATCGCTGGTCGTGCGAGTGTTTGCGCCGAACGGCGCCAGGTTGAGCGTTGAGAACGGGCGTATCCCGTATCACGTGCTGGCGACGCGAACGCCTGCTGAAACCCCAGCCCCACCGGCGTACCTTGATTTCAAAACCGTCAACCCCCTGAGCGAGACGCAATTTCTGACGGCAATGGTGCCGGCGAAAAACGAAAGCTCGGCGCAAAGCGTAATTAATGATATGTCCGAAATTCCCGGCGAGAATCTGCGGGGAATTCGAGTTAGACGCGGCGACGAAGTTGATTTGGTAATGTTTCGCGTGGGTACTGAAGCGCAAACGATTCGTCAGGGTGATTGGTCGGCGGACGCGGCAACTCTCGCGATTACGGAGCGCGCGAACAAGCTGGAAGTATTTGCCGTCCAGAGCGCCCGCTTATTGCAGCGCGGAAATCAAATTCTACTTTCAAGCGAGTCTCCCTCCAGCGTTGCGGTCCATCTTAATGACAATGAGATGGAAGTGGCTTGCAATACGGAAACGGCGGCAAGAATTGTTTTGTTTACCGGCAAACCGCCCGTGCGGGTTTTGCTTGATGGCAAGGAGTTGAGCGGAAACACTTTTAGGTTTAACCGCCTTGACGGCACGATCTCGTTAGACATTCCCAGCAGACAACACGAGTTGAAAATTATGTTTCGTTGAAAAGAACTCCATGAAAAAAACACGCGCTAGCGTGTGGATCTGTTTCGAGCAGTTCATAAGCTATTGGGCGACGGCGGATGCTAAACGTTGAAAATCTGTCGAGGTAAGAACTTCAAAATGGAGCGCAGAGAGTTTTTGGAATTAGGGGGGCTAACCGTCGCCGGCGCAGCATTGTTCAACGCGCCGCCGGTTAACGCACAGAGACCTCTGCCGAAAAGCGAATACGATTATGTCGATTGGAGTTGGGAAAAGTGGCGCCAGATAACCAAAGCCGTGCGGCCGCGAGTTTTCAGTGAGCAAGCAGGCAAGGCCGAGTTGATTGATTTGCTCGGCAGCGGGAATGGAAAAATCACGACTCCGCAAGCGTGGCAAACGCGGCGCGCAGAAATAAAGAATCGTTTGCGTATTATTCTTGGCGATTCACCCAAAACGAAACCGGCGTTAGCCGCAAGGATTACTGAAGAAACGTCGCATGACGGCTACGTTTTGCGGAAACTCGTTTTTCAAACTGAGCCGAACGAATTTGTGAGTTCGTATTTGCTGGTTCCGAAAAAGCTACACGGGAAAACCCCGGTGATTATCTGTCCGCATCAGACGACTCAAGCCGGGAAAAATGAACCTGCCGGAGTTGCGGGCAATCCGCAATTGCATACGGCCCTGCATCTGGTGAAGCGGGGTTTCGTAACCTTCACTTATGACGCGATCTGTTTCGGTGAACGGCACGACGCGACGAGCGGCCATTACGGCGACGCGATCCCCTATTATCGCAAGCATCCGCGTTGGTCTTTGATTGGCAAGATGGTTTGGGACGTAGGGCGCGCAATTGACCACCTGCAAAGCCTCGATTTCGTTGACCCGACGCGCATCGGTAGCATTGGCCATTCGCATGGCGGAATTACCACGTTGTTCGCCATGGCCTTTGATGAACGAATTAAAGTGGGTGCCGGCAATTGCGGCTTTGACACGTTTCGCATTGATGGAAACGTCTGGCGTTGGTCGCATGCTACGGCACTGATGCCACGGCTTGGGTTCTATGTGGGAAGCCCGCATATAAACATGGACTTCTACCGGGGGGTGCCGGATTCTGAAGTGATTCAGACACCCTTTGAAATGCACGAGCTTTTAGCGCTGATCGCGCCGCGCCCGCTCTTCCTCTCAACTTCCGATGAAGACTTCGTATTCCCTAATGCGGGCTGGAGTGCGCGTCGCTCGCTTGCTCGTCTTGAGCCGGTCTATGAACTCCTCAAAGGTACAGGAAACATTGAGGGTCACTTTTTCAGGGGAGGACATAGTTTTCCTGAGGAGGTTTCGAGTCGCGCCTATGAATGGTTGGAGCGGTGGTTGAAACCCCAGTCGAGCTGATTACTTATATGGAGGTTGTACTAGCAATTGATGGCGGTGGCAGCCGGACGCGATGTCTGGCCGTTAACCGAGAGGGTCAGGTGGTCGGCGCTGGCGAGAGCGGACCTTCAAATCACCTCCTCGTGCGTCGGGAAGTCGTGCTCGATTCGCTCGCGCAAGCGACGAGGAAAGCGTTGGCAGCAACTGCACTGTCTCCGCCGGAAGTGGTCTGCGTTTCTGCCGGCATGGCGGGTGTCGATTACGACAAAACAGGGGCCGGCGAAATGGAAGCGGCGTTTCGAGAGCTGGGATTTACTCGATCTCTGATCACGGGAGATATGGTGATTGCTCATGCAGGAGCGCTCGCCGGTCACCCCGGAGTTCTGGCGCTGGCCGGAACAGGATCCTGCATTCTTGGCATTGGTCCAGGCGGTGAACGAGTCAAGGTTGGTGGCTGGGGACCGATATATGGCGATGAAGGCAGCGCCTATCGAATTGGACAAACGGCATTGCGGGTCGCTGCCAGGGCTTACGATGGGCGAGGCCCTCAGACCAAACTTGTCAATGCGCTTCTAAGTGCACTCGAACTACGCGAATTCCCCGAAACACTGGAGCGCGTCTACGTTGAAAAAATTCAGCCACGTCAAATTGCTGCATTGAGCCGCATCGCCTACAAAGTGGCAGAGTCGGGTGATGATCCCGCTCGTGAGATCTTCCTTCAAGCAGGAGAGGATTTAGCGCAAGCCGTAGCGTCAGCAGCCAGGCGGCTACATCTGCAGGAAGGCGAACTTCTTGTTTCATATCAGGGATCAGTCTTTGAAGCTTGTGAGATCGTGCGAATGCGGTTTGCGGAAGCTCTGAAACAAACTCTGCCAACCGTGATGGTCATGGCGCCGCAGTTTAAGCCAATTGTTGGGGCTCTGTTCATTGCTTGCGAATCTTTGGGCTGGAGCCTGGATCAAAACGCAATGGAGGCCCTTGAAACTAAATTATCCTCCGCCTGAAAAGTTCGGGGTTTCTGGACCTTCCAGAAGACAGGAACAACAAGCATGGCATTTGAAAGATACCTCGATGGCTTGCAAGCAGTTCTGGAAAGAATAAAACGTGAACAGGCCGGCAAAATTGGTCAGGCGGGACAGCTCGTGGCAACTACGCTTTCCGCAGGGGGAGTGGTTCATACTTTCGGGACTGGCCACGCACACTTGATAGCCGATGAGGCGTTTTATCGCGCCGGAGGTATCGCTGCCATCAATCCTATCCTTGACGAACGCCTGATCTTTCTCAAGGGAGCACTGGAGAGTACGCGCGCTGAGCGTGAGCCTGGACTGGCGCGGGAATTAATCATCCGCGAGGATGTTAGAGCTGAAGATGCCGCCATCATCATTTCGAATTCCGGTCGTAACGCAGTACCCGTTGAAATGGCGACGGAAATGAAAGCCCGGGGCGTCAAGGTCATCGCGATCACCAATCTTGAGCAATCCCGGGCGTCAACCGCGCGTCACTCTTCGGGTAAGCGGCTTTTTGAGCTGGCGGATGTGACGATTGATAGCTGTGTCCCAACGGGTGATGCGCTGCTTGCCCTGCCTCAAAGCGACAACAAAATCGGACCGGCATCGACAGTCGCAGGCGCTGCCATCATTAATTCGATCATCATTGAGGCGGTGAGTGAGTTGTTGCAGCGCAATGAGCCGGTACCCGTGCTTCCAAGCGCCAACATCGAAGGCGTCAGTGAAGAGATATTGCGGAATATCCTGGGTCCCTATAAAGGGCGTATTAGGTATCTCGACTTGGAAGCGTTCGCCCCGGGTAACCATGGAGAAGGCTAAGGCAAGGATCCCGCGTGGGCCAATCCTTGAAGTCATCGCTTGCTCGGTCTCAGACGCCGTTGAAGCCCAAAGCGGAGGCGCGGGCAGGTTGGAAATCGTACGTGAACTCGCCAGCGGTGGTCTAACGCCCTCCCTCGAGCTTGTTCAGGAAATTCTCGCTGCGGTGGCGTTGCCGGTGCGAGTGATGTTGCGCGAAGGCGACAGCTACGAAGTCAGCGGCCACCTTGAAAGGGAAAGATTGGGCGCCGCCGCAAGAGCGTTGTCGGGGCTAAACGTTGATGGCGTGGTCCTGGGATTTTTGCGTAGTGGAGAGGTTGATATTCAGCTAACCGAATCGATTCTCTCTTGCGCGCCGAATCTGAGAGCCACATTTCATCACGCCTTTGAGGACGCTGATGATCCTTTTTCCGCCATTCAAACTCTGAAGCGAGTCACACAAGTGGATCGAATTTTGACCAGCGGCGGTAGCGGAGATTGGACCGAAAAAATCCAACAGCTCGCCAGATACAAGGAAGAGGCCGGCCCTGAAATCGAGATTCTGGCTGGCGGTGGTATAGACCAGCAGACAATACGAATGATTTGTCACGCTACTGTTATTCGGGAGTTTCACGTTGGTCGGGCGGCCCGTGAGCCGGCCTCTGCCCAAGGTGAGGTGCGCGCGACTCGGGTGAAAGCGTTGGTTGAAGCGATAGCAAAGTCGTGTCAAATGTTGAGCGGCAACGCGTAGCCAAAGAAAAGAGGCGCTGACCGTAGTTGGTCTTTCTGTGGAACTAAAATCAATGAGCTTGACTAAGGTCGGCATGCAACAGAGCGAAAGTGGTCTTAGGAATCGTGCCGGACAATTGCGCGAAGAACTGGTGACTATTCGAAGGAAAATTCACGAAAATCCCGAATATGGCTTTAAGGAGCATGAGACCGCGCGTCTCATCGCGCAAACACTTTTCAAGGCTGGCGCGCGCGTGCGTGAAGGAGTGGCGAAAACCGGAGTGATCGGCGAACTGGGAAACGGCAAGCCTATTGTTGCCATACGCGCCGACATGGATGCGCTTCCGATCGCGGAAGCCACTGGTCTTGCCTACGCTTCCCAAGTTACAGACATGATGCACGCCTGCGGTCACGATGCTCACGTTGCTTGCGCTCTAGGCGCTGCGATATTGCTGGCCGAAGGATCGGGCGGCGAGCCGTTACCGGGCACGGTGAAATTTCTGTTTCAGCCCTCCGAGGAGCAGAGAGACGAAAATGGCCAGAGCGGGGCCGTACGCATGATCGAGGATGGAGCGTTGGACGGTGTCGATGCCGTCATAGCGCTACACACACGGGGATTGCCTGTTGGCAGTATTGGAGTAACGACTGGTCCGGCGCTAGCGGCCAACGATACGATCAAAATTGTGATTCAGGGCCGGGCGGCACATGGCGCGCATCCGGAGGAAGGTCTCGATGCCATCGCGATTGCAGCGCAAGTGATCAGTGCAATTCAACAGATCGTCTCGCGGCGCGTGTCTGCTATCTCACCAGCTGTAATCAGCATTACAACCATTCATGGTGGCGTGAAAGAGAATGTGATTGCCGAACGAGTCGAACTTGGCGGCACCATACGCACAACCGGAAATGAGGCGAGGGAACACATTATTGTTGAACTCGAGCGGGCACTTAACGTCGGGCGAGCACTCGGTGCAACTTGCGAATTACAAGTCTTTGAAGGCTATGCACCGACCATCAACAATGCGGAGGTTACCAATGCCATTCGCGTGGCCGGGCAAAACCTATTGGGACCGGCCCATGTGATTGAGATGCCGTTTGATCCATGGGCTGAGGATTTTGGTTATATGACGGCGCGCGTACCAGGGGCGATGTTTTGGCTGGGCGTGACAAGCGCGCGCGTCCCGAACCCGATATGGCATAGCGCAACTTTTGATCTGGACGAAGATGCGTTGCCAATCGGAGCCATGATGCTCGCGGCCTCTGCCCGGAGTCTTTTGAAGATTCACGTAGGTGCTTGAACGGAGTCAATAACCTGATACGCATGGTTAATGAAGGTTGGGGAAGCGATGTCGAAACAAATCTCAAAGGAAGAAAAAACTGATGAGCGATTGGCAATATTGGGTGGCCTGCCCGCGCTCACGCGGCAGCCGCCCGCCTGGCCAATCTTTGATGAATCAGATCGTAAAGCCCTTAACGATGTGATGGAGAGCCGAGTTTGGGGTGGCTATCACGAATCGGTGGGCGAGTTGGAGAAGCGATTTGCCGCCTATCACGGTGCCGAGCATGGCATCGCTCTGGCAAATGGTACGGTGTCTCTGGAGATTGCCTTGAGCGCGGCAGGGATCAAGCCGGGCGATGAAGTAATCGTTCCGCCTATTACCTTCGTAGCATCCGCCACAGCCGTTTCGCGGGTCGGGGCTATACCCGTATTCGTCGATATTGATCCGCAGACTATCAATCTCAACCCTCAGGAGGTTGCAAAGCATATCAGCGGCAGAACCCGTGCAATTGTAGCCGTCCATTTCGCCGGGCATCCAGCCGACCTCGATCAGCTTACCGAATTATGCGACCGGCACGGTCTGATCCTTATTGAAGATTGCGCGCATGCTCACGGAGCCCAGTGGCATGAGCGGGGTGTGGGTAGTTTCGGCAATTTCGGATCCTTCAGCTTTCAGGCTTCCAAGAATATGACGGCCGGCGAGGGCGGTCTTCTGGTCACCAACGATTCTAAGTTGGCCGAACGCGCTCGTTCAATCAGCAATCAGGGTCGCCGCACCGGTGGTGAGTGGTACGAACATGCGAGATTGGGAACGAACGCGCGCCTGACCGGATTTCAAGCCGCGCTTCTGCTAAATCAGCTTCAACGGTTACCTCAACAAGTCGCCACCAGAATGGAGCGCGCTCGGAGGCTGCGAGAAGGCTTACGGAAATTTCCGGGGCTTCAACCAACGCCGGAACAACTGGATGAGCGCGTGACGGCTCATGGCTTCCACCTGTTCTCCATGACGTTTGATCAGGATGCTTATTGCGGAGTGTCGCGATCGCGTGTGCTCGAAGCTTTGCAGGCAGAAGGCGTACCGGTCACTGCAGGTTACCCGCAACCGATTTATCGCAATGAGCTTTTCAAACATCACCCCAACGTCGTCCACGCTTGCCCTGAAGCAGAACGCTATTGCGAAACGTCGGTATGGCTACCCCACAACGCCCTGCTCGCTGACGAGCAATGGATCGATGGCGCGCTCGCTGCCATGCGCAAAGTTCAGGAAAGAGCAGACGAACTACTTCCAGAAACGACCTAAACGGCGCCAGGAAACCAGCTCCGAAGGATGTGAACGGCAAAAGTACCCAGACATGAATCGGCGAAAATTCTTAGGCTCATCTCTCGGAGCGGCGTGCTTGGTAGGCGAACTGCCGGCGGGTCTCGCTCTCCAAAAAAAGCGCGCGGTACGAGTCTCACCGTTATCCGGAACCGATAGACTTGCAGGCGCAACGTTGTTGCAGTTGAGGGATCAGTACAAAAGCGACCTCTTTAAAGACTTTCTGCCGTTCATGGAAAAGCATGTGATTGATGAGCAGTATGGCGGCTTCATGTGCAACGCGGATCACAACGGCAAGCCAGTTAATCAAAACAAGCTGAGCTGGTTCGAAGGGCGAGGCATTTGGGTTTATTCATTTCTCTACAACAATCTGGCCAGAGAGGAAAAATACCTGAATGTCGCGCGCCGCTCACTGGAGTTTATCCTCAAAATCCGGCCTGCGGGCGACGAGTTATGGCCAAAGGAGCTTACGCGGGAAGGGGGGGCGCTCACTTCTGCGGATGGTGAGATCTATGGCGACCTGTTTATTGCTGAAGGAATGGCCGAGTTTGCGAAGGCAACCGGTGAACGCTCGCATTGGGATATGGCGCGTGAGCTGGTGCTAAAGTGCGAACGGTTATACGACCGAGATAATTATCGTCCGACCATAGGGCAAACTTACCTGGGACCCAAAGCGCCGCCTTTTCCTGGCGCGCGCATACAAGGTGTGTGGATGGTCTTAATCCGCGTTGTGACTCAAATGCTTGAGATGCGTGCGGATGCAGAGTTGGAGCGAGTCGCGCGACGTTCAGTAGACGCCATTACGAAACACCATTACAACCCGGAATTTCAACTCATCAATGATGATGGCCGAAGCGCTGCGGCTTCGTGATGACAAACTCTTCGAGAGCCTGGCCGGGTGGTTTCGTCGTCACGCGGAAGTTGCCTGGGACGATGTCTATGGCGGCGTCTTTCGCAATCTACAGAATGTGGACCAGAACATCTGGCTACTCGACAAAGTGCTGTGGGCGCAGGAAGAAGTACTCATCGGCAGCATGATGATCATCGAGCGGACCGGGGCGCCCTGGGCTATAGCAATGTTCGATCGGATGTACCGGTACGTGCGCGATAATTATCCCTTGAAGAGTCGCGGTTCAGCTCTCTGGATGTATGCATCCGATCGCCGCGTAACCTTTGAAGCCTTTTCCCAAATGCCGAAACGGGTGGAGAACTATCACCACCCACGCCACCTGATGCTGAATCTGCTAAGCCTCGAGCGAATGATTAAGCGCCGCGCTCGCGGTGGAATTGTAGGGGAATTCCTCCGTGGGCGCCCCAGGTAACCGTGCCATGGGGCGGCTCTTATGAAAACACCGCTACGAGGCGGTATTACGCCGAAGGCGTTCGCTAATTTCAGCCCAGGGGTTGTTTCAACCCTGGGATTTCCGATGAATAGCGAAACTCTGAAAGAGTTCGCCAGGTCCTTCGCGCAAATTCGCCAACGCCTTCGGCGTTAGCTCGTCTAATCCTATAGACCCAGGGTTGAAGCAACCCTGGGCTGAAATTAGCGAACGCCTTCGGCGTAAACAAAACAACACTTCATGAGGGCACCCAAACCACAACGAATGTTCGCCCTGCTCTTCCTGTTGGCGTTAGTTCCGTCTCTGGCACATGCAGCTTCGCAAAATGGCGGTATCAATGTTTCGTTGAATCGCACCAGACCTCAACGCGGGGAGACCGTCGAGGTCACGGTACAGGCTCCGCCGGCTGATGCGATATCAAGTCAGCCTATTCATGTTCTTCTATTGCAACCAACTATAGGAACGACGGAGTTAGTTCTGCGAAAGGTGTCAGGCCGTAACGCCTATCGAGCGGAGATTCCACTTGGGCCGCAGGCTCCCGAGGGAATCTACGTTGTTCACGTCTGGAGGGGGCAGATTTCTTTGTCGCTCCCTATCTGGATGAAAGACAACCGATCCCGGATTTGGAGAACTATCTGACAGAGTTCCGCGAGGTCGGTGGGAACTTCCTGATTGCGCATAATTTGATCACCCCGACTAAAGTTTACTATCCGTCAAAAATTGCTCAGACCGATGTTGTTCCGGGGTCTGCGGACGACATTGTTGAGCTGGTGTTGAGCAGGGCTGATAAGTTTGGTTACGCAGTGCTTCTTTCAGTGAGTTGGGACATGACGCGGCAGACGCCTTACAAAAACCGGATGGCAGAAATCAAAGGTATTACTAGTGAGTTGTATGCCCTTTACAAACACCATCCGTCACTGGCCGGCTTCTATTCATATCAAGAGGGCAGTGGCACCTACTTTGTGCCTTACGTTCGTGAATTCAGTGAGCACGTTAAGAAGATACATCGCAATCTTCTGACGGCGTGCGCTCCTCACCTCGACGACCCGCTGCTGGCTGGTTACTTGAGCACTGTTCCGGAGTTGGACATTATCATCTATCAAACGGGCGTGATGGCCAGTTATCGAACTGACAACCGCAAGAAGTACCCGTTTCGGCGCGTAAAGGACTTTTGTTCTCTGGCAGCGGGTGCCAAACGGCTGCAGAACAAGATCTCTATCAATCACGTGGAACTGTTTGGCTATCTCGAAAACCGCTTGAACCCGGACACCGCGGCGACCAGCTACGAGAATATCTACCAGCAGATCTTGAGCGCGGCGACAGTGAGCGATGCGGACGGGATTTCATTCTTTACCTATCATGCGCATATCCACGTGCCGCTGAAAAAATATGACGAGGTCAAACACAGCCGAGCGGCTGTCGCCGACGGACTGAAGGCTTTCAGTCTGATAGCTTCAAGGGTTTCCCGCCAGCGCAACCCCCTGACCGTATATTTCCCTTATTCCGACTGGATTATTGAGCGTTGGTCCAACTACTTCCTACCGGCGCTGGACGCTTTTCAGCCGACGGTATTGATTCTGCCAAATGTCTCGGGCTTTCAACAGACGGACAGCGATTTGATCAAAGCCTTCGTCGAGCAGGGCGGAGCGGTCGTTGCTTTTGGACCGCAGATTCCCATGGGCCGAAGTTATGAACGCCGGGAATTGTTCGGCGTCGATGAGGCGGGAGGAGCGCCGGAGCATACCGCAGTAGTTGTTAAGGAAGCGCTTGGCCAACGCGCCAAGCCGGGGAGCCGTTTCGCGTTAACCAAAAATCCACTGAGTGCCTGGACCATTATCCAGGGGAGAGTGATTGCCACCTTTGAAGATAACTCAGCTGCGATCGTCGCGAATAAATTTGGAAAGGGAATCGTTGTTTCGGTGTTTTCAGACGCGTTGACAGCCGTTCGGCAGTTTCCGGAACTCATCCGGGACGTCCTCGACTACGCGTTGCTCGCTAGTGGTGCCGGCTCGGTTGTCGATATTGTCGGAGCTAACGAGAACATGGATGTAGCGGTTGGTACATCGGCCGCAGGCTTCACCGTCGCCCTCGTTAATCACGGCTCGACCAGTACGGAAGTAATTCTCAGGCTGGCAAAAGCTCCGGCGAGCGGTGTCGGAGGCTGGGTCGATCTGGTTGCGGGCAACAAGTTTGCGACTGCCGCGCCGGATCGGGCTTTGAAATTGTCCATTCCCGGCAATGGATTTCGCGCCCTCGAATTTCGGTAGTGCTTCCTCGATGGTGAGGGAGAGCAATAACTTGGAGTGAGGCGGCAGAGCGTAGCGCGACGCCGCTTTGGACGGGCGGATCTTGGTAGAACCAGAGAAATCCAAAGCGGCGTCGCCGCTACGCTCTGCCAGCGCACTCCAAAAGGTGGTTTTCTATGGTTGAAGATTTATCTACACATCACAACTTGATAGGCACTCTATTTAAGCGATCCCTGACTCCTGAAGAGTGGGCCGAATATCGTCTGAGCGACGAGCAGGCCGAGTTTTATCGCGAGAATGGATACCTCGCCGGAATTAGGTTGCTGAATGATGAACAGGTAGAAGTGCTGCGCCAGGAGTTGGCCGAGTTAGTTGACCCGAGCCATCCGGGCAATAATTTGTTTTATGAATTTAACTCAAATGAATCGGCGGATCCCGAAAAGATTCTCTTTCATGCTTTGGGAGCATGGCGCATCACGCCAGGCTTTCATGACCTATTGTGGAATCCCGCCTTTTGTATTCCCGCCTCGCAACTTCTGGAGGGCGCGGTCCGCTTTTGGCACGACCAGCTTTTCTATAAGCCCGCGCACCACGGCGGAGTTGTGATCTGGCATCAGGACTATTCATATTGGACCAGGACTCAGCCCATGGCCCATCTTTCTTGCGCAAAAGCGAGAGTTCCGTCCTATACCCATTGAGTTGAGGAAGGGCGAGTGTTCTTTTCATCACCCGTTGATGGTCCACGGTTCATTTGATAACCGGACTGACCGGCCCCGGCGGGCGGCAGTGATCAACGTTGTGCGCGATGGCGTTCGCTCAGTTTCCGATAAGCCGTTGCTGGAAGGTGTGCCGCGCATTCCCGCCGGGGAGAAGCTCGGCGGCCAGTTCTTTCCGCTGTTATTTGATCCGCACGAAGCGGGGTAGAGACAGGGTCATTTTTCATAATTGGATTTCAACTAGGAATTGTCAAATTAACTTGAAGAGCAATGAACGCTGTCAAATGAGATATGGAGAATGAACCGCTCTCGGGTGGGCCATCATGAATTCTACGCTACGCATCTGGCACGTCGGCAACTGGTGCATACACATCGGACAGAAGTACGTTGAGTCGCCCTTTGAAGCGCCGAGCAAGGATGTGGAAGTACTCAACTACGCGCAGCCGTTTGTTGACGCACTCCGCGCGATTCCCTCAGCCGAAGTCATGTCGCAACCGTCCTGGGAGCTCTACCATATGTCGCCTGAAGCTTTTGACGAAAGACTCCACTGGGCCACCACCATCATCTTCGCCGATGTTGAAACGAAATGTTTGATGCTGCACCCGGATTTCTTTCAACGCGCTAGGTGGGGTGAAGCTCCCATAGTGTTTCCCGATCGTTTCGATCTTTTGCGCGAGTGGATCACTGCCGGACACCATTTTCATATGAACGGCGGGTGGCTAAGCTTCTCCGGCGAGCTGGGCAAGGGCGGCTGGGGTCGCTCGCGTTTTCATGATGCACTGCCTGTCGAATGCCTGCAGCATGACGATCTCGTGGAATCCACGGCTGGGTATCTTGTCCGTTGTTCCAGTCCAGAGCACTCCGCCGTTAAGGGACTGGATTGGTCAACCGCGCCGCCGGTTTTGGGCTTCAACGAATGTAATCTGCGCCCAGGTTGCGAAAGCATTGTTGAAATCGAGAACCAGGGGAAATGGTATCCATTGTTAGCCGAGGGGAAACTGGGCAACGGTCGCGTAACTTGCTGGATGACTGGCGCCAGTCCTCATTGGGGTATTAATTTCATGAAGTGGGAGTCTTACGGAGAGTTCTGGAGGCAGCTTTTCGCTGGGTCTTAAGTTAGAGAAGGTGCTTACGGTAGTCTGCAGGTGAGGACAGTCGCAACGGAGCGTCGAAACCCAGGCCTCCGCATGGCGGGTGCGGCGACCACATGGATCAGGCAAACTTATTCGTTAGATTAATGAGCCACTTATGGATCGTCTGATGTGGAACAGGTTCTGTTGGACGAGGACTTGACATTGGTAACGAACGAACCGAATCAAGAGTCAGTATGAAACGTTTCGAGAAAAAAGTAGCGATTGTGACCGGGGCTGCTCAAGGCATCGGACGCGGGGTCGCAAAGTGGCTAGCCAGGGAAGGTGCGTCCGTGGTCGTAAACGATCTGGAGGGTTCAGAAGCGCCGGGCGTTGCACGCGATATTGAACACGAAAACTTTCCGAACGAGGCACTGGTTTGCCTGGCCGACGTCTCGAAACCTGCAGAGGTGACAAGGCTGCTCAGAGAGACGCTTGGTCTATTTCAGCAGATTGATATTGTCGTCGCCAATGCGGCCGTTTCGATTCGAGCTCCTGTAGTCGAGGCAAAATGGGATGACGTTCTTCGGACGATTGAAGTGACGCAGTTCGGTGTGTATCACGTCTGCCAAGCAGCAGCTCGACAGATGGTCGAACAACGTAAAGGCGGAAAGATTGTAATCATCGGCTCGGTTCTGTCAGAGATCCCGTTTCCGACGAGTTCAGCATATTGCATGGCTAAGGCGGCCATTACGCACTTTGCACGAACGTTGGCGGGGGAATTGGCGCCGCACCGAATCAACGTAAACGTAGTCAGCCCTGGCTACATCGATACGCCGGGCGAGCGGAAGTTTGCGTCGGACGAAGAAATGGCAAGGATCGGGAAAGCAATTCCGTGGGGAAGGTTAGGAAAGCCGAGCGACATCGCAAAGGCCGTGGCGTTCCTTGCAAGTGAAGATGCGGATTACATAACAGGTAGCGTGCTGGTGGTAGACGGAGGACTGCGAGGAGGAGTGCGATTATGAAGCACCCGTTGGTTGGAGTTTGCCGCCTGGTTGCGGAAGGAGGGAATCAGTCCCCAGCGGGCCGGCAAGAGGACTCGCTGGTCGCCGTCCTGCATTACCGTCAGCACATCCTGCCTTGGAGCGATATTGAACCGCGGCACCAAGAGCGCAGCGACATCTTGGCGTGATGCGTCAAACTTTATTCTGCCGGTGGCGTGAAGTGTAAAGCGTCCACACATACGGAACCATCATCGGAGCAGCGCTGGCTCGCTACGAAGCTCTTACGATAATGACGCTGATGGGCTTCGGGCCTCAGGCGGTGGCGCTCATCATGGTGATGATGATGGTTATCGTCATTACCTACACCATCCTGGGCGGGATGTTCTTCGTGGTCGTAACGGACTTCATACAGTTTGTCATTCTCTCGCTGGGTATGCTGGTGGCGACAATCGCCGTGTTACTGAACGTAAGTCTGACACAGATGTCGACGGTGGTGACTGAACAGTATGGCGAGGGCGGCATTAATCCGCTGGTTAGCTCGCGGTTTGGTTGGATGTTCATCGTTTGAATCTTAATCAGCAACGTTGCTGCAGGCGCATTGTGGCAACCAGGCACATCAAAGGCACTCGCATCTGAAAGCCCGGAGGTAGCAAAAAAGGTCTTCTTTTATACCAGTCTGACATTTGCGGGGTGGGCCATGGTCCCAATGTTATGGGGCGTCGCCGCGCTCGCGTATCTCGGGCCAGGGGAGTCGACTACTGCAGCCATGCCCAAACCGCTGGGGTCAATCACACCGGTTTACTAGTTGCGGGTATGCTCGCAGCTTCAATGTCAGAGGTCGCATGCTGAGAGCGCTGACTCTCCTTCGCGTCAGCCCGATATGGCAAAGCAGCGACGCTTGCCGCGAGCACTAATGACATCGAGATCAATCTCGCGATGATGATCGTAGTGTTTTCAGTTCTTCGCTTCACCT
>WNFV01003670.1_pt1 | contig 21543 bp, 25 predicted proteins | sample 5400101 | NCBI WGS metagenome assembly WNFV01 (sample SAMN13153361, study PRJNA577476) | soil metagenome | isolation source: 115 cm soil or saprolite under grassland replicate 1 | place: USA:California | collected 2016-06-15 | reverse complement strand
GGACGACCTCGGGGTCAAAGAGAGACGGCAGTATCGCAGCGTCTGCTCGGCGACCCTCGTCTCGCGGCACTCGCTCAAGAGTCCTCCTTCGCGGCACGCAGACCTGAAGATCTTCGGACCCGTCAGCCAGGGGCGCTATTGCTCACGGCCATATCAGACATCGCCTGCGTAGATTTCGATGTCCTCTAGAGCATCCGCTGCCTGACCACCAATTTCTCGGTCATTGGTGAGTTTTTCAAGTGCCGGGACTACGCGCGTCCGGTCAATCTCTCCGTGAATCCGTGCAATGTGGCCCAGGCACGTGGCAGCCAAACCTCTGATCTCGGGATTGGAGTTGTCAAGGTGGCCGAGGAAAGTCTCCTGCGCCCACCGCCAATCCGACTCATGGAAGGCGATCCTTACTAGCGCATCTGTGACTCGCACTGGATCGTTCGAAGCAAGAGCCGCTTCGGCCTCTGAGCGGCTGATGGGCTTAACGGAGTCGTATTTCATTTGCCTATGGTGATCCTCCCGCGCTTGTCCACAAGACCGCCACGGCGCAGCGTAGCCTGCATTTGCGGCGTCAGCTCGCCCCAGGTGCGGACATGCCCGTGGTATACGCCTTCGCGGGTCCGGTGGAAGACAACAAACTCGCCTGTTTCGTAATCAATCCCGATACGTCGAGGAGTGTTGGGGCCGAGAGGAATTGAGAAGTCAAGGGCTTCTTGACCGTTCACCGGAGCCGGGTTCGACCTGCCACGCCTTACCCGACCGTGCTTCGGCGAGGCTTCGTAGCGGAGCCGCGCAGCTGCACCGGCACTCCCAAGCTCTCCTGCTCCCTCCGCCTCCCTCGCCAGACGGCAGGCTTTGATAAACGGCAGAACTTCCAGCGCCGCCTGCCCACACTCGCTCGAGATTTCGCGACCGCTCCCTTTGTAGATCGCGCGTATGCACATGTCAGGGCGTGGTACCGCGAGGAGGGCGATCGTCTTCGCCACGGCATATCGTCCATTACGCCCGCCGCCTGCGGCTTCATACACGTCCCAGAGGTGCGAACCGAGGCGCCGCCCAGTCTCCCCGGTGAAGATGTCCTTCACCGTCGTAATTGCCTTCCCGAGGACGTGCACGCCCCAGTCGACAATCATCGATGCCTCTCGAGCGGCGCTCTCGAGCCAGTCAGGGAGTTCACCGCTCGGATCCACCAAGACCGTCGGTTGGCCACTGCTGTACACGTAGAAGGCTTCGGCGCCTGACGTCCGTGGCTGCTCGATGGGGTCGACGGCTTCAAAGCGGCCAATCATCGGGTCGTACTGCCGAGCACGCAGGTGATAGGCGCCGGTTTCGACGTCGAAGTACTGGTTATTGAAGCGAAGTCGGTTTTCAGGCGCGGTGCCCGAGACGTCGGTCGCGGACCGCTGCGCGCCGAACGCCTCGTACTCGTAACGCCATTGCGGATTTCCACTTGCGTCAGTCACGTCGGTGACGTTCTGCAACGGGTCTTGGTGGAAGTAGAACGTGGCGCTCCCGTTCGTCAGAGAGATCGCGCCGAGCGGCCCATTGACGTACCGGCGGACAAGACTTCCACTGGGTGTTCGTTCGAGCGCTAGCTCGGCGACGTCCGTCTCAGCGAGAGGATCCCAGATGTATCGCAGGTCCGCCCCGTTGGTGGTGGTTGAACTAACGCGCCTGTCGTCACCGTCGTACGTGTAGGTGGTGGTGGTCCCGCTGTCTGTCGTTGAGAACAGGCGGTTCGCCAAATCGTAGGTGAACGTTCGGGAGCCAATCGATGCCTGGTTGCCGTTCGAGTCGTACGTGTAGGTCGTCGTCTGCCCGCCTTTCGTCGTCGACGTCAGCTGGTCGGCGTCGTTGTAGGTGTAGTCGATCGTCCCAGTGTTGCCGACATTTCCGGTACGGACTTCCTGCGTCCGGTTAGAGACCTTGTCGTAGGTGTATGTGATCGCGTTGGCCGGGCCGGAGCAGTTGCTTGCGCCCGCGGAGACTCCGAAGCACGAGGCGGTAAGGCGATTTTGTGACCGGCCCCCTGTGTTTGGTCCATTTTTATTGAGGGTCCAGTCCGGCCGCACGCGGTGAGCGAAGTCGACGTCGTCGAGGAGTGTGTCGGCGTGACTGGTCCAGTTCATGCGAGGGTGGTCGCTCTCATTTCGGTCCCTCGATGCAGCGTGCTGCGAATGCGGCCGGTGTCATCATGCCGAGTCCGCGATGAGGGCGCAACGTGTTGTATTCGACGACCCAGTCGTTGATTACGACCCGCGCCTCGAGCAGGCTGTTGAACTCTTCGCCGTTGAGGATCTCGTCGCGCATCGTGCCGTTGAAGCGCTCGACGAACGGATTCTGTTGCGGGCTCCCCTTCTCGATGAACGCGGTCTTGACGTCCTGCTCGGCGAGCCAGGCGCCGAGGCTGGCGGCGATGAACTCGCGCCCGTTGTCCGAGCGCAGCACCTGCGGCTTGCCGTGTTGCTCGAACAGCTGCTCGAGCTCGTGCACGACGTCGCTGGCGCCGATCGAACGCGCGACGCGACAACCCAAGGCGACTCGTGTGTATTCGTCGACGACGTTGAGGATCCGCAACGCAGACCCGTCGCGGGTGCGGCCGCTCATGAAGTCGTATGACCAGACGTGGTTCGGTCCCGCGGCTGGCCGGTTCCAGACCGCGTTCTCGGCCGTTCCCTGCGCCCGCCGCCCCGAAGCCTTGCTCCGCCTGGGCGGCACCCGATGGCCCTCCAGCCGCCACAGCCGCTCGATCCGCTTGCGGTTCACCCGCCAGCCCTCCGCGCGCAACAGCGCCCACGCCTTCCGGTAGCCCCAGCGCGGATGCGCGGCCGCGAGCGCGTTCATCGCCGCGACCAACCGCAGCTCGTACTCCGGCTCCAGCCGCTGGTAACGCTGCGTCGATCTGTGCTGAGCGACGACTCGGCACGCCCGACGCTCCGACACCCTGTGCCGACGCTGCAAGTAGCGTGCCGCGTCGCGCCGGCGCGCCGGGCTCACCATTTTCCCCGCTGCAAATCCTTCAGCATCGAAATGTCCAGCGCCTGCTCGGCCACGATCTTCTTCAGCCGGCTGTTCTCCTGCTCCAGCGCCTTCAGCCGCTGCGCCTCGTCCTCCTTCAAGGCGCCGTACTTGATCCGCCAGCGGTAGAAGGTCTGGTCGCTGATCCCGAGCCGCTTACACGCCTGCGGGATCGTCAGGCCCTGCGCCTGCAGCTTCTCGGCCTCTCGCAGCTTGGCCACGATCTGCTCCGCGCTGTAGCGCTTCGCGCGCATCCTCTACCTCCATTCGGTCTCCCACAATCAGCCAACACCACACACCGGCTGGACCAAATGAAGGGGGGCCGGACACAACAAAAAACCCCGTCTAGCGGGGCTTTGTTGAAGCGGATGATGGGACTCGAACCCACGACCTTCTGCATGGCAAGCAGACGCTCTAGCCAACTGAGCTACATCCGCGTGGCGCGGCCAGTATAGCCTCAGGTTTCCGCGTCCAGAGCCTCGTTGACCAGGCGGTCTGCCAGCTCGTTGTGGGCCCGCCGGACGGCCGTGTAGCGCACCTTCGCGAAGCGCCGCTCCAGGTCGTTGGCCTCCTCCCAGAGCGCCCGTAGCGCCTCGTTCTTGACCCGGTAGTCGCCGCGCATCTGCTTCACCAGCAGCTCGGAATCCGAGATCACCTCGAGCTCGCGCACGCCCAACTCGGCCGCCTTCGCCATCCCCGCCACGAGCCCGCGGTACTCCGCGACGTTGTTCGTCGCGCGGCCGATCGCTTCGCCGTGCGCAGCGAGGATGTGGCCGTCGTCGGCCTCCAGCACGTAGCCGTACGCCGCCGGCCCGGGATTGCCGCGCGCGCCGCCGTCGGTCGACAGCCGCGCCTTCACCCGGCTGTCTGCAGATAGCGATCGGCCTCACGCGCGGAGCGCAAACGCACGTGCGGATACCCACCGACCAGCTCCGCCCGCCGCCGCTGACCGCGGCGATAGGTCTTCAGGAGAAACCAGAGGATCGAGTCGCGGCTCAGGAACGATCGCCGGAAGCTTTCCGCGTTCGTCGTTCCCCACAACTGCTCGCGCGTGCGCAAGCGGCGCACCGTCCTGCACAGCAAGCGCCAGAACGTCACCACAAACGGCGGATCGAGCCACACGACCTCGTCCGCCTGGTCGAGCACGGACGTTCCGAGCCGGGAGCCGTAGTTGCCGTCGACGACCCAGCCGTCGCCGGCGAGGACTCTGTCGATGCGCGTCCGCAATTCCTCGGCCGAAGACTCAACCCAGCCAGACCGCCAGTGCAGCGCGTCGAGCTCGATGTGCGGCACGCCGAGGCGGTGCGCGAGCGCACGCGCGAACGTCGTCTTACCCGACCCCGTGCTGCCGATCACGCAGACCTTCAGCTCGCGGTGTCGATCTGCGCCTTCTGCAGCTTGCCGCTGTAATCGACGTAGATCGACTTCCACTCCGTGAAGACGTCGAGCGCCGCCTGGCCGGCTTCGCGGTGACCGTTGCCGGTGTCCTTCGTGCCGCCGAACGGGAGATGCACCTCGGCGCCGATCGTGCCGGCGTTGATGTACGTGATGCCCGCCTCCAGGTCGCGCATCGCGCGGAACGCCGTGTTCACGTCCCGCGTGAAAATCGAGGACGACAGCCCGTACTTGATCCCGTTCGAGACGCGGATCGCCTTGTCGACGTCGCGTACGCGAATCAGCGCGGTCGTCGGGCCGAAGATCTCTTCCTGCGCCACACGCATCTGCGGATCGACGTCGCCGAAGATCGTCGGCCGGTAGAAGAAGCCCTTTTCGAGCCCGTTGTCGGTCGCGACCTCGCCGCCGGTCAGCAGCCTCGCGCCCTCGTCCTTGCCGATCCCCGTGTACGAGTGGATCTTCTCGAGCGCGCTCTTGTTGATCACCGGGCCGACGTCGGTGTCGTCCTCCCACCCCGGACCAAGCCGCATCTTCTCCGCCGCGGCGACCAGCTTCGACTGCAGCTTCTCGTACGCGCCCTCCTGCACGATCACGCGCGAAGCGGCGGTGCAGCGCTGTCCCGACGTCCCGAACGCCGACCAGAGAATCCCTTCGACTGCGAGCTCGAGATCGGCGTCGTCAAGGACGATGATCGCGTTCTTGCCGCCGAGCTCGAGGTGGACGTGCTTCAACCCGTCCGCGGCGTTGCGCATCACCTCGACCCCGGTCTCGCGCGAACCGGTCAGCGTGATCACGCGCACATCGGGATGCTTGACGAGCCGGTCGCCGACCGCGCCGCCGCCCCCGTGCACGATATTCAGCACGCCCGCGGGCAGACCGGCCTCCGCGAACAGCTCGACGAAGCGCTCACCGAGGGCCGGCGTGTCCGTCGCCGGCTTGAAGACGACGGTGTTGCCGCAGACGAGCGCGGGCGCGATCTTCCAGGACGGGATCGCGATCGGGAAGTTCCACGGCGTGATCGCGCCGACGACCCCGATCGGCTGGCGCACGCTCATGTTGAACTTGTCGCGCAGCTCCGACGGCGTCGTCTGGCCGAAGAGGCGCCGTCCCTCACCGGCCATGTAGAGGCTCATGTCGATCGCCTCCTGCACGTCGCCGCCCGCCTCGGCCTTCACCTTCCCCATCTCGTGCGTCATCAGGTCGGTGAGGTCGTCCTTCTCCTCGATCAGCAGGTTCGCGAAGCGGTAGAGGATCTCGCCGCGCTTCGGCGCCGGCACCAGCCGCCACGCCTCGAACGCCGCCTTCGCCGCCTCGACGGCGCGGTCGACGTCCTCGGTGTTCGAGCGCGGGAAGACACCGATCGCCTCGCCCGTCGCCGGGCTCGTGCTCTCGAACGTCTCGCCGGACGCCGAATCGAGCCACTCGCCGCCGATGTAGTTCTGGAAGGTCTTGGTCCCCGTCAGCGCCACAGGGGCGAGTCTAGTCAGCCGGCGCGTCCGTCTCCGGGAAGGTGCCCGGCACCCGCGGGCGGCGCCGGTCGCGGATCGTGCGGTGCTCCCGGGCTCCGTCCCCGCCTCCGCCCTTGCGGTTCCGCCGGTCGGGGCCCTTGCGTCGGTCGATGATCACCGTGACGTTCGGGTTGTCCTTGTAGTACTCGACCATCTTGTCGTACAGCTCGTCGGCGAGCTCCGGCGGGATCACGCAATAGATCACGTTCTGATTGTAGGAGTGATGCGCAGCAGCGCTAGAGCCAAGGGGCGTGCTTCTTCAAACCGAAGCTGACCGAGCTTGTTGGATCAGACGGCCCCACGAGCAAAGCCCGTGCGGCCTCTACGCGGCGCCGCCGAGTCGGCGCCTAGAGCCGTTCGATGTCGGGAACGAGCCGGCCGTCGTCCTCGATGCGTGCGTTCCAGCGCTGGTACGTCGCGTCCAGCTCCGGCAGCTCGTGCCCGCGCTCGGCGAGACGCACCGGTTGTGCGGAGTCCGGAGTGACGCGGTACTGGTACCACGAGATGTCCCAGGCGACCGTGACGACGAGCTCCCCGCTGACGCCGGAGAGCGGGACGATGCTCGCCCGCGGTTCGCCGAGGCTCTTCGCAATGCCGCCGACGGTGCGGCGGTAGTCGCTCGCGTTGAAGATGTCGGCGGCCTCGACCATCTGCTGCTCACGCGCCGAGAGGCGCCGGAGGATCGGCTCCGCCACGACCGGGTCATCCGGCGGCTGCCGGCGCGGATCGAACAGCGACGCGAGCCCCCGCCGGCGGCGGCGGCGCTGGTTCGGGACGGTCGGCGTCGTCGGGCTGCCCTCCTTGACCCAGCCGTGCTCGATGGCGATGTCCTGGCAGAGCGGGCACACGTCGACGAAGTCTTCGCCGTTCGGAGAAAACCGCAGCGAACGCTCGCCTGTAAGGAGCGTGCGCTCACAGACGGCGCAAATCATCTTTGCGCGCTGGCGTGCGAGCTGGCGCATGTGCGGACCCTAGCCCACAGAGCGCAGGTCGCCGGTGCTAGGGTCATTCTCATGTGTGTTTTACATGTAGGTGCCTGCTGAGCGGCCGCCGCGCCCGCTACCGGCGAATGGGTCGCCCGGGCCACTGGGGCGTCCGCGCGCGGGTGGAGCGCTTCAGCGAGCCCGCGGCGCTGCTGCTCCTCCGTGAGCGACCGGCCCACGGCTACGAGCTGCTCGACGCACTCCCGGATCTGACCGGAGAGGCACGCGTCGACATGGGCAACCTCTACCGCGTCCTACGCGGCCTCGAGGAGGACGGGCTCGTGACGTCACGTTGGGAGGCCGGCGAGCCCGGCCCCGCAAAGCGCACGTACGAGCTGACGCCCGCCGGCACCCGCCTGCTCGACGAGTGGGCCTCGGCGCTGCAGCGCTCGCGAACACGCATCGACAGGTTCCTCGATCGCTACGAAGGGAGGTGACCATGCACCACGGACGCAGACGACACCATCGCGGCCTCGGCCGCCGGTGGTACGACCGGGAGAACGTCCTCGAACGGCTGGAGAACTACCAGCGCGACCTCGAGCAGGAGCTCGCTGACGTCTCCGACCTGATCACTCGGCTCCGCGCCGGCGAGCAGCCGGGCCAGCCGGAGCCTCAGAGCGTGTGACCCGCACTGCTGGGGTCTGACCCGGAGGGGTCAGACCCCGACGGCGGGGAAGACTCCCGCCGTGTACGCGGGAGTAGTCGTCCTGCTCTTCCTGCTGGGGACGGCATTCTTGGTCGGAGCGACGCTTCGACTCCGCTCGACACCCGAGCTCGTGCTCGCCATGTACGTCGTGGCGTTCGCCGAGGTAGTCGGCCTCACCCTCTTCCTTTCCGCCTTCGACTCGGTGACGCGCGGCTCGCTCGTCGCAGGGACGATCGTGCTCTTCGTCGCGGCAGCGGCGGCCTGGTTCCTCGTCGGGCAGCCACCGTTGCCGCGCCTGCAACGGCCTTCCGTCGGTACGCGCCCGGTGTTGGTGCTCGGCGCGGTCGTCGCCGTTGCGCTGGCGTACGTCATCGCGCTCATCGTCGGGACGCCCCCGAACGGCTGGGACGCGCTCAACTACCATCTCGCGCGGGCGGCGTTCTGGCTGCAGTCGGCCCACGTCGGCTACATCGGGGACGCGTACGACCAGCGGCTCAATTTCAATCCGCCGAACGGAGAGATCGGGCTGTCCTTCGTGTTGGGCGTGACTCGAGAAGAGACGCTCGCCGGGCTCGTCCAGTTCTTCGCCGCGATCGCATGTGCGGTCGCGGTCTTCTGCCTGGCCCGGAGGTTCGGGCTGACGCGGGCGGAGGCTTCCTTCGGGTCCCTGCTCTTCCTGACGCTGCCGATCGTCCTCCTCCAGTCCTCCGGGGCGAAGAACGACGTCGTCGTGGCCTCGTTCGTGCTCGCCGCGTGCGTGTTCGTCCTCGGCTCGTCGCGCCGTGAGCTCGGGCTCGCTGCGCTGGCAACCGCGCTCGCGATCGGGACGAAGTTCACCGCGGCCTACGGCCTCGCGGTGCTGTTCATTCTCGCGCTCGTGGCGACGCCGCGCCTGCGGCGATCCGGCCGTCTCATCGCCGTCGCGGTCGGCGCGGTCGTGGGCTCGTACTGGTATCTCGTCAATGCGGTCGATACGGGCGATCTGCTGGGCGACCAATCCAACGCCGGCAAGCTCACCGCGCCTCTCCACCCTCGAGAGAACCTGCTCACCGCGTACGGCCTCGTTATCGACACGCTCGACCTCTCGGGTGCCCAGGGACGGGATCTCCTCCTGTACGTGGCGGCCGCTGTCGTCGTCGCGGTCGGCCTCGCACTGGTGCGTCCTCGTTCCGCGCGAAGCGTACGTTCCGCGGTGCTCGGAGGAGGCATCCTCGCTTCGCCGCTCATCCTGCTCGCAGCGAGCATGCACGTCGGGCGGCCGAGCCTGATCAGGTTCTACGACTTCCTGGGTCAGCCCAAGGGCTATCTGGCCGTCGGCGATCTCGTCGCATCTTCGCCGAGAACGGCGAGCGACACCGCTTCGTGGTTCGGTCCCCTCGGATTCCTGCTCGTCCTCGGCGCCGGGACGGCCGCACTCGTGCTGGTACGCAGACGCCGCCTACCACGCATCGCCGCTGTAGCCGCTACGACGCCGCTCCTCTGGTTCGCGGTCGTCGCGCTGACGCTCACCTATCACCCGTGGCAAGGGCGCTTCTTCATCGCTCCGATCGGGCTCTCCGCGGCGCTCTGGGGGCTTACGCTTCGAGCCAGAGCCCTCGCGTGGAGCGCCGTCGCCCTCGCCGCGGTGACAGCGCTGCTGTCTCTCGATCACTTCGCGGAGAAGCCGGCCGGTGTGCGCTTGCTGGACCGGACGCGCACCAGCTCGGTGTGGCACCTGGAGCGCTGGGAAGTGCAGTCGCAGCACGATCCTGCGCTCGCCCCCATCTTCCGTTTCCTCGACCTGAACGTACCTCGCCACGACTCGATCGCACTCGCGCTCGGTCCCAACGAATTTGGCTTCCCGGCCTTCGGCCCAAAGCTCGAGCGGCGCGTCGAGTTGGTTCCGTTCGGTTCCGACGCCCACCGCGTCTCAACGCGCTGGCTGTACGCAGACTCGCAACGTGCGACTGAGATCGACTCCGGCTGCTGGCACTCGGTCTTCCGCTCCGTGCGCGGCACGGTCTTTGCTCGAGCTCCAGGCTGCTCGTAGGTGCTACGCCTTGGCTGTCGCGTGCTGCAGCAGGTCCAGCACCTCGCCGGCCTGCTCACCGCCCGCCTCAGCATGCGCGATGAGCGGAATGCCGTGCGGGCCACGCGCATCGCGCAGGTCGGGCTGAGCTTCGAGCATCGCGCGCACGATCTCCGTCTCGCCGAGCATCGCGGCGGCGAAGATGTCCATCCGAGCGCCGTGCTCCAGCAAATGCTCCGCGATGTCGCGCCGGCCGACATGTGAGGCTGCGCCGAGACCGGTTTCCCAGTCCCCACCGCCCCAGTCCCACGCGGCGTTGACGAGCGCCGGCTCTTGCTCGAGCAACTGCTTCACGACGCCGAGATCTCCATGCGCCTTCAGCACGAACTCGTTCACCAACTCTGGGTCGATCGGAACCGGCTTCTCGTCGGTCACGCCTTGACCTCTTCCTTCTCCTTCTTCGCCTCGTCGATCACCTTCTGCGCGATGTGCGACGGCACCTCCTCGTAGCGCAGGAAGTGCATGTGGTAGTCGCCGCGGCCGCCGGTCATCGACGTCAGCGCCTGCGAGTAGGTGAGGATCTCCGCCATCGGCACCTCGGCCTTGATGCTCGTCATCCCCCCGCGCGGCTCCATGCCCTGCAGGCGTCCCCGCCGTGAGTTGAGGTCGCCGTTGACCGCGCCGACCGCGTCGTCGGGCGTCGTCACCTCGACTTCCATGATCGGTTCGAGCAGGACAGGATCCGCCTTCTCGTAGGCCGACTTGAACGCCATCGAGCCGGCGATCTTGAACGCCATCTCCGACGAGTCGACGGAGTGGTACGAGCCGTCCACGAGCACGACGCGCAGACCCTGCACCGGCGCGCCGGCGAGCTCGCCATGCTGCATCGCCTCCTGGACACCCTTGTTGACGGCCGGGCGGAAGCTCTGCGGGATCACGCCGCCGACGATCTTGTCCACGAACTCGTAGCCCTGGTGGCCGTCGAGCGGCTCGAGCTGGATCACGCAATCGCCGAACTGGCCGCGCCCGCCGGTCTGCTTCTTGTATCGGCCCTGCGCGCGGCTTTCCTTGCGGATGGTCTCCAGGTAGGGGACGCGCGGCTGGTGCAGGTCGACCTCGACGTTGAAGCGACTTTTCAGGCGGTCGACCGCGACCTCGACGTGCATCTGCGAGAGACCACTGAGCAGCTGCTCCCCGGTCTGCGGATCGCGCCGCATCTGGATCGTCGGGTCCTCCTCGCCGAGGCGGCGCAGCCCGGCCGCCATCTTCTCCTCGTCGCCCTTCGACTTGGGCGTCACGGCGAAGCTCATCACCGGCTCGGGGAAGCCGATCTCCGGCACTTCGACCTGGCGCTCCGCCTCGAGTAGGACGTCACCGGTCTGCGTCTCCTTCAGCTTCGCGACCGCGCCGATGTCGCCCTCGCCCAGCTCCGTCACCTGCGCATGCTCCTTGCCCTGCACCTCCAGGATCTGGCCGATCCGCTCCTTCGAATGAGCGCGCGCGTTGACGACGTTCGCGTCGCCCTTGAGCGTGCCGTTGAGCACGCGGAAGACGTTGATCCGGCCGGCGAACGGGTCGGCGATCGTCTTGAAGACGAACGCGGCGGTACCGCCGCCGTCGACGCTGATCGGCGCGCCCTTGCGCGCCGGTGACGGCACGCCCTCGACGAGCAGGTCGAGCAGCGCCGTCGGGCCGAGATTCTTCGACGCAACACCGCACGCGACCGGGAACACCTCGCCCCGCGTGACCGCGTCCTTGAGCGCCTTGGCAACCTCCTCCGCGCCGAGCTCCTGGCCGTCGAGGTAGCGCTCCATCAATCCCTCGTCCGTCTCGACGACCGCGTCGAGCAGCTTCTCGCGGTACTCGTCCACCTGCGCCTGCAGCTCGGCGGGGATGTCGGCCGGTCCGCTCTCGCGCTGGCCGCCCGGATCCATGTACGCCTGCATGTGCAGCAGGTCGACGATCCCGGTCAGCTCGTGCTCGGCGCCGATCGGGATGTGGACCGCGACGCACTTGTCCGACAGCTGCTCGCGCATCGCGTCGAGCACGCGGAAGAAGTCAGCCCGCTCGCGGTCGAGCATGTTCACGAAGGCGACGCGTGAGAGATCGCCCTCGTCGGCGCGCGCCCAGTGGCGCGACGTCTGCACTTCGACGCCCATGACGGCGCTGACGACGAACAACGCGCCTTCGACGACGCGCAGCGCCGCGATTGCGTCGCCCTGGAAGCCGGCGTCGCCCGGCGTGTCGATCAGGTTGATCTTGCGCTCCTGCCACTCGAGGTGGCAGATCGACGCGGAGAGGGACATCTGCCGGCGCTGTTCGTCCTCGTCCCAGTCGCTGACCGTCGAGCCGGACTCGACCGTTCCGAGCCGGTTGGTCGCTCCCGCCTGGAACAGCAACGCCTCGACGAGCGACGTCTTTCCCGTCCCGCGGTGCCCGACGACGGCGACGTTTCGGATCTTCCCCGGCTCGATTGCCATGCGGCGGCAATCGTATCCGGGGTCAGCTCTCTAGAGCGCCCTAGTGGTCGAGCCCGAGAGCCGGGCCTTCAAGCGCAGGATCGCCTTGGTGTGGAGCTGCGAGACGCGGGACTCGGTGACGCCGAGCACCTCGCCGATCTCGCGAAGCGTGAGCTCCTCGTAGTAGTAGAGCGTCACGACGAGCTTCTCCCGGTCGGGGAGGCGGGCGATCGCCTCGCCGATCGCCTCCTTCATCTCCGTCTGGGAGAGCGAGCCCTGCGGGTCAGGCGCTTCGGTGTCCTCGATCGTGTCGATCATGGCGACCTGGTCGCCGCCGCCGCTCGACACCGTCCAGAGCTCGTCGAGCGCGGCGATCGACGAGCGGGAGATGTCCGTCAGGGACTCCCCCAGCTCGTCCTCCGAGATACCGAGCTTCTCGGCGATCTCCTCGTCGGTCGGGGCGCGGTGCAGCTTCCGCTCGAGTTCCGCAATCGCCCGTTCGATGTCGCGGGCGCGGGCGCGGACGGAGCGCGGCACCCAGTCCATCGCGCGCAACTCGTCGATGATCGAGCCCTTGATGCGGGCGATCGCGTACGTCTCGAACTTGACGTCCCGCTCGGGGTCGTAGCGCTCGATCGCGCCGATCAGCCCGAGGAGCCCGTAGGAGACGAGGTCGCCCTCGTCTACATGGGCGGGCAAGCCCGAGCCGAGGCGGCCGGCGACGTACTTCACGAGCGGCGCGTACGTGAGGATCAGCCGGTCGCGGAGCGCCTTGTCGCCCCTGTTGGCGCGGTAAGCGCGCCAGAGGGTCTGAGTGTCCTCGGCCTCGGCCACGGGCAGAGGATACGCGGTGCCGCGGCTCTACCTGAGCGCCCGGAAGGCCATCGATGCGAGCCAGACGGCGAGCGCGACGGCCGCGAGGACGATCGCCCATCCGGCCATTTCGTGTCTGGCACCGTAGGCAGCGGCGAAAGCGATCCCGCCGAAGCCGATCGAGAGAAGTGCGAACAGTGCGCCCAGAGCCCGGCGCTGTCTCAAGAGGCCGAAAACCTCACGGCTACAATCCTCGCGCAAATACAGGGGCGTAGCTCAGTTGGTAGAGCGGCGGTCTTAGCGCTTGCAAGTCCGGCGCCGCTGCGCGGCGCCATGATGACTTGCAAGCGATCGTTTGAGGCGAACGTTTGCGGCCGTGTCGGGCAAAGCCCGCCACGGCGACGAAATGGGTCAGGGCTACAATCCGGCCGAACACAGGGGCGTAGCTCAGTTGGTAGAGCGGCGGTCTCCAAAACCGTAGGTCGGGGGTTCGAGTCCCTCCGCCCCTGCTGAAGCTTTCCAGGGAAAACCGCACGGTTGACCCATAAACCCATCATCGGAGTCTCTCGACGGTTACCGCTTGCAACCGCTACGGACCGCTCCTAACGGCGGACGGGTGTCGCGCGGGTGTCGCGCGGTGTCGCGCACCGTTCGCTCTGCGCGCGTGTAACTAAATGCCCGTATGCCGCAAGCCGGTCTGTGCGACGGCGCTGAGAACATCGACGGCGACGTCTCGGCCGACGCCGACGACGCCAGCGCGAAGGCGCTCCCACTTCGAGCGCTCCTCATCCGACGCGGCCTCTCTTCGACGTGCTCGTCAATCAGGGCGAGTAGACGCGTATAGGCGGCGTCGGCTGCGCCCGACGGCGACCCGGCGGTGATCTGTAGCCCCTTCTCTGTGATCTGGCAGTACCGGAATCCCATTGACCGAGCTTTGGTGTCGAGGTAGCCAGTAGTGACGAGCATGCTGAGGACTCGATCTGTGCGGGCATCGCCGGGCTCGCGCCCGAGTACCTCGTTGACGGTGTTGTCGCTCACGCCTAGATCGGCGTCGGCGGATCCGCTCGCGGTGTAGAAGGCTTGCAGCACCGGGAGCACTTCCGTCTCCCAGTCGTAGCCGCCGGTGCCGCCTTCGTTCGGATCGCGTTCGGCTTCGGCCGCGCGATGCTGAAGCTCGACCCGCTCGAAGCCCGCGACGGTCACGTCAAAGAACCACTCCTCCCAGACCGGCTGTACCGCCCGTCCTGGGCCGCGCCTCGGCACGCTCCGTGTCTCTTTTTTGAGCCGGATTAGACCTTGCTCATGGAGGTCCTCAAGGTCTTGGAGATTGCAGTCCGCGGGCTCCTGATCGCCGAATCCGCTATGCGAAAGCAGCGGCCCGGCGTGACTCTCGATGCGTTGCACTCGGAATCTCTCCCGCTTCGGTCTGAGTGCGCGATCGGCCGCGAGCCGGGAGCGTCTCACGACGCTACCGGTAGGCGGGCCGGGGGATTTTTAACGCCCGGGGCTTTAGCGCATGGGCCTACTGATCGCCGTCGTCTTGCTCCCCCTGCTCTTCGCGGTCCTGGCCGCCCACGCCGTCGTGCGCGTCGGGCTCGCGCTCGTCAGCCTGGCCTTCGCGCCAGTGCGGCTCTACGTGGCTTTGCGTCGCTAAAACTGGTCAGCGCCGATCAGTTTCTAGAGCGCGTCGAGCTCGTCCCTGGGCGGAAAGCATCCGGCGGCGGGTTACTAAAGCGGCAACGGCGTAATCGACGCCCATTACGCTTTCGAGGGTGGACAGACCGCTAGAGGAGTTTGGGCCGATCCAGGTGATCAAGGGCCGAGAAGAGTGGAAGTATTGGACCGCGACCCCTGGTGACCTTGCGGAGATCGGTCAGGCCGCTCTCGATCTCGTCGAGGGCGTCGCTAAGTCGGTCTCGTTCGCCGCGGAAGTCTCCGCCCCCGCATTTGACGCGTCGTTCCTCACACCCGCCCAGCTGCGCAGCGGCTTAAAGCCTGAGGACCTTACTGAGCTCACCTCTGTCGAGATCCGAGTCGACGAAGAAGGTGGGGCCTCTGTACCCGCCCGCATCTGTTTGGCTGATCCGTGGTCCTACCTCGTTGAAAAGCGCGAGTGCGATGGCTGGCGTGTCGCGCGTGTCGTCGACGATTTCGCGTAGCCACAAGATGTTCGCCGTCGGGAACCGCACAGCCCCGGCGTCGGCATCCTCCTCCCGACGCCGGGGCTTCCGGGTTCAAGGTTCCGTGCGCGCGCACGATGGGCGGGCTTTGGGGTTTGCTCCCGCCCCGACTGCTGGCCTGCGCGGAGAAGCCGGGGGAGGGGTCGCGTGAGCCAGCCTCTCCCTCGGATCACCTAGGCCGCGATCACGATCGTGATCGCCTGGGCAGCCGTTGCCGTCGCGGCCGTCGCCCTCTTCGCCCTCTCCCGGCGACGGCGTTGAGCAGGCGCAGCAGGGCGCCTAAGCCACGCTCTGCCCTCGCGAGTAGCGGATGAACCGACAAAGGTGTCCCGCGCCCGCTGCGTCTTACAGCGGGGGTTCTAAGAGGTTGCAAGCCCCATGCGTGCGCGAGGCTCACCCGCCATGGGCCGACACGCTCGCGCCGCCGTCGTTTGGATTAGGACCGAGGAAACTTGAGCGACTGCAAAAGGCTTTCCGCCTTCATCAGGAAGGCTGGGAATTGGTCCATCGGAAGGAACGCCGGTTCGATGAAGACCACGATGGTCTTTGCTCTGATCTGCAGCACGATGATGCGGAAAGCGACGCCCTTACCGAGCTCGAAGGCGTCGCCGTAGAACCTTGCTTTACCTGACTTAGGAGTGAAAGGGATGAACGTGTGCTGCTTGCCAGTGATCGTGCCGTCGAACTGAATGCCCGTGAATCCGCCGATGGTGACGTGTGAGCTTGGCGAGTAGGTAGCCCCGTGTCCGCGCGTTCGCAGATAGTTCGCCGTTGCTGTCGCGGAGCGTGTCCTCGTGTACGAGGTGACGATCGTGATCGCCCCGAGTGGCCCAGCATCGGTCGTCGAAGGAGTTTGGATCACGCCAACCCAGCCGAAAAACGGCGGCTTCCTGCTGTGTCGACCCACTGCCGATGTTTTCCATTGCGCCCCCGACCAGCTGCCATCGGGCGGCGTGACGCGCAGCGCGATCGGGAAAGCGCGCTTCGCTTCGTAGGTCACCCCTGCCCGGAGAGGGGCCGCTTTGCCTCCGTCGATCAAGCTCACCTTGATGGTTGGCAGTGGCGTTACAGCGCTGCTCGTTGCTCCAGCGGCCGTTAAGAAAGCGACGGCCGCCAAACTCGATAGAGAAACGATCACCCGGCGCATACCCACTCCTTCGGAAAAATGGCTTACGACCCTTGCGGGCGAGGAGAGGAGCGGGCGGCGAGGCGGTTCATCGGCCGTCGGCCCGACTAGTCGCTCACGAGAACTATACGACGCTTGAGCCTTTCGTCATTGACGCTCGCGGACTGGCGGATGTCGCACAAAATGTCGCGCACCCCTGGTTTTCGGGACAACCACGCGAAACGGCGTCAGTCTCCAAAACCGTAGGTCGGGGGTTCGAGTCCCTCCGCCCCTGCTGACGATGTGACGAGACCCAGAGCGCGTGGGTCTTTCTCAACGCATCTTGACCGCGTCGCGCCTCCGGGTCGAGACTCGGGCGACCGCGGCAACAGACGAAAGGAGATTCTTGATGAGGCGCGTACGACGCCTGCTCTTAGGCCTGAGTCTCACCGCAGCGCTCGCGATCTCGGCGGGGTCGGCGGCGACGCCCGCCGGCGCCGAGTACGGACCGCTGGCGGTCTACCAGGTTGCATTCTCGTTCAATTGCAACAACCCCAGCTTCTGCGGGCCGGAGCTCGGTGGCTTCTGGGGTTGGGCTGTCTTCAACAGCGACGGCACGTCGGACGCTGAACTGATCGGGTGCGGCCATCTCCAAGGCGGTCCCGGTGGAGGCGGCGGCGGAGCCCAGCACTTCTCTGCCGACGGAACCGGCTGGTTCATCGCGCCATCCTCAGAAGACCCCTCGGTCCTGACATTCTGGATCAGTCACGAAGTCGTAACGTTCACAGGTCACGGTAAGCCGGTGACGTTGACGGATCCGGAACCACCGTACCCATCCGACACCGGCATTCCGGCGACTCCAGGCCACTACAGCACATCCCAGCTGCTCGGCTTCTCGCCGCCGCCCGGCGTCTCGTTCATGGTGCAGGTCGTCAAGATCCCGAACCGCTAGACGTCGTTTCAGGGGAGGCGCTACCTCGCGCCTCCCCTGCCCCCTTCGAATAGGCCGTTCGGCCCATGGAAATCCCGCTGCGGCTCATGTTGAGTCAGTAGAGGACGTTGCACCCCTTTCGACTCTTCCTAGCCCTCGGGGTCGCGTCCGTGCTCGCGGCGGTTTCGGCGCGCCCGGTCGAGTCCACCCACCTGAAGATCATCGTCGGGGTGACCGACGACACCGCGAAGTGGATGGTGCGGCAGGACGGGATCGTCGGCGTCCACCGCGATCTCCGGCTGATGGCCGTCCGGGTGACGATCCCGTGGCGTCTTGGACAGGTCAAGCCGACGAAGCTGCAGGAGGTCTACCTCCAGCGGATCAAGCGGATGACGCTGCTGAACGATCGCATCGTCCTCGCGGTCTACAACACCGCCGAGCTCGCGCCGACGACACGTCAGACGCGGATCCAGTACTGCTCGTTCCTGCAGGGCGCCGTCAAGCGCGTGCCACTGATCCACGACGTCGAGATCTGGAACGAGGCCAATTCGCCGACCTACTGGCCGCAAGCCGCCGGCCCCGCCGCCTACACCAAGCTGCTCGCACGCTGCTACGACGCGCTGCACAGCCGGCCGTTCCCGATCAACGTGATCAGCTCCACTGCTTCGCGCCATGACCCGGCCGGGTTCGTCTTCGGCCTCGGCGACACGTACCGCTCGCTCGGACGCAGCCGGCCGTTGTTCGACACGTTCGGCCACAACCCGTACCCGGAGAACTCCGCCGAGCATCCGTCCGCGCTGCACGCAGGCTCAGATGTGATCGCCGAGGGCGACTACGAGACGCTGATGAACGTCCTGCACACCGCGTTCGACGGAACCGCGCAGCCCGTGCCGGGCGACCGCGGCGTCACCATCTGGTACGTCGAGGACGGCTTCCAGACGGTGCCGCCCCGGGACAAGCTCCGTTACTACCGCGGCCGCGAGAACGACCGCTACGCGCTTCCCGCAGTCTCGAACGACTCGCTCGACCAGGCCACGCAGCTACGCGACGCGATCCTGCTCGCCTATTGCCAACCCGCCGTGTCGGGCTTCTTCAATTTCGGCCTGCTCGACGAGGACCGCCTCGGCGGCTGGCAGGCCGGGCTGCTCTACCGCGACGGGACCCGCAAGCCGTCCTACGACACCTACAAGGCGGCGATCGCCGAGGTACGGCGGCGCGACACTGACTGCTCCAAGGTCCGCGGCGCACCGCAAGACTGAGCGCTCCAAAAGCGTCTAGTCGTCGGCGAGGCGGGGAGGTCGGTCAGAGGGGCTTTCCTCGTCTCGCCAAAGCTCTTGGGGTCTAACCCTGCGGGTCAGACCCAGATGGTGTACGCCGCTTCGCGGGGAACGCGCGCGGGCTCAGCCCGCGCGCTCCTGGCTGGTCGACGTCTGTTCTCTTCCGTGCGGCGCGAGCATGCTGCGCGTGCTCGCGTCGCATCAGTCCGCCTGCGCGTAAGCCGGCTTCGCCCGGCTTACGCTCCGGCTTTGGTCGAGTGGTGATTCGAGCGTCTAAGACTGGCGGTCAGACCCCTGCGGGGTCAGACCCCTCTAACACGCGCTTCAGTCTGTCCAGATCGGAGCGGAACTGGCGCTCTACCTGGCTCTTCGCCACTGCCGCGGCGAAGCGGAGTGCGCCGCCTGTCTTCGCCTCCGCGCTGACGCGCAGCAGGGTGCCGCCGTCGTCCGCGGCAAACGAATGGTGGATCTCGAACTTCACCGGGCCCTTCACCGCCTTCACGTCGAAGCGTCGCTCTGGCTCGAACGCGATGACCTCCAGCTCCGTCTCGGCCGTCCGGCCGAGGAAGCTACGCCGCTCGCGGAAGCGCCGCTCGGGCTCGATCCACTCGGCCTCGATTGCGCTGTCCTGCCACTCCGGGAGGTTGCGCACGTCCGTGACATAGGCGAACACCGCCGCGACGGGCCGGGCGATCGTGACCTCGAGGTCGAAGCGCACGGCGTGCAGGTTAGGCTGCGCCGCCATGCGTGTGTCCTTCCTCGTGCCCGCGTACAACGAGTCGGCGACGATCGGCGCCGTCCTCGACGCGGTCTGGGCGCTCGACCTCGAGAAGCAGATCGTCGTCGTAGACGACGGCTCGACCGACGGGACGGGTGATCTGGTCGAGCGCTGGCGCGAAGGACGCGACGACGTCGTGCTCGTGCATCAGGAAAACCGCGGCAAGGGTGCGGCGGTTCGCGCGGCCATCCCACACGCCGACGGGGAGATCGCCGTCGTCCAGGACGCCGACCTCGAATACGACCCGGCGGACGTCCCGGCGCTGATCGAGCCGATCGAGCGCGGCGTCGCAGACGTCGTTTTCGGCTCCCGTCTCTCGGGCGGCCGCCCGCAGCGTGCGTATCTGTTCTGGCACCTGCTCGGGAACCGCTTCCTGTCGCTGCTCACCAACGTCCTCTACAACACGACGCTCTCCGACATGGAGACCGGCTACAAGGCCTTGCGAATGGACGTGCTGCGCTCACTCGACCTGCAGCAGGACGACTTCGGGATCGAGCCGGAGATCACCGCCAAGGTCTGCAAGCGCAAGCTGCGCGTGTACGAGCTGCCCATCGCGTACTACGGCCGCACCTACGCAGAGGGAAAGAAGATCACGTGGAGGGACGGGTTCAAGGCGATCCGCGTTCTCCTTGGCGTCCGCCTCTTCGGCTGAGCCTCACGCGCAGCATCGGGATGGCGGCCGCCGTCCTCGTCTTCGCAGGGCTTGCGGCAAGCGCCGTGCTCGGCGTCGTCGAGGCACTCCCCGACGTCGAGGATGCAGTCAGGCAGGGCTCGAACCTCAGCGCGTCGGATCGCCGACATGCCGCGGGCGATCGCCTCCATCTCGACCCAGCGCCGTTCGACGCGTTTCTGGCGAGGCTCCAACCCCGCGAGCGGTACGCGGTGGATGTTCCCGCCGGGGCAAAGGGGCCGTTCATCACCCGCGGCGAGGTCGTGCGTGCGTACAGCGCCTTCTACTTCCTGCCCGCGATCCAGGTCCGACACGCAGCGCTCGTGTTCCGCTACCGCTTCAGATGAGAGTCGCCGGGCTGCTCGGTGCAAACGCGCTGATGCTTGCGGCGGGCTTCGGCCTGCTGCCGCTGCTGGGGATCGCACGGTCGTGGCGCGATCTGGTCGCTCGCTCCGGGCTCGCGTACCTCTGTGGGATCGTCCTGGCCGGGATCGTCGCGGCCCACCTGGCACTCGTGCACGTGAGCGTCGGCTGGATCGGGCTGAGCGTGCTCGCGCTCGCTTCGCTCGCCGCCGGCGCCTTACGGCTGCGCGGCAGCGAACGGCCGGAGTGGCGCCGGCCGCGCTGGTTCTCCCTCGCCGCCGTCGCCGCCCTCACAGCGTGGCTCGCGGAATGCGCGCGCGCGTTCGCGGTCGCGCCGCTCGACCGCTACGACGCGTGGGCCATCTGGTCGCTGAAAGGACACGCGTTGTACGCCTTCGGCTGGGCCGACCCTACGATCTTCGCGGGCCACGAGTACCGCTTCGCGAACCTGGACTACCCGCTGCTGCTGCCGTCGCTCGAGGCGATCGACTTCCGCGCAATGGGCGCCTTCGACACGCGGTTGCTCCATCTGCAGTTCCTGCTCCTGCTCGTCGCGGCGCTGGCCGCGCTGGGTGCGGTCTTGCGCGACCGAGTGCCGCAGTTTCTGGTCTGGCTCACGCTCGCTGCGATTGCGTCCGCTCCCGCCGTCTTCGACCAACTGCTCACCGCGTATGCCGACCTGCCCCTGGCGCTGGTGTTTGCCGTCGGCTGCGCAGCAGCCGGCCGCTGGCTGATCACGAATGAGCGCTGGCCGCTCACGGTCGCGACGTTCTGCTTCGCCGGCGCCTTGCTGACGAAGAACGAAGGCTCGCTGTTCGTCGCCGCGGCGTTCGTCGGACTGGCCGCCGCCGCCTACCGGCGCTGGCGCGCGCTGGCGCTCGCGGCCGCGGCGGACATCGTTCTCCTCTTGCCCTGGAAGGTGTACGTGCGAGTCCACGACCTGCACGACATCAACTACAGCCTCACCGACACCTTCGACTGGGATCACATCTCGGGACGACTGGGCGTCGCACGGATCGCGTTCCAGACGCTGGGCGGGGAGATGACCGATCCTTTCAGCTGGGGCGTGCTGTTGCCGGTGTTCGGCGCGTTCCTGCTGCTCGCCGCGACGATGGGCGCGCGCGCCCTCTACATCTACGGTCTCGTCTGGGCGACGCTCTCCTGGCTCGGTCTGAGCTGGATCTACGTCATCTCCCAGTTCGAGTACAGCTCGTATCTGGGGTCGACGAAGGAGCGCGTGATCGCCACCGTCGTCCTCGGGGGCGCCGCCCTGACGCCGTTACTTGCAGCTGAGACTTGGACTATCGCTCGCGCCCGAGCCCGGCCTCGTGGCGACGCCGGACGAACTCCTTGACCTCCTCGAGGAAGCGCGAGCAGTCGGCCTCGTGCTCATCGGAGATGAACTGACCCGGCGGAGC